>Ga0255178_1000026_pt1 | contig 159922 bp, 145 predicted proteins | sample Atl_Atlam_RepC_8_FD_183019 | JGI IMG/M metagenome (GOLD analysis project Ga0255178, IMG submission 183019) | Freshwater microbial communities from Altamaha River, Georgia, United States - Atl_Atlam_RepC_8d | ecosystem: Environmental > Aquatic > Freshwater > River | place: USA: Georgia...
TCCGACAGCGTCAGCATCGATCGCGCCAATCCCACCGTGACGGTCGCGATTGCGGAAGCCTCGCTGAACGACGGCACAGCCAGCTCGCTGGTGACGTTCACGTTCAGCGAAGCTCCGGTCGGCTTCAGCGATGCCGATCTCGACGTCTCGGGCGGCACGGTCACCGGCCTGGCCGCGACCGGCGACCCGCTGGTCTGGACGGCGCAGTTCACCGCGACGGACGGCTTCACCGGCACCGGCTCCGTGTCGGTCGTCTCCGGCAGCTACACCGATGCGGCCCTGAACCTCGGCGGGTCGGGCTCCGACAGCGTCACGATCGACCGGACGAACCCTACCGTGACGGTAGCGATCGCAGAGTCGGCGTTGAGCGATGGCACAGCCAGCTCGCTCGTCACCTTCACGTTCAGCGAAGCGCCTGTCGGCTTCAGCGACGCCGACCTCGACGTCTTGGGTGGCACAGTCACCGGCCTGGCCGCGACTGGCGACCCGCTGGTCTGGACGGCACAGTTTACCGCGACGGACGGCTTCACCGGCACCGGCTCGGTAGCGGTGATCTCCGACAGCTACACCGATGCGGCGCTGAACCTCGGTGGGCCGGCCTCCGACAGCGTCACGATCGACCGGACCAATCCGACGGTCACCGTAAACATCGCCGAGGCCTCGCTCAGCGACGGCTCCGCGAGTTCGCTGGTGACCTTCACCTTCAGCGAGGAACCGGTCGGCTTCAGCGACGCCGATCTCGACGTCACCGGCGGCACGATCACCGGCCTCGCCGCGACGGGAGACCCGCTGGTCTGGACGGCACAGTTCACGGCGACCGATGGCTTCACCGGCACCGGCTCGGTGGCGGTCGTCTCCGACAGCTATACCGATGCGGCCCTGAACCTGGGCGAGTCTGGCTCCGACAGCGTCAGCATTGACCGCACGAACCCGACGGTCACCGTGACCATCGCCGAGGCCTCGCTGAACGACGGCACGGCGAGTTCGCTCGTCACCTTCACGTTCAGCGAAGCGCCTGTCGGCTTCAGCGACGCCGATCTGGACGTGTCCGGCGGCACGATCACCGGCCTCGCCGCGACCGGCGACCCGCTGGTCTGGACCGCGCAGTTCACCGCGACGGATGGCTTCACCGGCACCGGCTCGGTAGCGGTGATCTCCGGCAGCTACACCGATGCGGCCCTGAACCTCGGCGGCTCGGGTAGCGACAGCGTCAGCATCGACCGGACCAATCCCACCGTCACGGTCAACATCGCCGAGGCCTCGCTGAGCGACGGCACCGCGAGTTCGCTGGTCACCTTCACCTTCAGCGAAGCCCCGACGGGCTTCAGCGACGCCGATCTCGACGTCACCGGCGGCACGATCACCGGCCTCGCCGCGACCGACGATCCGCTGGTCTGGACGGCACAGTTCACCGCGACGGACGGATTCACCGGCACCGGCTCGGTAGCGGTGATCTCCGGCAGCTACACCGATGCCGCCCTGAACCTCGGCGGTTCGGGCTCCGACAGTGTCAGCATCGACCGCACGAACCCGACGGTCACGGTCGCGATTGCGGAAGCCTCGCTGAGCGACGGCTCCGCGAGTTCCCTGGTCACCTTCACCTTCAGCGAGGAACCGGTCGGCTTCACCGACGCCGATCTCGACGTCTCGGGTGGCACGGTGACCGGCCTGGCCGCGACCGGCGATCCGCTGGTCTGGACGGCACAGTTTACCGCAACGGACGGGTTCTCGGGCACGGGCTCGGTCAGTGTGGTTGCCGATAGCTACACGAATGCAGCGCTGAACCTGGGCGGTTCCGGCAGCGACAGCGTCGGCATCGACCGGACGGCGGATGCGGACGGCAATCTCGTTCTGTCGATACCCGACACCGCGATCAATGCCGTGGAGCGGACGGCCGTCGCGTTCTCCGTCTCCGGCATAGACCCCGACGTCGTCACGGCGTCGGTGACGTTCACCGACTCGCTCGGCCACACCATCGTCGTGGCAGCCTCGGCGGGCGTCGTCGACATGTCGTCGTTTGTCAGCGGCACGGTCACTTCGGCGCTGACCGTGGTGGATGCGGCCGGAAACACGGACTCCGTCTCCGGGGCGGCGATCACCCTCGATACCGTCAACGGCACGTCGGGCAACGACACGATCTACGGCACCGCGCTTAACGAGACCTTCGACGGCGGCGCGGGCAACGACGAGATCTACGGCCAGGGAGGCGACGATACGCTAAGCGGCGGCACCGACGACGACCGGCTCATCGGTGGCACCGGCGCGGACACGATGGACGGCGGGACCGGCGACGACGTCTACTTCGTCGACAACGTCGGTGACCTTATCGTCGAAGTGGCCGGTGAAGGCGTCGATTCGATTTATACCAGCATCGACCTGACCCTGACCGTGGGCCAGGAGATTGAATTTCTGCGCGCCAGCGCGGGTGCGACGGGCCTGACACTCGGCGGAAACGATTTCGACAACAGGATCTACGGCACCAGGGGCGACGATACGCTCAGGGGCGACCACGGCGCCGATCGCCTGTTCGGCGCCGACGGCAACGACACGCTCGTCGGGGGCGGCGGAGACGACAGGCTGACGGGCGGCACCGGTGCCGATGCGATGAGCGGCGGGTTCGGCAACGATCTCTATTTCGTCGACGAGGCCGGCGACGATGTCACCGAGCTGGCGGGCCACGGTATCGATTCAATCCAGACCAGCATCGACCTGACCCTGACCGCGAGCCAGGAGATCGAGTTCATACGCGCCAACGCGGGCATGACGGGCCTGACACTCGGCGGAAACGATTTCGACAACAGGATCTACGGCGCCGGCGGCGACGATACGCTCAGGGGCGACCACGGAGCCGACCGCCTGTTCGGCGCCGAGGGCAACGACACGCTCGTCGGGGGCGGCGGAAACGACAGGCTGACGGGCGGCACCGGTGGCGATGCGATGAGCGGCGGCTTCGGCAACGATGTCTATTTCGTCGACGAGGCCGGCGACGTGGTGACCGAGCTGGCGGGCCAGGGAACCGATTCGATCTTTACCGGCATCGACCTGACCCTGACCGCGGGCCAGGAGATCGAGTTCCTGCGCGCCGATGCGGGCGCGACGGGCCTGACGCTCGGCGGAAACGATTTCGACAACAGGATCTTCGGCGCCAGCGGCAACGATACGCTCCGGGGTGACCACGGAGCCGACCGCCTGTATGGCGCCGACGGCAACGACACGCTCGTCGGGGGTGGCGGAAACGACAGGCTCCACGGCGGCGCCGGCGAGGATCATTTGACCGGCGGTGCCGGCCGGGACTCCTTCATCTTCGATACGCCGCTCGACGGCTCGACGAACGTAGACACGATCCTGGACTACCTCGCCGCCGACGACGTGATCCAACTCAGCCAGACCTTTTTCGGCGGCCTCGGCACGCGCTATCTGGATGCTTCGGAGTTCGCCCTCGACACTGCCACCGGTTCGACCGCGCAGATCGTGTACGACACGACGACCGGCGCCCTGTCCTACGACAGCAACGGGGCCCTCGCGGGCGGCGCGACCCAGTTTGCCGTGGTTCAGGGCGCACCGACCCTCAACGCCAACGAATTCTTCATCGTCTGAGGATGGCGAGCCACGACCGACCTCATCGCCTCTGAAACACGAGACGAGCCCGTGTGTACGTTACGCCCCTCTTGGTAATCGGGTCGTACATGTTGGTGATCTTTCGAAGGTCGTGGCCGGGAAGCCCCTTTACATAGCAGTCGACCGGACGGGCCCAGGTCATGTTTGCCGAGCGGCCGGCGCCGATGGTCGTGGTGAGAATGATGAGAGCGCCATCCTTGTGCGCCAGGCGGGAAAGATTGCGAAAGTAGATCGCCAACTCGTCGGGATGGACGTGGTGGGCCACGCCGAACGACAGGACGACGTCGGCATTGAAGGCGATGCCGCGCGCCATGCCTTGCTCGTCGATGACATGCAGCGTGGCTCTCCGGTTCTCCAACAACTGCCGACCGGTCAGCTCGCGCCCCATGTCGAGGAGCGACTGGGCGACGTCCATACCCATATAGTGGCCCCGCCTGAGGCGGCGAATGAAGAGCCGCCCGGTGCGCAGGGTTCCGCATCCATAGTCCAACAGCCGTGTCTCGGGCGTTACACCGCCATCGACGCAAATCTCGACGAATTGTTCCCGCGTGAGGTCGTCGGAGTTCTTTAGCGTGGGTCCGAGGGTCGCATGCCGGACACCCAGCTCGATCTGGGTGAGAACGCGATGGGCATAAAAATCGGCAAACGAAGCGCCCGGATGGCTGGCCTTGAACGTCGCGAACTCAGCGTCGAAAGCTTCGTACTTCATGCGGGGGAGCATACTAACGGCCCCCCTTCACGCAAGGATGCCGGGTTGAACGGGGCTTTGGCGATACCCTGGCCGGCAAGGGTCCGGAAAGCGAGCGGGTGGTGAAACTCCATCCCGCATGACCCCGGAGCGTCCGGACAATTCGGTCGATTGCCAGGAAAGCCTGAAGGAAATGGTGCCCCGAGACGGAATCGAACCGCCGACCCCATCATTACGAATGACGTGCTCTACCAGCTGAGCTATCGGGGCATCGGCGGCGGGTTTAAGGGAAAGGGAGCGCGGGCGCAAGGCGGCGTTTTTGCCCCGTCCGGCACCATCTTTCGGCCGGTACCGAAGCCTCCGCCACGCGGGAAGGCTATAGAAGCCCCGCATGACCACGCTGCTCTCGCTGCTGCCCCTCCTCCTCGTTCTCGGCCTGCTCGCCTCGGGCCGCGCCAGCGCGCTCGTCGCGGGCCTGGCGGGGCTGGCGGCCACCCTCGCCGCCTCGGCGACGCTCGTCCTGCAGGCGGCGGGACCGGACGGGGGCGGCCCGGCAGCCGTCGCGCAGCTGTTCCGCCGCGAGGTGCCGGCCGGCCTCTGGCTCTCCTGGCACGTCATCGCCATCATCGTGACCGGCGTCTTCTTCCATCGCGCGACGCTGGCGCGCGGCGGCGCGCAGGGTGCCGGCACGCTCGAGGCCTCGCCGCGCCGCCTGTTCGCCGTCTGCTTCCTGCTGGCGCCCTTCGCCGAGTCGGTCACCGGCTTCGGCGTCGGCTACATCATCGCGCTGGCGGCGCTGCGGCGGCTGGGGATCGGCGGCCTGCCCGCCCTTCTGCTCGGCCTCTACAGCCAGTCGCTGGTGCCGTGGGGGGCGCTGGCGATCGGCACCACCGTCGGCGCCACCCTGGCCGGCCTGACGCCCGGCCAGCTCGGGCTCGGCTCGGCGGTTCTGCAGGTGCCGATACACGCGATGTACCTCCTCCTCTACTGGCGCTTCGCCCGAGAGGCCGGGGTCGCGGTGCCGGCGCGGCAGAAGCTCGACGACCTCCTGTGGACGGCGGCGCTGCTCGCCCTGGTGTGGCTCGCCAACCGCTTCAGCGACGTCGAGATCGCCGGCGCGGCGCCCACCGCCTTCCTGCTGGCGGTGCGCTTCTGGCGGGACGAGCGGCCCGACGGCGCCCGCCTGCGCTCGACCCTGCGCACCGCCGCGCCTTACTTGGCGCTGACCCTCGCCCTCTGCGCCACCCGCCTGGTGGCGCCGCTGCGCGACCTGCTGAAGCCCCTGTGGGCGCTGCGCCCGTTCGACAACCAGCCGGCCTTCGCGCCCTTCTACGCGCCGGGTTTCTGGCTGCTGACGATCGGCCTGGCCGTGGTGCTGCTGGCCCGCGCGCCGCTCGGCCGGGTCGCCCGGGAAGCGGCCGCCGGCGCCTGGCGTGCCTGCGCGGTGACGCTCGCCTTCGTGGTGATGGCGGAATTCTACGTCGGCTCCGGCATGGCGACCTCGATCGCCGAGGCACTGCGGTCGGTGGCGGGACGCGGCGCGGCGCTGGGCGTGCCGCTGTTCGCCGCGGTCGGCGGCTTCCTGACCGGTAGCGGCGCGGCGGCCAACGCCATGCTGATGCCGATGGAGACCGCACTGGCCCGCGCCCTGGCCCTCGACCCGGCGTGGATCGCGGCGGTCCAGAACGGCGTCACCGCCAACCTCACCATGCTGTCGCCGATCCGCGTCTCGATGGGCGCCGCCATCCTGGCACTTTCGACCTCCGACGCCGTGCTCTACCGTCGCGCGTGGCCGCTGGCCCTGCCGCCGCTGCTGACCGGCGGGGCGGCGGTACTGGTGCTGGTGGCCCTCGGACCGTGAAGGACACCATGCCCCGATTTGCCCTGTCTCTCTGCCTCGCCCTGTCGTTCGCGACGACCGCCCTCGCCCAGGAGGCGAAGCCCGTCGATCCGGCGGCGCTGGCCCAGGCCCGGATCCTGTTCGAGAAGTCCAATGCCGCCGAACTCGGCCAGCAGATGGCGAAGGCCATCGAGGACCAGCAAAGGGCCGCCCTGGAGAGGTTCAACCCCGCCCGTGCGGCGCAGATCGGCGAAATGGTCGATCTCATGCGCGCGGAGTTCGCCAAGTACATGCCGGCGCTGGAGGACGCGATCATCACGCTCTATGCGCAGCGCTTCACGGCCGACGAGCTGGCCCAGATCGCCGCGTTCAACGACACGCCGGTGGGCCGCAAGATGATCCGGGAAATGCCGGCGATCCTGGCCGAAACCATGAGCGTGGCGCAGACGATGGCGCTCAAGGCCGCGACCGAGGTGATGACCAAGCTCCGGCCTGAGCTCGAGAAGCGCAACCTGAAGCTCGGCCCGGGCCCGAACTGAGACGCCGGGCACGAGAAGCCCTCGCTTCCGGGTCGGGGCGGGCCACCGGCGCCGCGCTTTACCGCCGCGGCTGGCCCTCGGGAAGTGACCGAATCCGGGCGTCAGCACTGGGAAGGGGGGCGTTTCGTTTATTTCGTTCATTTCGGTTACGCAGCTCATGCCGACCTTGACCGGCAGCGCGGCTGTTGGTCTTTTTGCGTTAGATTTATAATCGCCGGCCTCTCCGCCCGTCCTGTTGCGTGACCAGCCGGCGCCGCCCCCAAGCCCCCAGCCCAAAAGGCTTGCGCGAGCAAGGCCGCCGTCCAGTCCGAGATCAACATCGCCAAGAACCGCTGCGCCCGACCGGCGCGGCTGTTGGACGGGCCAACGACGACGTTCCGGGCTGCGCCAGCCGACCAGCGGGCGATGGCTTGATAGCTCTAGTGAAGATCATTTCGAAAAATAAATCCCACAATCAACCACTAGCTGTAGGGTGCCAACCGGCTGCACGACGTAAACTTCGGACAGAGTTTAATGACCCTCTATATGAAAAAAGTCTGGGGCTACAAAGCGCCCAGCGCCCCGCTACAGTTCAGCGAAAGAGGCGCAATGATCGCGGCCCGAGAGACAATTGGGCCAGATGATCGTGTCGTTATCGTAGGAACATTAGGCGACGAGACAGCCCCGGAAGATCAAGGAATGCTGCTGGGGTTGATGGAGGTATCGGGCGAGCCTGTTTCATCGCTCGACTACTATCTGGACAAGGATTTTAAATCACAGGATCTCGATGAGAACGGGAATTACCGCTGGCCCCATGGATTGAGCGTCCGACGGGCGTGGCATTTTGATGAGCCGAGAACGAGACTCAGCGATGTATCTGATCGGTCATTTGGTCGGCAAGGTGCCGCAACCATCACTGCTCTCACCGACGAAGAGGCGGAGCGAATTCTACGCTTGCCACGTCACGAGATTGGCGTACGGGGCGTTTCACACCGAGTTGCCATAGCCCGAGGTCGCAGACCGGGACGATCAGGGCCGCCGCCTGCTACATCTCGAGCAGGTGTAATGCATCTCCGCCGAGCTTCGGCATTTACATATGCAATGTCGATCGAAGGCATTGCAGAACCTTACTTCAAGATTGGCTGGGCATTCGATGTCAAGCTTCGCGAGAACCAGTTCAATCTGGCGTCTTTGCCGGGCCTTGGTGGGGTAAGATACGTCACTGCTCTCATCCAATACTGGCCCACGGCAATGGAAGCGTTCCAGTTGGAGCAAGCGCTTCTCAATCAGTTTGTCAGCCTGCGTCACTCACATAACGCTGAGGTAGTTGGCCCGCTGTCGATGAACGATCTGCAAAAAATTTGGACCGAGTTCGTCTTCAAGAAATCGAGGAAGAAGCTTCAGGCCGCAAATCAGCCAATACAAGCTACTGTGTAGCCTGTACCGCAAGCTGCGGATTACAATCGGTAGATAACTCGCCGCATGATGTGACAAGAGCAAATAAGTGCACCTGCTGTTCGCCGATGAGTCCGGAACGCCGCCCAAGCCTGGGACTGCCAGCGCACGGTACTTCGTTGTTGGCGCGGTCATTGTGCCGGAGGCAATTTGGCATCGCTTGAGAGACGCACTTCTTGGCATGAAGGTGCGCAGGAAAATCCGCGGTGAGCTGAAGTGGAGATACTTCGCGCCAGGCAACAGCGATCCGGCAAATCCTATGCGGCACCTCGATCTAGCCACGCGCGATAGCATCCGGACTGAAGTCTACCAGATCATTGCGGGCGAAAGCAGCCTTCGGACGATGGCGGCTGTCTGCTCGGCAACTGCCGCCTACAAGCTCGCGTCCGTCCAAGATCAGGAGGGCGTGTATCACCTGACCTACAAGACGATTACGGAACGTTTCCAGTATTACCTTCAGGACATCAGTAAAGCATCGGGCCAGACACAGCGCGGCATCGTTGTTGCTGATCATCGCGGCGGCGGCGATGACAAACGCCTGCAGCGACTTCACAACAAGCTCCTCTATGCATCAGGCTCAAATATTTCGACCTATTCGAATTTGGTCGAAAGCCTGTTTCTTCAGCAGTCTCACATGAGCGTCGGCATTCAACTTGCCGACATGGTGGCAGGCGCCGTTTGGCGGCACTACGAGAGAGCAGACAGCCGCTGGTTTAGCCTTATTCAGCCAACATTGCGCACCGACCCACGCGGTAACATCGCGGGATATGGCATCATTAAAGTGCCGAAGATCGGTTGGGTTTAGACGCCGGGTGGGACCTTAGTCCCAACGCCCAATCTCGACGGGCTCCCGGCAATGAAGATTCTATGAGGTCTGTCCGAGTCCGTCAAACGGCGCTACGTCCCAGAAGACCGCCGCCCGCACAAGGTTGCACGGACTTGCACGGCTCTGGAGCTCGCGCCTCATCGCCTCGCGCAGCGCTTGAGCCAGCATTGCAGATCAGCGTGGTCGAGCGTAACGTGAACCCAAGCGGACATTCCGCTCAACTCAAGGGGATTCCCATGACGTCTCTCGCTCTGCCCGACCTCCGTCAATTCGTCCTCGACGCCATAGAGATTCTCTATGGCGATGCAAAGGACGCCCGCGAACTGATGGGCTCCGACCTCGGCATCAACAGTGACACCGTCCGCCTCTGGACGCGCGGCCGCCGCTCGCCATCGGCCGATCACATCGCGGCCATCCGAGCCATGCTTATCGAGAAAATGGGCAAGGCCGAGGCTTTCCGACACCGCCTGGACCACGCCATGCCACTCTTGGCATGCCCGATCTGTGGCGGCGGCATCCTTGTGCATCACCACGCGACCGGCCGAACCGTCCAGTGCAGAAAGCAGCCTGGAGACCACGTCTTCGAGCCTGCTGCGGGCATACCGATCGGTGAGGACGGCGAGGAGCGGTTCGCCTTGGTGCCCGGTGGCCTGTCAGAGATCGAGCGCCGCGACTTCAATGCCGATTGTGTTGAATTGGTAGTGGGCGAGACCGTGCGCTTCCCCGGTCAACTGCCTCCTGTCGCGAAGTTCTTCAGGATTGCCGTGGGTGACGCAGCCGATCAGCCTGCACAGAAGGCTTGGCTTGTCGAACGTAGCGAGCAGAGGCTCAGCATGGGCGTCGGCGACTCGATATGGGTTCTCGCTGCCGATCCCCCTGGCCAGATCAGAAGCTGGACAATTGCGGCCAAGCTGCCGCCCGCCGCGGAAACTCGCCGTCGCTGAGGCGCCGCCGCCCCCACTTCACCCCCTCTGGCATAGCCCCATTTTGCCTCTATGATCGCCGCCGCCCCGCGAACGGGGCGGATTTCGCGGGAGGGAACGATGGCCAAGGTGGCATTTCTGGGACTGGGCGTGATGGGCTTTCCGATGGCGGGGCATCTCGCCGCCAAGGGCCACGAGGTCACGGTCTACAATCGCACCTTCGCCAAGGCCGAGGCCTGGACGCAGAAGCATAAAGGCAAGGCCGCGAAGACGCCGCGCGAGGCGGCGGCCGGGCAGGAGATCGTGTTCTGCTGCGTCGGCAACGACGACGACCTGCGCTCGGTCGTGCTGGGGCCGGACGGCGCCTTTGCCGGCATGGGCAAGGGCACCATCTTCTTCGACAACACCACCGCCTCGGCCGACATCGCCCGCGAACTCCATGCCGAGGGCAAGAAGCTCGGCATCGACTTCATCGACGCCCCGGTCTCGGGCGGCCAGGCGGGGGCCGAGAACGGCCAGCTCACCGTGATGTGCGGCGGCGATGCCGCGCCGTTCGAGCGCGCCAAGCCGGTGGCCGACGCCTTCTCCAAGGCGGTGACCCTGATCGGCCCGTCGGGCGCCGGCCAGGTCACCAAGATGATGAACCAGATGTGCATCGCCGGCATCGTGCAGGGCCTCGCCGAGGCGCTGAACCTCGGCCAGCGCGCCGGGCTCGACATGGAGAAGGCGCTGGGCGCGATCTCCAAGGGCGCGGCGCAGAGCTGGCAGATGGAGAATCGCTGGCAGAACATGGTGAACGGCAAGTTCGACTACGGCTTCGCCGTCGACTGGATGCGCAAGGACCTCGGCATCGCCCTGGCCGAAGGCAAGCGCCAGAAGGCCGCCATGCCGCTGGTGGCGCTGGTCGACCAGTTCTACGAGCGGGTACAGGCGCGCGGCGGCGGCCGCTGGGACACGTCCAGCCTGATCCAGCCGCTGCAGAAGCCTTGAGGTCGCGGCCCATGGGTGGGAGCGAGGTACGCTACACGCTATGGGGCCGGCCGGGCTGGGGCTCGGCGCTGGTGGAGGCGCAGCTCGACTGGTACGGGCTGCCCTTCGCCTATGAGCCGGTCGGGGACCTGTTCAAGGATCCCGACGCCAAGTCCCGGCTCGAGAAGGTCAATCCGCTGGCCCAGGTGCCGACCCTGGTGATGCCGGACGGCAGCGTCATGAGCGAGAGCGCGGCCATCACGCTCCTGCTGGCCGACATCACCGGCAGCGATTCGCTGGTGCCGGCGCCCGGCGCGCCGGAGCGGGCGGCGTTCCTGCGCTGGCTCGTGTTCCTGGTGGCCAACATCTACCCGACCTTCACCTATGCCGACGATCCGGCGCGCTTCGTCTCGGTGAACGCCGCGCGCGATCCGTTCCGCGCCGCCGCCGACGCCTATGCCCAGCGCCTGTGGCGCCAGGTCGAGGGTGCGGCCGGCGCGCCGTGGTTCCTCGGCGAGCGCTTCTCCGCCCTCGACATCTATATCGGCGTCATGACCCGCTGGCGCCCGCGCCGCGGCTGGTTCGAGACCGAGACGCCCAGGCTGTTCGCGATCGCGCGCAAGGCCGACCAACGGCCGGAACTGAAGGAAACATGGAGGAGGAACGTCACATGAAACGCAGAAGCTTCGTCGCGCTTGCGACCGCCACGGGAGCCACCACCGCCCTCGCCGGCACCGCGCCCGCCTTTGCGCAGGCGAACTATCCCGACAAGCCGATCACCATGGTGGTGCCGGCGCCGCCGGGCGGCGGCACCGATCTGGTGGCGCGGCTCTATTCCGACCTGCTGAGCCAGGAGCTCGGCGTGCAGGTCCTCGTCGACAACAAGGGCGGCGGCAACGGCAATATCGGCACCGCCATCGTCGCCCGCGCCAAGCCCGACGGCTACACGCTGCTGATGCAGTATTCGGCCTACCATTCGGCCAACCCGGCGCTGATCAAGGATCTCAACTGGAAGCCCGACGATTTCGTCGGCGTCGCCATGGGCGCGATGGCGCCTCACGTCATCGTGGTCGCCAAGAAGGTGCCGGTCAGCGACCTCAAGAGCTTCATCGCCTACGCCAAGGCCAATCCCGGCAAGCTGAACTACGCCTCGGTGGGCGCGGGCTCTGTGCCGCATCTCGGCGGCGTGCTGCTGAACAAGGCGGCCGGGCTCGACATGGTGCACGTGCCCTACAAGGGGTCGGGACCGGCGACCGCCGACATCGTGGCCGGCCAGGTCGAGGTGCTGATCGTGACGCCGCCCGCCGTCTCCGGCCATATCCGCAACGGCAACGTGAAGGCGCTGGCGCTGGCCAGCGACAAGCGCCTGCCGGACTTCCCCGACATTCCCACGACCGCCGAAGCCGGCCTGCCGGGCTTCACCCTCGACGGCTGGTTCGCCCTGTTCGCCCCGGCCGGCACGCCGCAGCCGATCGTCGACAAACTGAACGCCGCGATGCGCAAGGTCGGCAAGATGGAAGCCGTCGTCGCCCGCGCCAACCAGCTCGGCGTCGTGCTGAAGGACTGGGCGCCGGGCCAGATGGACAGCTTCGCCAAGGGCGAGGTCGAGACCTGGGGCAAGGTGATCCGCGACAACAAGATCACCTTCACGGAGTAGAAGAGTTCCGTCGTCCTGAGCGGAGCGCAGCGTAGTCGAAGGACCTCTTTTCACTTCGACAGGCTGTGCGTCGGAAAAGAGGTCCTTCGACTGCGCCGCCCTTCGGGCGGCTCCGCTCAGGACGACGGGTAATCAGAACACGTGCCGCACGCCGACGATCTGGCCGAGCGAGCGGCCGACGTGGTCGGCGGCGGCGGGCTCCAACCCTTCGACTTCGATCTCGACGCTGAGGCCGTCGCCGTCGGCCTGGGCGAAGACGCGCGCGGGCACGAGGCCGCGCTTGGCGATCAGTTCGAGCGCGCGCGGCAGCACGCCGGGCTCGGCGTCGGCCTCGAAACAGTAACGGACGGCGGAATTGCTACGCTTGAGGGAGAGAACGGCGGACATCGGAGGATTCCCTGGAGAGATGAAAGGCGAACGCGGCAACGCAACGGTTTGCAGGGCAAACCGCGGTGCTAATTCGCTTTCCAGGGAGGTCCGTGCGGGCCATGTCGCCAGTGTAGCGCAGCCGCCCGCGGGCGCGCTAGGGTCCCGGCAACGACACTCCGGGAAGGAAACAAAGATGCGTTCGACGCCCATCTACGAGGTGCATGCGGTCAAGTATGCCCACCTGCCGCGCAAGGCATGGGAAGTGCAGATCAACCCCGACCCGCACGATGCCGACTTCCCGATGGACTATTTCGTGTGGGCGGCGATCCCGCTCGACGAGAACGGCAACCGCGCGATCGGCGGCAAGCCGATCGTGATCGACACCGGCTTCAACGCCACGGTGGGCAAGCAGCGCGGCCGCGAGGTGGCGAAGAACCCGGCCGACCTGCTGGCCGCGATCGGCGTCGACGCGAAGGAGGTCGAGGACGTCATCGTCACCCACCTCCACTACGACCATATCGGCAACTGGGACCGCTTCCCCAAAGCGCGCTTCCATCTCCAGGACAAGGAGATGAACTTCGCGACCGGCCGTCACATGTGCAAGGGACCGTTCCGCCACGCCTACGAGTGTGAGGACATCGTCGGCATGGTACGGGCGCTGTACGGCGGCCGGCTGGTGTTCCACGACGGTGACGAGGAGCTGCAGCCCGGCATCTCGCTGCACCTGATCGGCGGCCACACCGCCGGCATCCAGTCGGTGCGCATCAACACGCGCAACGGCTGGCTGGTGCTGGCCTCCGACGCCAGCCACTATTTCTGGGGCGTCAACAACGACAAGCTGTTCTCGATCGTCTATTCGGTCGCCGACATGCTCGCGGGCTACGACAAGCTGAAGAAGCTCGCCGACGGCCGGGTGGAGATGGTGATTCCCGGCCACGACGCCGAGGTGACGAAACGCTATCCCGCCTCGGCCAAGGGCCTGGAGGGGGTGAGCGTCCGGCTCGACTAGGGACTCGCGGCCGCGAATATGGTGAAATCCGGACGAGAGCGAGTCCGCCGATGAATTCACCCTATTCCGACCTGCCTTCCCGAAATTTCTGGAAGGCAGCCATCTCGGGGCAGTCGCCCGAGACCGTCTCCGAGTTGTGGCAGCCAAAGTTCCGCTTCTGCCCGGAGACGCGCTTCGCGACCGCGGGCAGCTGCTTCGCCCAGCATATCGCCCGCTATCTGCGCGCCCGGAGAGCCACCGTCGTCGACCTCGAGCGGCCCCCGCCGCCCCTGTCCGCCGCCAACGCCCTGAAATACGGCTACCGCCTGTATTCTGCCCGATACGGCAACATCTATACGGTTCGCCATCTCCTGCAGCTCACCGAGGAAGCGTTTGGCCAGTTCGCGCCGTCCGATGCGATCTGGGAACGGGACGGTCGCTTCTTCGACGCGATGCGGATCGGAGTCGAACCCGCGGGATTGCCATCCGCCGAGGCCGTGCAGCGACACCGCCAGCAGCATCTCGCCAATGTGCGACGCCTGTTCCCCAGGTCGGATGTCTTCGTCTTCACGCTCGGCCTGACCGAAGCCTGGATCCACAGGGAGTCGGGCACGGTGTATCCGACCGCACCGGGTACGGTTGCCGGCTCCCATCGACCCGACGTGCATGCCTTCGTCAACTTCGGCTTCTCCGACGTGTACGAGGACTTCGTCAGGTTCCGCCGGCTCGCGATGAAGCGGAACCCCGAGTTGAAGTTCCTGCTCACCGTCTCGCCGGTTCCGCTCGCGGCCACGGCGAGCGACAAGCACGTTCTCGTCGCGACGACCTATTCGAAAGCGGTGCTGCGGGCGGTGGCGGGAAAGCTCGCCGAGACGTTCGAGAACGTGGATTACTTTCCATCCTTCGACTTCCTCACCGGCGCCGTCACGCGGGGAGCGTTCTATACGGAGGACGCACGACAGATCACCGAGGCGGGCGTGGAGGCGGTGATGCGACTCTTCTTCGAGGCGCAACCAGCCCTCGCGCAAGCCTCCGCCGCTGCCGTTGCGGACGCTCCGGGCGGGCCCGCCGGCGAGCAGGACGAGCGCCGCGCGAAGGGCCGCACGCCCGGGGACCCGGATCACGAGGCGGTCTGCGAGGACATGCTTCTCGATGCGTTCTCCCGATGATCCGCGTTGCCCTGCTCGGCAACTCTCATCTGGTCAACTGGAGGCGCGCCTGGAGAACGCTCGGGGCGGCGTATCCGGACGTCGAGTTCGTGTTTTTCGCCGCGCCGGGAGAGCAGCTGCGGTGCTGCGAACCGCAGGGCGACCGGCTCGTCTTCACGCGGGAGGATGTCGCGCGATTGGTCGAAATCACCTCTGGCGGCCGAAGCGAGTTGATCCCCGCCGACTACGACGTGCTTTGCCTCGTGGGCCTGGGATCCGGGGTGGAAGACGTCATGTTGCTCTACTCGAGATGGCGGGCCGATGCCCATCAATCAAGGGAAGGCAGGTTTCGCCTGGTTTCCGATGCCTGTTTCCAGGATGCCGTTGCCGATCGGTTGAATGCCTCCCTGGCGGTGGCCCTGGTTGGCAAGCTCCGCCAGATCACCGACAAGGCGATCTGGCTGGCGCCCGTCCCCGCTCCCTCCGAAATCATCCTGACCCTGGAGGACGGCCCGGCGAACATTGGATTGGCCGCCGCGGCACCGGATGCACTGCCTCTTCGCGCGGCCTATGACGAGGCATGCCGCCGCCTGGCTGCTGACAATCTGATCGTGCTGGAGCAACCGAAGGCCACTCTCGCCTCGCCCCTTCTGTCGAAGGACGAATATCGCCGCCCGAGCAAGACGGCGCCGGACTGGTCGCATTTGAACGACGCCTACGGCAGGATCGCCATCCGGGAGTTCCTGGCGCGTCTCGATCCCTCTCTCGATGGCCAGGGCGCCGGCGAACCATCCGGCCGCCGTCGGCGTCTTGCCGGCCCGCTCCTGGCGGCACTGTGGAGCAGGGTTTCACAAGTGTCGGTCCGCAGGATCTCGAAACGCTGAATGCGGACAGGTGCGGCCCACACTCGAGGAAAGGTGCCGGGTGCCCCGGCGCACGAGGCGGTCCAGGAGGGCATCCTGCTCCATGCGGTCTGCCGATGATGCGCATCGCGCTGCTGGGCAATTCCCATCTCTATAGCTGGAAGCACGCGTGGAATTCGCTCGGCGGGGCCTATCCGGACGTCGAACTGGTTTTCTTCGCCGCCCCGGGAGCTAACCTGGAGTGCTGCGAACCAGAGGGCGACCGGCTCGTCTTCAAGCGCGAGGACGTCGCGCGATTCATCAAGATCACCTCCGGCGGCCGACGCGAGTTGGTCCCCGCCGACTACGACGCGATTTGCGTCGCGGGCCTGCATTTCGGAGTGCATGCCGTCACCAGGCTCTACTCAGGATGGCGGGCTGATTCTCACACGGGAACGGAAGGCCGGTTTCAGCTGGTTTCCGATGCCTGTTTTCTCGATGCCGTTGGCGACCGGTTGAAAGCCTGGCTGGCAATGACCGTCGTGGGCAGGCCCTGCAGGATCACCGACAAGGTGATCTGGCTGGCGCCCACCCCTGCCCCCTCCGAAGTCATCCTGACGTTGAACGATCTCCCCGAGGCCGTTGAAACCGCCGCTGCCACGCCCGATGCATCTTTCCTTCGTGCAACCTATGACGAGGCGTGCCGCAGCCTGACCGCCGAGAATCTGATCCTGCTTGAGCAGCCGAAGGCCACTCTCGCCTCGCCCCTTCTGTCGAAGAACGAATATCGACTTCGGAGCGGGACGACGCCCGACTGGTATCATTTGAACGACGCCTACGGCAGGATAGTCCTTCGGAAACTCCTGTCGCGTCTCGATCCCTCTCTCGACGGCGAGGGCGCCGGCGAGTCGTCAGGCCGCCTTCTGCGCCTTGCCGATCCGCTCCTCGGGGCGGTGCGGAACACGCTTTTTCAAATGTCCATTCGCAGAAGCCCGAAAGGCTGAGCGCTCGGGGAAAGGAAACGGAGTGGCCAGGCTCGTCTTCGGCATGAACCAGTCGCTCGACGGCTATGTCGACCATATGTCGTTCGGGCCGAGCCCCGCGCTGTTCCGCCACTTCATCGCCGAGGCCGAGGCCCAGGCGGGCAGTCTCTACGGCCGCCATGTGTACGAGTTGATGCGCTACTGGGACGACGACCAGCCCGACTGGGACGACGAGCGGCGCGCCTTCGCCGCAGCGTGGCGCCGGCAGCCGAAATGGGTGGTCTCGCGCTCGCTCGAGTCGGTCGGGCCCAACGCCACGCTGATCCGCGGCGACCTCGAGCGCACGATCCGCGCGCTGAAGGCGGAGCGCGACGGCGAGATCGAGGTCGCCGGGCCGACGCTGGCGAAAGGCCTCACCGAGCTCGGCCTGATCGACGAGTACCGGATCTACCTGCACCCCGTGGTGCTGGGCCACGGCACGCCCTACTTCGCCGGCCCGCGGCCGCCGCTGCGCCTCGCGAGCCACGACCGGATCGGCGGGGACGTGATCCGTCTGAGCTACGTTCCGGCCTGATCTCCCCGCAGGCGCGAGGCGGCGTCAGGCGGGATCGGCGCGCCGCGCTTCTTCGGTCAGCCAGCGCCGGTAGAGATCGACGGCGCGGCCATTGGCGCCGCCCCGGCGCGCCACCACCTGGAAGCAGCGGTTGCTGCGCCGGCGGAAGGCAAAGGGCGAGACCAGGCTGCCGTCGGCGATTTCGGCGGCAGCCAGGGTCCGCATGCCGACCGCGACGCCGATTCCTTCGGCGGCGGCCTGGAAGCTGAGGTTGAGCGTCTCGAACTCCGGTCCGCGTGCCGGATCGACCGCCTTGAGGGCGCGGGCGACGGCGGGGCTGACCGGCGAGCGCGCGAAGGCATCGAGCCACTGCCGCCATTCGTCGGGCAGCGGCCGCGAATGGATCAGCACCTGGCGGGCCAGCCGTTCGACGCGCTGCAGGTCGGTGCGGCAGCCGGCGAACGCTCCCGGCGCACTGACGGCCACGATCTCAATGTCGAGCAGCTTGTCGCAGACCGTCCCCGCTTGCGGTGCGGCGAGGTCGCCCTCCATGCCCAGCCGGATCGCGATGTCGGTGCCGTCGTCGCGGCGGAAGTCGACATCCGTCAGCGACGTCGCGATCTGGACGTCGATCTCGGGATGGCGATCGAAGAAGCGGCTCCAGCGCGGCAGCAGCCAGCGCGCCGCGAAGGTCGGATAGCAGGCGACGACGATGCGGTTGGGATTGCGGCTGCCGACCAGCCGCCGCGTCGCGGCCTCGATCGCGGTCAAGGGTCCCGACACGTCGCGCAGATAGAGTTCGCCCTGTGCCGTCAGCACCAGGCCGTGCGCGGTGCGCTCCAGCAGGCGCAGGCCGAGATGCTCCTCGAGCTTGCGCACCAGCCGGCTGACCGCGCCCGGGGTCACGCCGAGGCGCTGGGCGGCACGAGAGAAACTCAATTCATGGCCAGCCTGGACGAAGCTTCTCAAGCCATTGAGAGGAGGAAGATCGTCCGGCATCCGGGCTCCATGTTTTGATCTTATCTCAAATCATGGGGCGATTTAATCGTTTGCCCGCGCGGCCGTCCAGCGGTGAGTGTTCCGGCACGAAAGCTAGGAGGAACGCATGGACACGCGCATCGGCACACACGTCGACGGCCCCGACCCGAGTGCGCGCCACGGGTCGGATCACATCGGCGGCGACAGCCGCGACCTCAACTTCTTCCGCGCCGACGCGGGCCTGCGCGACCTGCTGCGTCTCTATCTCGGCGCCGACGAGCAGCGCCATTTCTGGCCGCACTTCGACCGGCTGGGCGCGCTGGCCGGCGGCGATCTCGATCGCTGGGCCGACCAGGCAGACAAGCATCCGCCGGTGCTGCATCACCGCGACCGCTTCGGCCGCGACGTGCAGTGGATCGAGCATCATCCCGCCTATCACGAGATGGAGCGGATTGGCTTCCACGAGTTCGGCCTGCACGCCGCGCCGCATCGCCCGATCCTGGGATGGCCGACCGGCGTCTCGCCGCTCGTCAAGTTCACCCTGCACTATCTCTTCTCGCAGGCCGAGTTCGGCCTGATGTGTCCGCTGGCCGTCACCGAGCTCGCGGCCATGCTGGTGCTGCGTTACGGCTCCGAGGAACTGCGCGAGAAGTACGGACGGCGCATGATCTCGCTCGATCCCGCCGAGCTGATGCAAGGCGCGCAGTTCATGACGGAGAAGGCGGGTGGCTCCGACGTCGGCGCCAACGAGCTGCGCGCGGTGCCCGAGGGCGGGCACTGGCGGCTGCAGGGCGAGAAGTGGTTCTGCTCCAACGCCGGCTGCGACGTCGCCGTGCTGCTGGCGCGGATCGACGGCGACCCGCCGGGAACGGCCGGCCTGACGGCCTTCGTGGTGCCGCGCGACCTCGACGACGGATCGCGCAACGCCTATCGCATCGTGCGGCTGAAGGACAAGCTCGGCAGCAAGTCGCTGGCCAGCGGCGAGATCGCCTACGAGGGCGCGCTCGCCTACATGCTGGGCGAGCGCCGACAGGGCATCAAGATCCTGCTCGACCAGGTGAACATGTCGAGGCTCTCGCACGGCATGCGCGCCGCGGCGACGATGCGGCGCGCCTGGCACGAGTCGCTGGCCTTCGCGCGCTCGCGCACGCTGTTCGGCAAGCCCGCGCTGCGCCAGCCGCTGATGCGCCGGCAGCTCCTGCAGGTCCTGATTCCGGCCGAGCAGGCGCTTTCCACCTCGTGCTATGGCGCCGATGTCCTGCGCCGCAGCGAGGAGGGCTCGAACACCGCCGCGCAGCTGCTGCGCATCATCACGCCCGTCATCAAGATGCGCAGCAACCGGGACAACGTGCAGGTGACCGCCAAGGCGATCGAGGTCCGCGGCGGCAACGGGGTGATCGAGGACTGGGTCAACTCCCGCCTGCTGCGCGATTCCTTCATCCCCGTCCTGTGGGAAGGCACCAGCATCATCAATTCGATCGACGTCGTGCGCCGCGCCATCGCGCGATCGCAGGCGCAGGGCGCGCTGCGCGCCGAACTGCACCGGCTGCTGGCGGAAGCCGAAGGAGTCCCCGCCGCCTATCGCAACCGCCTCGCGGCGCTCAGCGACCGGGCGGTCGACTATGCCGAGAAGGTCGCCGCCCATCCCGATTCGGAGAAGCATGCGCGCCTCGCCACCAGCGCGCTCTACCACGCCCTGTCGGCCGTCCTGCTGGCCTGGGAAGGCGATCGCCTCGGCCGCGACGGCGGCGACGCCCGCCGGCTCCTGATGTCGCGCTTCGTCGTGGAGCATCGCCTCGATCCGCCGCCGGCGCTGTCGATGCCAACGGACGCCTGGGAGGACGAGGCCGGGGAATGGCTGCTGGGCGAGGCCCCCGTGCCGCTCGCGCGCGCGGCCGACCTCGTCGCCAGCGGCGCGAACTGAAAAAGCAAAAAAACAGGAGGAGGAAACGATGAAGAAGGCAATGACGCTGCTGCTCGCCCTCGCGCTGGCGATCCCGTTCGCGGGGCCGCGCCCGGCGGGCGCCCAGTCCTACCCCGAGCGACCGGTGCGGCTGATCGTTCCCTTCCCGCCGGGCGGTGCGACGGACGTGAACGCCCGCATCCTCGCGGCCGAACTCTCCGCCATCCTCAAACAGCCGTTCGTCATCGACAACCGGCCCGGCGCCTCGGGCACGATCGGCATCGACCAGGTGGCGAAGGCCGCGCCCGACGGCTACACGCTGGGCGTGAGCGGCGTCGGTCCCACCGCGATCCTGCCGATCATCGACCCGAAGCTACCCTACAACCCGGCGCGCGACCTCGACATCGTGGCCGGCCTCGGCCGGATCGACTTCGTGCTGGTGGCGCGCCCCGGCTTGCCGGTCGCCAATCTCACCGAACTTCTCGCCCATGCGAAGGCCAATCCCGGCAAGGTGACCTATGCCACCGCCGGCGTGGCCGGCCCGCAGCAGCTGCAGATGGAGCATCTGGGACTGCTGGCGGGCAGCAAGTTCTTCCTCGTCCCCTTTCCCGGCGATGCCCAGGCGACGGCGTCCGTCGTGTCGGGCGACGTCGACATCGCCCTGATGGGCATCGCCACCGGCATCGGCCTGGTGAAGGGCGGCAAGCTGAAGGCCCTCGCGATGGCCGGCAGCGAGCGCAGCCCGACCCTGCCCGACCTCGCGACCGTGGCCGAGCAGACCGGCTTCACGGAATTCACCGGCTACACCTGGAATCTCCTGGTCGCCCCGAAGGGCACGCCCGCTTCGGTCATCGCCCGGCTGAACGCGGCGGTGGCCGAAGCCGCCGCCAAGCCCGAGGTCCAGGCCAAGCTGGAAGCGCTGGGCATCCGCCCCCTTCCCGGCTCGGCCGGGAAGGTGTCCGATTTCGTCGCCAGCGAGACCGCGAAGAACAGGCGGGTGATCGAGGCGACCGGAATCCGCCGGGAGTAGGCGTCGGTCGCTACTTCTTCTCGACGTTCCACAAAGCCAGGGCGGGCGACGGCAGCAGGCCGGAGGCCTTGCGGCCGACCGCCGTCGGCGTGGTGAACTGTCCGAGCGGGGCGTGCGTCGGGTACACCGCGGCGCGCGCCTGGACCTCGGCGGCGATTTCCTTCTGCTTCGCCGGGTCGCTCTCCTTGGCGAAGGCATCGCGCAGCTTCTCGAGTTCGGGGTCGCACGGCCAGCCGAACGTCGCCTTGTCGCAGGAGGCGTTGAGGAACGCCGCCGCCACCGGATCGAGCACGTCGACGGCGGCCCAGGAGGTGAAGAAGGCGCTCCAGCCGCCGGCGCTCAGCGGATCCTTCTTGGCGCGGCGGCCGACCAGGGTCTGCCAGTCCATCGACTGCAGGTCGACCTTGAAGCCGGCTTTCTCGAGCTGGGGCTTGGCCACGGTGGCGAGGTTGTTGTGGCCGGCGATGTCGGTCTGGTGCATCAGCACGACCGGCGTGCCGTCATAGCCCGCCTCGGTCAGCAGCTGCCTGGCCTTTGCGGCGTTGCCCGAGAGCTTGTCCTCCCAGCCGCGCGTCGTCTCAAGCGGCGAGCCGCAGGGGAAGAGCGACTTGCACTCCTTGTAGAACTCGGGATTGCCGACATTGGCGTCGAGGAAATCCTTCTGGTTCAGCGCATAGAGCACGGCCTGGCGAATCCTGGCATCGTCGAACGGCTTGTGCAGCACGTTGAAGCGCATCGAGTACTGGCGGCCGGCCTGGTTCACGACCTGGACCCGGATGCCCTTCTCCTTCTGGATAAGCGGCAGCAGGTCGGGCGGCACGATCTCGATGAGATCGACCTCGTCGTTCAGCAGGGCGTTGACCTGGGTCTGCGTGTCGGGGATCCACACCCATTCGATGCGGTCGACCTTCGCCACCTTGCCGCCCGCGAGGCCGGCCGAGGGCTCGGCCCGCGGCTTGTAGTTGGCGTTCTTGAGATAGACCGCCTTCTCGCCGGGCTTCCACTCGTCCTTCTTGAAGATGAACGGGCCGGAACCGGTGGCGTCGGTGATCTGGGTGTTGGGATCGGTGTCGGCGACGCGCTTGGGCATCATGAACGGCACGTTGGAACCGGGCTTGCCCAGCGTGTTGAGCACGAGCCCGTACGGCTCCTTCAGCACCATCCTGATCGTCTTGTCGTCGGGCGCCGACAGTTCCGTCACGTAGGACATCAACTTCTGGCCCATCGCATCCTTGGCGCCCCAGCGCCTGAGCGAGGCCACGCAATCGGCCGCGGTCACCGGCTTGCCGTCGTGCCAGGCGAGCCCGTCGCGCAGGGTGAAGGTCCAGGTGAGCTTGTCGGGCGACGTGTCCCACTTCTCCACCATCTGCGGCCTGACCTGCAGCTTGTCGTCGAGCGCGAACAGCGTGTCGTAGATGAGATAGCCGTGGTGCTGGGTGATCAGCGCCGTGGTCCAGACCGGATCGATGATCTTGAGGTCGGAATGCAGCGCGACCTTGAGCGCCGGCTGCTGGGCGAAAGCGGGGCTGGCCAGGGGCACCACCGCGGCGGCGGCCGCGAGCGCGACCATGAAACGACGACCGAACTTCAACATGAGAACTCCTTACCCTTCACCGGCTGGCCGCAAGACTGCGATCAGTCGCCCTGCGCGACGTCGAGCAGCGCCTGCCACTCGACGAACTTGACCCTCGGCCGGCCCTGCGCGGCGCCGGCGGCGATCTCGGCCTTGTCGATGCGGCGCCAGCCCTCGGCGTCGACGCAGAGCGGCAGGATGTCGGGACCGCTCTTGAGGTCGCGGTCCTCGAGGAAGTCGATGACTTCCTTGGCCACCGCATGGCTGTCGGCGCGATTGGTCGGGATGGTGCCGCTGGGGCCGCGGCGCGCCCAGCCGACCGAAAACACGTTCTCGGCCTGCGGGAACGGCTCGCCGGTGTAGCCGATGCAGGTGACGACCAGGTCGGCGGCGAGGCTTCCCGTCGACAGCTCGACCGCGCCGGGGCGGATCGCCCTGGGCGTCTCGTGGAAGCGGAAATGCACGGTCACCGGCTTGTCGCCCGGCTTCTGCGCGGCGAAGCGCTTCAGGGTCTCGATGTTCTTGGCCTTGCGCAGCCGCTCCGGCGTCGGATCCGAGGCCGGCGCCTCGGCGGTCAGCACGCTCGCATCGGCGACCGCGACGGCGCGCGCCAGCCGGCCCATCTCGGCCAGCTCGTTGGTGGTGAAGGAGGCCTGCTCGGCGCCGCGCCGTCCGATCACATGGATGTCGGTGATCGGCGCCGCCGCGATCGCCGCGCCCGCCTCGGGCAGGATGTCGGACTTGGCCATCTCCTCGGGCGTCTTGGCGAGCAGCCGCGCCACGTCGAGCGCCACGTTGCCGTTGCCGATCACCGCCACGGATTTCACGCCCGAGAGGTCGGGGCCGCTGCGGAAGTCGGGATGGCCGTTCAGCCAGGCGACGAAGCGCCACGAGCCCCAGACATGCGGCAGATCCTCGCCGGGAATGCCCAGCCTGCGGTCGACCACCATGCCGGTGGCGACGATCACCGCGTCGTAGGACTGGATGACCTCGTCCCACGTCAAATCACGCCCGATCTCGATGTTGCCCGCGAAGCGCAGGTCGGGCTGGGCGAGCAGCCGGTCGAACTGGCGGACCACCGCCTTGGTGCCCTGATGGTCGGGGGCGACGCCCGCCCGCACCAGGCCGAACGGCGTCGGCAGGCGGTCGATGACGTCGATGCGAAGGTCGGGACGGCCGCGCAAAAGCCCGTCCGCGGCATAGAAGCCGGAGGGTCCGGCGCCGACGATGGCAACCCTGTGAGTCATGACGGCCCGCTTAGCATATGATGGGCGGATGGCTAAATACGCAAAACTCAAACAGCTCGGGCACGAGACGCCCGTCCCCGCCTCGCCCGCCGAGGCCCTCCTCGAAACCGTGCCCAACCCGCATCCGGGCACGCTCTATCTCGCACGCTTCACGCAGCCGGAATTCACCTCGCTCTGCCCGGTGACCGGCCAGCCCGATTTCGCCCATCTGGTGATCGACTACGTGCCGCGCGCGAAGCTGGTCGAGAGCAAGTCGCTGAAGCTCTATCTCAACAGCTTCCGCAACGAGGCGTCGTTCCACGAGGACTGCACCGTGGGCATCGGCAAGCGGCTGGTGAAGGAACTGGCGCCGCGCTGGCTGCGCATCGCGGGCTACTGGTATCCGCGCGGCGGCATGCCGATCGACGTTTTCTGGCAGACCGCCCTCCCGCCCAAGGGCCTGTGGCTGCCGGACACCGGCGTGGCACCCTATCGCGGCCGGGGTTGATGGCCGGGCTGCCGCCCCGTCCGAAGCGGCCGCCGAAGCAGGCGACGCCGCGCGAGCTGCGCGACGCGATTTCCGCCAAGGCGCTGCAGCTCGGCTTCGACGCCGTGGCCTTCGCGCCCGCTCAGCTCTCGCCCGAGGCGCGCCGGCTGCGCCGGGAGCGGATGGAAGCCTTCCTGGCGCGCGGCTTCCAGGGCGACATGGGATGGCTGGTCGACCGCGCCGAGCAGCGCATCGATCCCTCGACCCTGTGGCCCGAGGCGCGCACCGTCGTCTCCGTCGGGCTCAACTACGGGCCGGCGAACGATCCGCGCTTCATGCAGGAAGAGCGCGAGCGCGGCGCCGTGTCCGTCTATGCGCAGGGCCGCGACTATCACGACGTGATGAAGAGCCGCCTGAAGCAGCTCGGCCGCTTCATCTGGGACACCTATCACCACAGCCTCAAGGTCTTCGTCGATACCGCGCCGCTGATGGAGAAGCCCGCGGCGCAGCAGGCGGGCCATGGCTGGCAGGGCAAGCACACCAACCTGGTGTCGCGCCGCTTCGGCTCCTGGCTGTTCCTGGGCGAGCTGCTCCTGTCGATCGAGCTGCCGCCCGACGCGGCCGAGACCGACCATTGCGGCCAGTGCCGCGCCTGCCTCGACGCCTGCCCGACCGACGCCTTCCCCGCGCCTTACCAGCTCGATGCACGGCGCTGCATCTCCTATCTCACCATCGAGCATGCCGGCCCGATCGATCGCGAATTCCGGACCGCGCTGGGCAACCGCATCTATGGCTGCGACGACTGCCTGGCCGCCTGCCCGTGGAACAAGTTCGCGCGGCAATCGCGCGAGGCCGCCTTCGCGCCGCGCGCCGTGCTGCAGGCGCCGCTGCTGGCCGAGCTCGCCGAACTCGACGACGCCACCTTCCGCACGCGCTTCTCGGGCACGGCAGTGAAGCGCATCGGCCGCAACCGCTTCCTGCGCAACGTCGCCTATGCGCTGGGCAACAGCGCCACGCCCGCCACCACCCTGCCCGCCGTCGAGCGCCTGCTGTCCGACGCCTCGCCCCTGGTGCGCGGCGCCGCCGTCTGGGCCCTGTCGCAACTTGCCCCGGACGAGGTTGCACGGCGCGGCCGGAGCATCGACGAGCCCGACGCGCAGGTCCGCAGCGAATGGCAGGAAGCGCTGAGAGCTAGCGGCGATCCCTGAAGAAGGCCCGCAGCAGGTCGCCCGCTTCGCGTTCGCCGACGCCAGGATAGAGCTCGGGCCGGTGGTGGCAGGTCGGCTGGTCGAAGACGCGCGGGCCCTGTTCGATGCCGCCGCCCTTCGGATCGGCGGCGCCCCAGTAGACGCGCCGCAGTCGGGCGAAGGAAATCGCCTGGGCGCACATCGGGCACGGCTCCAGCGTCACGTAGAGGTCGCAGCCGACCAGGCGCGGCGAACCAAGCGCCGCCGCCGCGGCGCGGATCGCCAGCAGCTCGGCATGGGCGGTCGGGTCCTTCAACTCCTCGGTGCGGTTGCCGGCCTCGGCCAGCACCGCGCCGTCCGGTCCCACGATTACGCAGCCGATCGGCACCTCGCTGCGCAGGCCGGCCGCCCGGGCGGCGGCGAGGGCCCGGTCCATCGGCGTCGATTTGCTTGAATCCGTCATGGCGTGGGCACTGTAGCGCACGGCGGCGCGCGCGCGTATCTTGGCCGACATGCCCCGCCCCCTGATCGGAGTCACCCTGGATGCTGAAAAGCCAGGCGGATACTCCAAGTTTCCCTGGTATGCGCTGCGCCAGAACTATCTCGACGCGATCGACGCGGCGGGTGGCCTGCCCGTCGCGCTGCCGCACGAGCCCGACCGGGTCGCCGACTATCTGGAGCGCATCGACGCGCTGGTGGTGACCGGCGGCGCCTTCGACGTCGATCCCTCCTACTATGGCGGCGGCGCGAAGCATTCGACGGTGGTCACCAAGGACCGCCGCACCGCCTTCGAGTTCGGCGTCACCAAGGGCGCGCTCGCCCAGAACAAGCCGGTGCTGGGCATCTGCGGCGGCCAGCAGCTGCTGCACGTCGTGCTGGGCGGCAAGCTGATCCAGCACATTCCCGACGCGATCCAGGATGCGCTGGCGCACGAGCAGCCCAATCCGCGCGACGAACCCGGCCATGTCGTGAAGGTGGCGAAGGGCACGCAGCTGCACGCCATCGTCGGCGCCGAGGAGCTGCAGGTGAACAGCGCGCATCACCAGGCCGCGGCCGACCAGCCGGCCGGCATCGTCGTCAACGCGACCGCGCCGGACGGCGTGATCGAGGGCATCGAGGCCCCGGCCTACCGCTTCTGCATCGGCGTGCAGTGGCATCCCGAATTCCATATCTCCGAGGGCGACGCGAAGCTGTTCCGCGCCTTCCTGGGAGCGGCGGCGGCAAAGTGAGCGAACAACCGGTCAAGGAAGGCGAGCGCATCGCCAAGCGCCTGGCGCGCGCGGGCCTGTGTTCGCGCCGCGATGCCGAACGCTGGATCGCGGAAGGACGCGTCAAGGTCGACGGCAAGGTGCTGGAGACTCCGGCCTGCGTCGTCACCGAGAAGAGCTTCATCGAGGTCGACGGCAAGCCTCTGCCCGCCGCCGACCGCGCGCGCATGTGGCGCTACCACAAGCCGCCGAGCGAGATGGTGACGGCGCGCGATCCCGAGGGACGCCGCACCATCTTCGACTCGCTGCCCAAGGGCATGCCCAGGGTCGTCACGGTCGGCCGCCTCGACTACTTCTCCGAAGGGCTGCTGCTGCTGACCAACGATGGCGGTCTCGCGCGCCAGCTCGAACTGCCGGCCAACGGATGGACGCGCCGCTATCGCGCCCGCGTGCACGGCGCCGTCGACGAGGCGAAACTCGCGGATCTCGCCAATGGCATCACCATCGAGGGCGTGCGCTACGGTTCGATCCAGGCGAGTCTCGACCGCCAGCAGCGCTCCAACGCCTGGATCGACATCGCGCTGACCGAGGGCAAGAACCGCGAGGTGCGCCGCGTACTGGCCCATCTCGACCTGCCGGTGGTGCGCCTGATCCGCGTCGCCTTCGGGCCGTTCCATCTCGGCGAACTCGAGCGCGGCCATGTCGACGAGATTCCGCCGCAGGCGCTCGAGAACCTGCTGGGCGTGAAGCGACCGCCGCGCAAGGAGGGCTGGGCGAAACCCAAGCCGAAGCCCGCCCCGCCTCACGCCAAGAACCGGCGGCGCGCGTGATCCGGATCATCGGCGGCAAGCATCGCGGCCGCATGCTCGCGACCCCGGAGGGCGAGGCCACGCGCCCGACCTCCAATCGCGCGCGCGAATCGCTGTTCAACATCCTGATGCATGCGAGCTGGCGCGACGACGAGGACGGCGGCACCTCGCCGCTGATCGAGGCGCGCGTGCTCGACGCCTATGCCGGCTCCGGCGCGCTGGGGCTGGAGGCGCTGTCGCGCGGCGCAGCCCATGCCACCTTCCTCGACAACGAGGCGGCGGCGGTGAAGGCGATCGGCGAGAACCTGCGCAAGCTGGGCGAGACCGGCGCGGCCAAGGTGGTGCGCGCCGATGCGACGCGGCCGCCGCCGTCGCGCGAGCCCTGCGACCTGGTCTTCCTCGACCCGCCCTATCGCTCCGGCCAGGCGCCCGCGGCGATCACCGCCCTCGCGGGCGCGGGCTGGATGACGCCGGGCTGCATCGTCACGGTCGAACTCGCGCACAACGAGGACCTGGCGCCGCCGGACGGCTTCGCGACCATCGACGAGCGACGCTACGGCGCCGCCAAGATCGTGATCCTGAAGCGGACGGCATGAACCTCACGGCGCCCCTGTACATGTTGCGGCACGGCGAGACCGCCTGGAACACCGAGCGGCGCATGCAGGGCAGCAAGAACTCCGACCTGACCGCGCGCGGCCGCGTCCAGGCCTTGGCGATGGGGCGCACGCTCAAGCGCGAACTCGAACGCGAGCCCGGCCCGACGATCTTCCTGCGCAGCCCTCTCGGACGCACGCGCGAGACTTCGGAGATCATCGGCCAGGAGCTGGGGCTCTCCGCCTCGGAGTGGCGCGAGGACGCGAGGCTCGCCGAACTCTCCTATGGCAGCTGGGAAGGTTTCTCGTGGGCCGAGATCGAGATCGATCATCCGACGGCGCTCGCCGACTGGCGCGCCGATCCGCACGGCTACTGCCCGCCCGGCGGCGAGACGCATTTCGAGCTGCGCCGGCGCTGCGAGGCCATGCTGGCGGAGATCGCCGCCACCGGCATGCGCACCGTGGTGGTGAGTCATGGCGTCAGTGGCGCCGTGATGCGCGGCCTCCATCTCGGACTCGACGCACGCGCCATGTTCGTTCTGGAGAAGCCGCAGGACGCCTTCTTCCGCCTGCACGGCGGACGCGAGGAACGCCTTTCCTGCGACCTGTAGAGGCGAGCGACGCTCGGCCCTTTGAGCGTCAGGACATCGTCTCCGATGTCCGGAAGGGCCGAAGAACGAGCGCACTCTCATGACCTCTCCGTCAGCGAAGTACCAACCTACGCAAATACTGACCGATGCGCATCGATGAACTGATTCGCGATAGTCGATGAATCCAAAAGCCGTCGTCTCGACCGAAGCACCGAAGGTGCGGAGCGGAGAGACCTTCTCTCGACGATTTGCCGACTTTTGGTGGAGAGAAGATCTCTCCGCTCCGCACCTTCGGTGCTCCGGTCGAGATGACGGGGTGCTTTTGGCATTCCTCGCGGAACCAAATAGAGAATCAAACTCAGCGAGGGCTGGCATAAGATGCCGATACCTCCTCATGTGAATGAGAAGACGTGATTCTTGATCGTCACGAGGTGCCGGCTATAAGCGCCGGCATGAACGAGGACGCACCGAAGAGGACGACGCGCTGGAGAATGTGGGCCGCCGAAGCCCGCGCCACGCTGCTGCTCGCCTGGCCGCTCATCCTCACCAATCTCGCGCAGACCCTGATGACCGCGACCGACGTGCTCATGATGGGCTGGCTCGGCCCCGATGCGCTGGCCGCGGGCGCGCTGGGCTCCAACCTCTACTTCGCGACCATGATCTTCGGGCTCGGCCTCACCACCGCGACGGCGCCGATGATCGCGCGCGAGCTCGGCCGCAAGGGCCATTCGGTGCGCGACGTGCGCCGCACCGTTCGCCAGGGCATGTGGATGGCCGCGGGCGTCTCAGTGCCGATCTGGATCGTGCTGTGGCAGAGCGAGGCGATCCTGCTGGCGATGGGCCAGGAGCCGGCGCTCGCCAGGTCCGCGGCCGAGTATGTGCGGGCGCTGCAATGGTCGCTGCTGCCGTTCTTCTTCTTCCTCGTTCTGCGGTCGTTCGTGTCGGCGCTGGAGCGGCCGCTGTGGGCGCTCGCCGCGGGCGTGGCGGGCGTCGTCGCCAACGCAGCGATGACATGGTGCCTGATCTTCGGGAACCTGGGCTTTCCGCGCCTCGGCCTGGTCGGCGCGGGCATTGCCACGACCCTCGCCGACGCGCTGATGTTCGCGCTGCTCGCGGCCGTCACCGTCACCGACCGCCGGTTCCGCCGCTATCACCTGTTCGGCCGCTTCTGGCGCGCCGACTGGCCGCGCTTCCGCGAACTGTGGCATCTCGGCCTGCCGATCGGCGCGACCCTGGTGTTCGAGGTCGCCGTGTTCAATGGCGCGACGTTCCTGATGGGGCTGATCGGTGCCGCGGCGCTGGCGGCGCACTCGGTCTCCATGCAGCTCGCCTCGCTCTCCTTCATGGTCCCGCTCGGCCTCGCCCAGGCCGCGACCGTGAGGGTCGGACGGGCCTTCGGCGCACACGACAGGGAAGGCATCCGCCGGGCCGGCTGGGCGGCCTATGTCATGGGCGTGGGTTTCATGGCGTTGACGGCGCTGGCGATGATCGTGGCGCCGCGCACCCTGGTCGGACTGTTCCTCGACCTCGATACGCCGGCGAACCTGCCCGTGATCGAACTGGCGGTGAGCTTCCTGATGGTCGCGGCGCTGTTCCAGGTGGCGGATGGCGGCCAGGCGGTGGCGGCCGGCATGCTGCGCGGCCTGCACGACACGAAGGTGCCCATGGTCTAGCCGGCATCGGCTACTGGGGCATCGGCCTGCTGCTGGGCGTCGGGCTCGCCTTCCAGGGCGGGCTGGCGGGCCTCGGCCTGTGGATCGGGCTGGCGACCGGCCTCACCGTGGTGGCGATCCTGCTGCTCGTCCGCTGGCTGCGGCGCGAACGGCTGGGCCTCGTCAGCTTCGGGTGAGGCGCGCGGTGCGGCGGCAACCGCCGGTCTCGCTGACGACCAGAGTCTGGCCATCGCCGCGCGCGGTGAGCTGCATGCGCTGGTGGGTGGGGCCTTTCACCGAAGCGAGGCTGAGGAGGTTGAACGGCGCGCCCACCTTGGCCACACCGTGGATCTGCCACAGGCCGGGACCGGGCGGCGGCGGTGCCGACTTGTTGGGATTGGGCACCGGGCCGCGCGCAGTCGTGTCGTAGGCCGAGCCGTCGACGAAGCCCGATTCGATGGTGAGCAGGTAGTCGAGCGGCGCGTTGCACGAGCCGCCATCGCTGGTGCCGCGCCAGGTGCCGTCGAGCGGCGAGGCCGGCGCGGGAGTCGGCGCTCCAGCGGGGGGCGCGGCGGAGGGAGGCGCCGGCGCGCGGGTCTGGGCCGAGGTGCCCGACGCTGCGGCACAGGCGATCAGGAGCAGCGCGAGAAACTTCTTCATCGTCTTCCGAACAGCCGCTCGATGTCGGCCAGCTTGAGTTCGACATAGGTCGGGCGGCCATGATTGCACTGGCCGGAATGCGGCGTCGCCTCCATCTGGCGCAGCAGCGCGTTCATTTCCTCGACAGTCAGGCGGCGGCCGGCCCGCACCGAAGTGTGGCAGGCCAGCGTGCCGCAGACCTCCTCGACCTTCTCCTTGAGCGAGAGATGATCGCCCATCTCGGAAAGCTCGTCGGCGAGGTCGCGCACGAGCCCCTGGATATCGACCTCGCCCAGCACGGCGGGCGTCTCGCGCACTACCACGGCGCCCAAGCCAAACGGCTCCAGCACCAGGCCCATGTCGGCCAGTTCGGCGGCGCGCTGCGCGAGGCGCCGCGCGCCATCCTCGCCGATCTCGACGACTTCCGGCAGCAGCAGCGCCTGCCGCTTCACGCCCTCTGCCTCGAGCTGGGTCTTCAGCCGCTCGTGCAACAGCCGCTCGTGGGCGGCATGCTGGTCGACGATCACGACGCCCTGATCAGTCTGCGCGACGATGTAGGTCTCGTGGAGCTGCGCGCGCGCCACGCCGAGCGGATAGTTGCCCGGCGCGATGTTCGTGGGTTGCTCCTCGACCCGCGCCGACAATCCGTCGAGCGGCGCCATGAACTGCATCGCCGCCTCGGCGAGGCCGCGCGGCACAGGTGAAGGGCCTGCGCCGTTGCCGTATCCGCCGGCGCCTCCCCTGCCCATCGGCAACGGCGTCGCGAAACCCGTATGCGGACGGAAGGCGCCGAGCGCCGCATCCGAAACGGTCGTGCTGGCACGATGGCCGGCCGCCGACAGGGCGGTGCGCAGGGCGCCCACGATCATGCCGCGCACGATGCCGGCATCGCGGAAGCGGACCTCGGTCTTGGCCGGATGGACGTTGACGTCGACCATCTCGGGTGGCGCTTCGAGGAACAGCGCCACCATGGGATGACGGTCGCGCGCGAGGAAATCCTGGTAGGCGCCGCGCACCGCGCCGGCCAGCAGCTTGTCGCGCACCGGGCGGCCGTTGACGAAGAGATACTGGTGCTGGCCGGTCGGCCGGTTGAGCGTCGGCAGGCCGGCGAAGCCGGTGAGCCGGAAGCCCTCGCGGTTGGCGTCGATCGCCACGGCATTGTCGGCGAACTCGCGGCCCATGATGGCGGCCAGCCGCTCGAGCCGTGCCGCATCGGCCGACAGGAGCGAGCCGCTGGCGGCGGGCAGGTCGATCAGCGCACGCTCCTCGCTCTCCAGCCGGAAGGCGACCTCGGGATGGGCCATCGCGAGCCGGCGCATCGCATCGGCGACATGCCCCGACTCGGTGCGCGGCTCCTTGAGGAACTTGAGCCGCGCCGGTGTGGCAAAGAACAGCTCGCGCACTTCCACGCGGGTGCCCTGCGGATGCGCGGCGGGCCGCGGCTCGCCCTTCGCGCCGCCGTCGATCTCGAGAGACCAGGCGGTATCGGCACCGGCGGGGCGCGAGGTGATGGTGAAGCGACTGACCGAGGCGATCGACGGCAGCGCCTCGCCGCGAAACCCCAGGGTACGGATGTCGGTCAGGTCGTCGTCGGGCAGCTTGGAGGTGCAGTGGCGCTCGACCGCGAGCCGCAGCTCGTCGGGCGCCATGCCGACACCGTCATCGACCACCGAGATGAACGTGCGCCCGCCCTCCTTCAGGGTGACCGCGATGCGTCGCGCGCCGGCATCGAGCGCGTTCTCGACCAGTTCCTTGACGGCGCTCGCCGGTCGCTCGACCACCTCGCCGGCAGCGATGCGGTTGACGAGCGTCGAGGGCAGCCGACGCAGGGATCTCGGGGCGCTCATGGCGCCGTCATTTTACGACCGCCGGCCCGAGGAAGATACGCGGGCGGCGAGATACTGGCGGGTGAGGATCTTGCCCTCCTCGACCGCCGGCTGGTCGAAGGCGTCGACATCAAGCAGGTGGGCCGCGAACATCGTCTCCAGCATATAGTGCATCATCAGGGCGCCCATCACCCGCTCGTCGAGCGTGGCGATCCGGATGACGCGCGTCGGCCGGCCGTTCTTGACCAAGGTCACCGCCGTGGCTTCGGCCTCGGCCAACAGGAGGTCACCCAACGACTGGTTCTCGAGATAGGCCAGCGTCCTGTCGCCACCCAGCAATGCCGGCGCGATCGGCCTGCCCTTGCCGGCGGTGTCGAGGATCAGCACGGTGAACATCTTGTCGGCCGGGCCGCCGAGATAGAGTTGCAGCTGGCTGTGCTGGTCGACCGTGCCCATGGCGCGCACCGGCGTGGTGCCGTTGCCGCCCTTGCCCAGGCTCTCGGCCCAGAGCTGGCGATACCAGAAGCCGAAATAGCCCAGCCTGTCGCAATAGGGCATCAGCACCGTGGTGCCGATGCCACGCTCGCGGGCGAGCCCGACCGAGAGCGCCGCGCCGACGGCGGGCGCGAGATCGCCGGCATCGCTTGCCTGCAGCACCGGATCGAGCACGCTGGCCGCACCCTCGCGCACCGCGCCGACATCGAGGCCGGCGATCATGGCGGGCAGCAGGCCGACCAGCGACAGGACGGAGAAGCGGCCGCCGACCCTGGGATCGTGATCGAGGATCGGGCAGCCGATGCGGGCGGCGAGGCGGCTGAGCGCATTGTCGCTGGGCTCGGTGATGGCGATGACATGCTCGGCGAGCCTGTCCTTGCCGACCTTCGCCTCGAACTCCGGCAGCAGTGTCAGGAACTGGGTCAGCGTCTCGGCCGTGGTGCCGGACTTGGAGATGACGATCAGGCCGGTACGGGCGAGCGGCAGGCGCGCGGCCAGCTCGGTGAATGTCGAGGGATCGACATTGTCCATGAACCACAGTTTCGGCCGCCCGCCCTGGGGACCGAATCCCTGGTCCTTGAGCGCGACGAGGGTCTGGCCGCCGAGGCTCGAGCCGCCCGTGCCCAGCACGATCACATGCTCGAACTTCGCGAACCGCTCGGCGTGCGGCTTGAGCAGCGCGAGATCGTCGCGCGAGCCCGGCAGGCTGAGCAGCGGCAGGGTGCCGTCGGCCTTCCACTGCCGGAACCGGTCGAGCGCCGTCGTGGCCTTCGCAAGTTCGCGGTCGAGCGCGGCGCGCGGCAGCCCATGCTTGCCGACCTTGCTTTCGAGCGCGTCGTCGATCACGTGGCTGTAGAACATCGGCAAACGACTCTCCTCAGGGTTCCTGGGTGACGCCGACCGGCTTGCCGACCACCACGGTGGTCAGCGCCTCGTCGCGCAGCAGGCGCCGCGCGACGTTGCGAACGTCGTCCAGCGTGACCGCGGCGATCAGCGCGGCGCGCCGCGTCAGGTGATCGGGCGACAGTCCGTCGACCTGCATGGAATGCAGCAGTCCCGCGATCGAGCCCGACGAATCGAGCGAGAGCGCCAGCGCCCCCGTCAGGTAGGTCCTGGCATCAGCCAGTTCCGCCTCGGTGATGCCGTCCGCGCGCATCCGTCCTATCTCGGCGCGGATCACCGCGAGCGCCTCGGCAATGCGTTCGTTGGCGCTGCCCGTCGACATCACCAGCAGCGCGGCGCGCTTGTAGGTGCGCAGGCCGCTCGACACGCTGTAGGCCAGGCCGCGCTTCTCGCGCACCTCGTTGAAGAGCCGCGACTGCTGGCCGCCGCCGCCCAGCACATGGTTCATCACCAGCGCGGCATACCAGAGCGGATCGTCGCGCTCGATGCCGGGAAGGGCCATCAGCGCCGAGCTCTGCGGCACCGGCCGTTCGACGACCACGACGCGAGGTTTGGTGGGCGGCGTCCATTGCGGCGGCAGCACCGGCGGCGTGCCCGTGGGTAGGAGCCCGAAGGAGCGGTCGATCTGCCGCGCGAGTTCGGCGGCGTCGATATCGCCCACCGCCGCGACCACCAGGCCGTTGCGCAACAGCAGCGCCGCGGCGCGCTTCTTCAGGAGATCCGGCGTGGCGGCCGCGAGCCCCTCGGGCGTGCCGGCAGGATCGGCGGCATAGGCGTGGCCGGCGAACAGCGTCTCCATCAGCGTCCGGCTCGCCACCGAGCCGGGGCGCTGGGCGGCCTGGTTGAGGCTCGCGATGGTCTGAGCCCGGCGCTGCGCCACCATGTCGGGATCGAAGCGCGGCTCGGTGAGCGCCAGCCGCAGCAGTTCGAAGCCCTCGTCGCGATTGGCCGACAGGACGCGCAGCGATCCGCCGAGCCGGTCGAGCGAGGCGTTGAAGCCCAGCGAGGCGGCGGCACTTTCTTGGCGCTGGCGAAAGGCCTGCGCATCCAGCGATCCCGCGCCATCGGTCAGCAGGCCCGCCATCAGGTCGGTGATGCCGGCCTGGCCGGCCGGATCGGTGGCGGTGCCGCCGGAGAACGAGAAGGAGAGCGCCACGACGGGCGTGCTCCTGTCCTCGACCAGCCAGACCCTGATGCCGAGCGGCGTGGTGATTTCCCTGATGTCCATTGCCCCCGCCACGGCGGGCAGCAACGCGAACAGGCCGGCGAGCGCGGCCGCCAGCGCGCGCAGCGGCTTCATCCGCCCCTCGCCGCCGGGGTCAGGAGCGCGGTGACGGCGCCGTCGTCGCGCCAGACATGCCGTGCGGCCGCCACGACCTCGTCCCGCGTGACGGCGGAAATGCGCTCCGGCCAGGCGTCGACATCAGCCACGGTATTGCCGGTGCTCAGCGCCGTGCCGTAGATGCGCGGACCGCTGGCCAGCGAATCCTGCGAGTAGATGGCGGCGGCCAGCAGCTGGTTCTGCGCCCGCTCGACCTCCTCGGCCGTGACGCCACCGTCGAGCAGCTTCTTCATCTCGGCCGTCACCGCCTCCTCGACCTCCTCGACGCTGCGCGACTTCGCGGGATGCACGCCGACGTCGAACGAGGTGAGGCCGAGGCTCGACGGGCCGTAGGACGCCCAAGCCGAGAGGCCGATCCTGCGCTCATGCACCAGCACGCGCGACAGGCGGCTGGTCTCGCTGCCACCGAACAGCCGGGCGAGCACCTGCAGCGCATAGGCATACTTCGTCTCGCCGACGCGATAGGACGGCGCCAGCCACAGCCGCGACCAGCGCGGCTCGGCGACGCGCGGATCGGCGCGCTCCACCCTCTGCGGCAGGTCGGGACCGCCCTGCGAGGGACGCAGACGCGGTCCAATCTCGCGGCGGGCGATCGGTCCGTAGTACCGCTCCGCCAGGGTGCGGACCCGTTCGGTCGACGTGTCGCCCGCCACGATCAGGATCGCGTTGTTGGGCGCATAATGCTGGCGATAGAAACCTGCCAGGTCCTCGACACCCAGTCTCCGGATATCGTCGGCATAGCCGATGACCGGCATGGCGTAAGGCTTGTGCAGGCCGTAGAGCCGCTCCCGCACCACCTCGTCGAGCAGCGACGCCGGCACGTTGTCGGTGCGCATGCGGCGTTCCTCGAGGATGACCTGCCGCTCGGGCACGATCTCGCGCTCGGTGATATGCACGTTGGTCATGCGGTCGGCTTCCATGCGCATGACCAGCTCGAGCTGCTCGGCCGCGATGGTCTGGTGGTAGCCCGTCGAATCGAAGGTCGTGTAGGCGTTGTCGCGACCGCCGTTGCGCGAGACGATGCGCGAGAACACGCCGGCCGGCACCTGGTCGGTGCCCTTGAACATCATGTGCTCGAGGAAGTGCGCAGCGCCGGTATGGCCGAAGGTCTCGTCGGCGCTGCCGACCTTGTAGACCACGACCTGGGTGACGATGGGTGCGCGCCGCGACGGCAGCACGATGACCTGCAGCCCGTTGGCGAGCGCGAAGGTCTCGGCGTTGCGCCGGCCCACCGCGAAAAGCTTCGCGAGCGCCGGGCCTGACGGAAAGAGGGCCGCGCCCGCGAGGAGGCCGCCGAGCAGGGCGCGGCGGCCGGTGAGCGGCACCGGGCTCAGAAGATGCCTTCGAGCAGGCCGCGCTTGCGACGGGTGATCGTCGGCGTCGGCCCCGACGCCGGCTGGCCGGAGGCCTGGGCGTCGCGGATCCGCTGCTGCTCCTTCGCCGGATCGAGCACCACGCCCGACGGCGGCGTGTCCTGCCAGAAGATCAGGCTGTCGATGAAGGACTTGTCGCTCTCGGCCAGCGTCTTGGTGTCGGTGTTCACCTGCCCCCGGATGTTGGGGTCGATGCCGCCCTTGCCGGCGCGCGCGACCAGCGACTGCTCGGCGCTGCTGCCCGACCGGGCCGCATCGGGTCCGGCATTGACCCTCGCCTGGGTACGGCCGGCCAGTGCCGGCGACAGCGCCTCCTTGGCCTGGTCGGCGGGCGTGACCTCCTGGGGACGCGGCTCGCCGGGCCGCGGCGGCCGCAGCTCGGCGTTGGGCGGCATGGTCAGCGGCGAATGCGAGACGATCTTGAACTCGTCGGGCGACGTTTTCTTGCCGCCGGCGATATTGTCGAAGGCGCCGCAGCCGCCGAGCGCGAGGCTACCGCAGGCCAGGAGAGCCAATGGAAGCGGGAGGCGAGTCGGTTTCATCATCCGTCCTTGGTCTTGAACTTCTGTCTGTCGATCATGGCTGCTTCAGGGCGCCGGTTTCTTTTCGCCTTGCAGCGAATCGATCAGCATGAGCCCGACGCCAACGACGATCGCCGCATCGGCGACATTGAAGGCCGGCCAATGCCACCGGCCAATGTGGAAATCGGCGAAATCGAACACCGCTCCCCACCGGGCGCGGTCGATAACATTGCCGATGGCTCCTCCCATGACAAGGCCGATGCCCCATCCGGTCAGGCGCTGGTCGGTTCGTCGCAGCCACAGGAACAGGCCGATGCAGACGGCGACCGCAACGCCCGACAGGACCCACGGCGGCAGCGCCTGGTCGCCGCCCAGCAGGCCGAAGCTGACGCCGCGGTTCCAGACGATGACCAGCCGGAAGAACCCGTCGATCACCGGCACGATCGCGCCGGCCTTGAGCAGGAACCCGAGCAGCAGCTGCTTGGAGACCTGGTCGGCCACCAGGGTGACGACGAGCAGGGCCATCGCCTGGCGGTCGATCGGCCTCATGCCGCGACGGCCTCCTCGCAGCGCCGGCAGATCAGCGGATGGGCCGGCGACTTGCCGACCTCCTCCAGGACCTGCCAGCAGCGGGCGCACTTCGTCCCCTCGGCCAGCGTCGGCACGACGGCGACCCCGGCCACGTCGGGCAGGGTGAAGGCGCCGGCCGGCGCCTCGCCCGCGACCAGCCTGCCGCCCGAGGTGATGCAGATGTCCCGCAGATCGAGCCCCTCGAACGCTTTAAGGTAGTCGGGCGCGGCATAAACCGTTGGGGCGGCCTGCAGACTCGACCCGATGCGCTTCTCGGCGCGCTCGAGCTCGAGGGCGCCGGTCACGACGCGGCGCAACGCGCGCACGGTCTTCCACTTCTCGCCCAGCGCGGCGTCGAGCCAGGTCGCCGGGATGGCGGGATAGAGGCGCAGGTGGACGCTCTCGGCCTTGCCGTCCGGCATGTCGTTGGGGCGCGCCAGCCAGGCTTCCTCGGCCGTGAAGCAGGTGATCGGCGCCAGCCACGCCGTCAGGAACGAGAAGACCTCGGCCATGACGGTGCGCGCGGCGCGGCGGCGCAGCGTGTCGGCCGCGTCGCAGTAGATCGAGTCCTTGCGGATGTCGAAGTAGAAGGCCGAGAGGTCGACGGCGCAGAAATTGTGCAGCTCGGTCGCGATCGTGTGGAAGTCGTAGTCGTCGACCGCGCGGCGCAGCACCGCGTCGAGCTCGGCCAGGCGATGCAGCACCCAGCGCTCCAGTTCGGGCATCTCGGCATGGGCCACCGTCTCGTCCGACGAATAGCCGTCGAGGCTGCCCAGCAGGTAGCGCAGCGTGTTGCGCAGCCGGCGATAGGCTTCGGCCTGGTGCTTCAGGATTTCAGGCCCGATGCGCTGGTCCTCGGTATAGTCGGTGCCGACCACCCAGAGGCGCAGGATGTCGGCGCCGTACTGGTCGCAGACCGACTGGGGCGCCGTGATGTTGCCCAGCGACTTCGACATCTTGCGGCCCTGCTCGTCGAGCGTGAAGCCGTGCGTCAGCACGCCGTCATAGGGCGCGCGGCCGCGCGTGCCGCAGCTCTCGAGCAGCGAGGAATGGAACCAGCCGCGATGCTGGTCGGAGCCTTCGAGGTAGAGATCGGCCGGCCACTTGAGCCGCTCGTTGCCCTCGAGCGTGAAGGCGTGCGTGCAGCCCGAGTCGAACCAGACGTCGAGGATATCGGTCACCTGCTCGAAGTCGGCCGCGTCGTACTTGTTGCCGAGGAACCGCTCGGGCGGGCTCTCGAACCAGGCGTCGGCGCCCTCGGTGCGGAACGCCTCGACGATGCGGCCCATCACCTCGGCGTCGCGCAACGGCTCGCCGGTCTTCTTGTCGACGAACACCGCGATCGGCACGCCCCAGGCGCGCTGGCGAGAGACGTTCCAGTCGGGACGCGTCTCGATCATCGAGCGCAGGCGGTTGTAGCCGGCGCGCGGCACGAAGCGCGTCGCGTCGATCGCCGCCAGCGCCTTCTCGCGCAAGGTGCCGCCGATCTCCGGGATCGGCTTGTCCATGGCGATGAACCATTGCGGCGCGTTGCGGAAGATGACCGGCGCCTTGGAGCGCCAGGAATGCGGATAGGAGTGGGTGATGCGGCCGGAGGCCAGCAGCTTGCCCGCCTCGTCGAGCAGGGCGATGGCGGTGCGGTTGGCATCGCCCTTCTTGCCGTCGGGCGTGTAGACGCGCTTGCCGGCGAACAGCGGCACGTGCGGATAGTAGGTGCCGTCCTCGGCGACCGTGTCCGGCACCTCGACGCCGTTGGCGATGCCCAGCTCATAGTCGTCGGCGCCATGGCCCGGCGCGATGTGGACGAAGCCCGTGCCGGCATCTGCGGTCACGAAGTCGCCCGGCAGCAGGCGCACGTCGAACTCGAAGCCCTGGCCGCGGAACGGATGGGCGGCGATCAGCCCTTCGAGATCGTCGGCCGAAACCTCGGCCACGATCTTCGGGGTGAACTTGGTTTCCGCGGCGACGGCATCGACCAGCTCGCGCGCCAGCACCAGCTTCTCGCCAACCCGGGCCTTGCTGCCCTCAGCGACGTCGGCGACCTCGACCAGCGCGTAGGCGATGTCCTTGCCATAGGCCAGCGCGCGGTTGCCCGGCATGGTCCAGGGCGTGGTCGTCCAGATCACGATCGAGGCGCCGTCGAGCTTGCCGTCCCTGGAATTCACGACCGGGAAGCGGACGTGGATCGTGTCCGACGTATGGTCGTGATACTCGATCTCGGCCTCGGCCAGCGCGGTCTTCTCGACCACCGACCACAGAACCGCCTTCGAGCCCTTGTAGAGGCCGCCGTTGAGCAGGAACTTGCCCAGCTCCTTCACGATGACCGCCTCGGACTCGTACTTCATCGTCGAGTAGTAGTTGTCCCAGTCGCCATCGACGCCGAGGCGCTTGAACTCCTCGCGCTGCACGGTGATCCAGTGATCGGCGAAGGCGCGGCACTGGCGCCGGAACTCGACGATCGGGACCTGGTCCTTGTCCTGCTTCTTGGCGCGATACTCTTCCTCGATCTTCCACTCGATCGGCAGGCCGTGGCAGTCCCAGCCGGGCACGTAGTGGCTGTCCTTGCCCATCATCTGCTGGGTGCGCGAAACGAGGTCCTTCAGGATCTTGTTGAGCGCGTGGCCGATATGCAGGTGGCCGTTGGCGTAGGGAGGCCCGTCGTGCAGCACGAACTTCGGGCGGCCCTTGCTCTCCTCGCGAAGCCGGTCCCACAGCTTCATCTCGGCCCAGCGCTTCAGGAGCTCGGGCTCCTTCTTCGGCAGGCCCGCACGCATGGGAAAGTCGGTCTTCGGCAGGAAAACGCTGGTTTTATAGTCAGTTGTCACAGGAAACTCGGCACAGGAGGGAGCAAATTCCAGCCACCCGTCGGGCGGCTGCTGGCAGGCATGACGACCCGGCCGCGGTCAGCGGACCGGGCGGGTAATTCGCTCCTGGAAAGCCCTGGTGAACATAGGGCGCGCAATCTAGGGATGGGGGTCGGGGGGGTCAAGGCGCACGCGCCATTCTTCCTGCACGGTCGACGCACAAGCAGCGCTGTCATAGTCTCCGATCCGGAGAGATCGTAGATGCGCTGCGACACGTGCCAACACCCGAACGCCGATGACGCAAACTTCTGCGTCAACTGCGGTTCGGCCCTGGCGCAGACCTGCCCCAAATGCGCCCGCCGCAATCCAGTAATTGCCCGGTTCTGTGCCGGATGCGGCTTGAAGCTTCACGCGGATGGACCTCCTGCCCGCGTCTCAAACCCACCGCCGCCCGCCGTCGCTCCTGTGCTCTCCTCTCGCGCCGCGCGGGAAGGCGAGCGAAAGCGGGCCACCATCCTGTTCGCCGACATCGCGGGATCGACCCATCTGGTTGAGAAGCTCGACCCGGAGGATGCCGCCAAACTGCTCGGGTCGGTGACCTCGGCAATGCGCGCCGCCGTTGCCCGCTTCGAAGGCACGGTGAACAAGCTCCAGGGCGACGGCATCATGGCGCTGTTCGGCACGCCTATCCCGCAGGAGGACCACGCCATACGCGCCTGCTGCGCGGCCCTCGCCATGATCGAGGACGTGCGCGCAATCGACGGCGCGCCGCCGATCCGCGTCGGCATTCACACCGGCGAAGTCGTCGTGCGCGCCATCGCCAACGACGTCTCGTCGCAATACGACGCGATGGGCGTCGCCGTTCATCTGGCCGCCCGTCTCGAACAGGAGGCCGCCCCCTTCGGCGCGGTGATCAGCAAGGCGACGCTCAGGGGCGCGGCGGGAAGCATTGTGGTCGAGATGCTGGGCGAACGTCTCCTGCGCGGCATCACCGACCCGGTGCCGGTCTATGCCCTCAAGGGCATCCGGTCGACCGGAACGAGCCAGCAGTTCCAGGGCGGCCAGCGGCTCAGCGCATTCGTCGGTCGAGACCTTGAGATGACCGTGCTGCGGCGCGCCCTCGAGGCCGCGAACGCCGGGACGTCGCGCGTCCTTGGAATCGTGGGCGAAGCCGGCAGCGGCAAGAGCCGAATGGTGTTCGAGTTCCTCGAGGCCTGCCGCAACGAGGGTCGCCCGGTGCTGGAAGCGCGCGCCACGTCGCATGGTCGGGTGGCGCCCCTGCAGACGGTCCTCAGCCTCATGCGTGCCTTCTTCGGCATCAGCGAGGAGATGGACATCGGCGAGGCGACGGGGCGCGTGAGATCGGCAATGCAACGAGCCAATGCGGAACGGGACACGCCGCTGCTGCTCGACTTTCTCGGTCTTCCGCTCGGCGAGGGAGAGACCGTCCTGACGGACATCGCCGGCAGGCGGGCGCGCCTGCTCGATGCCATCAAGCATCTGAGCCGCAGCACGGCGCTCGCCAACCCGTCGGTGCTGGTGATCGAGGACCTGCACTGGCTCGATCCCGCCAGCGAACCTTTCATCGAGGCCGTGGCCCAGGCCGTGGCCGGTACGAAGAGCCTGCTCCTCGTCGATTTCCGTCCGGGCTATCGCGCGACCTGGATGGAACGATCCTTCTACGAGCAGGTCTCCCTAGTGCCGCTGTCGGCGGGTGCGGTCGCCGTCATGCTCGACCGGTTGCTGGGCGAAGATCCTGCCTTGGCGCCCCTCCGGGGACGCATCGTGGACCGGGCCGCCGGCAATCCCTTCTTTGCCGAAGAACTGGTCCGCACGCTAATCGAGCGCGGCGCGCTCACCGGCCTGCCTGGCGCCTACCGGCCGACCCAGGGCGCGCGGGATGTGCCTCTCCCGGAAACCGTGCAGTCGGTGCTGGGCTCGCGCATCGACCGGCTTGCCGAGCACGACAAGATCCTGTTGCAGGCCGCCGCCGTCGTCGGCCGCGAGTTTCCGTTGGAAGCCGTCGCTGAGATCGCCGAGTTGGCGGAGGACCTTGCACGCGATTCGATCGCCCGGCTGGTCGCGTCGGAAATGATCTACGAGCGTCCCGATCTGCAGCGGGACGCCTTCGCCTTTCGCCATCCGCTGGTCCAGGAAGCGGCCTACGGCTCGCTGCTGACCGACCCGAAGCGCGACCTACATCGGCGCGCCGCCGGCGCGCTGGCCGCACTCTACAAGGACCGCGCCGACGAAACCGCCGCCCTGATCGCCCATCATTGGGAAGAAGCCGGTGACGTCATGCAGGCCGCTGCCGCCTTCGTGAAGGCGGCCCTCTGGATCGGCACCCGAGACCCAAGGCAAGCCCTCGAAGCGTGGCGCAACGTGCGCCGACTGCTCGCAAACGCACCGCCTACGCTACCCGTCGACTATATGATGATGATGGCCTGCGGCCAGATCGTGAATTACGCTTGGCGCGAAGGCATCGACGTCGATGAAGTCGAGCCCGTTTTCGATCAGGCGATGGCGCTTGCCCGCAAGCTGAAGGACATGCGTGCGGCCGCGCTGATCACCATGGCATTCGGACGAGTGCTCGCCGCCACGGGATCGGCTGAGGAATATGTTGCGAAGGTCGAAGAGGCTCAGAAGCTCGTTCAGTCTGCTAACCTCAAGAGTGTAAACGCCGTGCTCGCAGCCGTGCACAGCCATGCATTATCGGCGGCCGGCCGCTTCGGGGATGCCCTCAAGTCAAACACTATAGCGTTGGCCTCCGCACAAGATATCGACATGCGCGATCGTCAGACGCTTGGCTTTCATCCCGAGCATTGGCTGATGGCACAGCGAGCACGCTCACTGATGATGCTCGACAAGATGGATGAAGCTGATCCTATCGTCGAAAAACTGATCAATGGAGCAGCCGGGGAAGTCGACACTTTGCATCGCGCAATGGCCATCGGCGTTCGAATCGAGGGCGCAGTTCGAACTCACAAAGGTGGACTGGCAATGGCGGAGGCGGACAAACTGACTACACTGCTGAGCGACAACGAAACTCCCTACCTCCGCGTGCTCAACGGACGCTACCGAGGCATAGCGTTGCTGGCTGCCGGTAGATTTTCGGCGGCCATCTCCGAACTGGAATCTACACTGGATTTCTCGCGACGGTACCGAGCCGGCCGAGAAATGGAGTCGCAGCTACTGGCCGCTCTCAGCGAGGCGAAAGAAAAGAAAATCGCCTCCCCTGAAGTCCAACCGGAGCTTGCCGAGACCAGCGACACGGCATAGCAAGCGCCTTTCGACAGCGCTCGGACTGTAGAAGCGCCGAAGCGCTGGCTCAGATACTCACTTAGGTCGACGGTGGCTCGTTTGGCGGATCGTTGCCGTCATCCTCGTCGCCGGAAGGCGGAGCCAACAGAGCGTCCTTAGCCAGAACCTCTATCGTGATGAAATCCGCGCCCGTAGCGGGCTCCGTGATTTCGACGCTAGCCCCCTCGATTTCAATGAGAGACCAAGTGAAGACCATCGGCTTCGGGTTAAGCCGGTCTAGATTGGCCTCGATCCTGTTCCGGATCCTGTTGTGGGTCTTCGGATGATGCTTCTTTAGGTAAGTCAGCCACTTCAACCAGTCGCGAAAGTTGCCTCTCGATGGATCGTCGGGCGAGTAGACAATATCTGACGTCAGGAGCCACGCCGCAAAACGCAATGTCATTTGCCGAGCTGGCGTATTCGGTGGGGCTGTATCTCTACTGCGAAGCAAACCCGGAAAATAGGTGCGAAGCCCGTTGACTCGGTCCTTCGTGGCGCGAATGTTCGTTGCGTTGAACATTTCAGTCAGTCCAGCTCCGGCGAGCCTAGCTGGACCGGCCGCAAAAAGTTCACCCATTGTCAGTCTCCCCTCAAGGTCTGATTAATCGATGTGCTTGCAAGAGCTCCAACAAACCGCCCCAGTTCTGGGTAACCACATCTGGTATAAAGGACGATGGAAGTACAAATCCCGGGTTGACGCTCACAGGACTGAGTTCGATCGTAATGCACAGGCACGCACCCGCCGATTCCGCTAGTGCCCAGTCGCAAAGGTCACCCCCGACCGGAATGCCCGGCCCGTAGTGATCCCTCGCAGCACAAATCTCATAGCTGCCACCCCGCCGATTCGCTCCTGCCATGTACGCCGCGCCAAGAGTCCGGCCAGCTTCGTGAATGGGATCGCGGGCCAGAAAGGGATCAAAGGCCGGCGGATAAAGGATCTTTTCACCATACGAATGGTAGGAAATGAGGATGTCCGGCTGGACAGCGCAAAACAAGTCTCGAAGGGCGCAGGCCTCCACTTCCGAAAAAGCCCTGGGCCCGCGAAACATATTTGAACTCGGGTTGGAACTTCCCAGCCCCTCTCCCCAGTGGAACCCATAGTTTCGATTGAGGTCGACGCCCAAGCTTCCATTGGCGCTTCGATTCTTGCGCCAAAGTCTCGTCATTGATGTAGTGCTGTAGACGTGCCCGTCCGGGTTCAGCATGGGAACGAGCACAAACGAGAATTCGTCGAGCAAAGGGAGCGTTACCGACCCGCTTGCGATCCCCTGCGCGAACGCCAAGGGCACCTCGACGGAGATCCACTCCTTTGCATGGTGGCAGCCGACGATCAGAACCTTCTTTCGCCCGGTTGCAGCAGCGTTTACGTGCAATATCGGAATGTCGCGTTTCTGAAATGTCGGCCCGATCGAGCCGTAGTGACAGTTTGGAAAAGCGCCGGCGAGCTTCTGCAACTCGCTGCAGGTCGATTTCCAATCGTGATAGCCGCCGGGACCGGGCAGTTCGAACCCAGGCACCCGATAAGCAGCAACGGCGCCCATCTGGCCAAGCTCCGCAGAATTTGCACTAACAGAGCATAAAATAGACAGGTAGTCGAATCGAAATCTTCTACTCGGAGTGGCAAGCCTCCAGGATCGCGCGTGCCCTCTGCCCATCCGCCGCGATCTGCGCCTTGAGCTGGTCGAGGCCGGTGAACTTCATCTCCGGCCGGATGAAATCCACCAGCGCGACCCGCAGGACCTTTCCATAGAGGTCGCCGGTGAAGTCGAACAGGTGGACCTCGAAATTCTCCTGCAGCTTGCCGAAGGTCGGGCGCTTGCCGAGGTTGGCGACGCCGTTGCGCCAACCCTGGCTCTCCTGGCCATCGATCAACGCTCGCACGGCATAGACGCCGAAGCGCGGGCGCAGGTGCTCGCCGAGGGCGACGTTGGCGGTCGGGAAGCCGATGGTGCGGCCGCGCTGGTCGCCCAGCTCGACCGTGCCCTCGATCTCCCATTGATGGCCCAGCAGGCCGGCCGCCTCGCGCGCCCAGCCGTGGCGCAGCGCCTCGCGGATGCGGGTCGAGGAATAGATCTCGCCTTCGTGCGTCACCGGATCGAGCACCGAGACCTCGAAGCCGCGGGCCTGGCCCTCGGCGCGCAGCATCTCGACATTGCCGCTGCGCCGGGCGCCGAAGGTGAAGTCGTAGCCGCCGACGACATGGCGGGCGCGCAGCCCCTTCACCAGCACCTCCTCGATGAAGGAGGCGGCCGGCAGGGCGGCGAAGGCCGCGTCGAAGTGCTGGGCCAGGACCGCCTTCACGCCATGCTCGGCCAGCAGCCGCGTCTTGGCCGGCGCCAGCGTGAGACGGAACGGTCCGGTGTCGGGCACGAAGAAGCCGCGCGGGTGCGGCTCGAAGGTGAAGGCGAGCAGCGGGGCGTCGAGTTGCCCGGCCTTCTCGCGGGCGTGCGCGATCAGGGCCTGGTGGCCGCAATGCACGCCGTCGAAATTGCCGAGCGCCACGACGCCGCCCGTCCACTCGGGCGGCACCGAACGCCAGTCGTCGAACACCGGAACCATGGCGCTGGCTCAGGCCGCGTCGCGCCGCGGCACCAGAACGACCGCTTCGCCGTCGATCACCACCTTGTCGCCGTTCAGGCACTGGGTCTTCAGCGTGACGCGGCGGCGCTTCTCGTCGATGGCGGTGATGGTCGCCACGGCGGTGATGGTGTCGCCGATGATCACCGGCGCCATGAAGTTCATGGTCTGGGAGATGTAGACCGCGCCAGGGCCCGGCAGCTTGGTGCCGATCACGGTCGAGATGAAGCTGCCGCTCAGCATGCCGTGCGCGATGCGCTGGCCGAACCGCGTGGTGCGGGCGAAACCGTCATGCAGGTGGATCGGGTTGGTGTCTCCCGAGACGCCGGCGAAAGCCATGATGTCGGCTTCGGTGACGGTCTTGCCGAACATGGCCGACATGCCGGGCTTGAGGTCTTCCAGGAACAGGCCGTTCATCGCGGCGAAGGCACTCGACACTTTGCTGATCTCCCCAGTTGGCGCGTCCTCTTACCATGCGGCGAAGCCTGTGCCACAGTCCCGGTAAATGAGCGTTCACACGTCGACTGAAACAGAAACCGTCGCCCGCGTCCTGGGCGAGGCGACAAGCCGCCATTTCGGCGGCCCCGCGACCATCGACGCCCTGTCGCGCCAGTCGGGCGGCGCCTCGCGCCAGACCTGGAGCTTCGATGCAGTCGTGGGCGGCGAGCGCCATGCGCTGATCCTGCGCCGCGATCCGCCGGCCCAGGGCAAGACCGCGCGCGAGCGCGCCGTCGCCATCGACCGCGCCACCGAGTTCCGGGTGCTGCGCGCGGCGCACGATGCCGGCGTCCGGGCGCCCGAGCCGTTGTTCGAGCTGACGCCGCAGGACGGGCTGGGCGAGGCCTATGTGATGAGGCGCGTGGGCGGCATTGCCATCGCCCGCAAGCTGCTGCGCGATCCGCCCTACGAGGCCGCGCGCGGGAAGATCGCAGGCCAGCTCGGCGAGATCCTGGCGCGCATCCACGCCACCGATCCCGCCACCCTGCCGCACCTGCCGCGACGCGAGGCCGCCGATCATATCGCCGAGCTGCGCCGCTCGCTCGACGCGCTGGGGCAGCCGCAGCCGGTGTTCGAACTGGCCCTCACCTGGCTCGACCGCCGCAAACCCGCACCGCTCGAGCGGCCGGTGCTGGTCCACGGCGACTATCGCACCGGCAACTATCTGGTCGACGAGACCGGCGTGACGACCATCCTCGACTGGGAACTCGCCCATCTCGGCGATCCGGTCGAGGACCTGGGCTGGCTGTGCGTGAAGAGCTGGCGCTTCGGCGCGATCGACAGGCCGGCCGGCGGCTTCGGCAGCCGCGAGGAGCTGTGGGCCGCCTATGAGCAAGCCGGCGGCGGCGAGGTCGATCCAGCCCGCGCGCACTGGTGGGAAGTCTTCGGTACCGCGCACTGGGGCATCATCTGCCTCAATCAGGCGTGGAAGCATCTCTCGGGTTCGATCAGATCGATGGAGCACGCCTCGATCGGCCGGCGCGCGGTCGAGACCGAGGTCGACCTGTTGCAACTGCTGAAGCAGGGAGGTTGAGCATGGCCCAGGACCGTCCCACCGCCGCCGAACTGCTGACCGCCATCGCCGACTTCCTGCGCGAGGAAGCGACGCCGGCCCTCGATCGCAGCGAGCCGCGGCTCGGCTTCCAGATGCGGGTCGCCGTGAACTCGCTCGCCATCCTCGAACGCGAGGTGCGGCTCGGGCCGGCCGCCGACGCACGCGAGCAGGCACGCCTGGTCGGGCTGCTGGGCCGCGACGCCCCGCTCGACGAACTCAACCGCGAACTGGCACACCAGCTGCGCAGCGGCGAGCGCGATGAGACCGACGCCGCCCTGATGGCCCATCTCGAAGCCACTATCTCCGACAAGATCGCCATCGCCAATCCGAAGTGGCGCTGACACTTCGGCCGCCACCGAACCATTGACCGTGGCGAGTCCGGTCGACCGGGCCTAGAGTCTCTCCGGACGGATTGATCAGTCGATCCACCCCCAACACCGGCCTCACCCTGAGGAGCGAACGCAGTGAGCGTCTCGAAGGGTGGGTACGAGCACCGCGTCCGTTGTCCATCCTTCGAGACGCCGCGCTTCGCACGGCTCCTCAGGATGAGGCGAATGGTTCGAAGTGAAACGTAAGGACACTAAGGTTCAACATGACCACCGTGAACGCCCTCTCCGAGATCGCCGCCCTGATGGGCGATCCGGCGCGTGCCTCGATGCTGTCGCTGCTGATGGACGGCCGCGCGCATACCGCCTCGGATCTCGCCCACAATGCCGGCATCACCGCCCAGACCGCGAGCGGTCATCTCGCGCGCATGGTCGAGGCGAACCTGCTGGCGGCCCGCGCCCAAGGCCGCAACCGCTTCTATCGTCTCGCCTCGCCCGACGTGGCGCACGCCATCGAATCGCTGATGGCGCTGGCCGGCACGCGCGCAGCGCCGGCGTCGAAGAGTGCGGCGTGGCGGCGCGATCCCGATCTCCGCTTCTGCCGCACCTGCTACGACCATCTCGCCGGACAGGTCGGCATCGCCGTCACCGATTCGCTGACCCGGCAGGGCCATCTCGAACCCAGGGGACCGCGCGACTGGCAGCTCACGCCATCGGGCGAGCTGTTCTGCGACCGGCTCGGCGTCGATCTGGGCACGGCGCGCCAGGCCAACACGCGCCACTTCGCGCGCCAGTGCCTCGACTGGAGCGAGCGCCGGCCACACATCTCCGGCGCACTCGGCGCCGCCATCGCCGACACCTTCTTCAAGCGCGGCTGGGCCGAGCGCCTGCGCCGCAGCCGCACCGTTCGCCTTACCGATTCAGGGCGCCGCGCGCTCGGCAGCCACTTCGGCGCGACGGTCTAATCTACCATCCCTGGAAGCGCGGCCAGGGCGTCGCGTCGCCGTCAGGCGTCACCGCCACATAGGCCGGGTACTGCGCGCCGGTCGCGCAGGCGTGGTTCGGCAGGATGCGCAGCCGCGTGCCGATCGGGAAGCGTTCGATCAAACTGGAATCGGCCGCACCGTCGCGGCGCGAGACGATGCCGTGCTCCTGGTTGGCCGCCGACACGATCAGCCCGTCGATCGCGTTGCCGTCGAGGTCGCAGACCGCGCCATAGCCATAGTCGATCTTCTGGCGTTGCGTGCCGCGATCGCGACTCATCGCCATCCAGCCGGCATCGACGATCACCCAGCCCTTCTCGGGCTGGTGGCCGATCACCTCGGTCAGCACCGAGAGCGCCACGTCCTGCGGCGTGCAGACGCCGACATTGGACATCACGAGATCGAAGAAGACATAGACGCCGGCCCGCACCTCGGTGACGCCTTCCAAATTCCGGGCGGCAATCGCCGTCGGGGTCGAGCCGATGCTGACCTCCGGACAGGCGATGCCCGCGGCGCGCAGGCGCTCGGCCGCGCGCACGCACAGCGCCCGCTCCTGCTCGGCCAGTGCCTGCAGCGCCGCCGGCGTGTCGAGATCGTAGGAACTGCCGGCATGGGTGAGCACGCCCTTCACTGTCGCACCGCCCGCCTGCAGCACCTGGCCGATCGCGATCAGCTCCGGCGCCTCGGGCTGCACGCCCGAACGATGGCCATCGGAATCGATCTCGATCATCACGTCGAATTTCTGGCTGGCCGCCTTGCCCTTCGCCACGACCGCCTCGGCCGCCGCCACGGAATCGACGAGCAAGGTCAGCGTGCACCCTTTACGGATCAGCGCGAGTGCGCGGTCGAGCTTGTCCGGCACGATGCAGACCGCATAGAGCACGTCGCCGAAGCCCGCGGCGAAAAACTGCTCCGCCTCCTTCAGGGTCGAGACGGTGATGCCGACGGCGCCCGCCTCCTGCTGGGCGCGCGCGACCTCGATGCACTTCGACGTCTTCACATGCGGCCGCAGGCGAACGCCCAGCGCCGAGAGATGCTCCTGCATGCGTGCGATGTTGCCAGCCATGCGGCGCCGGTCGATCAGCGCCGCCGGGGTCTCGATGTCGATCAGCTTCAAGTTTCCACCCTTCAGTCGAGATACTCGCCGCGCGCCTTGAGCGCCGGCACGTCCTTCTCCAGCCCGCGCGCGATCAGCGCCGTCACGGTAGCGGGCTGCAACGCCTCCGGCGACGGCAGATCGACGCCGACCGCGTTCATCTGCCTGACCAGCGCCGGGTCGGCCACCGCCGCCCGCAGCGCCTCGTTCAGCCGCGCCATGACCGGTTGCGGCGTGCCCTTCGGCGCAAACAGCGCGTTCCACGAGCGCAGGTTCACGTCGTAGCCCTGGCTGGCCGCGGTGGCCACGCCCGGCAGCTGCGGCAGCGGCTGGTCGCTCAGCACGGCCAGGGCCTTGATCTTGCCGCCGGCGATCTGCGGCAAAGCCGTCGTCGTCTGGTCGCACATGAAATCGATGTGCCCGCCCATCAGGTCGTTCATCGCCGGCGCCACGCCGCGATAGGGCACATGGGTGATGTTGAGCTTGAGCGCCGACAGCAGCACGACGCAGCCATAATGGGAGATCGATCCCACGCCCGCGCTGCCATAGGTCATGCCCGCCTTGTTCTTCTCGGCATAGGCGATGAACTCCTTGAGGTTCGAGACCGGCAGGCCGGCCTTGGCGACCAGCAGCAGCGGCGCCGTTCCGGCGAGGCCGATCGGCTCGAAGCCGGTCAGCGGATCGTAGGGCAGCTTCTTGAACAGGGCGGCATTGGCCACGTGCGTCCCGATCGTGCCGAAGCCGATCGTGTAGCCGTCGGGCGCGGCGTTCACGAGCTTGGTGAGGCCGATCGTGCCGCTGGCGCCGCCGATATTCTCGACCACGACGGTCTGCCTGAGATCCGCCGCCATGCCCTGCGCCAGTGCGCGGGCCAGCGCGTCACTGGGACCGCCCGCCGGGAACGGCACGATCAGGGTGAGCGGCTTGGTGGGAAAGCCCTGGGCGGTGGCAGTGCCGGCCGCCAGCAGGAGCGGCGCGAGGGTGAGCAGAAGTCGGCGCAAGATCATGACAAACGTCCTTCCAGCCAGGGGAGAAGATCGTCGAGCGTCGGCCGCTCGAGGGCGGCTTGCGGCGCGCCCTCGGGGCGCGCGAGGCCGACGCGGTTGTGCCAGTAGGTCCTGAGACCGACGGCGGAGGTGCCGAACAGATCGTAGCCGGAGCCCGCGACGAAGGCGGCCTCGCCCGGCGCGACACCCAGCGCCGCGAGCGCCTGGCGATAGGGGCGCGGGTCGGGCTTGTAGCAGCCCGCCTCCTCGGCGGTGACGACGCAGTCCCAATGGACCTGAAGACGGCTCGCCGCCTGCCGTCCGAGCCGGATCGAGCAGTTGGTGACCACGCCGAGCTTCGTGCGGCCCGCCAGCGCATCGAGCGCCGCCTGCGCGCCGCTCCACGGCGGCAGTTCCAGCCAGCGCGCTTCGAGCGCGTCTGCCGCATCTCCCGGCAGGCCGGTCGCCAGCGCCGCCTCGCGCACGAGTTTTTCGTAGGGGACATAGGTGCCGCAGCCGTAGGTCAGCCGCAGATACTCGGCGCGCCAGGCGCGGCCGCGTTCGGCCGAGCCCGCCACGTCGTTCCACAGGGTCCAGGAGTCGAGGAGCGCCGTCAGCAGATCGAACAGCACGGCTTTGGGGAAGGTCGTCGTCATGCCGCCATCGTAGCAAGCGGCGGGCCGTCGGTGCTTAAATGGAAGGAACAGTTCAGTTAAGGAAAACTGAATGATCACGCTCGCCGACCTGCAGTTCATGGAAGCGCTGGCGCGCGCCGGCTCGCTGAGCGGCGCTGCGCGCTCGCTCAACGTCACGCCGCCGGCGCTCTCGCTGCGCCTCAAGAAGCTCGAACGGACGCTCGGCGTCAGCCTGGTCGTGCGCAGTTCGCGCCGGCTGCGGTTCACGGGCGAAGGCGAGCATCTGGTGAGCGAGGCCCAGGCGATGCTGGCGCGCATGGGCGCGCTCACAGAGGTGATCGGCAAGGAGGGCGGCGCCCTCTCGGGGCCCTTGCGGGTGGTCGCCCCGTTCGGCTTTGGCCGCCTCCATGTGGCGCCGCTCGTCGCCCGCTTCGCCGAACGTCACGCCGCGATCCGCGTGACGCTCGATCTTTCGGAACGCCCCTGGACCGACAGCGAGGAGGCCGACGTCGTGGTGCATATCGGCGCGGTCCGCGATTCGACCTGGGTGGCGCACGTGCTGGCGCGCAACGACCGCTGGGTCTGCGCCGCGCCCGCCTATCTCGCGCGCCGCGGCACGCCGCAGGATCCGCGCGACCTGCTGCAGCACGATTGCCTCTGCGTGCGCGAGAACAACGAGGACGTGACCCTGTGGCGCCATCGCCGCGGCGGCCGCAGCGGCTCCGTGCGCGTGACGCCGACCCTGACCAGCAACGACGGCGAGGTGGTGCGCAACTGGGCGCTGGCCGGGCTCGGCCTCATGCTGCGCTCGCAGTGGGACGCAGGCCCCTTCGTGAAGCGCGGCGAACTCAAGCGCGTGCTGGCGCCCTGGTCGTTCGAGGGCGCCGACATCCTTGCCCTGGTGCCGGCGCGACGCGGCATCTCGGCCCGCGTCACCGCCTTCGTCGACTTCCTGAAATCGTCCCTCAGGTCGCGCCCGCCGGGGCGTTAGCGCCTTTGCGGGCGGGATCGATCACAAACCCATCCTCATGCTGAGGAGAGCTCCGCAGGAGCGCGTCTCGAAGCATGGACACGCGCACCGCGTCTGCAGCCCACCCTTCGAGACGCCGCGCACTGCGCGGCTCCTCAGGGTGAGGGTGATTGGTTGGCAGGAGACGAAGAAACTCACACCTCGGTCTTCGTGTAGCCGGTGCCGTCGCCCGACGAGATCTTGGCGATCGAGGAGGCGCGCAGGATCTTCTGCTCGCCGACGGTCAGGTAGATGTTGGTGAAGAGCAGGGTACGCGTCTGGCGGATCAGCTCGGGCCGCCCCTCGACCCAGTCGCCGACCCGCGCGGGGGCCACGAAATCGAAGGTCATGCTGACGGTCGGCAGGAATTTGCGCAGGCCGGCGATATAGCCGCCGCCCATCGTGCCCACGAGGTCGGCCAGCGTCATCATCATGCCGCCATGCAGGCCGCCCGCGGGGTTGCACATGTTCTGTTGCACGCGAATCGCCAGCACGAACTCGTCGCGCGTGCCCTTGTCGCCGCGCTTCACGTACATGTTGCCGACATGGGTGTTGAAAGTGGGCTCGGGCCGGCCGCGGGCGAAATCGACGAGCTTGAAACCTTCGGGCGGATCGTCGGGTATTTCGTAGGAAGACACTCTAACTCCGGACTCGCAAGGGGCGTCCCGGCCGCAGCAGCGCGAAATCGCCCAGCCCGGCCAGCACATCGTGGCGCGGACCATAGAGACGGCCCCTCACCTGCGCCACATGCTCGTCATGGCCCAGCAGTTCGCCCGTCGCCTCGAGCCAGTCGCCGACCCGCGCCGGCGTCAGGTACTCGAGCGTCAGCTTGAGGGTGACGCAGCGGCGGTCGATGGCACGATAGACCACGGAACCCAGCGCGGCATCGATGAAGGCCGCCAGCATGCCGCCATGCACGATGCCGAGCGCATTGGCGTGCTGCGGGCCCGGCCGGAAGCCGCGCCAGACCCTGTTGCCCTCGACCTTCTCGAACCAGGGCCCGTTGGCCGCGGTGAATCCGGTCGCCTCAGTGAGTTCTCTAAAGCCTGCTGGAATGATCACGCGCCATCTTAGGCAATCCCGGTCAACAGCACCAAGCCATAGCCGATGTAGTAGAGACCGAGCGTGGTGATGAGGCGTCCCGCCCAGGTGCGGAACTGGGCGTCCGACAGGCGTTCGAGGATCTGCTTGCCGAGCGAGGTGCCGAACATCGAGGCGGCCACCGCCATGACCAGCACCCAGGGTTCGACCGAACCGGCCTGCTCGATCAGGGCGCCGAAGTAGAGCAGCTTCGAGCCGTGGCCGAACACCTGGCACGAGGCCTTGGTGGCGACGATCTGCCGGCGGTTCATGGGCGAGCGCAGGAACAGCTGGTCGAGCAGCGGGCCGGTCACGCCGGTGAGCAGCATCAGTGCCATGCAGGCGATGCCGCCGCCAAGCGCCTGTGCCGGCCCCAGCGTGGCGGGCATCCACCGCGTCGGCACGATCCGCAGCATGAACGGGGAGAGGCCGAGCATCAGCAGCGCGATCGCCTTCTCCGGCACGTAGAGCGTCAGCGACCAGACGCCGACCGCGATGAAGCAACCCAGCACGTAGAAGAGGGTGATGCGCCACTGGATGTGCCGCCACCACAGGAAGGCACGCCAGCCGTTCGACGCCATCTGCGTCACCGCGTGCAGCACCATGGCCATGGGCAGCGGCAGCAGGAACAGCAGCACGCCGATCAGCACCATCCCGCCCGCCATCCCGAAGACGCCGGACAGGAAGGCGGTGAACACCATCAGGAGCCCGAGCCCCAGCGCCATCGTTATCGTCATGGCCGCACGCTAGGGGCGACCTGGACAGTGTTCAAATATATGATAAATGCGCACCCAAGACTTTCTGGATATGTCCATGGAACTGCGCCACCTCCGCTATTTCGTCGCCGTGGCGCATGAGGGCCACGTGACCCGCGCGGCCGAGAAGCTGCACATGCAGCAGCCGCCGCTCAGCCAGCAGATCCGCGCGCTGGAGCGGGAGATCGGCGCGCCCCTGCTGCTGCGCCATCCGCGCGGCGTCAGCCTGACCGATGCCGGCCGCGCGTTCCTGCCCGACGCCGAGGCGATCCTCGCCGCCGTCGACCGCGCGACGGTGAAGGCGCGGCGCACGGCGCGCGGCGAGACCGGCCGCATCGCCGTCGGCTTCACCACCTCCGCCCCTTTCCACCCGCTGGTGGCGCGCGCCATCCGCGAGTTCCGCCGCGAGCGGCCCGACATTTCCTTCGCCCTGGAGGAGAACAGTTCGGCCGACCTGCTGGCGGCGCTGCACGACGAGCGGCTCGACATCGCCTTCATCCGCTCCGGCCTGGTCGAACCGCAGGGCCTGCAACTGCACGAGCTGCTGCATGAGGAGATGTCGGCCGCCCTGCCGTCGCGCCACCGGCTCGCGCGCCGGCCGAAGCTTTCGCTCAAGGACCTCGCGACCGAGGATTTCATCCTCTATCGCCGGGCCGAGGGGCGCGGCCTCTACGACGTCATCATCGCGGCCTGCAGCGCCGCCGGCTTCAGCCCGCATGTCAGCCAGGAAGCGCCGCGCATCGTCTCGACGCTCAATCTGGTGGCGGCCGGCCTCGGCATCACGATCGTGCCGGCGTCGCTCAGCCGCCTGCCGCTGGAGGGTGTAACCTACCGTCCCCTCGCCGGGCGGCCCGCGATCAGGGTGCCGCTCAACCTCGCCTGCCGCCGCGACGATCCCTCGGCCGCGACCCAGGCCTTCATCGACAAGGTGCGACGCCTCGCATGAAACCGGTCAAGACCATCGGCCATTCGAACCATGCGATCGAACGCTTCGTGGCGCTGCTGAAGGCGGGTGGCGTCGAGCGGCTGGTCGATGTGCGCTCGACTCCCTGGTCTCGTCGCCATCCGCAGTTCGGCCGGACGAACCTCGCCCGGTCGCTGGCCGAAGCCGGCATCGACTACGTGCATGAAGGCGCAGCGCTTGGCGGCAAGCCCGAGAGTGGCGGCAGCTACGACCGGCTCGCCGCTCGGCCTGAATTCAGGACGGCCCTCGACCGCGTGATCGACGGTGCGCGTGACAAGGTTCTCTGCCTGATGTGCGCCGAGAAGGACCCGCTCGACTGCCATCGCACGGTACTGGTGGCGCGCCGTCTCGCGGAGCGCGGTGTCGCGGTCGAGCACCTGTTGGCCGATGGCGGCGCGAGACCTCACTATGATGTCGAGGAAACATTGCTGGGCAAGGAAGCCGCCCCCGACCTGTTCGAGGATCGCGCCGCGCGGCTCGCCCGCGCGTGGCGCCGCCTCGAAACGAAATGGGGTCGCGCCGGCGGAGGAGAATGAACGAGATGGAAGTCCGCAGGATCGAGACCGCGCCCGGCCTGGTGTTCGACGCGTCGGTGGCGGGCGACGAGTCGTCGCCGCTGGTGCTGATGCTGCACGGGTTCGGCGTGTCGCGGCATTTCTGGAAGGCGCAGGTGCCGGCGCTGGGCGAGGCCGGCTACTTCGCGGTGGCGCCCAACCAGCGCGGCTATTCGGCGGGCGCGCGCCCCGATCCGGCCGATCTCGAATCCTATCGTTTCGACAGGCTCACGGGCGATGCGCTCGACCTCGTGGCGGCGGTAGGACACGGCGACAGGCGCTTCCACCTCGTCGGCCACGACTGGGGCGCCAGCCTCGCCTGGGCCATCGCCTTCCGGCATCCCGGGCGGCTGCGCTCCCTCACCATCCTGTCGCGGCCGCATCCGATGTCGTTCGCACGGGCGCTGGCGATGCCCGACGGCGAGCAGAGGCGCCGCTCCGGCCATCATCAGGCGTTCCTCGAACCCGATGCCGTGCCGAAGGTGCTCGCGGACGACTGCGCGTGGCTGCGCACGCGACACGCCAAGGAAGGCGTGCCGAAAGAGGCCATCGACCTTCATCTCTCCGTGCTCGGCAACGCGCCGGCGATGGAAGCGGCGCTGGCCTGGTATCGCGCCCGCGGCGAGCGGATGCCGCTCGGCCCGATCGAGGTGCCGACGCTCTACCTCTGGGGCGATGCCGACGACACGGTCGGCCGCGCCGCCGCCGAAGGCACGGGCGAGTTCATCGCCGCGCCGTACCGTTTCGAGGTGCTGCCCGGCGTCGGCCACTATGCCGCCGACCAGGTACCGGCGCGGGTCAACGAGTTGTTGCTGGATCATCTCCACCGCTACGCGGCGTGATCCTCAGGGTTTGCACTCGAGCTTGGTCAGCCGCGGTGAGAAGGTGGGCAGCGCCGTCGGGGCGCCGGCCGGCCAAAGGCGCGGCCAGGCCTTGTCGGCCAGCTTCTTCTCGACCAGCGGCACCAGCAGGTTGAAGGCCACCCAGCCGCGGATGCGCGTGCCGGCATAGGACGTGTGCACGGCATCGACGAACAGGTCGGGATCGAACGGCGTGTTGCCGACCAGATCAAGGAAGGCGACGTCGTGGACAGCGGCGTACTTGGCCAACAGCCGGTTCTGGAATTTCGCCAGCCGCTCGAGGTCGCGATAGCGGTAGGGCCAGTTGGCAGCGTTGAGCTGCTCGATGATGAACCGGTGCCGCACGGGATCGACCACCATCCCATCCTTCACCATCCAGAAGAAGGAGGTGATCGCCATGTCGGCACCGATCGATCCGAGATCGCCCCGGATCTGGTCGAGGTCCTTCTGGATGGCGTTCAGGTTGACCGGCAGGTTGGCGAAGTCGAGATCCGGGTTCATCTCGTCTAGGCCTTCGGGCCAGATGACCTTGTAGTCGGGCTTGGGCCATTCGGCGCCACTGCTGTTGCCGGCCGTGGCCCCGGCCATCGCGAAGGCCGCCTGGACGCGGCCGATCAGGGCGGAATAGCGCGCGGCCTGCTTCAGCCACGTTACGGCGGCCGGCTCCTGGGCCGTCGACGGCCGGGTGACCGGAACGTCCGGCACCTTCTCGACAATCGAGGCGGGCCGGAACTGGTTTCCCCCCTCGTGATAGACGACCAGGTCGGGCCGGAGCGGCAGCACCTCGGTGCGCACGACGGCCGCGATGTCGCTCGAAATGATGCTCTCGCGGCCGGCGTTCAGCACCTCGAAACGGATGCCAAGCCCCTTGGCCCTGGACCAGACGTTCATCCAGTGGCCGACATATTCCGGCCAGGAGTACGGCAGATGGTGCGCCTCGACGACGGTCGAGGAGCCGACGAAGACGATGCGCACCGTCTTCTCGGGCCGCGGATTCTCGATCGGCGGGCCGCGCCAGCCGATCTGGTTGGTGGTCAGGCCGCTCGGGATCGTGACGTCGGGCAGGAAGCGGTAGGGCGGCCGCGGCTGGCCGTCCGGCGCGTCGTAGAGGAAGAGCTGGCCCGGCGCGTGACGCAGGAACCAGTGCCGGCACGGATCGCCGGAGAAACTCGTGTTCCAGACCTTGAAGGCGTCGGAGGGCCTGAAGGACATGCCGCCGACCGGGTTGGCCTCGACGAAGCGGTACAGGCGCTCCCAGTCCTGCGGGACGGCGCGCCTGTTGGGCAGCGGCGGCGGATCGTCGAAGAACCAGGCGCGCTCGACGCCGGCGGCCCGCGGCACCTTGTCGACGGACTCCTGCTTGACGCTGGCGAGGCCCATCGCCTCGCCAAGCGGCGTGCGCAGGATCGGATAGCCGTCGAGCCAGCGAACGGCGCCTTCGGCCACGACGACGCTCAGCGCGAGCGAAATCAGGACAAGCAGCGCGTTCTTGAGGAGCCGCATCCTACTTGCAGCCCTTTCCTTGATCCCGGCACAGGCCGTCCAGCAGGGTGTTGAGTTCGGGCACCATCATCGTGGTGAACGCTGCCATGGCGGCGCCGTTCGGATGCGGGTCGGGCACCGTCACCCACAGGCTCGCCGGATCGAGGGTCTCGACCGTCGGCAGCATGTCGAAGAACGGAACGCCCAGCGCCTCGACGTCGGCCTTCACCTTCGCGGTGACGTCGGCGAAGGGATAGGGCCTGAGTTCGCGCAGTTCGGGAAGGTGGAACACGACCAGCTTCGCGCCCATCTCGCGCGCCGTCGTCGCGAAGCCCTGCAGGGCCTTGCGCGTCTGCTGCCAGCCCGCGGCATCGTCCTTGTAGAGATCGCGATAGTAGCGCTTCCAGTCGGGCGCCTCGCCGAACTGGCGCAACAGGGAATCGAGGCGATACTTGAACACGACCCAGGCGGCCGAATGCTCGTCCAGCCACGAGGTCCGGCCGTAGGTCGGCATCGGCTCGGCATCGTTGATGAAGTAGGTCAGCACGATGATGTCGGGCTTCATCTTCGCGGCCGTCTCGCGGAACAGCGTCAGTTCCTGCAGCGTGTTGTGGTTGCCGACACCCGTATTGTAGCTGTCGACCTTGCGGCCCTCGGCGACCAGTGCGGCGGTCACGCGGGCGGCGGCGGTCTCGTTCTGCGCGACGCCCCAGCCCAGCGTCGTCGAATCGCCGACGAAGGCGATGCGCGCCACACCAGGTGGTGCCTTCTCGGGAATCTCCGACGACCGGAAGCCCTTGCTGTCGGTCGTCACCCGGACGCCCATGAGCTGCGCATCGGCATCGGGACGATGGCGATGGCCGAGATCGGGCCGCGTGTCGCGAACCTTCACGTCGCGTGCATAGCGCCACATTTCGAGTTCGTAGAGCATGCCGGTATCGAGGAAGAGCCGCGTCATTCCTTCGAGGCAAAGCGCACAAACCGCCGAGAGAACGACGACCAGAAGCGTATTCTTGAGAAAGTTCATAGACCTTGTCGCTCGAGCGGTTCATCCAGACAGGCAGACGGACGTCGAAGCCCTCGAAGGGGGCGCGATGGCTGGGGCGCCAGGATTCGAACCTGGGAATGGAGGAATCAAAATCCTCTGCCTTACCGCTTGGCGACGCCCCAGCAGGCGCCCGTTCGGGCGGGCGCGAACATAGTGGGTTGGTACGGGCGCGCAACCCCGCTCGTTCAGGCGGGCTGGGCGGCTTTCTTCAGGGCTTCGCCATGGACGAAGGCACCATCGGCATAGAGAAGCGGCAGGGCGGATTCGTGCAGGGCCACGTCGACGATTTCGCCGATGTAGATCGTGTGGGTGCCGGCCGACAGCTCGGTGACCAGCTTGCAGTCGAACGACACCGGACACCCTTTCAGCACCGGCGCGCCGGTGGTGAGCGTCGTCCACTCACCCATGTCACGGAACCGTTCGTCGCCCTCGATCCCGTCCATGCCGGCGAAACGCTCGGCAAGCTTGCGGTGCTCCGGGCACAGGATGTTGACGCAGAACACGCCCGCCTCGCCGATCGGATCGTGGGCGCTCGCGGACTTGTTGACGCAGACCAGGATCTGCGGGGGTTCGGCCGAAACCGAACAGACCGCCGTGGCGGTCAGCCCGCCGCGCTGGTCCTGAACTTTGGTGGTGATCAGGGTTACGCTCGCCGCCAGGTGGCGCATGCCCTTCTTGAAGGCCGCCGCATCGATACTCATGGACGCGACTCTAGGCCACGCCGGCCCGACGCCGCCACTGCAAAGACGTCGTAACGGACGCCGGCAAACAGCGGGGCTGGGCGGCAAAACCCGACGAAAACCAGGGAGACCGGCCGCGCCGGCGTCTCCCGGACGCAACAAAACCTTCACCAGACTGTCGCTCTTTACGGTTGCCCCCTCGCCGCACGCCGCTACGGTCGTAGGCAATGTCAGCTTCCGGGCGAAAACCTGCCGCCGAAACCGCTCCCGACCTGGCGCTTCGGACGATCGCCGCCTCCTGCCGCGCCGATTTGTCGAAGTATCGGGAGATCGTCCTCGAGAGCCGGCGGCCCATCGGCATCCACCAGGCCCGGGTGGCGCTGCGCCGCCTGCGCGCCGCCTTCAGCGTATTCCGCCCAGCGGTCGACAACCCCGAAGTCCGCGCCCTGTCGGCCGAGGCCAAATGGCTGGCCGGCGAATGCGGCCCCGCACGCGACCTGCACGTATTCCTGACGGAAAGCGTGACCGGCGTGCCGCCGGTGGTAAAGCGGGTCGGCGCGCGACTGGCCGCCAGCCACCTCGAACGCGCCCGGGCGGCCCTCGGCAGCGCCCGCTACCAGGCGTTCGACCAGCGGCTCGCCGCCTTTGCCGCGGCGCTGGCCCCGACGGACGCCGCAGGCGCGCTCCGGCTCGACGAATTCGGCCGCCACGTGCTCGATGCGCGCCACGCCAGGGTCGTCCGCCGCGGCCGGCTGCTGACCAAGCTGAGCGAGGAAAAACTCCACCGCCTTCGCATCGGCATCAAGAAACTGCGCTATGCCGCGACCTATCTCAGCCCCGCCTTTGCCTCGCCGCTGGCCAAGCCCTATATCGAGGCAACGGTGCGCCTGCAGGGCGCGCTCGGCGCCTTGAACGATCGCGCGACGGCGGCCCGCATGCTGGCCGATATCGCTACGGCCTCCCGTCCCTCCGAGGACACGGCCCCTTCCCTCAAGGTCCTCGCCAGGCAGGCGGCAGGCGGCGAGAAGCGCCGACGCCGCAAGCTGGAGCGGGCCTGGAAGGAGTTCAGGCAGGTCGAGCGCTTCTGGCGGGCGTGATTCCCGAACACAGGATGTTTCGATGAGCGACCCGCAGAACGCTGCCGAGCAGCGCATTCCCGTCACCGTGCTGACGGGCTTCCTCGGCAGCGGCAAGACCACCCTCCTCAACAAGCTGCTGCGACGGCCGGAGCTGGCCGACACCGCCGTCATCATCAACGAATTCGGCGAGATCGGCCTCGACCACCTGCTGGTCGAGAAGTCCGACGACGAAGGCATGGTGACGCTGAACTCGGGCTGCCTCTGCTGCACGGTGCGCGGCGACCTGGTGCGCACCATGAGCGAGCTGTTCCTCAAGCGCTCGCGCGGCGAGGTCTCGCCGTTCAAGCGCATGGTGGTCGAGACGACGGGACTCGCCGATCCCGCGCCCATCCTGCACACGCTGATGACGGACCCGCTGCTGGCCTCGCGCTACCGCCTCGACGGCGTGGTGACCACGGTCGACGGCGTGAACGGCGCCAGCACGCTCGACAATCACGAGGAGGCGGTGAAGCAGGCTGCGGTCGCCGACCGCCTGCTGCTCACCAAGGTCGACATCGCCGACGCGCCGAGGCTCGCCGACCTGAAGCACCGGCTGCAGCATCTCAATCCGGGCGCTCCCTTCCACGAGGTCGCCACGGGCGAGATCGACCCCAACCAGATCCTCAATGCCGGCCTCTACAATCCCGACACCAAGAGCGCCGACGTGAAGAAGTGGCTGCAGGCCGAGGCCTATGAAGGCGGCCATGATCACGGGCACGGGCATGGGCACCATCATCATGGGCACGACCATGGTCACGATCACGTCCATTCCCACGACCATGGGCACGGCGAGCAGGATCCGCACGACGTCAACCGCCACGACGACCGCATCCGCTCCTTCTGCATGACCTTCGACGAGCCGATGAGCTGGTCCACCGTGGCCGCCGCCTTCGACGCGCTGGTCACCTATCGCGGCCCCGACCTGTTGCGCATGAAGGGGATCCTGAACGTGAAGGACACCGACAAGCCGGTGGTGATCCACGGCGTCCAGCACGTCTTCCATCCGCCGGCCACGCTCGACGCCTGGCCCGATGGCGACGACCGCAAGAGCCGCGTCGTATTCATCACCCGCGACATCGGCGAGAGCACCATCCGCAAGGTCTTCGCCTCCTTCTTCGACGCCGAGAAGAAGGGCTGGGGCAGTGCGGGCGAGCAGGCGAAGCCGCAATGAGGCTCGCCACGATCGCGCACGGCGGCGCCACCAGGGCCGCACTCGTCAGCCCGGACGGTACGACCTTCTGGCCGCTCGAGGAGATGCTGGGCCGCGCCGTCCCCACACTCGCCGCAATCGTCGGCGACTTCGACACGATCAAGCCGAAGATCGCGCCGACCGGTGCCGGGCTTCCGCTCGCCGCGGTGAAGATCGAGGCGCCGATCCCGCGGCCCGCGCGCAACGTGATGTGCGTCGGCAAGAACTATCACGAGCACGCGAAGGAGTTCACGCGCTCGGGCTTCGACAGCAGCGCCAGCTCGGCGGCGGACGCCATTCCGACGGCGCCGATCGTCTTTACCAAGGCGCCCGAGTGCGTGATCGCCGACGGTGACGACATCCGCTACCCCGAAGGCGTCAGCGACTCGGTGGACTACGAGGCCGAGCTCGGGCTGGTCATCGGCCGGGGCGGCCGCGGCATCGCGAAGGCCGACGCCTACAACCACGTCTTCGGCTACACGATCATCAACGACGTGACGGCGCGCGACCTGCAGGGCAGGCACAAGCAGTGGTTCCTCGGCAAGTCGCTCGACACGTTCTGCCCGATGGGCCCGTGGCTGGTGACCGCCGACGCGGTCGATCCGGAGAACCTCGGCGTCAGGTGCTGGGTGAACGACGAGTTGCGCCAGGACGCCAACACGCGCGACCTGATCTTCGACATCCCGACCCTGATCGAGACGATCTCGGCCGGCATCACCCTGCAGCCGGGCGACGTCATCGCCACCGGCACGCCAGTCGGCGTCGGCATCGGCTTCACGCCGCCGAAGTTCCTGAAGCGCGGCGACCGCGTGACCATCGAGATCGACGGCTTGGGCCGGCTGTCGAACAAGGTGGCTTAGACCATTCGCCTCTCCATTCAGATGGGGAGGTGTCGGCGTCTGACGCCGACGGAGGGGTCATGACCCCATCGCCCTCGTAAGACGAGGGCACTTCCCCTTTGCGGAGTCCGCAAAGGGGAAGAACATGATCAGGTCGGCTGCGTCGACGCGGTGGGCGGCTGCTTGACCGGCTTGGCGGCCTTCTCGCGATCCCCTCCCAGCACGCGCTGAACCACGACGAAGAAGACCGGCACCATCAGCAGGGCGAGGATGACCACGGCGATCATGCCGCCCATCACGCCGGTGCCGAGCGCCTGCTGGCTCTTGGCGCCCGCGCCGACGGCGATGGCCATCGGCAGCACGCCGAAGACGAAGGCGAAGCCGGTCATGAGGATCGGGCGGAAGCGCAGCTTGCAGGCCTCGAGCGTCGCCTCGACCAGCGGCTTGCCCTGCGACCGCAGTTCCTTAGCGAACTCGATGATCAGGATCGCGTCCTTGGCGGCCAGCCCGATGATCGTGATCAGGCCCACCGTGAAGTAAACGTCGTTGGGCAACTCGCGCATGTAGGCGGCGATCACCGAGCCGCAAATGCCGAGCGGCACGGTGAGAAGCACCGCGATCGGGATCGTCCAGCTCTCGTAGAGCGCCGCCAGGCAGAGGAAGACCAGCAGCGCCGACAGGGCGAGCAGCAACGGCGCGGTCGAGCCCGCGAGCTTTTCCTGCAGCGACTGACCCGTCCACTCGTAGCCGAAGCCGCGCGGCAGCCGGCCGGCCAGCTTCTCCATCTCGGCGATGGCGTCGCCGCTGGTATAGCCCGGCCGCGCCTCGCCGCTGATGCGGACCGACGGATAGTAGTTGAAGCCCACGATCTGCGTCGGGCCCTTCGACCATTCGACGGTGGCGAAGGTCGAGAAGGGCACCAGCACGCCTTGGGCGTTCTTGACGTTGTAGCCCAGGATGTCGTCCGCGGTCATGCGTCCGGCGAAATCGCTCTGCACGATCACGCGCTGCATGCGCCCTCGATTGGGGAAGTCGTTGACGTAGGCCGAGCCGAGGTTGGTCGAGATGGTGTTGTTGATGTCCTCGAAGGTGACGCCGAAGGCACTCGCCTTCTCGCGGTCGATGACCAGGTTGACGACCGGCGCCTCCGGCAGTCCCTCGACATAGACGTTGCGCAGCACCGGGCTGGCATTCGCCGCGGTGAGAAGCTGCTGGGTGGCGGCCATCAGCGCGGGATAGCCCTTCTGGCCGCGATCCTGCAGGCGGAAGCTGAAGCCCGCCGAGTTGCCGAGATTGTCGACCGGCGGCGGCTGCAGAGCCGTTATCTTGGCGTCACGGACCGACGCCATGTTGCGGTTGATGTCCTCGACGATCGCCGCGGCGGATTCGTCGGGTCCCCGCTCCGACCAGTCCTTCAGGGTGATGAAGGCCTGCGCCGTGTTCATGCCCTGGCCGAGGAAGCTGAACCCGGTCAGGAAGGTGACGTTGTCGACGCCGGCGCGGCCCGCCAGGTAGTTCTCGACCGCTTCCACCGCCGCCTTGGTGCGATTGAACGAAGAGTCGGCCGGCGCCTGCACGTCGGTGGTGATGAATCCCTGGTCGTCGACCGGCAGGAAGCCGCCGGGCATCCTCACGAAGGCCCAGCCGAGGCAGACGACGAGCGCCACGTAGATCGCCATCAGCCGTCCCGTCCGCTTCAGCGACCAGCCGACCGTGCCGACATAGCGGTCGCGCACGCCGTCGAGCCTGCGGTTGAACCAGCCGAAGAAGCCCCGCTTGGCGTGGCCATGGCCCGCGGGGACCGGCTTCAGCATCGTCGCGCACAGGGCCGGCGTCAGCGAGAGGGCCAGCAGTGCGGAGAAGCCGATCGCTGTCACCATCGTCACCGAGAACTGGCGATAGATGATGCCGACCGAGCCCGGGAAGAAGGCCATCGGCAGGAACACCGCGACCAGCACCAGCGTGATGCCGATGATCGCGCCCGTGATCTGCTTCATCGCCTTGCGCGTCGCGTCCTTGGGCGACAGCCCCTCCTCCGCCATGATGCGCTCGACGTTCTCGACGACGACGATCGCGTCGTCGACCAGGATGCCGATCGCCAGCACCATGCTGAAGAGGGTGAGCATGTTGATGGAATAGCCCAAGGCCAGCAGCGTCGCGCAGGTGCCGAGCAGCGCGATCGGCACCACGATAGTCGGAATGACGGTGTAGCGGATGTTCTGCAGGAACAGGAACATCACCACGAAGACCAGCACCACGGCTTCGACCAGGGTCATCAGGACCTTCTTGATCGAGGCCTCGACCACCGGCGTGATGTTGTAGGGGATCGAATAGGTGATGTTGGCCGGAAAGAACCGCGACAGTTCCTCCATCTTCGCCTGGACCGCGCTCGCCGTCGCCAGCGCGTTGCCGGTCGGCGCCAGCAGAACCGAGAGGCCGGCGGTCGGCTTGCCGTTGAGGCGGGTGCTGAACTGGTAGCCCATGCCGCCGACCTCGATGCGCGCCACGTCGCGCAGCCGCACGGTCGAGCCGTCGGGATTGGCGCGCAGCACGATCGCGCCGAATTCTTCGGGCGAGGACAACTGCCCCTTGACCAGGACGAGGGCGGAAATCTTCTGGTGGGCCGGACTCGGCTCCGCGCCGAGGCTGCCCGACGCGACCTGGGCGTTCTGCGCATTGATCGCGCGCGTGACGTCGTCCGAGGTCAGGTTGTAGCCGACCAGCTTCTCGGGATCGATCCAGATGCGCAGCGAGCGTTCGGTCGAGAAGAGGGTCGCGCGGCCGACACCGGGAATGCGGCGGATCTCGCCCAGCACGTTTCGGACCATGAAGTCGCCGAGACCGATCTCGTCGAGACTGCCGTCCGTGGAGTTCAGCGTGATGATCTGGAGCACCGCGCTCGACGCTTCCTCGATCAGGATGCCCTGCTGGATCACCGCCCGCGGAAGGCGCGCCTCGACCCGCTTGATGCGGTTCTGCACCTCGACCGAGGCCAGGGCCGGGTCGGTGCCGGGCACGAAGTTGGCGATGATCTCGACCTGGCCGAGCGAATCGCTGGCCGATTCGAAGTTCAGGATGCCGGAGGCGCCGTTCAGTTCCTCCTCGATCAGGCGAGTGACGCTGTTGTAGAGGTTCTGGGGCGATGCGCCGGGATAGCTCGTGCTGATCGAGATCGACGGCGGCGCGATGATCGGATACTGCGCGATCGCCAGCAGCGGGATCGAGATCGCGCCGATCAGGCAGATGAAGAGCGCGATGACCCAGGCAAAGATCGGGCGATCGATGAAGAAGCTCGGCATGGTACGGCGCTCACCGCGACACGGGGACGGTCGTTGCCATCCCCTCTGGTGGAGCCTCCGCGGTGACCGCGCGCGGGGTCACGGTATCGCCCGCGGCGAACTTCTGGAAGCCGTCGACCACCACCCGGTCGCCCGCCTTCAGGCCACCGAGCACCAGCCACTGGCCACCCTGCACCGGACCGAGCCGCACCGGCTGCACGGCGACGCGATTGTCTTCCTTGATGACGAACACCTCGGCTCCGCCGCCGCCGTTGCGCTGGATCGCCTGCTCGGGAAGGCTGATCGCATCGTTGTCGACGCCCTGCTCCAGCAGCACGCGCACGTACATGCCCGGAAGCAGGTCGCGATCGGGATTGAGGAAGGTGCCGCGCAGGGTCACCTTGCCGGTCGAGGTATCGACCCGGGCTTCGGAGAACAACAGCTTGCCCGTGTAGGGATACACGGAGCCGTCATCCAGCATCAGGCGGACCTTGGTCGCATCGGGCTCGATGCGCTCCAGCTCGCCGGAGGCGAGCGCACGTCGGAGGGCGCTGAGTTCGGAAGCCGATTGGGTGAAGTCGGCATAGATCGGATCGAGCTGCTGGATGGTGGCGAGGTTGGTCGTGTCGTTCTGGACGACCAGTGCGCCTTCGCTCACCCGCGCGGCACCGATGCGCCCGCTGATCGGCGCCCGCACCGTCGCATAGTCGAGGTTGAGACGGGCACGCGCGACGTCGGCTTCGCGCGCGGCGACCTCGGCCTGCGCCTGCTCGACGGTCGCAACGGCGATCTCGTGCTGGGCGGTGGAAATGGCCTGCGTCTTCGCCAGCGCCGCCGAGCGGGTGGCCTGCGGGACCGCGAGGTGGAGCGCCGCTTTCGCTTTCTCGAGCGCCGCCTGGGCGGCCTGCAACTCGACTTCGAAAGGCCTGGGGTCGATCTGGTAAAGCGCGTCACCCGCCGTCACGTCGCTGCCCTGATTGAACAGCCGCGAGATGACGATGCCGGAAACCCGCGGGCGCACATCTGCCACCCGCGTCGGCGCGATGCGACCCGGCAGTTCCCGCACGATCGTGCGCGGCTGCGGCGTGACGGTGAGCACTCCCACCTCGGGAGGTGCCGCTTCAGGCTCCGCCAGGGCCGAGGATTTCTTGCAGCCCGCGAGCGCCGGCACCAGCATCGCCAGGACGAGGGCCAGTTTCCAGGGGTTGGCAGGAAGCATCGTCAGTCTCTCCACACATCGAAGCGCCCGGGGCGCAGAAACTCCATTCCGCGCCGTGTATTTTCGGCGCAGATGCTTTCTCGAGCGTTTCGGATCCCCCGCGCGACTTCGGCGCTGATCACACAGTCTCTAGGGCTGCCGTCCGGTCGATTCGCAGGCTGTGAAGTTTGGTTCGGAGTGTGGCATTACAAGGACGACCCGGTTGCAGTGCATCATCACGATAATGCGAGGTGGAGTCGTCCCCGTCCCTCGTCAGCCGCCCAGCAGGCCCATGTCGAGCTTCAGGAGCGCGAGCAGGCCGAGCACGACGAAGGCCGCCGCCGCCAGCGAGCGCACGAGCTTCAGCGGTACCGTGCGCGACAGCACGTCGCCGAACAGCACGGCCGGCACGTTGGCGATCATCATGCCGCACGTTGTTCCGGCGGTGACGGCAACCAGGTCGTTGAAGCGCGCCGACAGCGCCACGGTCGCGATCTGGGTCTTGTCGCCGATCTCGACCAGGAAGAAGGCGATGGTCGTGGCGATGAAAGCACCGGCGGCACCCGCCACCTTAGGGCCTTCGTCCGCCTTGTCCGGGATCAGGCACCAGACGGCCATGGCGAGGAACAGGATGCCGAGGATCCAGCGCATCGCGTCGGGCCCCAGCCAGGCCGCGACCGCGGCGCCGGCCCAGGCGGCGAGCGCGTGGTTCGCCAGGGTGGCGACCAGGATGCCCAGGATGATGGGCACCGGCCGGCGATAGCGGGTGGCGAGAATCATGGCCAGGAGCTGCGTCTTGTCCCCGATCTCGGCGACGGCAACGAGTCCTGTTGAAACGAGGAAGGCTTCCAAGACGACTCACATGGCGGGACCGGGCACGAACCTGTGGCTCCCGGTGCCGCCCGATCCCGCGGGCAAGGGCACTGGAAAGCCAAAGGTCTCGCCAAGCGCGGTCCGTTCTGGACCGTCGGTCGCCGGATGGGCCATGGCTCCCGAAGGACCCAAGTCTGTTGACACATCCGCCTCTGGGGTGAGGCCGGCTACTCCCCGATGACGGGATGCTGATAGTCCCCCGCCCCGCTCACCGCAAGCCCCGAAAAGCCGCTCAGGGATGCGGTCCCCAGGGCGCCGCGTTCAGCAGCTTCACCTCCTGGCTCATCACCAGGGGGCGGAACTTGACCGCGAACCCGTCCATGAAGGCGGGGTCGGCGAACACGGCCGCCCAGTGACGCCGCCGGTGGGCGTCGTCCTCGAACTTCCAGAGATGGACGAGCTGGTTGATCGTGCCGGTGTCGCCCTGGAAGTAGCCCACGAGGTTCTTCGCATGGCCGCCCTTGTCGAGCGCCGGAAAGCCGAACTCCTGGTAGAGCTTCACCGCTTCGCCCATCTTGCCGACGTAGAGCGTGTAGGTCCTGAGCTCGTAGAGCGCCATGTTGATGTCCCCCTTGTCGTTTTTCCGATTGGTTCAGCCGAGCGCCTGCATTGCCAGATTGGTGTCGACGACGTCGTCGAAGGCGATGTCGCGCGACAGGATTCCCGACGAGCGCATGGCGGCGTGCAGCCGGTCGTAGCCTTCGCGCCGGACGATCGGATCGCGGCCCCACAGGTCGAGGGCGCGATAGCGGTCGATGCAGGCGGCGAACAGATCGCGCGGAACGTCGGGGAAGAACGACTGCACGACGTCGACGATCTCGAGCGACGGGGTGACGGCGAACCATTTCAGGGTCGCATCCATGCCGCGGATCATGCGGGCGAGTTCGTCGGCGCGGCCCTCTAGCACGCCGCGCCGCGTCACCAGCGTCGTATAGGCGGTGAGGCCGCGGTCCGCGGCGGCGTTCCAGATGTAACCTGCTCCGGTGGAAACCAGCCGCTCGGCATAGGGCTGGAAGACCTGCACGGCATCGACCTTGCCTTCGCGCAGCGCGGCCTCGTTCTCCGCCATGCTCCTGTCGTCGATGCGATCGACCCTAGACGGATCTACGCCGGCGCGCCGCAGGTCGTCCTGCAGGCAGACCCACGGCGTCGGCACCTCGGAAACCGTCGCGAGCTTCAGCGACAGGAGATCGGCGAACCTGAAATCTGGACGCGGCGTCGCGCCGACGACGAAGAACGGATCGCGCGCCACCACGTCGCAGAAGCAGACGAGGTCCGAGGCCGGGTCCTTGTCCCGTGCGATCATGACCCGGAGCGGCCCGCCCCACATCACGTCGACCTCCCCGGCGCGCAGCGCCCGCGCCGCTTCCAGCGGGTCGGACGAGGGCCGCAGCTCGACCTCGACGCCGGCCCGCGAAAAGGCACCGCTGGCATGGGCGGCATAGAAGGGCGCGTAGAACAGCGCCCGGAAATTCTCGGACAGGACGATGGTCATGCACCGATCGTAACACAGCCATCTCCCGCCGCACGGCCCCGCGTGCTAGGCCTTCGGCATGGCGAAATCCAAGGCTCCCGCGACGACCCCGGCGGACGGCGAGAACAAGCCGATCCGTCACCTCTACCTGATCGACGGCTCGGGCTATCTGTTCCGCGCCTACCACGCCCTGCCGCCGATGAACCGGCCCGACGGGACGCCGATCAACGCCGTGTTCGGCTTCTGCCGCATGCTGGTGGCCGACCTGCTGGACAATCCCGAGATCGATCATATCGCGATGATCCTCGACGCCGGCAGCGTCACCTTCCGCAACCAGATCTACGACAAGTACAAGGCCAACCGGCCCGATCCGCCGGAAGACCTGATCCCGCAATTCCCGCTGATCCGCGAGGCCGCGCGCGCCTTCAACGTCACGGTGTGCGAGCTGGAAGGCTACGAGGCCGACGATCTGATCGCGACCTACGCCCGCATGGCCGTCGAGGCCGGCGGCACCTGCACCATCGTCTCTTCCGACAAGGACCTGATGCAGCTGGTGCGGCCGGGCGTCGAGCTGATGGACCCGATCAAGAAGATCAAGCTCGGGCCCGAAGCGGTGTTCGAGAAGTTCGGCGTGACGCCGGACAAGGTCGTGGACGTGCAGGCGCTCGCCGGCGATTCGACCGACAACGTGCCGGGCGCGCCGGGCATCGGCATCAAGACGGCCGCCCAGCTCATCAACGAGTATGGCTCCCTCGAAGCCCTGCTGGAGCGCACCCAGGAGATCAAGCAGCCCAAGCGGCGCGAATCGCTGCAAAACAATGCCGAGCTGATCCGCATTTCCAAGCAGCTCGTGACCTTGCGCGACGACGTGCCGACTCCGGCCGAGCCCGAGGCCTTCGACAAGCGCAAGCCCGATCCCAACGTGCTGCTGCCGTGGCTGGAACAGCAGGGTTTCAGGACCCTGCTGCAGCGCTTCACCAGCGAGCTCGGCGAGGCCAACGCGCCGGTTGCACCGGCCTCGGCGTCCGCACCGTTGAAAAAGGCAGAGGCCACGCCGGCGCCCGCCGCCTCCGCATCGAAGAAGCCCAACCGCGACTTCACCACCGCCGATTATGAAATGATCCAGGACGAGAAGCTTCTCGACGAGTGGATCGCCGAGGCGACCCGGGCCGGCACCGTCGCGTTCGACTGCGAGACCGACGGGCTCGATTCCAACAATGCCGGGCTGGTCGGTGTCTCGCTCGCCTTGCTCGAAGGCCCGTGGGGCGACGTCAATTCGACGCGCCGGCGCGCCGCCTACCTGCCTCTTATGCATCGTACTCCCGGCGGAGCCGTACAGGGGGCTCTCGACCTCCTCGGCGATGGCGGCGACAAGGATGCCGGCAAGCTGCTCGACGGGCAGATCCCCTTCAACACCGCGATCGAAAAGCTGAAGCCGCTGCTGGAAGACCCGGCGGTGCTGAAGGTCGGACAGAACATCAAGTACGACATGGCGGTGTTCCGCCGCCACGGCGTCGAGATCGGCCCGGTCGACGACACGATGCTGATCTCGTTCGTCCTCGACGCCGGCAAGAACAATCACGGTATGGACGAGCTGGCCGAGCTTCATCTCGGCCAGAAGACCATAAAATTCTCCGACGTGGCGGGCAGCGGCGCCAAGCAGGTGACCTTCGACAAGGTGCCGCTCGACAAGGCGCGCGACTACGCCGCCGAGGATGCCGACGTCACCATGCAGCTGTGGGCGCGGCTGAAACCGCGGCTCGTGCCCGAGCGCGTCACCTCGATGTACGAGACGATCGAGCGGCCCCTGATCCCGGTCCTGATCTCGATGGAGAGCGCCGGCATCAAGGTCGATGCGCTGAAGCTCAAGGGGCTGAGCGCCGACTTCGAGAAGCGGCTGGCCGAACTCGAAGGCGAGATCCACAAGATCGCCGGCCGCGAGTTCAACGTCGGCTCGCCCAAGCAGCTGGGCGAGATCCTGTTCGACGAGCAGAAGCTGCCGGGCGGCAAGCGCAACAAGAACGGCTCGTGGGCGACCGACGCCTCGGTGCTGGAAGACCTCGCGGCGCAGGGCCATCCGCTGCCGGTGAAGATCCTGGAGCACCGCCAGCTCGCCAAGCTCAAGGGCACCTACACCGACGCGCTGATGCGCCAGGTCGATGCGAAGACCGGGCGCGTCCACACTTCCTATCACATGACCGGCGCCGCCACGGGACGGCTCGCCTCGACCGATCCCAACCTGCAGAACATCCCGGTACGCAGCGAGGAAGGCCGCAAGATCCGCCAGGCCTTCATCGCCGAGACCGGCCACAAGCTGCTCAGCGCCGACTATTCGCAGATCGAGCTGCGCCTGCTCGCGCATGTCGCCGACATCCCCGCGCTGAAGGAAGCCTTCGCGCGCGGCGACGACATCCACGCCATCACCGCGAGCGAGATGTTCGGCGTGCCGGTCAAGGGCATGGACCCGCTGATGCGCCGTCGCGCCAAGGCGATCAACTTCGGCATCATCTACGGCATCTCGGCCTTCGGCCTCGCCAACCAGCTGGGCATCGGCCAGCAGGAGGCGAAGGAGTACATCGCCAAGTATTTCCAGCGCTATCCCGGCATCCGCGACTACATGGAGCGGACCAAGGAGTTCGCGCGCAAGCACGGCTATGTGCTGACGCCGTTCGGCCGCAAGATCCACCTGCGCTTCATCCACGACAAGAGCCAGGGCATGCGCGCCTTCGCCGAGCGTGCCGCCATCAACGCGCCTCTTCAGGGCGGAGGCGCCGACATCATCAAGCGCGCGATGATCCGGCTCCCTGGCGCCCTCACGGCCGCAAAACTCAAGGCGAGGATGCTGCTGCAGGTCCACGACGAACTGCTGTTCGAGGTGCCCGAGAAGGAACTCGACAAGACGAAGGACGTGACCCGCAAGGTCATGGAAAGCGCCGCCGCGCTCACCGTGCCGCTCGTCGTCGACACCGGCGTCGGCGACAACTGGGCGGCAGCGCACTAGGACGAGAGCGATGCGCAGTCTCCTTGCCTTGATCCTTGCGGCGGCCACCTCCGGTGCGCTCGCGCAGGAGACAGGCGTCCTGCCGCCGTTCATCACCTCTTCGATCGCTGTGGTCGTCAAGGAGAAGTGCTGCGAGTGGCAGGGTCAGCATGTCCCGGTTGCAGACAGCGCCGACAGGGAAGCGCTGGAGAAGCTGCGCGACCGCGCCTATCGCAATGGGATCGTCCTCCAGCTCAAGCTCGACAATGATCGATCGTTAAAGCTCATCGACCAGACCAACCTCGGCCATACCTGCGACGGATATGACGGATGCCGGAGGCATCGATTGATCGGGTACTGGCCGAAGCATCGCCAATACGTCGTCGATGTCGATCTCTGGGAAGGCGGGGACACCTACCTGGTTTCCGCTCGCGACGGTCGCCTGCTGCGTGTCGGATCGCCGCCAATCCTCTCCCCTTCCGGCGACTATGCGATAGGCGTGGACAATAGCATCGCCTATCCGAACGGGGGTTTGGAACTGATCGACCTTCGCAAAGACCCGCCGACGGGGATCCGCCTGCCCGCCCTGCCCTCCTGTCCGGGGGCAAAGCCTCAACTATGGTTACGGCCGTATCCACGCTGGCTCGACGAAACACGTATAGTTTTCGAAGGTTCGCCCATTGCGCCTATCGACCCCGATGCCAAGCAGGTGTTGCGCATCGTCGACGGAAAGCCGGAATGGGAATGCTGAATACAAGGAGAATGATCCGATGAAGATCTGGGGCCGTGCCAATTCGATCAACGTGATGAAGGTGCTGTGGTGCGCCGACGAGTGCGGACTCAAGTATGAGCGCGAGGATGTCGGCGGGGCGTTCGGCGGCAACGACCAGAAATGGTACCTCGACATGAACCCCAACGGCGTCGTGCCGACCATCGACGTGGGTGGCCGGATCATCTGGGAGAGCAACTCGGCGGTGCGCTATCTCGCGGCTAAGCATGCCGCGGGCACGCTCTGGCCGACCGATCCCGGCCTGCGCAGCGAGGCCGACCGCTGGATGGACTGGCAGCTCAGCACCATCGCCGAGCCGATGCGCATCGCCTTCTGGGGCCTGATCCGCACGCCGCCGGAGAAGCGCGACATGGCGGCGATCGGCAAGGCCGCCGCGGAGGCCGGCAGGCTGTTCGGCCGCCTCGACGGCTGGCTCGCGGGCCGGCGCTACGTCGCGGGCGACCAGTTCACGATGGGCGACATCCCGGTCGGCTGCTTCGTTTACCGCTGGTATGCGCTGGACATCGAGCGACCGGAGCTGAAGAACGTGCGGGCATGGTACGAGCGGCTGACGACGCGCCCGGCCTATGCCAAGCACGTCATGATAAAGCTGACCTGAGCAGCACCCTTCCCGCATCGTTCCAGCTCGGAAACGTCTGCGTCGCGAGCGCCCGCGCGATCCTGTCCCGCGCGGCTGCCAGCGCCGCGCCATCGGAGATCCAGGCGGCCATGGCCCGCGTCAGGCCTTCGGCACTCGAGGGATCGAAATAGGTCGCGAGATCGAGGCCGGCCTCGCGCGTCGCGCCGGCATCCGAGGCGATGCAGGGCACGCCGAGGGCCAGGCTCTCCTGCACCGCCAGCCCCCAGCCTTCGCCGTGGCTCGGCATGACGGTGAAGAGCGCGTTCCGGTAAAGCACCCCGAGATCGCCGTCGGAGAGATTCTGGAGCCAGAACAGCGCGCCGTTGCGGGATCCCGATGCCAGCCGCGCCCGCACCTCGGCCGCCTTCCAGCCGTAGCCGCCGACGATCACCACGCGCGGCATCGCGTCGCCGAACCGGGCGCGCAGCCCCTCGGCGGCATCGAGCAGCGCCGGGACGTTCTTGCGGGGCTCGATCGTGCCGACCGACAGGATGAACGGCTTGTCGGTCAGCCCGTGACGCTCGAGGACCGGGCGGTCGGAAAGACGATCGGGGCCGGCGTTGCGCAAGGCCTCGAAGCTATCCCAGCCCATGGGCAGGACGGCGATCGGCCTTTCCGGGATCGACCGGTCGGCGAGATAGCGCTGCACCTGCTGCCTGACGAACTGCGAGCTGGTCAGCCAGCAATCCACGCTCGGGGCGATCCCGTGAAGCTGCCCGGCAAAGACCCGCACGGCGTCGGCGGGAGTCCATTCCGGCCGCTCGATGAGATAGAGATCGTGGATCATCTGGACGATCCGCACGCCCGTTCGCGCCTTCAGGCCGGCGACCGTCGCGACGTACTTCTTCTGCCACCAGAGATCGCCGGGGTTGAACAACGCGTCGTGCGCGCCGGGCGGCGCAACGATCTCGAGCGCCGGCTGCGACCGCCCCGCGGCTCCTTCCGTCCACGCCTCGACGAGGCCTTCCATCCGGGTCAGCCCCGCCGCCAGATACGGCAGATGGAAGTATCGACCCTCGGACATGATTCCCGGGAGCGTCGCCAACCTCAATCCCTGCGCCAGGATGCGTCGCAGGCGCGAGATTGCCGACGAGCGCCTGCTGGCGAGATCGGCAATCAGCTCGGGTTCGATCCTGTAGAATCGATCGCTGCCGAGTATGCGCACCACGAACTCGACCGCGGACGATTGGCGGACCACATCCGAGGAGGCCACCTTCTCGATCACCCGCTGCACGCCACCGGGATGCCGGAAGTAGGCATACCAATGGACCAGCCCCGTCAGGTCGTAGAGCACCCTTGCACTCACAGGTCGCGTCCGTCCCCCTCGAGGCAGGCCTGCTTCAGCAACACCTGCCCCGCATCGTTCCAGGTCGGGAAATGCTCCGAGGCAAGCGCCTCGGCAATCCTTGCCCGCTCTCGCTCAAGGGCGGCGCCATCGGTGATCCAATGGGCCATCGCAGACTTCAGGCTCGCCGGATTCAACGGATCGAAATGAACCGCGAGGCCACGACCGGACTCACGTTGCGCCCCCCCGGTCGAGGCGATGCAAGGCACGCCATGGGCGACGCTCTCCTGCACCGGCAGCCCCCATCCCTCGGAAAGACTGGGCGATACCGTGAAGAGCGCGGCGCGATAGAGGGCAGATAAATCCGCGTCGCGAACCTCAGTCAGCCATAGGGCATGGGGGTCGTGCCGCAGGCGCATCGCAAGAGCCTTCGCGCTCCACCCGTAACGGCCCACGACCACCAACTTCGGAACACGCTCACCGAGGTCCCGGCGCAGGTCCTCCAGGACATCGAGCAGGGTTGCCAGATTCTTGCGTGGCTCGACGGTTCCCACGAACAGGATGAATGGTTGATCGGCGATGCCGTAGCGTCCGAGCGCCGCCGCGGCGCCGGGGCGATCCGCCCCCGTCGAAACCGCGAAACTGTCCCAACCCATGGGAAGTACCTCGGCAGGTCGTGAAGGCAGCGAGTGGCTTTCCAGATAGGTTCTGAGTTGTTCCTTCACGAAGGTCGAATTGGTCAGCCACCGGTCGACGGCGGGCGCCAGCGCACCAAAAGTGGCCGCAAAGATGCGCGCAGCGGGCGGCGAGCACCAGTCAGGCCGTTCGATGGGGAAAAGATCGTGGAGCATTTGCACGACCTTCACACCCGTGCGGGCCTTAAGCCTGAGCACGAACGGAGCATAGCTGTTCGGCCAACCCAAATCCCCTGGGTTGAAAAACATGTCCTGCGGCCCGGGCTCCGGCACGACTTCCAGCGGCGGCACGGCGGTCGGCAACCGCCTGCTGAACCAGGCCTCGACCCACGGCGCCAGTCGGGCCAAGCCGAGCAGGAAGTAGGGAACATGGATAATGGCGAGCACCGACAGCGGTCCCCTCGGCCGTGCCCGTCGCATGGTCATCGTGAAGCAGGCGCGCAGGCGGGCGATCGCCATCCGACGCCGCAGCGGATCCTGGAGATCACGCAATGTGGCACCATCGACCTTGTACAATTCGTCGCCGCCAATCGCCCGCGCCACGAACTCCACCTGCTCGTTCTCCTGAACAACCGTCGAGGAAAGCAGCTTCTCGGTCACCCTCTGGATGCCGGAGGGGTTCGACAAGAAGGCGTACCAGTGAAGCAGCCCCGTGACGTCGAACAACAATCTACGGGTCACGTCCGGCCTCTCGACCATCGGTCAATGCGCGTACGCCCAACATAAATGCGTGGTCCAGCACCGGCAAGATCACTATCATTTCGAGGCACTTGCCCCAACATGAAGACATTCCGCCACATCATTATCACCGGCGCCTCGAGTGGCATCGGGGAGGCCTTGGCCATTGACTATGCCGCTCCCGGTGTCGTCCTCGGGCTGACGGGCCGTGACGCCAGACGCCTCGATGCGGTTGCAGATGCCTGCCGGACCAGGGGAGCGATCGTGCTCGCCGAGACTGTCGACACCACCGATCGGCCCGCGATGGCGCACTGGCTGAAGGCGTTCGATGACGCCCATCCGGTCGACCTGCTGATCGCCAACGCCGGGATATCGATCGACCAGAACAACCTGGGACTCGAACCCTTCGATTCGGCTCACCGGACCATCGCGGTCAATGTCACGGGCGTCCTGAACACCGTCGAGCCGCTGATCGATCGCCTCGTGGCGCGGCGCGAAGGACAAGTCGGCGTGGTCTCGTCCCTTGCGGCGTTCTTCGGCCGCCCGCGCTCCGCTTCGTACAACGCGAGCAAGGCGGCGATACGCGTCTGGGGGGAGAGCCTCCGCTTCCCGCTGGCGAAAGCCAATGTCGGGTTGAGCGTCATCTGCCCGGGCTATGTGACGAGCCGCATGACCGATGCGATCGCCGATCCCAGACCGAAATCGATGAGTGCGGAGCACGCCTCGCGGATCATCCGGCACGGCCTCGCCCGCAACAGACCGCGTATCGCCTTCCCCTTCGGCCTCGCCCTCGGCGTCTGGTTCACGGCGCTGCTTCCCGTCTGGCTGAGTGCGCGGATCTTGAAGGAGTAGGGCCGCATGCCGTCCGCTGCGGAGACCGGACCGGAGACGCGCACGATCGTGATCTGCCATATCGACAGCCTGTGCTGCCTCCCGGCATTGAACGCGGTATTCGCGGAGTTCGGGAACGACATAGCTCTCGTCCTGTCCTCGCGGCGGTTCGGCTCGCGTCACGGCACCTTCTGGGAGCAGGCGACCGCCGGCTTCCGGCGCTACGGCATCCCGCTCAACCTCTGGTTGGGCTTCGACCTGATATCGGTGCGCATCGTTGCCGGTTTCGCGCGCGGGCTTTCCCTGGTCACCCGCCGGGGGCCGGCGCTGGCGACATTGCCCGAACTGGCGCGGCGCCATGGTGCGCGGCTCATCGAAACACCCGACGTCAACTCCGCCGAGACGCTTGCCGCCGTACAGGCTTGCGACCCCGATTTCATCGTCGTCATGAACTTCGACCAGATCCTGCAGCCACCCCTGATCGCTCTGCCGAAGGTGGCCGCGGTGAACGTTCATCCGTCCCTGCTTCCCAGACTGCGCGGCCCCTGCCCCGTGCTGTGGGCGCAAGCGCGGCAGGAGCGCGTTTCGGGCGCCACGGTTCACGCGATCGAAGATCGCACGATCGACGCCGGCCGCATCCTCGCCCAGGTCGAAGTGCCGATCGATGGCGCACGCTCGGTCGGTGAACTGACGACGCAATTCTTCCTGGCCGGCGCGCGCGCCCTGCCCGCAGCGCTGGTGCGTCTCGCGGCCGACAGGAAGGCGGGACAACCGCAGCAGCTCTCGGACGGCCAGTATCTGGGGTATCCGACGGCACTCCAGATGAAGGACTTCCGACGCGCAGGGCTTCGCCTCTGCCGCCTGCGTCACGCCGCCCGCCTGATCTCGGCGGCTCTCGGCGTGACCCGCTGGAAGCCGTAGCTGGAAGGCGCTAGCGGCGCTTGGGGAGCTTGGAGCTCTCGGCGACGATGGCGCGATCGATCACCGTGAACAGGTAGGCGTCCGGCGAAAGGGTGCAGCCGCCGCGCACCAGATGGGCGAGCTGGGCACCCTGTTCGCCATCGGGAAGCATCACGCCGCGCACCCGCGCGGAATGTTCGGCGAGGAACACGGCCAGCGCCTTGCGCGCTTCGGGGTTCATGACGTGCGCCTCGCGGCAGGTGATGTAGGCCGCCTGGTCGAAATTGAGCGGCGGAGTCTGGGCCTGCGCAGAGGTCGAGACGGCAACCAGGGCACCGAGCGCGAGGACGAGCCTGAAGTTCATTCGCGGCCCCCTTACTTGCTGTTGCCGATGGCAGTGCCACCGAGATAGCCGACCGCGCCGCCGATCAGGCCGGCTCCGACCACCGTACCGAAGCTGCCGCCGGTCACGAGACCGATACCGGTGCCGGCCGCCGCGCCGACCAGCGCACCCTTCTCGCCATCGGACATGGGCTGGTTGCAACCGCCCAGGAAACCCGCTGCCACGATCAGCGTCAGGAACTTCGTCTTCATCGCACCTCTCCCCTTCGCGTCGACCCTCCGTCACGGAGGCGTCGTATCCGCCTTCACCCAACCCTTATCAGGATTGAAGATGTTGATCATGCCGGCTTTTTGCGCCGTCTCGGGCCCCAGGTCCTGCTGATAGACCTCGCCCTTGTAATCGACGATGAAGGTCATCACCCCGGTCACGCCGTAGCGCACCGGCCAGGCGATGGCGCCGAAACCGCCGATCATGCGGCCGTTGACGATATAGTCGCGGGCGCCGCCAGGGGCCGCAGCCCCCTGACCGTAGAGCAGGCGGAAGTAATAGCCGTAATGGCCGTCCGGCGCGTTGCCGTCGAGCTGGGCGCGGGCGACGGCCGGTCCGAGCGGGCTCTGCGGCTCGCCGGGCTTCGTCTCCCAATAGAGACCGTCCTTGCGGCCGGGCGAGCTGAGCAGGCGCCGTGCGTAGACCGGCGAGCCGGTCTTCATCGGATCCATCGCCGCGTAGTCGCGCTGGGCATCGACGATGGCCAGCATCGTCTGCACCACGGCGGCCTCGTCATGGCCGATCTGGCGCAGGCGCATCTCGCGCCAGCCGGCCACCGGATCGAAGCGCCATTCCGCGCCATCCTTCACGAGCGGGATGGGCAAGGTCCAGCCGGCCTTGCCGGCCATGATGGTCGCCTTGTCGCCGGAGACCTTGACCTCGTGACTTTCGTCCCAGGCCGCGAGATAGGCCTTCCGCCGCTCCTGGCGCTGCTCGGTCGTGGTCGGGACGAACTCGCCCCATTGCGGGCCGAGAAGGGCGCCCAGCGCCTTCTGGTCGCCCTTGCGGACCGCGTCGGTGAAGGCACTGGCGGCCGCCTCGGCCGTCGGAAAGCCCTGGAGCTTGGCCGCCTGCTGGGCAACCGCGCCGCCGGCCAGGCCTCCTGCAAGTCCGGCGAAGACGGCGAGGGCCAGCAGACCGCGCCGGAACATCGTGCCGCTCATCGCCGTCCTCCTCCCCCGAACCTTTCACCCCCGCCGCCAAAGCGCTCGCCGCCGCCACTCCAGCCGCGATTGCCCCAGGACTGGCTGCCACGGTCGAAGTCGCGGCTGGCGCCGCTGCCGCCGCGGTTGATGTCGCCGAACGCCCCGCGGTCGCCGCCGGCGCGATTCTCGAAGCTGCGATTCTCGGCCGGGCGGGCCTGCGCTCCGCGATTTTGCATCCCCTCCGCGCCGCGCCCCTCGAGCTGGCCCCGGAACTGCTGGCGCTGCGCCGCCGAATCGGGGCGGTGCTGGCCGAATTCCTGGCGCTCGGCCGCCGTGCGATAGGGCACGCCGTCGCGATGCGCCGGATCGTGGCTCCACTGGCCGTTGCGATAACGGTCGGCGTTGAAGTTGTTGGTGATGCTGGTTGCGCGGTTGACGTTCACCGTGGTGTAGCTGTTGCCCCAGCCGCCGCCGCCATAGCCCCAGTGCCAGCCGCCGAACATCGCGGCCCCGGCGGCGACGCCAAGGCCGAACATCATGCCGGTCATCAAGGCCGCGCCGTAATTCGGCGGCGGCGGATAGTAGGGTGGCGGATACGCGGGATAAGGCCACGAACCGTAGGCCCATGCCGGATTGTAGTAGGGCACGTAGACCGTTTCCGGATTGGTCGGCTGGATGACGATCGCGCTGGCGCCGCCGCTCGACTGCGTCGTGACGGTCTGCTGCGGGGTCGACTGCAGATTGCCGGCGGCCTGCGCCTTCGCGCGCAACCGCTGGACCGCCGTGGCGACGTCCTTCTGCTGCCCGATCATCGCGTCGCCCAGCTTCTGCGTCCAGTCGAGCTGGTTGCTCATCATCTGAAGCGTCTGCGGAAAGGCCGTGAGCGACTTCACGCTGACATCCCAGCTCTTGTCCTTCACGGCCGCGACGGCAGCATCGCCCTTGAGGTTCGGGTTGGCCTGAGACCAGCGCGCCGCCTCGACGACCTCGAGCGGATAGGTCGCGGCCATCAGGACCTGGGACAGCAGCGCGTCGGGGTAGAGGGCGATGGGCGCCAGCATCTGGTCGAGCTGCTCGGTCGTGAACGGCTTGTTCGAGTCCTGGGCGCGCAGTCCATGGAAGGGGGCGAGAGCGAGCGCGGCCGTCGACAATGCAAGGAGTTTGCGTCGTTCCATGTGCGGCTCGATCCTTCAAAATGCCAAAGAAGATGACGACGGCACATTACCGGCCAAGACTGTATTCCGTCCAGCGCAGCACCTCGTCACAGGAGGCGATACACCTCTTCCGGCTCGTCCCTGCCCTTCACGTGCCGCAGCTCCGGCTTGGGCAGCTTGCCGAGGACCTCGGGGCGCTTCATCGCCGCGATCGTGTCGCCGCTCACCAGGACGATCACGTCCTCGTCGGGCCCCATGAACTCCTTGCCCATCTGCTCGAAGCGCTGCGCCACGTTCACCGTGTCGCCGACCACAGTGTAGTTGACCCGGCCCGGCGCACCGATGTTGCCGACGATCACCGGGCCCGAATGGATGCCGATGCGCAGGCGGACGGCCTTCTGGCCGGCCGCAACGCGCTGCAGGTTGTCCTCGTGCACGACGCGCCCCATTTCGAGGGCGGCATGAACGGCATGGTCGGCATGGTCCTCCATGGTCGAGAGGCCACCCCACACCGCCATCACGCAGTCGCCGATATACTTGTCGATCACGCCCTGGTCGTTCTCGATGCAGCTGCCCAGCAGGGCGAAATGATGGTTGAGCATGTCGGCCGTTTCCTGCTCCGGCAGCTCCTCGGCCTGCGGCGTGAAGCCCACGATGTCGGTGAACATCACCGTCACGACCCGGCGGCGCGACGCCACCGCATCCTCGCCCAGTTCCATCAGCCCCAGGACCAGACGGCGCGGTACATAGGCGCCGAACCATTTGAGCGCGCCGCGCGCCTTGTCGAGACTGTGGCCGGCATCGTCGATCTCGCGCAGCCGCGACTTGCGGTGGAAAGGCTCGTCGAACTTGAGCTGCTCGATCAGTTCGGCGGCCGAGGTGAGGGTGCGGATGGAGCGCGCCATGCTCAGCCCCATCACCAGGGCGAACAAGGCCGCCACGGCCAGGGTGATGCCGCCGACGATCGCCCCGTTCATCAGCCGGTCGAGATCGCCGGTCGCATCCTCGATCGGGAAGTATTGCCCGACCAGCCAGGGCTCCGGCCCGAAGCGCCGAAGCTCGCGGTAGACGAAGACCCAGCGTCGCCCGCCCTGCTCGACGACATGCCCGAGCGAGCCCAGCGCCCGGTCGATCTGCGGCGACCGCACCGGCGTGTCCCAGATCTTCGCGAGGACGGGATCGTCCACCTCCTTGATCGTGGGGAGGGGCCGCTTTTCCGAGAGGCCGAGCCCCTGGGGGTCGATCAGCCGGCGTGCGGCCAGCACATGGTCGCGGCCAACGAGGATGAAGTAGCGCCCGTCGCCGCCCTGCAGCGGATCGCCGATGAGATAGGAGAGATCGCCGACCGCCACCGTGGCGATCAGGCCACCGATGAAGGCATTGTCGATGCGTCGCACCGGCGTGCGCACGTTGACCACGGGCTGCTTGATCGTCTCGCTCCAGAACAGGGCGCCCCAGAAGGTGTGCTGGGCCGTCTGGAGCTGGCGGAAGCGCTCCATGCCCTGCGGCTGGTCGACGAGCGAGAGCGTCTCGCGATCGAGCGCGCCGTCGGGCTCGCGCACGACGCGGTGAAGCTTGAGATCGAGCGTGGCGAAGCCGACCGCCGAGACGGCCGGGACCTGATTCATCATCACGGCCAGCAGCTCGCGGACCGCGACCGGAGATGTGATGTCGATACGGCCGCCGGCGGCGAGCGCGGCGATCATCTCGAGATGCTCGCTCACGGGATCGAGTCGGCTGCGGACCAGCGCCACCTGGGCGTCGACGACGCGGGCGGCACGATCGACCAGCAGTCGTTCGGCGGTGCCGGTCGCGCCGGCCAGCACGACGATGTAGGCGACGCCGGAGATCAGCGAGAGCGAAACGAAGGCAAGCGCCAGCGCGGCGACCAGCGGCAGCCGCCAGGGGCGGCGTACCGCGGCTTTCGCGGGGGACGTTTCGGCAATCTGGTTCACGCGACGGACATCATAGGATGTCCGCCGCGCGGAAGCGATGTCCCGTCAGGTCAGGCGGCCGCGCGGATGGCCGACTTGTTGACCTTGTCGTCGACGTGGCCCTCGAACTGCTGGAAGTTCTTCTCGAAGCGCTGGGCGACGTCGCGTGCGGCGCTGTCGTAGGCCTTCTTGTCCTTCCAGGTGTTCTTCGGGTTCAGCACCTCGCCCGGCACGTCGGGGCAGGCGCTCGGCACCTGCATGCCGAAGTGCGGATCGGCCGAGGAGGAGACGGAGGCCAGCGTGCCATCGAGCGCCGCGCGCACCATCGCGCGCGTGTGACGGATCGACATGCGCTCGCCGACGCCGAAGCCGCCGCCCGACCAGCCGGTGTTGACCAGCCAGCACTTCACGTTCTGGCGGGCCATCTTCTCGCCCAGCATCTTGGCGTAGACCGTCGGATGGCGCGGCATGAACGGCGCGCCGAAGCAGGTCGAGAAGGTCGCCTGCGGCTCGGTCACGCCCTTCTCGGTGCCGGCGACGCGTGCCGTGTAACCCGACAGGAAGTGGTACATCGCCTGCTCGGGGCTCAGCCGCGAGATCGGCGGCAGCACGCCGAACGCATCGGCCGTCAGCATCACGATGTTCTCGGGCGTGCCGGCGATGCCGGTGCTCGAGGTGTTCGGGATGAAGTCGAGCGGGTAGCAGGCGCGTGTGTTCTCGGTATAGGCGCCGTCGTCGAGGTCGAGGCGGCCGGTCGCCGGATCGATCACGACATTCTCGAGCACCGTGCCGAACCGGCCCGTGGTCGCATAGATCTCGGGCTCGGCCTCGCGGCTGAGCTTGATGACCTTCGCGTAGCAGCCGCCCTCGAAGTTGAACAGGCTGTCCTCGGCCCAGCCATGCTCGTCGTCGCCGATCAGCGTGCGCGTCGGATCGGCCGACAGCGTGGTCTTTCCGGTCCCAGACAGACCGAAGAAAACGGCGACGTCGCCATTGGGACCCACGTTGGCGGAAGCATGCATCGGCAGGACATTCTTGTCCGGCAGCAGGTAGTTCAGGATCGTGAACACCGACTTCTTGATCTCGCCGGCATACCAGGTGCCGCAGATCGCCACGACCCGATCGGTGAAATTCACCAGGATGGCGCAGTCGGAGGCCGTGCCGTCGAGCTTGGGGTCGGCCTGGAAGCCGGGCAGATTCAGGATGGTGAATTCCGGCTTGAAGCCCTCGAGTTCCTCCGTCCTCGGACGCAGGAACATGTTGCGGGCGAACAGATTGTGCCACGCCGTCTCGTTGACCACGCGCACGCCGATGCGATGCGCGGGATCGGCGCCGGCCCAGCAGTCGCGCACGAAGAGATCGCGGCGCTGCGCATAGGCGATCATGCGGTTGTAGAGTGCGCGATACTGGCCCGGCGTGATGGGCTTGTTGGTCTTGCCCCAGTCGATGCGGCCCTTGCTCTCGGAGTCCTCGACGATGAACTTGTCGTTGGGGGAACGGCCGGTATGGATGCCGGTCCGCACCACCAGCGCGCCGCCATCCGCCACAACGCCTTCATGCCGGCGGACCGCTTCCTGGTAGAGCGCGGGAACCTGGAGGTTCCAGTAGACATTGCTCAGGTTCTTGAGTCCGAGCGCTTCCAGTCCAAACTTGGGTACGATGAAGCCCGCCTGATGCACAGCGTTTCTCCTGCTTTCCGGCCGATCCGAATGGCGAAGGTGTTTCCGGGATATGCGCTACTGGCAGGGCCGCGGGGAGGCAAGTGCCTTGCGACAAGTTAGTGACCACCAGCATGTGAATCGGCCTTCGCATCCGCGAGAAGAATGCTGCGACGCGAAACGGGCGCACTGCATCTGAAGGCATCAGGCCATCGTGCGGGCCTTGCCCACCAGGGCGACCAGCACCTTGCGGGCCTCGCCCGCCGTTTGCAGCGGCGCGTCGAAGGCAAGGCGGGCCACGGTCCCGGCACGCCGTAGATCGATCCCTTCGCAATCGATCCCGGTCATCTTCCAGCCGTCCCCGGCCAGGCCGAGCAGCTTTGCGGCATAGAGCTGAACGGCATCGGCGTGATCGGCGTTCATGTGCTCGACGATGCCGGCTTCGGCCTCGGCAAGGCCCGCGGCCTCCGGCGGCGCGAATTCGGGCGCGCCGAGCCAGCGGATCCTGCCGAAGCCGCCCACGAGATGGGCTCGCTCAACCGCGATGCGGTAGAAGCCGAAATCCTTGAACCCGGCATAGAGCGAGGCATCCGGATGTCGGGCGAGGAAGCGCGCCTTCAGCCGCTCGTCGGTGATGCGCTCGGCCCGGCCGAGCACGGTCGCCCGCGGCCCGGTCAGCGGCTGGTCGAGCCCGCCGGTGCCGTCGAACAGCAGCGAAACGCGGTTGTCCGCCTTGATCGCCCTGGTGTGTTCGGCCATATCGCTGATCAGAAGGATCGGCGACAGGTCGTGATCGACCGCCACCAGGACCAGGGAGGCATAGGGCCAGGCGGCCGGTTCGCCGGGCAGGTTGGTGGCCAGGGAAACCCGGTCGAGGGCGCGCAAGAGGTCGCGCACGGTGCGGGACATGTCGTCTTGGGTCATGTTCGGATCAAAAAAGCCGCAATTGTTCGTTGAGTATTGCGGGCCGGGAAGGCGGCGGCGACGGCCCGGTCTATGATAGCATGATACAAAAGCCGTTGTCCGCTGCAGGAGAAGCCAAGCCGTGCGCAAGACCATCGCCCTCGTCGACGACGATCGCAACATCCTCACATCGGTGTCGATGCTGCTCGAAGCGGAAGGGTTTCAGATCAAGACCTACAACGACGGTGCGTCGGCTCTGGAAGGCCTCAACCAGTCGCCTCCCGACCTCGGCATCTTCGACATCAAGATGCCGCGCATGGACGGCATGGAGCTCCTGAACCGCATCCGCAAGACCCAGCAGTTCCCGGTCATCTTCCTCACCTCCAAGGACGAGGAGATCGACGAGGTGCTGGGCCTGCGCATGGGCGCCGACGATTTCATCCGCAAGCCTTTCTCGCAGCGCCTGCTGCTGGAGCGCATCCGCGCCGTCCTGCGCCGCGCCGATGTCGGCGGCACCAAGGGTGAAGCCGCCGCCGAGCGCATCGTCCGCGGCGAGCTGGTCCTCGACCCGAGCCGCCACCAGTGCACCTGGAAGGGCAAGGAGGTGCACCTCACGGTCACCGAGTTCCTGCTCCTGAAGTCGCTCGCGGAGCGGCCCGGTCACGTGAAGAACCGCGACCAGCTCATGGACGCGGCCTACGGCGAGACGATCTACGTCGACGACCGCACCATCGACAGCCACATCAAGCGCGTCCGCCGCAAGTTCCGCGAGGTCGATGGCGAGTTCGAGCAGATCGAAACGCTGTATGGCATCGGATATCGATACCGCGACTCCTGAGCCCGGCGCACGATCGCGCGGGCTTCGGACCGCAGGTTCCCGGATCGTCGCGGCGCTCGGCCGCCTGCTGTCACGCGTCTCGCGCAGGGCGCCCGCCGCGACCGGTGGGCCGGCGTCAGCCAATGCCGCCGAGTCGCCGTCGCTGCTACGCCGGCGCCGCAGCGCCGGCCGCGGCTACTCGCCGCTCACGCGGCGCATCCTGCTGCTCAACCTCATCCCGGTCGCGCTGCTGACCCTCGGGGCGGTCTATCTCAGCGACTACGAGGAAGAGCTGATCGACACCGAGCTCGCCTCGCTGCTGGTGCAGGGCGAGATGGTCGCCGCCGGCATCGGCGAGGTCGCGGTGGTCGGCGGCGAAACCACGGTGAACCGCATGGACACCGAGGCGGCGCGCCAGCTGCTGACGCGGCTGGTTCGGCCGACCGGCGTGCGGGCGCGGCTTTTCAGCGAGACCGGCGAGCTGCTGGCGGATTCGGCGATGCTGAACGAGCTCGGCCGCATCCACGTCGTGCCGCTGCCCCCGCCCGAGACTCCCGTTGAAGCCGATTCCTACGCCAACATCGGCGAGCGTGTCAGCGACTGGATCGCCCGCCAGCTGTCGCGGGTCGACCACTATCCCGAGTATGTCGACAAGCCGGTGCCGACTCTTCGCGATTTTCCCGAAGCGGCCAGCGCCCTGCGCGGGTTCAACGCGTCGGCCGTGCGCAGCGCCGGCCAGGGACGCCTGATGCTCAGCGCGGCAGTGCCGGTGCAGCGCTACAAGCAGGTGCTGGGCGCCCTGCTCCTGACGCGCGACAACCGGGCCATCGCCGCCTCGTTGCGCGAGGTCCGCTACGACATGCTGACCATCGCCGCGGCGGCACTCGGGATCACCGTGCTGCTGTCGCTCTATCTCGCCGGCACCATCACCCAGCCGATCGTGCGCCTCGCCCGGGCCGCCGACGAGGTCCGGCTGGCGCGCGAGAGCCGGCCCGAGATTCCCGACCTCGGCAAACGCGGCGACGAGATCGGTGACCTGAACGACGCGCTGCGTTCGATGACCGAGGCGCTGTGGCTGCGCATCAACACCATCGAGAGCTTCGCCGCCGACGTCGCGCACGAACTCAAGAACCCGCTGACGTCGCTGCGCTCCGCCATCGAAATGGCGGGACACCCCAATCTCGACGCGGAACGCCGCGCCAGGCTGATGGGCATCGTCATGGACGACATCAACCGGCTCAATCGGCTGATCTCCGACATCTCCGACGCCTCGCGACTCGACGCCGAGCTGATGCGCGGCGAGGTGAGGCCGGTCGACCTCGACAAGCTGCTGCGCGACATGGTCCACCACTATGCGGTGACGGCGAACCAGAAGGCCGGTGTCGAGGTCGAGTTCCGGGTGGCCGCCAATCCGCCGTTCATGGCGCACGGTCACGACGGTCGCTATGGCCAGGTGTTCCGCAACGTCATCGACAATGCCCTCTCCTTCGCGCCCAAGGGCTCGCGCATCCTGGTCGAACTCGGTCGTGAGGCGCGGAACGGGCCGTTCGTCGTCACCATCGACGACGAAGGCCAGGGCATTCCCGAGGACAATCTCGAATCGATCTTCCAGCGCTTCTATTCGGAGCGGCCGACCGAGCACTTCGGCCAGCATTCGGGCCTCGGCCTGTCGATCTGCCGCCAGATCGTGGAGACCTACGGCGGCACGATCACCGCCACCAACCGGCGCGGTCCCGACGGCAAGGTGCTGGGCGCCCGCTTCACCGTCCGCCTGCCCGCGGCCAACGGGCGCAAGTAGCGATCCGGATGGCGATCCGGGTCACGACATACGTCCACGCGACCTGCGTCGCATTGCGTGCCGGCCGGAGCTGGCACGGCATCCTGCTGCGGGGGCCCTCGGGCGCCGGCAAGTCCGACCTCGCCCTTCGTCTCGTCGAGGGAGGCGGCCGACTGGTGGCCGACGACCAGACGGCGCTCGTCCCGCAGGGCCGAGGCCTCGTCGCCACGCCGCCCGACACGCTCGCCGGCCTGCTGGAGGTGCGCGGGATCGGCATCGTGAAGCTCGGCCGCACCCGGCTTCTCGCCCGGGCAAGGATTGCGCTGCTGGTGGATCTCGTGCCGCCGGACCGCATCGAGCGCCTGCCCGATCCGGCACGGGAGACGCTGCTCGGTATCGACCTGCCGGTCCTCGCGCTCGCCCCGTTCGAGGCGTCCGCCCCTGCGAAGTTGCACCTTGCCCTCGCCCGAAGCGCTTCGGCATGATCCGGCGCACGCTGCTCATGCCAGACAGTCCCATTCCTTCCACCTCCGACACGACACGCGACACGCGCCGGCCGTTCGTCGTGGTCACGGGCCTGTCCGGCGCCGGTCGTGCGACGGCCCTGAACGTCCTCGACGACCTGGGCTACGTCGCCGTCGACAACGTCCCGCTGCCCCTGCTCGACGACCTCATGCGTTCGACCGGCGGCGAGGCGGGCGCAGGCGCCCAGCCGCTGGCGCTGGGCATCGACACCCGCACCTTCGGCTTCGATGCGCGGGAACTGGCCGCCCGCATCCGCGACCTGCGCGACCGTCCCGACCTCGCCGCGCGGCTGCTCTTCCTCGAGGCCGACACCGAGACCCTGCAGCGCCGCTACACCGAAACCCGCCGCCCCCATCCGCTGGCGCCCGATCGTCCGGTGGTCGACGGCATCAGCGAGGAGCGTCGGCAGATCGGCTGGATGGCCGATGTCGCGGATCTCACCGTCGACACCACGTCGTTGTCGCCGCATCACCTCAAGCAGATCCTGACCGGACACTTCGGGCTCGGCCGCTCGGTCGGCACCCGCATTTCCGTGATGTCGTTCTCGTTCCGCCGCGGCCTGCCGCGCGAGGCCGACCTGGTATTCGACGTCCGGTTCCTGAAGAATCCCCACTACGATCCGGCCTTGAAGCCCCTGACGGGCCGCGATGCGACGGTCGCGGCCTTCATCGCAACCGACCCAGACTACCGTCCGTTCGTGGACAGTCTGAAGGGCCTGATCGGGCCGCTGCTGCCGCGATTCGATGCCGAGGGCAAGAGCTATCTGACGATCGCCGTCGGCTGCACCGGCGGCAAACACCGGTCCGTGGCCCTCGCCGAGGAGCTTGCAGACTGGTTGCGAAGCGCCGGCCGGTCCGTCACTCTCTCCCACCGGGACATCGGGGCGGCCGGGGAGGCCGGGGGCGCAGGGTAGAGCAAAGCATGATTGGTATCGTACTCGTGACTCACGGCAATCTGGCGCAGGAGTTCAAGGCCGCGCTGGAACATGTCGTTGGTCCGCAGCAATGCATGTCGACCGTCTGCATCGGCGCCGACGACGACATGGAGAAGCGCCGCGGGGAGATCCTGGAAAGGGTCCGGGCCTGCGAAACGGGCGAGGGCGTGATCGTGCTGACGGACATGTTCGGTGGCACGCCGTCCAACCTCGCAATCTCCATCATGGAGCAGGCACGGGTCGAAGTCCTCGCCGGCGTCAACCTGCCGATGCTGGTGAAGCTCGCCAGTGTCCGCACCCGCCCCATCGCCGAGGCCGTGCGCATGGCACAGGAAGCCGGCCGCAAGTACATCACCGTCGCTTCGCGCATTCTCGCCAAGGAAGCTTCGTGAGCGATTCTCCCGTGAATTCGAGCGTGGACGCCGGAATCGGCACCCTGAAACGCAGCCTCGCCATTGCCAACAAGCGCGGCCTCCATGCGCGCGCCGCCGCCAAGTTCGTGCGCACCGCGGGCCAATTCGACGCCGTCGTGCGCGTTTCCTTCAAGGGCCAGGAAGTCTCGGGCCTGTCCATCATGGGCCTCATGATGCTGGCCGCCGGCATCGGAAGCACTGTCGAGGTCATCTGCTCGGGCCGTCAGGCCGCCGACGCGATGGCCACCATTTCAGCCTTGGTCGAAGGCAAGTTCGGCGAAGATTGACGCGCGCGCACCGCCGGCATAAAGCGGCGCGCATATCGACATAAATTCTTGCTTATATGTTGATCCAGCGCGTTGAGGCGGTCCCGCACCGCTGATATGACACGCCCGCTTTCCACAATTTTCCGCCTGCCGACGCCGGCACAGCAAGGAGCGCCACATGGCCGACTACATCGTCAAGGATATCGGGCTCGCCGACTGGGGTCGCAAGGAACTCGACATGGCCGAGACCGAGATGCCGGGCCTGATGTCGATCCGCAAGGAATACGGCCCGAAGAAGCCGCTGAAGGGCGCGCGCATCGCCGGCTCGCTGCACATGACCATCCAGACGGGCGTGCTGATCGAGACGCTGAAGGCGCTGGGCGCCGACGTGCGCTGGGCTTCGTGCAACATCTACTCGACGCAGGACCACGCCGCCGCGGCGATCGCCAAGGCCGGCACGCCGGTGTTCGCCATCAAGGGCGAGAGCCTCGAGGAATACTGGGACTACACCCACAAGATCTTCGAATGGGGCGATGGCGGCGAGCCCAACATGATCCTCGACGATGGCGGCGACGCCACGCTGCTGGTGCATCTCGGCGCCCGCGCGGAGAAGGACCCGTCGCTGGTCGCCAACCCGACCAACGAGGAAGAGGAAGTCCTCTACAAGGCCATCCTCAAGACCAACAAGGAAAGGCCCGGCTGGTACGCCAAGCTCGGCGCCTCGATCCGCGGCGTCACCGAGGAGACGACCACGGGCGTCCATCGCCTCTACAACATGGCGAAGGAAGGCAAGCTGCTGTGGCCGGCCATCAACGTCAACGACTCGGTCACCAAGTCGAAGTTCGACAATCTCTATGGCTGCCGTGAGTCGCTGGTCGACGGCATCCGCCGCGGCACCGACGTCATGATGTCGGGCAAGGTGGCGATGGTCGCGGGCTTCGGCGACGTCGGCAAGGGCTCGGCCGCCTCGCTGCGCCAGGCCGGCTGCCGCGTCATGATCTCCGAGATCGATCCGATCTGCGCCCTGCAGGCGGCGATGGAAGGCTACGAGGTCGTCACGATGGAAGAGGCCGCGCCGAAGGCCGACATCTTCGTGACCGCCACCGGCAACGTCGACGTGCTGACGCTCGAGCACATGAAGGCGATGAAACACCGCGCCATCATCTGCAACATCGGGCACTTCGACTCCGAGATCCAGATCGCCTCCCTGCGTAACTTCAAGTGGCACAACGTGAAGCCGCAGGTCGACGAGGTCGAGTTCCCGGACGGCAAGCGCATCATCGTCCTGTCGGAAGGCCGCCTGGTGAACCTGGGCAATGCGACCGGCCATCCGAGCTTCGTGATGTCGGCCTCCTTCTCGAACCAGACGCTGGCCCAGATCGAGCTGTGGACCAACCCCGGCAAGTACGAGAAGCAGGTCTACACGCTGCCGAAGTTCCTCGACGAGAAGGTCGCGGCGCTCCACCTCGAGAAGGTCGGCGCCAAGCTGACCAAGCTCCGCCCCGACCAGGCCAAGTATATCGGCGTGCCCGAGGCCGGCCCGTTCAAGGGCGATCTCTACCGCTATTAGGATCTGCAACGGCCCACAGCGGCCGCCCCGCAGCCCATGCTAAGAAGTCGGCATCGAAAGATGCCGACTTTTTCTTTGTCCCTTCCCGACGAGGCCGCGACCGAACGGCTGGGCGCCGCCCTCGCCGGCCGCCTCGAGCCGCGTGACGTCGTGGCCCTGGAAGGCGGCCTCGGCGCCGGCAAGACGACGCTTGCGCGCGCCATCCTGCGGGCCGCGGCGGGCGACCCGGCGCTGATCGTCCCCAGCCCCACCTTCACCCTCGTCGAGATCTACGAGACCGAACGCGGCAGCTTCTGGCATTTCGACCTCTATCGCCTGGAGGAGCCCGAGCAGGTCTTCGAACTGGGCTGGGAAGAGGCCCGCGCCGACGGCGTGATCCTGGTCGAATGGGCCGAGCGGCTCGGCCCGCTTCTGCCGCGCGAGCGGCTCACCGTCAGCCTGTCGGTCGAGGGCGAGGGCCGGCGCGCGATCCTGGAAGGAGATTCCCGTTTTGGCGAAATCTGAACGCGACCGACTGCGCGCCGACTTCGTCGATCGCGCCGGCTGGGGCGATGCCGGCGAACGGCTGCTGGCGGGCGACGCCTCGTTCCGCAAGTACTTCCGCCTGAGCCGGCCGCGCGGCTCGGCGGTCGTTATGGACGCGCCGCCGCCGCAGGAGGACGTGCGGCCGTTCGTGCGGATCGGCCGTCACCTGATCGCGCTCGGCCTCAGCGCGCCGGAGATTCTCGCGGAGGATGCCGGGCAGGGCTTCCTGCTGCTGGAGGATTTCGGCGACGACACCTATGCGCGCGTGCTGGCCGCCGGCGGCGACGAGGGCGAACTCTACGCCCGCGCAACCGACGTGCTGGTCGAGATCTATCGCGCCGGCGACCGCAGCCTGCTGCCGGGCCTCGGCGCCTATGCCGGCGACGCGCTGATCGAGGCCGCGATGCTGCTGCCGGAATGGTACCTGCCGGAAGCGACCGGCACGCCGACGCCATCCGAGGAGACCGAGCGCTACGTCGCGGCCTGGCGCGAATGCCTGGCGGCACTGCCGGCGACGACCGACACTCTGCTGCTGCGCGACTATCACAAGGACAATCTGCTGTGGTTGCCGTCCCGGCCCGGCGTGAAGGCCTGCGGCCTGCTCGACTTCCAGGACGCCCAGCGCGGGCACCCTTCCTACGACCTCGTCTCGCTGATCGAGGATGCGCGCCGCGACGTGGCGCCCGCCGTCCATGCCGCGTGTCTCGATCGCTACGTCAATGAGGCGGGAATCGCCGATGCCACGGGCTTCCGTACCGGCTTCGCGCTGATGGCCGCGCAACGCCATGCGCGCATCATCGGGCTGTTCGTCCGCCTGCTGCGCCGGGACGGCAAGCCCGACTATCTGCGGCACCTGCCGCGCGTCTGGCGCATGTTCGAGCGTGCCCTGCGGCACGAGGCGCTGTCGCCGTTGCGCCTCTGGGTCGATCGCACCCTGCCGCCGGAACTGCGCGGCATCGGAGCGGCCTCGTGATCCGCAGCGCGATGATCCTGGCGGCCGGTCGCGGCGAGCGCATGCGGCCGCTCACCGATTCGACGCCCAAGCCTCTGATCCCCGTGGCCGGCCGTTCGATGCTGGAACGCGCGATGGATCGCCTGCAGCGGAGCGGCGTGCAGAACATTGTCGTGAACGTGCATCACCTGGGCGGCCAGATCGCCGACCGCCTGCGCGGCCGCGCCCGCATCGTCCACGAGGACCGTCTGCTCGAGACCGGCGGCAGCGTGCGCAACGCGCTGCCCCTGCTCGGCAACGGGCCCTTCTTCGTTCTGAACGGCGACGGCCTGTGGCGCGACGGTCCGGAGTCGATGCTGGGCCGTCTCGCGGCCGCCTGGGACCCCAACCGCATGGACGCGCTGCTGCTGCTGCATCCGCTGGCCACGGCGATCGGTCGCGAGGAGAAGGATCGCGGCGACTACTATCTGGAGCCGGACGGCCGCGCCCGCCATCGTGGCACGGCCGAGACCGCCCCCTATCTCTTCGCCAGCATTTCCGTCTGCGATTCGCGCCTGTTCAACGGCTCGCCCGAAGGCCCCTTCTCGCTCCTCAGGCTGTGGAACAGGGCGGAGCAGGCCGGCCGGCTGTACGCCCTCGTGCATGACGGAGACTGGTTCCACATCGGCACGCCCTCGGCTCTCGCCGAGGCCGAACGCGTGCTGGGATGAAGGGCGTCTTCACAATCGCTACCGAACGCCGCTTCGCCGACGAGCTGGCGCGGGTGGTGCTGGCCGAGTACGGCGGCGATCCGCTTTTTCTCGCCGACGTGCTGATCCTGCTGCCGACCCGCCGCTCGGTGCGCGCCTTGCGCGAAGCCTTCCTGCGCGCCGCCGGCGGCAAGCCGACGATCCTGCCGCGCATGGCGCCGCTCGGCGATGTCGACGACGGCGAATGGGAGATCGCGTCGGGCGAGGGCGATGGGCTCACCCTGCCGCCCGCCATCGAGCCGGCCGAGCGCGACGCGCTGCTGACGCAGCTCGTGGCCGCCTTCAGGGACGACCAGGGCCATCCCATCGCCCAGTCGGCGGCGCAGGCGCTGAAGCTCGCGCGCGAGCTCGGTCGCCTGCTCGACGAACTCGCGATCGAAGACGTGTCCTTCACGCGGCTGGAAGGGCTGGTCGACGGCAACTTCGCGAGCCACTGGCAGCGCACGCTGCAGTTCCTCGCCATCGTCGGCGAGCACTGGCCTAACATGCTGGCAGAGCGTGGACGGATCGACGCCATCGCACGGCGCACCCTGGCGATCCGCAACCAGGCCGGCCGCTGGCGGGCGCAGCCGCCGCAGACACCGGTGATCGCCGCGGGCTCGACCGGCTCGCAGCCCGCGACGCGCGACCTGCTCGCGGCCATCGCCGGACTGCCGCAGGGTGTCGTCGTCCTGCCGGGCCTCGATCGCGACATGGACGAGGCGAGCTGGAACGCCCTCGACCCGTCGCATCCGCAATTCGGGTTGCACGAACTGCTGGGCGCGCTGGGCATCGCACGCGCCGACGTCGCGGAATGGCCGGGGGCCGCGAGCGGCTCCGCGCGGCACTTCCTCCTGACCGAACTGATGCGCCCGGCAGAGACCAGCGAGTCGTGGAATCGCCCGGAGCCGGCGTCGCTGGAGCACGTGACCCGCGCCGACTGCGCCACGCCGCACCAGGAGGCGCTGGTGGTCGCATTGGCCCTGCGCAGCGTGCTGGACACGCCGGGACGCACGGCCGCCCTCGTCACGCCCGATCGCGAACTGGCGCGGCGCGTCGCCGCCGAACTGAAGCGCTGGCAGATCGACATCGACGATTCGGCGGGCGCGCCGCTCGCCGACACGCCGCCGGCCGCACTGCTGCACGCGCTGATCGCCGCGGTCGATGCGGGCTTCGCGCCGGTCGAGCTGCTGGCGCTTCTCAAGCATCCTCTCTGCAGCCTGGGCCACGACCGCGCCTTCGTGCTCGCCGCGACCCGCCGGCTCGACCGCAAATGCCTGCGCGGTCTCAAGCCGGCGCCGGGGTTGCCGTCGATCGAGGCCCGCGTCGACGAAACCAAGTTCGGCGATCCCGACGACCGTGCCGCCGTGAAGGCGCTGCTCGACCGGCTCGACGAAGCGACCCGTTCCCTCGTCGAGCTGATGCAGGGCGACGCCCGGCCGGAGGCGCTGCTCGCCGCCACGATCGCGGCAGCTGAAAGGATCGCGCCGCCCGAGACTCTGTGGTCGGGAGAGGCAGGAAGCGCGCTGGCCGACCTGCTGGGGCGCCTGCGCACCGCCTGGGCCGGCAGTCCCGCGATCGCCCCCGGCGAATGGCCCGGCCTGTTCGCGGCCCTGCTGGAGCCGGAGACGATCCGCCCGGCCTTCGGGCGTCACCCGCGCCTGTCGATCTGGGGACCGCTCGAAGCCCGCCTGCAACGCGCCGACCTGCTGGTGCTGGGCGGCCTCAACGAAGGGACCTGGCCGCCCGCCGTCGAGACCGGCCCGTGGATCAACCGTCCGATGCGTGCCGAACTCGGCCTGCAGCAGCCCGAGCGGCGGATCGGCCTGTCGGCGCACGACTTCGTCGCAGCCCTCGGCGCCGAGCGCGTGATGCTGACGCGCGCCGAGCGTGAAGGCGGTGCGCCGACCGTGCCGTCGCGCTGGCTGGCACGCCTCGACGCGCTGTTCGGGTACGAGCCCGGCGGCACTGCACCGGTGCCGGAATACATCCAGCGCGGTCGCCACAGTTTCATCGCCTGGGCCGAAAGGATCGACCGGCCGGACACGTACGCGCCCCGGCCGCGGCCCGAACCGCGGCCGCCCGTCGAGGCCCGTCCCACGCGGCTTTCGGTTTCGAGCGTCGAGCAGTGGCGGCGCGATCCCTATGGCCTCTATGCGCGACGCATCCTCGACCTGAAGGCACTGAAGTCGCTGGAAGAAGAACTGGGTGCGGCCGATCGCGGCAATGCGCTTCACGACGCGCTCGACGAATTCCTGAAAAGACATCCCTCGGGCGTGCTGCCAACCGATGCGGTGCGGGAATTCGAGGCGCTGGGCGAGGAGCATCTCGCCGATCTCCTGACCGCCCCCGCCGAACGCGCCTTCTGGTGGCCGCGCTTCCAGCGCCTCGCCCGTTGGTTCGTCGCGGAGGAGAATGGTCGTCGCGCCACCGGCTCGAGACTTCTCGACAGCGAGAGCCCTGCCGCGATGACGGTCGGTTCGAGCGCGCGTCCGCTGCGGATCGAGGCGCGTGCCGACCGGGTCGATGAGATCGAGCGCGGAACCTGGGAGATCATCGACTACAAGACCGGCCGCGTGCCCAGCAAGGACGAGCTCGAAGCGCTGTTCGCCCCGCAGCTCCTGCTCGAGGCCGCGATGGCCGAGCGCGGCGGCTTCGAGAAGATCGACAGCAAGGCGAAGACGGTGCGCCTCTCCTACTGGCAGGCCAACGGGCTTGGCGACGGCGGCAAGGTAACGGAGATCGACGACAGCGACACGCTGGTGACGGAGATGATGGCGCTGGTCGAGAAGATGGCCGATCACTTCGCTAAGCCCAGCACCGCCTACACGGCGCTGCCGTGGCCGGCCTACGGTCCCTACTTCAACGACTACGCCCATCTCGAGCGGGTGGCGGAGTGGTCGACGGCAGGCGGGGGCGATGAATGAGCGACGTGCTCGACTCCATCGCTCTTGCGACCGATGCGCAGCGCCGCGCCACCACGCCCGATCATTCGGCCTGGGTCGTGGCCAATGCCGGCACCGGCAAGACCAAGGTGCTCACCGACCGCGTGACGCGCCTGCTGCTCGAAGGCGTCAAACCCGAGCGCATCCTCTGCCTCACCTTCACCAAGGCGGCGGCCGCCGAGATGCGCAACCGCCTCGCCCACCAGCTCGGTCGCTGGGCCCTGGCCGACGAGGCGACGCTGGATGCCGGAATCGCCAAGCTGATCGACGGAACGCCCGATCCCGCGCAACGGGTGGTGGCCCGCCGCCTGTTCGCGCGCGTGCTCGATGCGCCGGGCGGCATCAACATCCTGACCATCCACGCCTTCTGCCAGGCGCTGCTGAAGCGATTCCCCCTGGAGGCCGGCGTCGCACCGGGCTTCGAGATTCTCGACGAAGCCGAGGCGCTGACCATCCTGCGCCGCGTGCAGGACGAGCAGATGGAAGCGCTGGCAGGCAGCGGCGCGCCGCCGGCGCTTGCCGCCGCCCTCGCCCTCGTCGCCGCGAAGATCTCGATCGCCGAGTACGCCGAGCTGATGATGCGGCTGCTGAGCGAGCGGGCCTGGCTGCTCGCCCATGTCGTCGACGAAGACGGTCTCGCGAAACTGGGCAAGCGGCTGCGCCGGCAACTGGACTGCGAGGGCGCGCCATCGCTCGATGAAGCCGCCCTGCGCGAGGCGGCGCAGGCCTTGATCGAGACAGGTGGCAAGACCGATGCGCCGAACGGCGAGAGGATCGCGGCGTGGCTGGACGGCGGGCACGACGATCTCAACCCCGCCTATCGCAGCGTGTTCTTCACCGACAAGGGGCAGGTCCGCAAGACGCTGGCGACCAAGGCGGCGCAGAAGCGCCTGCCCGGCATCGTCGATATCCTCCAGGCCGAGGCCGCGCGCCTCGAATGCGCGCGCGGACAGGCGCTCGTCGACCTGACGCTGGCGCTGCTGCGGCTCGGCCTCGACGTCGCCGACCGCTACACGCGCGCCAAGCGCCGTCGCGCCGTGCTCGACTACGACGATCTCATCGTGGCGACGCGCCGCCTGCTGGAAACGGCGGAAAGCGCCGCCTGGGTGCTGTTCAAGCTCGACGGCGGCATCGACCATGTGCTGGTCGACGAGGCGCAGGACACCAACCCCGACCAGTGGGAGGTGATCCGCCGCCTCACCGCGGAGTTCTTCGTCGGCGAAGGCGCGGTCGGGCGCAGCCGCACGGTCTTCGCGGTCGGAGACACCAAGCAGTCGATCTTCGGCTTCCAGCGCGCCGATCCGCGCAAGCTCGAGGAAATGCGCGTCTGGTTCGACGAGCAGAGCCGCATCGCCGACCGCATGTTCGTGCCGGTCGGCCTCAACGTCTCGTTCCGCTCGACGCCCGCCGTCCTCGACGCCGTCGACTGGGTGTTCGGCGAGACCGACACGGCGCGCGGCGTCGGCGCGGCCGGCACGGTCCGGCACCTCGCCAGCCGCAAGAACGAGCCGGGACGGGTCGAGCTGTGGCCGCTGGTCGTAGGCAGCGACGACGAGGTCGACACGACGGACGTCGAGGCGATGGGAAGCGCCGCCGCACAGGGACTGCCGCACGAGCGGCTGGCGCGACTGATTGCGGTGCATGCCAAGCAGTTGATCGCCACGGAACGACGCGCGCGCGACGGCGAGAAGCTGCACGCCGGCCACTTCATGGTGCTGGTGCGGCGACGAAACGAATTCGTGAACGCGCTGGTGAAGCAATTGAAGCGCGAGGGCGTCGAGGTCGCCGGCGTCGACCGGCTGAACCTCGGGCAGGAACTCGCGATCCAGGACCTGCTGGCGATGGCGCGCTTCGTGCTGCTGCCGCAGGACGATCTCAATCTCGCGGCCCTGCTCAAGTCGCCGCTGATCGGGCTCGACGAGGAGCAACTCTTCAGCCTGGCCTGGAAGCGACCCGGCCATCTGTGGCGCGTGTTGCGCGAGCGGGCGGGCGAAGCGCCGTTCGCGGCAGCCTACGCGGCGCTCGCCGACTGGCTGAAGCGCGCCGACTACGATACGCCCTTCGACTTCTTCGCCCGCGTGCTTGGCCCGCAGGGCGGCCGACGGCGTCTCCTGGAGCGGCTCGGCCGCGAGGCCTCCGATCCGATCGACGAGCTGCTGGCGCGCGCGCTGCAGTATCAGGGGATCGAGGGCGGCTCGCTGCAGGGCTTCCTGCGCTGGTTCGAGACCGGCGGCGGCGAGATCAAGCGCGACCTTGACCAGAACCGGCGGCGCGAGTTGCGCATCCTGACCGTGCACGCCTCGAAAGGGCTGCAGGCGCCGATCGTCTACCTGCCCGACACGACGCGGGTGCCGCAGAACCGCGAACGGCTGCTGTCCGGCACCGACGACGAAGCCCGGCTCTGGCTGCCGCGCACCGAAGACGCCAACGAGGCGGCGCGCAACTGGCGGAACGACATCCACGGACGTTCCCTCGAGGAGCAGAACCGCCTGCTCTACGTCGCCATGACGCGCGCCGAGGATCGGCTCTATGTCGGCGGCTGGACCGGTACCCGCAAAGCCGATCGCGGCTGCTGGTACGAGCGCATCGAAGCCGGCCTGCGCGCCAGCACCGAAGCCGATATCGACGACGATCCGGCGCCGCGCGTCCGCGCCGCAGCGAAGCGCTTCGACTTCGGCTCGCTTCTGCCGAGCGAGGGCTGGGCGGGCGAAGGCTACGAGCTCGTGAACGAAGGCGATGTCCCGGAGGCCGAACAAAGCGAATTGCCTATTGCGGACGAGGCGCCCTTGCCGGCGTGGTGGACCGAGCCCGCGCCGGGCGAGCCCGACCCGCCGACCCCGCTCGCGCCCTCGCAGCCCCTGCCCGACGAGGCCGCCGCCGCGCCGCGCGCCTACAGTCCGTTGATCGCCGACGATCCGAAGCGCTGGCAGCGCGGCCTGCTGCTGCACGACCTGCTGCGTCATCTTCCGGGATTGCCGGCGGAGCAGCGCGCCGAGGCGGCGCGCTGCTTCCTTGCGCAGCCGGCGCATGGGCTTTCGCCCGAGGACGTCGAGAACTGGGCGAGCGAAGCGCTTTCCGTCACCGAGGCGCCCGCGCATGCCGCCCTGTTCGCCGAGGGGTCGCGCGCGGAGGTGCCGTTGGCCGGCACCCTGCGGACGCCGCGCGGCACCTTCACGGTGAGCGGCCAGGTCGATCGTCTGGCCGTCTCCGACACGGAAGTCCTGATCGTCGACTACAAGACCAACCGCCCGCCGCCGGACGCGGCCGAGGGCGTGGCGCTCGCCTATCGCCGCCAGCTGGCGCTCTATCGCGCCCTGCTGCAGCAGATCTATCCGGGCCGGACGGTGCGCGCCTTCCTGCTCTGGACGGCAGCGCCGCGGCTCATGGAGCTCTCCGCAGAAACCCTAGACAAATCAATGCCTTATGCCGCCGCATCTTGACTCGGGGGGCGTGCGTTCCTAGCTTCTGGGCCAAGGGCGGCGCCGGTCCCCTCGACCGGCCTTTAGTGTTTTTGGGAGAACCCGCAATGACCGTTAAAGCAACCGATGCTTCCTTCGAGGAGGAAGTCCTGAAGTCCGACACGCCCGTCCTCGTCGACTTCTGGGCCGAGTGGTGCGGCCCCTGCCGCATGATCGGCCCCTCGCTCGAGGACATCTCCAAGGAGATGGACGGCAAGCTCAAGGTCGTGAAGATCAACATCGACGAGAACCCGATGGCGCCGACGCGCTACGGCGTGCGGTCGATCCCGACCTTGCTGCTGTTCAAGAACGGCCAGGTGGCGGCCACCAAGATCGGCGCCGAGCCGAAGCAGAAGCTGGTGAGCTGGATCAACACCGTCGTCTGATCCGGTTGCGGTTCAGCCGTTGCGGACGAGGACCTCGCCCGCGAGATAGAGCGAGCCGCAGATGAGAATGCGCATCGGCGCGGGCTGGGTGGCCAACAGGTCCTCCAGTGCCGCGCCGATGTCGTTCGCGGGGGTGCAATCGAGCCCCACATCGGCCGCCTTGGCGCAGGCCTCCTGCGGCGTATAGGCGGCATGTCCCTCGGGGAACGGTACCGCACGCGCCGCCGTGGCATGGCGCGCCAGCGGCCGCAGGAAACCCGAGGCATCCTTGGTCGTCTGCATGGCGAAGACGAGATAGAGCGGCAGGGCCGCCGGCTCCTTCGCCCATTCCGCCGCCATGCGGCCGAGCACGATGCCGCAATCCTCGTTGTGGCCGCCATCGAGCCAGAGTTCGCATCCGGGGGGCAGCGAATCCGGCAGCGGTCCCTTCTTGAGGCGCTGCAGCCGCGCCGGCCACTCGACGGCGCCCAGACCCCTGGCGATCGCGCCGTCGTCGATGTCGAAGCGAGCCGCCCGCAGGCGCTCGATGCAGGCCACGGCGGTCGCGGCATTGTCGATCTGATGTGCGCCCGCCAGTGCCGGGTTGGGCAGGTCGAGCGTGAGGAGATCGCTCTCGTAGCGGAACCCCGATTCCTTCGGCATGACCTGCCACTCGCGTCCCATGCGGAACAGCGGTGCGGCGAGCTTGGCCGCCTCGGTCTCGATCACCTGCATACTGATGTCGCGCTGGCGGCCGATCACGGCGGGAGTCGCGCGCTTCAGGATGCCCGCCTTCTCCCAGGCGATGCCCTCGAGCTTGTCGCCGAGGAACCCCGTATGGTCGTAGCCGACCGGGGTGATGGCCGACAGAGCGGGCTCGATCACGTTGGTGCTGTCGAAGCGGCCGCCCATGCCGACCTCGATGATGCCCAGCTCGGCCGGCACGCGCGAAAAGGCGAGGAAAGCCAGCGCCGTGGTGATGTCGAAGAAGGAGATCGGCGTGTCGCCGTTCGCCTCCTCGCATTCGGTCAGCATCTCGTCGAGCAGATCGTCTCCGATCAGCTCGCCGGCGATGCGGATGCGCTCGTTGAAGCGCACGAGATGCGGCGAGGTATAGACGTGGACGCGATAACCCGCGGCTTCGGTCATGGCGCGCAGATAGGCGACCAGCGAGCCCTTGCCGTTGGTGCCGGCGACATGGACCAGCGGCGGCAGCTTCTTGTGCGGCGAGCCCAGCCGCTCGAGCAGCCGCTCGATGCGCTCCAGCCCGAGGGTGATGACCCTCGGATGGTGGCTCATCAGGCGCTGAACGATCGGATCGTTCGCGGTCACGTCAGCGACCGGTCTCCGCGAGGGCGCGGCTCTCGACGACCAGCGGATCCATGAACAGGGAAACCATGCGGATCAGGGTCTCGCGCAGCTTGTGACGGTGCACGACGGCATCGACCATGCCGTGCTCCAGGAGATATTCGGAGCGCTGGAAGCCCTCGGGCAGCTCCTGGCGGATCGTGTCCTGGATGACGCGCGGGCCGGCGAAGCCGATGATGGCGTCGGGCTCGGCGATGTGCACGTCGCCCAGCATGGCGAACGAGGCCGAGACGCCGCCGGTCGTCGGATCGGTCAGCACGACGATATAGGGCAGACCCGCCTGCTTGACCTTGCGCACCGCGATCGTGGTGCGCGTGAGCTGCATCAGCGAGAGAATGCCCTCCTGCATGCGCGCGCCGCCGGAAGCGGAGAAGACGATCAGCGGCGCCCCGCGCGCGACGGCAAGGTCGGCGGCCATCACCAGCCCCTCGCCCACCGCGGTGCCCATCGAGCCGCCCATGAAGCCGAAGTCGAGCAGCGCCACCACGGAAAGGCGATGACCCATCAGGCCGCTGGCCACGACCAGCGCGTCGGTCGTTCCCTCGGCCTTGGACTGGGCTTCCTTCAGGCGCGCGTCATAGCGCTTGGTGTCGCGGAACTTCAGCGGATCGGCGTTCACGCGCGGCAGCGGATGAAGCTCGTACTTGCCCTCGTCGAACAGGAACGGCAGGCGCTTCATCGGCCGCAGCCGCATATGGTGGCCGCAATGGCTGCAGACCTGCTGGTTGGCCTCCCAGTCGCGCGTGAACAGCATCTGTTCGCACTTGGGGCACTTCACCCAGAGATTGTCCGGCACTTCCTTGCGGGCGACCAGCGCGCGCAGCTTGGGGCGGACGAAATTGGTCAGCCAGTTCATGGGCGCGGTATCGCACGAATGAGGGGACGGGCCAAGGTCAGCGCCAGAACCCGCTGAAGGGCGCCGAGAAATCCGAAGGTTTCTTCACGACGCAGAAGGATTTGCGGGCCTGATAATCGGCGCACAGCCTCTGCGCCGCCTCGGGCTGGAGATCGGCGATGATGGCGGCCTGCTTCGTCACCTGGTTGGAGGTCACGGGCAGGATGTACTCCCTGCCCGGGTGCGCGACGCCCATCGCCATCAACTTGGCCTGTCCGGCATCGAACGCATTCTTCGCCGTCCGCCAGTCGCCGAAGGTGCCGAGCCATACCGCATCGCCCGGCATGTCGTAGCGGATGCCGCCGCACTCGCCATAGGGCAGCACCGTCACCGGACCGCCCTCGCCGTTGCGCAGCTGCCAGACCTTCTGGCGATTGCCGCCGGTCTTGAGCGCGTAGGCCTCGTCGAACAGGCGGACCAGGAATTCGTCACGCAGGTCGGCGCGGCGGAAGCCGAAGGCGACGGCGACCAGACGCCTGCCGTCGCGCACCGCGCTGCCCACGATGTTGAAGCCCGAGGCACAGATGAATCCGGTCTTCAGCCCATCGGCGTAGGGCGAATAGAGATCGAGGAACTTGATTCCCGGTCCGACCCGCTGCTTGCCCAGCATGAACTCCTTGGTGCGGAAATAGCCGTAGTATTGCGGGAAGTCCTTGATCAGGGCCAAAGCGAGGATCGCCATGTCGCGTGCCGTCGTGGTCTGGCCGGGGTCGGGCCAGCCGTTGGCATTGCGGAAGGTCGTGGCGGTCATGCCGAGGCGTTGCGCCGTCTCTGTCATGCGCTGCGCGAAGGCGGGCTCGGCCCCGGAGATGCGCTCGCCGAAGGCGGTGGCGACGTCGTTGGCCGAGCGGGCCACCAGCGCCTGCAGACCCTGCTCCACGGTGATGCCCTGCCCGGGCGCAAGGCCCAGCTTGGAGGCCGGCTTGTTGCGGGCATTCTCCGAGAAGGGAAGCGTCGTGGCGAGCGTCAGCCGGCCGGCCTTCAGCTCCTCGAAGACGATGTAGATCGTCATCATCTTGGTCAGCGACGCGGGATACCAGAGGGCTCCGGCGCTGCGGTCGAGAAGGGCCTCGCCGGTCGCCACGTCGACCACGACATACGGGCCCGCGGGGACGGGACCGGAGGGCGACGCCACGGGGGCGATCTGCGCCCGTGCCGGGGCCAGCGACAGGGCGAGCAGGCCCAGGATGCAAAGCAGGAGACGCACGTTCATTGCCATCGATGCCGGAAGGGGCCGCAGCATACGCCCTTCCAACCGCCCGCGGGAGGCATTAGATCAAAAGCATGCTCAAGGTCATGATCGCCCCCGTCACCCCGTTCCAGCAGAACTGCTCCATCGTCTGGTGCGACGAAACCATGGAAGGCACCGCCGTCGACCCGGGCGGCGACTTCGACATGCTGCGCCAGGCGATCGACCAGCAGGGCATCAAGGTGACCAAGGTGCTGCTCACGCACGGCCATGTCGACCACGCCTCCGCGGCCGGCACCATGGCCGAGCATTACGGCGTGAAGATCGAGGGCCCGCACGAGGACGACCTGTTCCTGATCGAGGGCCTGCCCGACTCGGGCGCCAAGTACAATTTCCCGGTCTACAAGCCGTTCGTGCCCGACCGCTGGCTGACCCAGGGCGAGACGGTGAGCCTCGGCAACCTAACGCTCGACGTGGTGCACTGCCCCGGCCACACGCCGGGTCATGTCGTGTTCGTGAACCGGCCCGCAAAGGTCGCCTTCGTGGGCGACGTGCTCTTCCGCGGCTCGATCGGCCGCACGGATTTTCCGCGCGGCAACCACGAGCAGCTCCTCGATTCGATCCGCCACCGCCTGTGGCCGTTCGGCGACGACATCACCTTCGTCCCCGGCCACGGCCAGACCTCGACCTTCGGCTGGGAACGTAAGACCAACCCCTACGTCGCCGACATGAACTTCGACGACTAGAAAGTAAGTAGCCCGCCGGCGGCCTCGACGGCTTGTCTCAATAGGATCATGCCAGCCGAATCGACGATCGACAGCTCGCCGCCTTCCTTCCGCAATATCTCGTGCGTCAGGCCGCGGGCGTCGAGAATGATGACCTCTCGACATGCTGCGATATAGCGAGGCAACAGCTGCAAACCCCGAGCATGCCGGCGCCGCACCGTGTCCGTCTCTATGTTGTGTCCGCCCAAAGCCACTCGCTGCTTCACTCGGAACTCGTTGAGCTGTGGCGTCGACGTGAAGAGAAAGACGAGTCTGGTCAAGTAACCGGCGTCATTCGCCCGCCTCACGAGATCGAGCAGCCCAAGAGTAGCGAGGGTGGTCTCAATGCAAAAAGACTCTCGCGAAGAAAACAGCTCCTCGCGTCGCCTCAAGACCTCTTTGCCGGCAGCAATTGCAACGGACTCGGCGTTGGAGGGCGCGAGCGTACGTGCGACTTCATCGGCATTCAGAAAGGCCCGCTTTGCGATCAAGTCGGGCACGTAACGGGCAGCAAGGGACGACTTTCCGGCACCATTTGCGCCGCCGAGCAACACTAGTTCAGGCGCGGTCACGCCGCTTGGTCGCTCGGATTGTCGGCCTGCGGCTTGATCTTCTCTACGGCTACGCGCCGACCATCAGGATAGATCGCATAAACGAAGCGATCATCGGCCTCATAGTATGCAATGCCTGCCTTGCGCGCGTTCTCTATCGCCCCAGCGACCGCCGCTGTGTTGGCTGTCTTCACGTCATCAAGGCTTTTGCGCCTGCCGTTCATGTCACAAATCTAGGAGCGAGCGCGCCGCTCCGCAACCTGTCTACGCCTTCCGCACGCCCCTGACGCCGTCGGCGAGCGCCTTGATGTAGGCGAACACGCCCGGCACGAGGTCGGGCTTGGCCTTGCCCTGGTCGTCGAGGCCAGCCTTCACGCGCTCGACGATGGCGGAGCCCACGACCGCGGCATCGGCGTGACGCGCGATGGCCGCGGCCTGGTCGGGCGTGCGGATACCGAAGCCCACGCCGATCGGCAGATCGGTGTGGCGCTTGATGCGCCCGACATGGGTGCGCACCGCTTCCTCGGTCGCCGAACTGGTGCCGGTGATGCCCAGCACCGAGACGAAATAGACGAACCCCGACGAATACTTCAGCACCGCCGGCAGGCGTTCGTCGTCGGTGGTGGGGGCCGTCAGCAGCACGGTGTCGATGCCGGCCGCGACCGCATGGGGCTTGAGTTCGTCGGCCTCTTCCGGCGGCAGGTCGACCAGGATGAACCCGTCGACACCGGCGGCGGCGGCATCCCGGCAGAAGCGCTCGGGGCCGCGCTGGTAGACGAGGTTGTAGTAGCCCATCAGCAGGATCGGCGTGTCGTTGTCGCCGGTTTCCTTGCGAAAGCGGCGCACCATGTCGAAGGTCGCGTCGACGGTGATGCCGGCCTTCAGCGCACGTTGACCGGCGAGCTGGATCGACGGGCCGTCGGCCATCGGGTCGGTGAAGGGCATGCCCAGTTCGATGAGATCGGCGCCGGCCGCCGGCAGCCCCTTCAGGATCTGGTAGCTGACGTCGAGGTTGGGATCGCCGGCGGTGACATAGGTCACGAGACCGGCCCGTTTGTCGGCCTTGAGCCGGGCGAAGCGCTTGGCGATGCGGCTCATGGTCAGATCTTCATCCCGAGCCGCTCGGCGACGGCAAAGACATCCTTGTCGCCGCGTCCGCAGAGATTCATCACCAGCAGGTTGTCCTTCGGCAAGGTGGGCGCGAGCTTGATCACATGGCCCAGCGCATGGGCCGGCTCGAGCGCCGGAATGATGCCCTCCAGCTTGCACAGCATCTGGAAGGCCGCGAGCGCCTCGGCGTCGGTGGCTGACACGTATTCGATGCGGCCCATCTCCTTGAGCCAGGAATGCTCGGGCCCGATGCCGGGATAGTCGAGGCCGGCGGAGATCGAATGCGCCTCGGTGATCTGCCCTTCAGCGTCCTGCAGAAGATAGGTCCGGTTGCCGTGCAGCACGCCCGGGCGGCCGCCGGTGAGCGACGCGGCATGTTCGCCGGTCTCCACGCCCTTGCCGCCCGCCTCGACGCCGATGAGGCGCACCCCCTTGTCGTCGAGGAAGGGATGGAACAGGCCCATCGCATTCGAGCCGCCGCCGATGCACGCCACCAGCGTGTCGGGCAGACGACCCTCGGCCTTCATCATCTGCACGCGCGTCTCGTTGCCGATGACGCACTGGAAATCGCGCACCATGGCCGGATAGGGATGCGGCCCCGCCACGGTGCCGATGCAGTAGAACGTATTCTCGCAGGTCGCGACCCAGTCGCGCAGCGCCTCGTTCATGGCGTCCTTGAGCGTGGCGGAGCCCGCCGTGACGGCCCGCACCTCGGCGCCCAGCATGTTCATGCGCACGACGTTGGGCGCCTGGCGCTCGACGTCGACGGCGCCCATGAAGACCACGCAGGGAATGTCGAACAGCGCACAGGCGGTGGCGGTGGCGACGCCATGCTGGCCGGCGCCGGTCTCGGCGATGACCCGCGTCTTGCCCATCCGCTTGGCCATCAGCACCTGGCCCAGCACGTTGTTTATCTTGTGGCTGCCGGTATGGTTCAGCTCGTCACGCTTGAAGTATATCTTCGCGCCGCCCAGCTTCTCCGTCAGGCGCTTGGCGTAATAGAGCGGGCTGGGGCGACCGGCATAATGCTCCAGCAGATAGTCGAGTTCGTTCTGGAACGACGGATCGGCCTTGGCCTCGTTGTAGGCCTTCTCCAGATCGAGGATCAGCGGCATCAGCGTCTCGGCGACGTAGCGGCCGCCGAAAATGCCGAAATGCCCCCGCTCGTCGGGGCCGGTGCGGAAACTGTTGGGTGCGCTGGGCATCGCTCTTCCTGTCGGGACGGGCCGGCTTAGCAGTCCCGGCACCGGTCGGTCAAAAAAACGTCAGAGTCGCTTCTTCTTGGCGGCCTTGGCCTTCGGAGCCGCCTTTGCCTTGGGCGCGGGCTTGCGCCCCGCGGCCGCCGGCTTCGAGACCGCGGCGCGCGGCGGCGGCGCGTCGTCCTCGAGCTCGACGATGACCTCGATTTCGACCGGGATGCCGCGGGGCAGCGAGCCCATGCCGACCGCCGAGCGGGCATGGCGGCCCTTCTCACCGAACACCTCGACGAACAGATCGGAGCAGCCGTTGATGACTTCCGGCTGGCTGCCGTACTCCGACGTGGCATTCACCATGCCCAGCACCTTGACGATGCGCTTCACGCGGTCGAGGTCGCCCAATTCGGCCTTGAGCGCCGCGAGGATGCTGAGGCCGGTATCGCGCGCGAGACGGTTGGCCTGCTCGAGCGAGAAGTCGCGGCCCACCTTGCCCACCGGCAGCGGCTTGCCCGGCAGGCCCGGCCCCTTGCCCGCCATGAAGAGCAGATTGCCGGCGCGGACGGCATTGACGTAGCTGCCCATCGGCGTCGTCGCCTCGGGAAGCTCGATGCCGAGTTCCTTCAACCGTTCCTCGATCTTCATGCAGTCTGCTCCTCAAAGCACTCTTACTGCGCCCAGGAAGGCGCGGATCAGTTCGATGGATTTCACACCGCGTGTCGCCTCGACACCAGAGGAAACGTCGACGGCGCGCGCGCCGGTGACGCGCACGGCCTCCGCGACGTTGGCGGGCGTAAGCCCGCCCGCGAGAAACCACGGAAGCGGCACGGTCCGGCCCGACAGGAAGGTCCAGTCGAACGCCGTCGCGTTGCCGCCCGGCAGGGTGCCGTCGGCCGCATCGAACATCAGCCGGTCGGCTGCCCCCGCATAGGCCGCGATGCCGCGCTCGACATCCGCCGGGCTGGCGACCTTGATCGCCTTGATGACCGGCTTGCCGGTGCGCGCCTTCAGCGCCGCCACACGCTCGGCGGTTTCGGCGCCATGGAGCTGCAGCATGTCGATCGCGCCCGTCGCCAGCCGCGCATCGATCAGCGCATCGTCGGCATCGACGAACAGGCCGACGCGCGTGACGCTCCTCGGCACTCGCGCGCCGAGCGACTTCAGGATGTCGAGCGACTCGATATGGCGCGGTGAACGCGGAAAGGTGACGAAGCCCACGAAGCCGGCGCCGGCCTCCACCGCCGCATCGACCGTCTCCGGCGTCGACAGCCCGCAGATCTTCGCCTCGACGCTCATAGCTCGTTGACGCCGGCCTCGCGCGCGATGGCCTCGGCCGCGGCGCGCGGATCGGTTGCCTGATAGATCGGCCGGCCGACCACCAGGTTGGTGGCGCCGAGCTCGACCGCCTGGCGCGGCGTCATCGCCCGCTTCTGGTCGTTGGCCGCGCTGCCGACTGGGCGGATGCCCGGCACCATCAGGACGAACTCCGGGCCGCACTGCTTGCGAAGCGCGGCGATCTCCAGGGGCGAGCAGATCACGCCGTCGAGGCCGCTTTCATGCGCCAGGGCGGCGAGCCGCAGCACCTGGTCCGACGGGTCGGCATTGACGCCGGTCGATTCGAGATCGGAGCGATCGAGCGAGGTGAGCACGGTGACGCCCAGCAGCTTCGGCCGCGCGACGTTCAGCTTCGCCGCCTGCGAACCAGCCTCTTCGACCGCCGCCTTCATCATCTCGCGGCCGCCGCCCGCATGGATCGTGATGAAGGTGGGTGCCAGATCGACGACAGCGCGAATGCCGCCCGCCACGGTGTTGGGAATGTCGTGCAGCTTGAGGTCGAGGAAGAAGCCGACACCGGTCGCGCGCACCGGCGTCGGGAAGGCATAACGCACGCCCGGAGCGCCGTGGGCCAGGAAGAACTCCAGCCCGAGCTTGATGCCGCCGACGGCCGGGTTCGGCCCTCCGGCGACGCTCTGGATCAGCCTGGTGGCGTGGGCCAGATCGGTGGTGTCGATGCTGCAGTAGACGGGATTGGCGCGGCTTTTCATGGCGGGCGCAACCTAATGGGCGCGCCCCGGAGCAGCAATCAGGAACTGCGCACCCGGCGGACCGCGTCCTTCCAGCCGGCGTAGCGGCGGTCGCGCGAGGCGCTGTCCTCCGAGGGCCTGAACGCCCGGTCGAGCACCCAGGTCCGCGACAGCGCTTCCAGCGACGGCCAGACGCCCGCCTTCAGGCCGGCCAGGAAGGCGGCGCCCAGCGCGGTCGTCTCGGTCACCTCCGGCCGCTCGACCGGCGTGCCCGTCGTGTCGGCGAGGCGCTGCATCAGCGGGTCGTTCACCACCATGCCGCCATCGACCCTCAGCTCGTCGATCTGGGCGCCGTCACCGCGCATCGCCTCAAGCAGGTCGCGAGTCTGGTAGCAGACCGAATCGAGCGTCGCGGCGGCGATCTCGCCCGGGCCGGTATCGCGCGTGAGGCCGAGAATGGCGGCGCGGGCCTCCGGATCCCAGTGCGGCGCCCCCAGCCCGACGAAGGCCGGCACCATGTAGACGCCGTGCCCGTCCTTCGCGCCGGCCGCGACCTTCTCGACATCGGAGGATGTCGCGATCAGCTTCAGCCCGTCGCGCAGCCATTGCACGGCCGCACCGGCGATGAAGATGCTGCCCTCCAGCGCATAGGTGCGCCGGCCATCGAGCTGGTAGGCGATCGTCGTCAGCAGGCGGTGGCGAGAATGCACGGCGATGCTGCCGGTATTGAGCAGCGCGAAGCAGCCGGTGCCATAGGTCGCCTTCACCATGCCGGGCTTGACGCAGGCCTGGCCGACCGTGGCCGCCTGCTGATCGCCGGCCATGCCGAGGATCGGCACCGGCGCGCCGAGGATCGCGGACTCGGTAACGCCCAGTTCTCCGGAACAATCGACGACCCTGGGGAGCATCGACGCCGGCACGCCCAGGATCTTCATCAGCTCGGGGTCCCAGGTCCCCTTGCGGATGTCGAGCAGCAGCGAACGGCTGGCGTTGGTGGCGTCGCTGGCATGTACCCTGCCGCCGGTCAGCCGCCACAGAAGGAAGCATTCGATCGTGCCGGCCGCGAGGCTGCCCCTGTCCGCGGCGGCGCGGGCGCCGGCGACGTGGTCGAGGATCCAGGCGATCTTGGTGCCCGAGAAATAAGGATCGAGCAGCAGCCCGGTGCGGTCGGTGAAGAGCTTCTCGTGCCCGTCCTTCTTCAGTGCGGCGCAGCGATCGGCGGTGCGGCGGTCCTGCCAGACGATTGCATTGTGGATCGGTTTGCCGGTGGCGCGATCCCACACGACGGTAGTCTCGCGCTGGTTGGTGATGCCGATGCCGGCCAGGTCCGCGGCGCCGAGCTTCGCCGCGGCGAGCGCGCCACGGCAAACCTCGACCGTCGCCGACCAGATTTCCTCCGGATCGTGTTCGACCCAGCCGGGCCGGGGAAAGATCTGCGGGAGTTCCTTCTGCGCCGAGGCGACCGGACGTCCGTTCGAATCGAAGACGATAGCGCGCGTGCTGGTCGTGCCCTGGTCGATGGCGAGGACGTGCCGGGCGGCCATGGCGTACCGAAGCCTAATGCGCGCGATCGATGGCGAAGTCGACCGCCTCGAGCAGCGCCGACTTGAGCGGCGTGCTGGGGAACAGGCCCAGCGCATCGCGCGCCATGGCGCCGTAGTGGCGCGCGCGCTCCAGCGTGTCGGATAGGGCACCGTGCCGCTCGATCAGGCTGCAGGCCCGTTCGAGATCCTCGGGCTTCTGGTCGAGCTTCTCGATCGCGCGCTTCCAGAATTCGCGATCCACCGAACTGCCGCGAAGGAACGACAGGATCACCGGCAGGGTGATCTTGCCCTCGCGGAAATCGTCGCCGACCGACTTGCCGAGCTTGGCCTCGCGACCGGAATAGTCGAGCGCATCGTCGACGAGCTGGAAGGCGATGCCGAGATTCATCCCGAAACTCTGCAGCGCCACCCGCTCCGGGCCATTGCGGCCGGCGACCATGGCACCGACCTCGGCGGCGGCGGCGAACAGCTTGGCCGTCTTCGCCTTGATGATCTCGAGATAGGTCGCCTCGGGCGTGCTGATGTCGCGCTGGCTGACCAGCTGCAGCACCTCGCCCTCGGCGATCGTCGAGGAGGCATTCGAGAGCACCCCGAGAATGTCGAGCGAACCGACCTCGACCATCAGCTCGAAGGCGCGCGTGAACAGGAAGTCGCCGACGAGCACGGAGGCCTTGTCGCCGTACACTGTGTTGGCCGTCGGCTTGCCGCGGCGCAGAGCGCTCACGTCGACGACGTCGTCATGCAGCAGGGTGGCGGAGTGAATGAACTCGACGCAGGTCGCGAGCTTGATGTGGCGGTCGCTGCCCTCGCTGTAGCCGCACAAACGGGCCGCCGCGACCGTCAGCAGAGGACGCAGGCGCTTGCCGCCGGCACCGACCAGATGATTGGCGAGCTCGGGGATCAGGGCGACCGGCGAGCGCATGCGGGCGACGATCTCGCGATCGACCTGTCCCATATCGTCGGTGCAGAGCGCCTGGAGCGGTTCGAGGCTGGGCGACTTGCGCTTGCCTCCGAGAGAGACGACGGTTGCCATGAAGGAGGCCAAACTCTCCGATGAATCCTGTTACTGCGAATGAATGTCGTGAGAGATGAGTAGCACGGAATCCGCGCCGACCGAAAACACTGTGATGGGCGGACGTGTGAGGCTATTGCAGCCCCGACGCGGATATCGAGTCGCGATCGACGCCGTGCTGCTGGCCGCCGCCGCCGACGTGAAGCCGGGCGAGCGCGTTCTCGATCTCGGTGCGGGCGTGGGCGCCGTGGGTCTCTGTCTGGCCGCGCGCGTGCCCGGCTGCGATACGACCGGCATCGAGCTGCAACCGATGCTGGCGGCGCTGGCCGAGCGCAATGCCGTCCTGAATCACGCGGCCGATCGAGTGCGAACGGTGGTCCACGATCTGGCGCACCCGCTGCCGCACGGTATCGGCTCCTTCGACCATGTCGTGACCAATCCCCCGTATCTTCCGTCAGCCGTCGCCGACCCGTCGCCCGATCCCGCCAAGGCGCTCGCCACGGTCGAATCGAGTGCAAATCTCGCACGGTGGCTGACCGTAGCGACCGACGCGCTGAAACCTGCAGGGACTCTGCTCCTCATCCATCGCAGCGACCGTCTGGACGAAATCATCGACGCGCTGATCCGTCGCGGCTGGGGCGGCGTCACCGTCAAGCGACTGCCGCCGGCGGCGCGCGTCCTGGTCCGCGCCCGTCGTGCGGACGGCCTGCGTCGGCACGACTCGCCCCCCCTCGTCCTGCACCGAGCCGATGGCGGCTACACCGACGAGGCCGAGGCCATCCTGCGCCACGGTCAGGCGCTTGCCTTCTAGGAGCACGCCCGCGACAGTGCCCGGCATGCTGAACTGGATCAGGAATCGTCTTCGTCGCGGGCCGGTCGTGCCCGTCGTCCGTCTCTCGGGCGTCATCGCCTCCGGCGGCCTGATGGGCAGCCGCGGCCTGTCGATCGAAACGGTCGCCCCCCTGCTGAAGCGAGCCTTCGAGACACGGGGCGCGAAGGCCGTCGCGCTCTCCCTCAATTCGCCCGGCGGCTCGCCGGTGCAATCCGCGCTGATCGCCCAGCGCATCCGCCTGCATGCCGCGGAGAAGGGCCTGCCCGTCATTGCTTTCGTCGAGGACGTGGCCGCCTCGGGTGGCTACTGGCTCGCCTGCGCGGCCGACGAGATCGTCGCCGATCCGAGTTCGATCGTGGGATCGATCGGGGTCATCAGTTCGGGCTTCGGCTTCCAGGACCTGATCGCGCGCATCGGTGTCGAACGCCGCGTCCATACGTCGGGCGAGAACAAGGCGATGCTCGACCCGTTCCGGCCCGAACAACCCGATGACGTCGTGCGGCTGAAGCGCCTGCAGGCCGAGATCCACGACGGCTTCAAGGACTGGGTCCGCCAGCGCCGCGGCAAGCTGCTGAAGGGCGACGAGTCCATGCTGTTCACCGGCGAGTTCTGGACGGCCCGGCGCGGCATCGAATTCGGCCTGGTCGACGGCTTCGGCGAACTGCGCGCCACCCTTCAGGCCCGCTACGGCGACAAGGTGCGCCTGCCCGTCATCGGCCCGCGTCGGAGCCTGTTGTCGCGCTTCGGGTTGCACACCGGCACCGGCGGCGGGATCGACAGGATCGGCCCCGCCACCCTGGCCGCACTCGAGGAGCGTGCCGTCTGGCAGCGTTTCGGACTCTAGGAGAAGCTCTCGATGAACCTTCGGAACCCCGTCAATCCCGACGATCTCGCCGCCGTGCGCCAGTGGTTCGACACGCTGTCGAAGCATTGCCGTGCCGTCGACTACGAAGGCGCGCGGCCGATCTTCGCCGACGACATGATCGCCTTCGGCACCTTCACCGACTTCATGATCGGCCGCGAGCTGGCCGAGCAGAAGCAGTGGCGCAACGTCTGGGGCACGATCCGCGAGTTCCGCTACGACCTCTCGAAGATCGAAGCCATCGTCTCGGCCGACCGGCTCACGGCCGTCGGCATGGGCGTGTGGCAGTCCTACGGCTTCCATCCCAACGGCGACCGCTTCGACCGGCCGGGCCGCACCACGACCGTGCTGGGACGCAAGGCGGTGGGTGACCCGTTCGTGGCCACGCACACCCACATGTCGCTGTTTCGCGGCACGCCCGAGCGCTCTTACGGCAACTTCGCGAGGAGCGAAGTCGTCTGAGGATCAGGCGGGATCGATCGCGCCCTTGCGCTCGACGATCATGCGGTATTGGTCGGGCTGGCGGTGGACGGCGAAGTTGAAAGTCGTCGTCTTGTAGCTCTTCCCGGCATCGAGGTCGCAGCGATGGACGATCAACTCGTCGCCATCGCCGCCGGCGCGCGCGACGACCTTGCCCGAGGGCGCCACGATCATGCTGTCCGCCAGTGACGGCACGCCCTCCTCGGTGCCACCCTTGGCGACGCCCACGACCCAGGTGCCGTTCTGGTAGGCGCCGGCCTGCATGGAGAGCTGGTTGTGGAACCAGGAATGCTCGTCGTGATCAGGCGAGGGCGCATTGTGCAGCGGCGTGTTGTAGCCCAGCAGCACCATCTCGACGTTCTGCAGGCCCATCACGCGATAGGTCTCGGGCCAGCGGCGGTCGTTGCAGATGCACATGCCCATGTTGCCGCCGAACGCCTTGACGACCGGGAAGCCGAGATTGCCGACCTCGAAGTAGCGCTTCTCGAGATGCTGGAACGGCCGCTCGGGCTCATGCCCGGCATGGCCCGGCAGATGGACCTTGCGGTACTTGCCCACGATGCTGCCGTCACGCTCGACCAGGATGGAGGTGTTGAAGCGCCGGACGCGTCCATCCTCGTTGGCGAGTTCCGCATAGCCGAGGCAGAAGCCCATCGCGAGGCGCTTCGCCTCGGTGAACAGCGCCGCGGTCTCGTTGGACGGCATCTCCTGCTCGAAGAAGGAATCGATCTCGGCCTGGTCCTGCATCCACCAGCGCGGGAAGAACGTCGTGAGCGTGAGTTCGGGAAACACCACGAGCTCGCAGCCCATGCGCCTGGCCTCGCGCAGATGGGCGACCAGCCGCTCGACCACGTCACGGCGGGAATGGCTGCGCTGGATGGGACCCATCTGCGCCGCACCGACAGTCAGAAAACGCGTCATCGTCACCTCTCGCCGCGGAGTATAGCGCCTAGGGGCCGGCGCGCTTCACGTCGTTGGTGAACTCTGCCGAGCAAAAACCGCCGCCCTGGAACAGATCGCCGACAGGATCTGGTCCGATCCTTGCCTGCTCGGCTTCGGCGTGGGCGCGATGGTCCTCGGACTTGTCCTGCGGGCGATAGCCGAGCTGCTGCGCCCGCGAATTGTCCCACCAGCCCGCCGCGTTGTCCGAGGCCCCGTAGAAGATCTCGTAGCGCAGATCGGGATGATCGAGCCCGATCCGGAAAAGCTGCACGAGATCGCGCGGCGAGATCCAGATGGACAGGCGCCGCACGTCGAGCGGCAGCGGCCCGACATTGCCGATCCGCAGGCAGGTCACGGCAATCCCGTGCTTGTCGGAATAGAGCGCCCCCAGCGCTTCGCCGAACACCTTGCTGACCCCATAGCGGCTGTCGGGGCGAACGGTGAGATTGGTGCCGATGCGCTTCTTGCGCGGATAGAAGCCGATCGCGTGGTTGGACGAGGCGAAGATCACGCGCTTCACGCCAGCCTCGCGCGCCGCCTCGAAGACGTTGTAGCAACCGACGATGTTGGCCTGCAGGATCTGGTCCCAAGTGCCCTCGACCGAATGACCGCCGAGGTGGATGACGCTGTCGGCGCCCGCGAGCGCCGCCGCGACTTCTTCGGGGCGGGTGAGATCGGCGGGGACGAAGGTCTCATGCGGCTGCAGATCCGCAGGCTCGACCCGGTCGCTCAGCACCAGCCCGGGATAGAGCCCGGCCAGCAGGGGCCGGGTCATGGTGCCGATGCCGCCGGCGGCACCGGTGAGGACGATTCGACGGGTCGCGTTCCTAGCGTCGGCCATTCCTGTCTCCTCCTGCCAGCGTTCGATAACGGTCGAGCGAACGCGTGAGATGGTCGCGCATGGCGCGCCGAGCCTCGCCCGGCGTCCGGCCGGCGATGGCCGTCACGATGCGGGTGTGCTCGGCCTGGATGCGTTCGAGATACAGGCGACGTTCGGCGGGCGTATCCATGTCGAGCCGGACGCTCTGGCGCGGGATCACGTGGTTGCCGAGATAGGCCAGGAAGCGCGGGAACTGATCGTTGCCGGTCGCCTCGGCGATGGCGCGATGGAAGGCGAAATCCTCGGCGACCGCGCCCTCGCCGCGCTGCAGCGCGTCGTCGATCGCCCGCCACGCGGCGCGGATCGATGCGAGTTGCCTGCGGGTGGCGCGCTCGGCGGCGAGACCCGCGGCCTGCACCTCAACCGCGAGGCGCAGCTCCATGACGTTCAGGATGTCGGACAGCGAGGCCGCGCGGGGCGGCACGAGGCGAAAGGGTCCGGCGGACGGGTCGGCGACATAGGCGCCGGAGCCGCGGCGCGTCACGACCAGCCCGTCGGCGCGCAGCGCGGCCACGGCTTCCCGCACCACCGTGCGACTCACGCCCAGCTCCGCCGTCAGCATTTGTTCGGTCGGCAGGCGGGTACCGGGCGCGAGGCGACCGCCCCGGATGTCGGCACTCAGCCGCGCCATGACCTGTTCGGCGAGATTGATATCGGGGTGCTTCACCGCCTACCCGGCCAGTTCCAGCATCAGGTTCAGCAGCACCTGGGCACCGGCCGCGAGGTCTGCGGCGTCCGTGTGCTCCTTCACGTTGTGGCTGAGGCCGGCCACCGAAGGCACGAAGATCATCGCCGTCGGGCAGATGCGCTGCATCATCTGGGCGTCGTGGCCGGCGCCCGACGGCATGCGGCGCGTGCTGAGCGACAGCGCCCGGGCATGATGCTCGACCCGGTCGACCAGGCCTGCGTCGAAGATCACCGGCTCGAAGCGCGCCAGCACTTTCGCTTCGACTTCGACGCGCTCCGCCTTCGCGACTTCGGCGATGTGCGCGGCGACGCGGGCCTCGGCCTCCGCGAGCTTCGCCTCGTCGGTGTTGCGCAGGTCGACCGAGAAGATGGCGCGGTTGGGCACCACGTTGATGAGGTTGGGCCGCAGCGCCAGCGAGCCCACCGTCGCCACTTGGTCGCCGCCCATCTCCCAGGCGAGTCGGCGGGCGAACAGGTTGACCGAGGCCGCGAGATAGCCCGCGTCACGACGCAGGCGCATGGGGGTCGTGCCGGCATGGTTGGAGACGCCGGTCACGGTGTATTCAGTCCACGAGATGCCCTGCACGCTCTCCACGACGCCGATCCGGACCTTCTCCTCGTCGAGGATCGGTCCCTGCTCGATATGCAGTTCGACGAAAGCGTGCGGCTTCAACGCGCCGGGTGCCGCGGGTCCGAGATAGCCGATGCGCCGCAATTCGTCGCCGACCGAGGCGCCGTCCTTGTCGGCCGCGGCATAGGCTTCGTTGAGCCCGATGCCGCCGACATAGACCAGGCTGCCCATCATGTCGGGCTGGAAGCGTGCGCCCTCCTCGTTGGTGAAGAAGGCGACGGCGATCGGCCGGCGCGTGGTAACGCCAGCGTCGTTCAGCGCCCGCACCACCTCGAGCCCCGCCAGCACACCATAGTTGCCGTCGTAGCGCCCGCCGGTTCGCACCGTGTCGATATGGCTGCCGGTCATGACCGGCGCGAGGTCCTCGGTCCCGGCCCGCACGCCGACCACGTTGCCGATCGCATCGACCGTCACGGCAAGCCCCAGCGCCTTCATCCAGCCCACGACCAGGTCGCGGCCGATCCTGTCCTCGTCGGTCAGCGCCAGTCGCGCGGAGCCGCCGCCCTCGATGGCGCCGACGGACGCCAACTCGTCGAGGGCGCCAAGCAGGCGCCCTTCATCCAGTCGCACCATGAATTCTCCAATCCCGCCAAGACTTTAGTCGGTCACCACAGACCGCGCAAAATATCACGGCGGCTTGATCCGGATTGCCTTGCAAGCGCCACGCCCCGAGGTCACTTAGGGTGCGATGGCTCGTTTCCTCGCCTTTCTGCTCGTGCTCATGGCGGGCCCGGTTCTTGCCCTGCCGGCTTTCGCGCAGGCTTCGCCTGCGCAGTCGGCGGTCGTGACGACGGAGAATGTGCGGTCCGAGCTCGTGTCCGAGGTGGCGACGGTCAAGGCCGGCGAACCGTTCTGGGTCGGTCTGCGCCAGACGATACGACCCAAGTGGCACACCTACTGGAAGAATCCGGGCGAATCCGGCCTGCCGACCGAAATCACCTGGAAGCTGCCCGATGGCGCCCGGGCCGATCCGATCGTCTGGCCCGCGCCGATCCTTTTCGATATCGGCGGCATCATCAACTACGGCTTCAAGGACGAGTCGGTGCTGCTGGTGCGGATCACGCCGCCGGCCGATCTCGCGGGTCCGTTAACTCTGGCCGCCGAGGCCAACTGGCTGGTCTGCGAGGACGTCTGCATCCCCGAAGAGGGCAAGTTCGAACTGACGCTGCCCTCGGGCACCGCGGCCACGCTGGCGCCGCCCGCCACGCGCACCCTGTTCGAGCAGGCGCGTCGGGCCGTGCCGACCGCCAGCCCCTGGCCCGCGCGCTATGGCGTGTCCAAGGCCGGCGATCCCACGCTGCTGGTCGAGGCCAGGGGCCTGAAGCCCGACGCAATCAGCGACATCTACTTCTTCCCCGCCGAATGGGGTCCCGTCGCCACCATGGCCAGGCAGACCGCCACGGTGACGCCCGAGGGCATCCGCATTCCCCTGAAGAAAGGCGACGCCAAGGCCGCCCTGCCCGCCCAGTTGGCCGGCACCCTGGTGCTCACGGAGAAGACGGCTGACGGCACCGTGAAGCAGGCCTTCGACGTCTCGGCGACGCTCGATCCGGCGTTCGTGCCGGCGGCCACGGCATCGCTGGCCAATGCCGTGGGGGCCGAGCAGCTCTCGCTCGTGCAGGCGCTGCTGTTTGCCTTGCTGGGCGGCCTGATCCTGAACCTGATGCCCTGCGTCTTCCCGGTCCTCGCCATGAAGGCCGCGGCCTTCGCGCGGCTTGCCGGCCACGAGCGCAGCGAAATGCGGCGTGACGGGCTCGCCTATACGGCCGGTGTCCTCGCCTCCTTCGCCGCCATGGCCGGGGTCGTGATCGCGATCCGGTCGAGCGTCGGCGAGGTCAACTGGGGCTTCCAGTTCCAGTCGCCGGTCTTCTCGCTGCTGATCGCCTATCTGTTCTTCGTGGTCGGGCTCAACCTCTCCGGCGTGTTCGAGATCGGCAGCCGGCTGGCCGGCGTCGGCCAGGGCCTGGCGTCACGCGGCGGTACGACCGGCGCCTTCTTCACCGGCGTGCTCGCTGTCATCGTGGCGACGCCCTGCACGGCGCCCTTCATGGCCGCCGCCCTGGGCTTTGCGCTGAGCCAGCCCGCCCCCGCCACGCTCGCGGTCCTGCTGGCCATGGGCCTCGGCCTCGCTCTGCCCTATCTGGCGCTGTCGATGACGCCCGCGCTGCAGCGATTGATGCCACGTCCCGGCCCGTGGATGGACCGGCTGCGCCAGTTCCTCGCCTTCCCGATGTATGCCTCCGCCGTCTGGATGATCTGGGTGCTGACGCAGCAGACCGGCGCCGACGGCGTGCTCTACGCGCTGGGCGGCATGATCCTGATCGGCTTCGCGATCTGGCTGCTGCGGCTCGGCAGCGGGGCGACGGCCGGCACCTGGGTCCGTCGCGGGATCGCCGCGGCCGCGGTCCTGCTGGCATTTTCCGCGACGCTCAAGCTCGACCAAAGTCCCGCCACCGCCGCCTCTGCTTCGGGCGGATCGAATGCCGGCGTCAGCTTCGAGGGCTGGGAGCGCTTCTCGCGCGCCCGCATGGCCGAGGCGGTTGCCGCCGGGAAGCCCGTGTTCGTCGACTTCACCGCGGCCTGGTGCATCACCTGCCTGGTGAACGAGCGGGTCGCCCTCGAGGTCCCGGCCGTCCGCCGGGCATTCGAGCAGGCCGGCGTCGTCAAGCTCAAGGGCGACTGGACCAATCGCGATGCCGAGATCACCGGCGTCCTGAAGGAACTGGGCCGCGCCGGCGTGCCCCTGTACCTGTTCTGGGAACCGGGGGCGGATCGGCCGAAGATCCTGCCCCAGGTGCTCACCGAGTCGCTGATCCTGTCGGAGTTGTCGTCAATCCAGCAAGCCAAGCGTTAGGAGGCACTCATGTCGAAGCTGAATGTTCCCCGTCGTACCCTGCTGCTGGGCAGCGCCGCCCTTGCCATGGCGCCGGCGGCCGCCTTCGCCACGTCGAGCCCCGACATCGGCAAGCCCGCGCCATCGTTCAGCGCCATCGACAGCAACGGCAAGACCTGGTCGCTGGCCGACCTCAAGGGCAAGGTCGTCGTTCTAGAGACGACGAATCACGACTGCCCCTATGTGCGCAAGCACTACAATGCCAACAATATGCAGGACCAGCAGCGCGAAGCCGCGGCCAAGGGCGTGGTCTGGCTGACCGTGGCCTCTTCCGCCACCGGTGAGCAGGGATACGTCACCGCGCAGCAGGCGAACGACCTGACCAGGAGCCGCAATGCCGCGCCGGCCGCCGTTCTGCTCGACCCGCAGAGCAAGGTCGCCCGCGCCTATGGCGCCACGGTGACGCCGCATATGTACATCATCGATGCCAACGGCATCCTGGTTTACAAGGGCGGCATCGATTCGATCCCGTCGTCCAGCACCGCCGACATTCCCAAGGCGACACAGTATGTCCGCGTGGCGCTCGACCAGGTCCTCGCCGGCAAGCCGGTGGCCGAGGCTTCGACCCGGGCCTATGGCTGCACGCTGAAGTACCCCAAGACCTCGAGCTGACGGACCGGCCATGCCGCACGACGGCTGGCACCCGCACGACGAGTCCCGTGCTCACCACCATCACCATCGCCACGGCCCGCCGACCCGGCGGACCGTGCTGGCGGCGGCGGCCCTGCTGCCGTTCGGCAGCGCCAGCGCCCAGACGGTCGATGCCGCCCAGCGCATCGCCGATGCCGCGAACCGCTTTCTCCTCTCGCTCGACGAGGCGCAGCGCCGCAAGGCGATGATTGCCTTCGACTCGGACAATCGCCTCGACTGGCACTATGTCCCGCGCAGCCGCCCGGGCCTCGCTTTGGCGGAAATGCGCGCTGGTCAGGCCGACGCGGCCCGCGCGCTCTTCGCCTCGGTGCTGAACCAGCGCGGCCTCGACCTGCTCGACGGCGTGCGCCTGCTCGAGGGTGTCCTCCGCGAACAGCAGGGCAGTTTCCGCGATCCCGACCGCTACCATGTCTCTGTGTTCGGCACGCCCGGCCGCTTTCCCTGGGGCTGGCGCTTCGAGGGCCATCACCTGTCGCTGAACGTGTCGCTGCCGGCGGCCGGCCATGTCGCGGTGACGCCCTTCTTCACCGGCGCCCATCCCGCCACCGTCCGCAACGGGACCCATCGCGGCTTCCGCCTGCTGGGACCGTCCGAGGATCTCGCCCGCCAGATCATGGCGAGCCTCAACGACCAGCAGCGCCGGACAGCGATCATCGCCGATCGCTCCTTTGGCGAGATCGTGGCGAGCCCGCAACGCGAGCGCGATCTCGGCAATCCCACGGGCCTGCCGTTGGGGGAGATGACAGGCGCCCAGCGCACCCTGGTCGAGGCCCTGATGGATCGCTTCCTGGGCACACTCGCGGCCGACCTGCTCGCCCAACAGAAGGAGCGTGTCCTTCAGCAGGGCCTCGCCACCTTCCGGTTCGCCTGGGCCGGATCGCTAACACCGGGCGAGGCACATTACTTCCGGATCCACGGCCCGGCGACGCTGGTCGAGCACGACAATACCCAGAACGGCGCCAACCACGTCCACGCCGTATGGCGGGATCTCGCCGCCGACTTTGGCCGCGATGCGCTGGCCGATCACTACCGCCGGCAACCGCATCGCTGAGACCGGCGCGCTACGCCGGGCGAACGAGCCGATGGATGAAGCCCAGCTTCTCGATCACCGGTGCCGAGAGGACGAAGGGATAGAGGTCGGCCTGCCCCATGGCGCGGTTGAGACTGTTCAGCGCCAGAGACAGCGGCATCCAGGCGTCAATGAGCTGGTCGATCGTGGCCGCGCGATAGGGGTCGAAATCGACCGTGGCGTCGAGTTCGTCTCCCTTCGCCAGCCGGGGCTGGACCGTGAGGCCGAAGGCTCGCGCGATCTCCAGAGTGTCGACGATGTGCATGTAGTGCGCCCAGGTCTCCGCGAAGTCCTCCCACGGGTGCGAACTCGCGTAGTGGCTGACGAAGTTTGCCTGCCAGTCGGGCGGCGCACCGTTGGCATAGTGGGCCTGTAGAGCCTCGCCGTAATCCTGGGTGTCGTCGCCGAAGAGCTGCCGGCAGGCGCCGAGCTGACCGCCGTCGCGCACCAGCCGGTCCCAGTAATAGTGGCCGATCTCGTGACGGAAATGGCCGAGCAGGGTCCGGTAGGGCTCGTGCATGGCGACCCGGTTCTTCTCGCGCACGGGATCGTCCGCCTCGGCCAGCGCTATGGTTATCAGCCCGTTGTCGTGACCGGTCATGACGCGCGGCGCGCCGGGCTGCGGCAGTTCCGCCAGGAAGTCGAAGGCGAGCCCGTTCTCCGGCGACTCGGCCTTGGTGGAAAGCGGGAGCGCGAGGCGCAGCAGCGAATAGAAAAGCCGGTGCTTGGCGATCTCGATCTTCTGCCAGTGGGCCAGATTGTCGGTGACCGTCAGGTCCGGAATCGTCCGGTTGTGCCGACAGGACAGGCAGAAGGTCTCCGCAGACGCGGACTCCACCAGCCAGTTGCAGGCGCCATACTCGGCGTTCGCGCAAAAGCGATAGAGTACCCCCGGCGAGGCCAGAGCGCGCCACAGCCCGCCCTCAGGCTCCAGCGCCGAAAGCGTCGCGATTTCGGATACGTATCCGAGCTTGTGTCCGCACTTCACGCAGACATCGTTCTCGAAATACAGGATCTGCTGGCAGCTCTGGCATTTGAAGAGTTTCATCGCGCCCGTAACGCGGTGCCTGCCCCGATGTTGCCACGTCTTCCTGCCGCACCCTCGCGGGGCGTGACCATCGTCGAGGAACTTTCTGCCCTCGCCGGCCGTTCATGAGGCCTTACAGGGGGAGTTGCGCATGGGCGCCCGGACCGACATCGAGACTGTGGCCTCTGCCGAGAAGCCCGCGGAAGCACCGGCGGTGTTCGCGCATGGCGGGCGGGTTCTGCCCTCCGTCACCGTGGACACCTACAACGAGGAATTGAGAGACGACGAAGGCTTCGTCGGCGACCGCGCCAGCCGGCGCGCCTTCCAGGCCATTCTGGCCGATTGGCGGGACCGGCTGAAGGAGCGCGGCGAGGATCCGTTCGGCGACATGCCGATGGAGGAGATTTCGAAGTCCAAACTCGACAAGATGCTGAATGGCGGCGATCCGGTCTCGGCCGGCCTCCTCCACACCGTCGTCGAAGAGTTCGCGGGCGAACTGGCGACGGTGGTGCGCCGCTTCCTCCGCCTGGCCTCATGGAAGGACACGCAGCGCATCGTCATCGGCGGCGGCCTGATCGGCAGCCGGATCGGTGAACTGGCGATGGGCCGGACAGGCATCATGCTGGCGGCCGACGGCATCAGGATCGAACTCGCGGCGATCCAGAATGACCCCGACGAGGCGGGTCTGATCGGCGCCGTGCATCTGGCGCCGAGCTGGGTCATGGCCGGACACGACGCGATCCTCGCCGTCGACATCGGCGGCACCAACGTGCGGGTCGGGGTGGTCGAGCTCAACGCCGGCAAGCGCGGCGAGGTCGAGGAAGCCGACGTCTGGAAGCGCCAGGTCTGGCGTCATGCCGACGACGAGCCCGAGCGTGACGAGGCCATAGCCCGGATCGGCGCCATGCTCGCCAAGCTGATCGACCGCGCGAGGCACGAGAAGATCAAGCTCGCCCCCTTCATGGGCATCGGCTGTCCCGGCCTGATCGACGAGCAGGGCTACATCCTGAAGGGCGGCCAGAACCTGCCGGGCAACTGGGAAGGCAAGTCCTTCAATCTCGCCGCGGCCCTCTCCAGCCATCTGCCCAGGATCGACGGCCATGAGATCTTCATCCAGCTCCACAACGACGCCGTCGTCCAGGGGCTGAGCGAAGTGCCGAACATGAAGGACGTCGAGCGCTGGGGCGTCATGACGATCGGCACCGGTCTCGGCAACGCCCGGTTCACCAATCGCGAGTGAGGCGGCCTACCCCATCTGGTAGCCGGGCGTCGACTTGGAGATCGCGATCTCCTCTTCGTCCATGTCGTCGATGATGCCCTCGAACAGCGGCGTGGTGAGATAGCGCTCGCCGGTGTCGGGCAGCATGCAAAGGATGACGGAACCGGGCGCGGCCTTCGCCGCCACCTGCAGTGCCACGGCGAACGTCGAGCCGCCGGAAATGCCGGTGAAGATGCCTTCCTTCTGTGCCAGGGCCTTCGCGCACTTGATGCCTTCGGCGCCGGCGATCGGCAGAAGCTCGTCGTAGAGCTTCCGGTCGATCGATTCCTGAAGCACGAGCGGGATGAAGTCCGGCGTCCAGCCCTGGATCGGATGCGGCTCGAAGGCGGGATGGCTGACCGACGGGGAGCCGTCGGCCGCGCGCACCTGCGCCTTGCCGCTGCCGAGGAGTTGGGCGTTGGCGGGCTCGGTCAGGACGATCTTCGTCTCCGGCCGCTCCTTGCGCAGCACCCGCGCCACGCCGGTCACGGTGCCGCCGGTCCCGTAGCCGCTCACGAAGTAATCGAGCCGGCTGCCCTTGAAGTCGGCCAGGATCTCGCGCGCCGTCGTTGCCTCGTGGATTTCCGCGTTCGCATCGGTCTCGAACTGGTGGGCCAGGAACCAGCCGTTGGCCTTCGCGAGTTCCACTGCCTTCTGGTACATGCCGAAGCCCTTCTGCGCGCGCGGCGTCAGCACGACCCTGGCGCCCAGCATGCGCATCAGCTTGCGCCGCTCGATCGAGAAGCTGTCGGCCATGGTGACCACCAGCGGATAGCCCTTCTGGGCGCAGACCATGGCCAGGCCGATGCCGGTATTGCCGCTGGTCGCCTCGACCACGGTCTGGCCCGGCTTCAGGGTCCCGTTGCGCTCCGCCGCCTCGATGATGTTGACGGCCAGGCGGTCCTTCACCGAACCGCCGGGATTGAAGGCCTCGGCCTTGACGTAGATCGTGACGCCCTCGGGAGCGAGGGCGTTGATGCGGATGCAGGGCGTATCGCCGATCGTGTCGAGCACGTTGTCGTAAAGCCGGCCGCGTCCCGCGGTGGTCCGGATGCTGGCGCCCATGTTCGTCTCCCTGTGCGTGGAAGTGAATTCTACGCCGGTTCGGCAGGGCCGTGAAACGTTCGATACGCAATCCGTATCGACCTCGCCCCTTGAAGCATCCCTCGATACGCTAATCTGGCAGATGCGGCGACGGGCCGCGTGGAGTCTGGACATGAGCACCGCAGCCGAAAGACCGGACGTCGATCCGCAATTCAACCGCATGATCTCGGAGGCGCCCGGCGAGACGCTCGGCCGGTTTACCGCGCCGAGACGCTCGGTGAGCGAACGCAAGGCGGCCGGCAAGAGCCTGCGCAAGACGGTGCCGCGCGAGAGTCACGCCACCTTTCGCGAGAGCACCGATCGCCCCGATCCCGTCGCGATCCTCGAGGCGCAGAACCTCAGCCGTGCCCAGAAGCTCGTGCCGGTGCGCTTCGCGCGGATGCTGGCCTCGCCGTTCGCCTTCCTGCGCGGCTCGGCCGCGGTGATGGCCTCCGATCTCGCCACGACGCCCGCGACCGGCATCCAGGTAAATGCCTGCGGCGACATGCATGTCTCCAACTTCGGCGTCTTCGGCTCGGCCGAGCGCGACCTCGTGTTCGCCATCAACGACTTCGACGAGGTCTTCCCCGGCGCCTGGGAGTGGGACCTGAAGCGCCTGACGGCCAGCGCCGCCGTTGCCGTGCGCTTCATGGGCGGCGACAAGCACCAGGCTGCGGAGGCCGCGGCGGAAACCGTGCGGTCCTATCGCGAGCATATCGCCCGCTATGCCGAGATGGGGCACCTCGCCACCTGGTACGACCGGATCGACGAGCGCGCGGTGCTCTCGGGCCTTTCGTCCCAGGCGCGCAAGAACGCCCGGAAGCTGATCGCAAAGGCCCGCGCCAAGGGACACCAGCGCGTTCTCGGCAAGCTGGCCGAACTCGTGGAGGGTGAACATCGCATCGTCGAATCGGTTCCCCTCGTGGTCCGCGAGACCCACACCGACGGCGGAACGCCCATCGACCAGGCGCTGGACGCGATGCTCAATTCGTATCTCGAGTCGCTGACCTACGATCGTCGTCGCCTCCTGTCGCGCTATCGCATCGTCGACGTCGCCCGCAAGGTCGTGGGCGTCGGCAGCGTCGGCACCGGCTGCTGGGTGGTGCTGCTCATGGGAAAGGATCACGACGACCCGCTCTTCCTGCAGGTGAAGCAGGCGCAGCCGTCGGTGCTGGCGGCCTATTCGGACTACCGGATGCCGTTCGAGAACCAGGGCCGCCGCGTCGTGGTCGGCCAGCGCATGATCCAGGGATCGCCCGACATCTTCCTGGGTTGGGGACGGCTGAACGACCGGGACTTCTACGTCCGCCAACTCGCCGACATGAAGGGCGGCATCGAAATGGAGGAAGGAAACGCCAAGGGCGTCGCCACCTTCCTCGAATATTGCGCACTGTGCGGCTGGGCCCTGGCGCTGGCCCATGCCAAGTCGGGCGATGCCGCCGCCATTGCCGGCTATTGCGGCAACAGCGCAGCCCTCGACGAAGCCATCGCCAAATTCTCCCTTGCCTACGCCCGGCAGACCGAGCGCGATCACGCAGCGCTCGACAAGGCGCGCCGCAGCGGCCGCATCCGGGTCGCGTCGGAACAACTGACGAAGTAGGACTGCCGTGAAACTCCGGAGCCCGCGATGAAACGCCGAGGACTATTGACGGGCATGGGCGCGGCCGCGCTCGTGGCGACGATCCGGCCGGGATTTGCGCAGACCGACGCGCTGCCCTCCTGGAACGACGGGCCCGTGAAACGATCCATCCTCGACTTCGTCGCCCGCGCGACGACCCCGGGCGGGCCGGACTGGGTGCCGATGCCGGAGCGCATCGCCTGCTTCGACAATGACGGCACGCTGTGGACAGAGCAGCCGATCTACGTCCAGATCGCCTTTGCCGTCGATCGCGTGAAGGCGATGGCGCCGCAGCATCCCGAATGGCGCACACGGGAGCCCTTCAGGTCGGTTCTGGCCGACGACCGGGCGGCCCTGGCGGCGCTGGGCGAGAAGGGCTTCCTCGAGATCATCGCGGCGACTCACACCGGCCAGACGACGGAGGCCTTCGCCCAGGCGGTGGTCGACTGGATGGCGACCGCCCGACATCCCCGTTTCCAGCGGCCCTATACCGACCTCGTCTACCAGCCGATGCTCGAGCTGTTGACGCTGCTGCGTGCCCGCCAGTTCAAGACCTACATCGTTTCCGGCGGCGGCATCGAGTTCATGCGGCCCTGGACGGAGCGGGTCTATGGCATCCCGCCCGAGCAGGTCGTGGGCTCTTCGGGAGTCACGCGCTACCGGCTGCGGCCCGACGGCAGCCCGGAGCTGGTGAAGGAGGCCAGGATCATGTTCATCGACGACGGCCCCGGGAAGCCGGAAGGGATCAACCAGTTCATCGGCCGCCGCCCCGTGTTCGCCTTCGGCAACTCCGACGGTGACCAGCAGATGCTCGAATGGACCGCGGCCGGCAGCGGCGCCCGTTTCATGGGCCTCGTGCATCACACCGACGCCGTCCGCGAATATGCCTACGATCGTCCCTCCCCGGTCGGCCAGCTCGACAAGGCCTGGGACGAGGCGCTTCGCCGCGGCTGGACCATCGTCGACATGAAGCGGGACTGGAAGGTCATCTACCCGTTCGAGCTGCGCTAGGGTCCGCGCGACCGGCTAGAGATCGAACTCGACGAAGACGGGCCAGTGATCGGAGGCGACGATGCCGTAGCCGATCCAGGCCTTCTTCACCCGGGGCGCGAGGTCGTGCGTCACGAAGACATGGTCGATCCGGCCCTCGCGGGGAAAGGACTCGACATCCTCCTCGCTGTTCCCGGCGGCGATCCAGGCGTCGGCCAGGTGCATCGTCGTGCCGAGGCGGCCGTAGTAGCTCGTCTCGCCGCAGACCAGCGGGTACTCGGGATGGTCCGGCGTGAAGTTGAAGTCGCCGGCGAGAATGGCGGCGCGCGACACGTCGGGCCGGCGCTCCTGGAACATGAAGGTCGAGCCGGCGGCGCTGTCCCAGGTCGCACCGATGCGCTCGGCGTTGAGCACCGTGTCCATCAGGGCGCGCACCTGCGGCAGTCGCTGCTGCGGCCCGACATGGCTGAGATGAACGCTGTAGACGCGCAACGGCCCGGCGGGCGTCTCGACCGACGCCTCGACGAAACCGCGCTGCAAGTCGAAGCGGTCGACGAGTGCCGTCTTGGGCAGGAGATGCCCGCGTGCCCACACGATCGGCCAGCGCGAGATGACGGCATTGCCGAAGCTGCGGCGCCGGTTGACGATCCGCCCGTCGGCGCCGACCTCGCTGGCGTCGGACTCCATGGCGCCGTGATACCAGTGATAGCGGTTGAGCCTGGAGGCGATCTCGGCGGTCTGGTCGGCGAAGCCGTTCTGCGGCCAGCCGGAGGCGGCTTCCTGGATGCACACGATATCGGCCTCGGCCACCGTGTCGGCGATTCGGGCGACGTCGTACTGGCCGTCGGAGCCGACGCCGTAGTGGATGTTGTAGGTACAGAAGAGCACGTCGAATCCTGAAAGCGGCGGTTCATCAACCGTAGCGGTTGCTCAAGGTCCCGATACCGTCGATCACGATCTCGACCACGGTGCCGGCCTTCATCGGCAGCACGCCCAGCGACGTGCCGCAGGCGATGATATCGCCCGGCACCAGGCTCATGTCCTGCGAGATGCGGCTGACCAGTTCGGCCGGTGGGAAGATCATGTCGTCGACCCGGTAGTTCTGGCGCTCCCGGCCATTGACCAGCGTACGGACCGCGAGCGACACCGGATCGAGGCCGGTCGCGACCACCGGGCCGAACACGCCGAACCCGTCGAAGTTCTTGGCGCGTGTCCATTGCGCGAACGAGGGATCGCGCTGCAGCAGCTCCATCGCCGTGACATCGTTCACGCAGGTGTAGCCGAGGATATGGTCCGCGGCCGCTTCCGGCGATACGGCGGTGCAGGTCCGGCCGATCACGATGCCGAGTTCGCCTTCATAGGCGACGCGGCCGTCGTAGGATTTCGGCACGGGGATCGTCTGGCCATGGGCCGCGAAACTGTTCGGCGCCTTGAGGAACGTGAGCGGCTCGGCCGGGATCGCCCAGCCGTTCTTCTCGGCGGCGGCGCGGAAGTTGTTCCAGAGCGCCACCATCTTGGTGGGCTCGGTCGGCGTCAGCCAGCGTGCGTCGGCGGCGGCCACCTCCTCGCCGGTCGCCAGGCCGGGATCGAAGATCGTGCCTTCGTGCAGGCGGATCCGGTCGCCTTCCAGGATGCCGACGCGCGGGCGTCCGGCGTGTTCGATACGGGCGAGCAGGGTCATGTCGCGTCGGGAACGCGCTTGCCGGTCTGCGAATCGAACAGATGGAGGTGTCCGGGATCGGCCTTGAAGCGGCGCTTCTCGCCGGGCTGCGCCAGGATGTGTCCGCTCTGGCGAACGGTGACGACCTCGCGCGCCTCGCCGAACCGGCCGTGCAGCAACGTGTCGGCTCCCAGCGGCTCGGCCAGCTCGATCTCGAACTCCAGCGGGCCGTCGGCGGCCGGATGCAGATGCTCGGGGCGGATGCCGACCGCGACGGGTGTCCCGGCTGCGGCCGTGGTGGCGAGGCCGATCGGCAGAACGACACGCACGGCCCCCGTCCCCGCCAGCTCGATCGAGCGGCTGCCCTCGCAGACCTTGCCCGCCAGGAAGTTCATGGCCGGCGAGCCGATGAAGCCCGCGACGAAGACCGAGGCCGGCCGCTCGTACACGTCCATCGGCGTCCCGATCTGGTCGGCGACACCCGCGTTCATGACGATCAGCCGGTCGGCCAGCGTCATCGCCTCGACCTGGTCGTGCGTGACGTAGATCGACGTGACGTCGAGTTCGCGCTGCAGGCGCTTGATCTCGAGCCGCATCTGCACGCGCAGCTTGGCGTCGAGATTGGACAGCGGCTCGTCGAACAGGAAGACGGCCGGCTCGCGCACGATGGCGCGGCCCATGGCGACCCGCTGGCGCTGACCGCCCGAGAGCTGACGCGGCTTGCGTTGCAGGAACGAGCCGAGCTCCAGGATCTTGGCCGCCTTCTGGACGCGAACGTCGATCTCGGCCTTGGAAAGGCCGCGGATCTTGAGGCCATAGGCCATGTTCTCGTAGACGCTGAAATGCGGATAGAGCGCGTAGTTCTGGAACACCATCGCGATGTCGCGATCCTTGGGCTCCAGCTCGTTCACGACCCGGTCGCCGATCGCGATCGTGCCGCCGGTGATGCGCTCCAGCCCCGCCACCATGCGCAGCAGGGTGGACTTGCCGCAACCCGAGGGACCGACGATCACGACGAACTCGCCGTCGGCGATCTCGATATCGACGCCGTGGATGACCTCGAGCTTGTCGTAGCTCTTCCTGACGCCGCGCAGGTGGACTTGCGCCATGCCCTACTTCTCCGTTTCGACCAGGCCGCGCACGAACTGGCGTTGCATGAACACCACGACCAGGACCGGCGGCAGCATCGCGAGCATCGCCATGGCCATCAGCAGGTTCCAGCTCGGCACCGAATCGACCACATTGGCCTGGCGCGAGACCGTCATGACGACGGTGTAGTAGCTCTCCTTGGTCGTGATCAGCAGGGGCCAGAGATACTGGTTCCAGCCATAGATGAACTGGATCACGAACAGCGCCGCGATCGAGGTCCGGCTCATCGGCAGCAGGATGTCCCAGAAGAAGCGCATCGGCGAGGCTCCGTCGACGCGCGCCGCCTCGGTGAGTTCGTCGGGAACGCTCAGGAAGAACTGGCGGAACAGGAACGTCGCTGTCGCGGAGGCGATCAGCGGAATGATCAGGCCGGAATAGGAATCGAGCATGCCCAGCGAGGCGACGACCCCGTAGGTCGGCACGATGCGCACCTCGACCGGCAGCATGAGCGTCACGAAGATCGCCCAGAAGAAATACATCCGGCCGGGAAAGCGGAAGTAGACGATGGCAAAGGCCGAGATGATCGAGATGGCGATCTTCCCGATCGCCACGCCCAGCGCCATGATCATGCTGTTGGTCAGCGTCATCATGACCGGCGTGCTGCCGACCTTGCCATAACCCTCGGTCAGCACCTTCTTGTAGTTCTCGATCAGATGCGGCCCTGGCAGCACCGGAATCGGCGACTGCAGCATGGTCTGCTGGCTGTGCGTCGACGCCACGAAGGTCATCCACACCGGGAAGGCGATGATGGCGACGCCGAGCAGCACGATCAGGTGGCTCAGCACCGTGAGGAAGGGCCGGTTCTCGACCATCAGTAGTGCACCCGCCGCTCGATGAAGCGGAACTGCACGAAGGTGAGCGCGATGACCACGACCATCAGGATCACCGACTGTGCCGAGGAGCCGCCCAGATCCTGCCCGCGGAAGCCGTCGTTGAAGACCTTGAACACCAGGATTTCCGTGGACTTGCCCGGTCCGCCCTTGGTCAGCGAATCGATCACGCCGAAGGTGCCGAAGAAGGCGTAGATGATGTTGACGACGAGCAGGAAGAAGCCGACCGGCGAGAGCAGCGGGAAGAGGATGTCCCAGAAGCGCCGGCCGGGCCCCGCGCCATCGATCGCCGCCGCCTCGATCAGCGATTTCGGAATCGACTGCAGGCCGGCCAGGAAGAACAGGAAATTGTAGCTGATCTGGTTCCACACCGCGGCGATCACCACCAGCAGCAGAGCCTGGTTTCCGTTGATGACGTAGTTGAATTCGACGCCGATGCCCTTGAGCATCCAGGCGAGGATGCCGACCGAGGGGTTGAACAGGAAGCCCCAGAGGACGCCGGCGACGGCGGGCGCCACGGCATAGGGCCAGACGAGGAAGGTCTTGTAGGCCGTGGCTCCGCGGATCACCCGGTCGGCCATGACCGCCAGCAGCAGGGAGAAGCCGAGCCCGATGGCGGCCACCAGGAAGCTGAAGACCACGGTGATCTGCGCCGAGTGGGCGTAGCTGTTGTCGCGAAACAGCTGGGCGAAATTCTCGAACCAGACGAACTTGGAATTGCCGCCGAACACATCCTCGATCAGCACCGACTGGTAGATCGCCTGGCCCGACGGCCAGAAGAAGAAGACCAGCGTGATGATCATCTGCGGCCCCAGCAGGAGGTAGGGCAGCCAGCGTTCGTTGAAGGTGACGCGCTTTTCCATCGAGCTAGTCCGTGGCCCTCCCCCTCCCTGCCTCCCCCGCGTTGCGGGGGAGGTGGTCCGAAGGACCGGAGGGGGAAAGCAACGGCAAGGCCTTACTTGTTCGCGGCTTCGAAGCGCTTGAGCTGGTCGTTGCCGGCCTTCACGGCGTCGTCGAGCGCGGTCTTCGCGTCCTTCTTGCCCGACCACACGTTCTCGAGCTCGCCGTCGACGATGTCGCGGATCTGCACGAAGTTGCCAATGCGCAGGCCCTTGGAGTTGGCCGTCGGCGGGTTCAGGGTCAGCTCCTGGACGGCCACTTCGCGGCCCGGGAACTTCTTGTAGAAGCCTTCCTTCTCGGTCGCCTCGGCGGCGGCCATCGTGATCGGCACGTAGCCTGTCTCCTGGTGCCACTTGGCCTGCACCGGCGTGCTGGCGAGGTAGCTCATGAACTTGGCGACGCCCTTGTACTCGGCGGCCGGACGACCCTGCAGCACCCACAGGGTAGCGCCGCCGATGATCGAGTTCTGCGGCTTGGCGATGACGTCGGGCGAGTACGGCATCATGCCGATGCCGTACTTGCTGGTGCCGCCCAGCGCCTTGTCGATGCCCGCGGCCGAACCCGAGGAGGCGATATGGAACGCGCAGTCGCCGGCTGTGAACAGCGCCGTCGACTTGCCTTCGCGGCCGCCGTAGACGAACGTCTTGTCCTTGGTCCAGTCGGCCAGCATCTGGATGAACTTGACGCGGGCCGGGTCGTTGAACTTCAGCTCGATGTCGGTGCCGCCGAAGCCGTTGTCCTTGGTGGCATACGGCAGGTTATGCCAGGCGCCGTAATTCTCGATCATCGTCCAGGTCTGCCACTGCGGCGTGAATCCGCACTTGGCGCCGGCAGCCACCGCCTTCTTCGCCATCTCACCCAGCTCGGGCCAGGTCTTCGGCGGCGTGTTCGGGTCGAGGCCGGCCTTCTGCAGCAGCTCCTTGTTCCAGTAGAGAACCGGCGTCGAGGAGTTGAACGGCATCGACAGCAGTTTGCCGTCCGGCGTCGAGTAGTAGCCATAGACCGGGCCGATATAGGCCTTCGGGTCGAACGGCTCCTTGGCGTCGGCCATGAGCTGGTAGACCGGATAGACGGCGCCCTTGGCGGCCATCATGTTGGCCGTGCCGACCTCGAAGACCTGCACGATGTGCGGCGCCTGCTTGGCGCGGAAGGCGGCGATCGCGGCCGTCAGGGTCTCGGTGTACGAACCCTTGTAGACCGGGTTCACCTTGTATTCGCTTTGCGACTTGTTGAAGCCCTCGGCGAGGGCATTGACCGTGTCACCCAGGTTGCCGCCCATGGCGTGCCAGAACTGGATCTCGGTCTGCGCAAACGCGGTGGACGCGCTCGCCAGCACCGCCGCGGCGGCGACGGAAGACAGTAGAATCCGTGTCATGTCGAACAAACCTCCCAGAATGAATCCCCGGCGATGTATCGTCGGGCCGCAAGACTGCGATGTGTCTCTTTTGTTGCGGTCTGATGACAGTCCACCAAGACTGCGCATCGAACGCAACCCCCAAATGTTCGCACCTACGAGAGCGACGCCAGTATCACGTCCGGCGCATCGCTGATGACGCACTGCACGCCCATCCCGACCAGCGCCCGGGCGACGTCTCCGTCGTTGATCGTATAGACGCTGAGGACGTAGCCGGCCTTGCGGATCTCGACCGCCCGGACGGCGGTCAGGCGCTTGCCGTTGGTGTTGATGCCGGCCGCCGCCACCGCTTCGGCGCGTCCCCGCCAGTCGTCCTTGACCTCGTCGATCAGCAGGGCCCGCGCAAACTCCGGCGCCACCTCGAGGGCCGTGGCGAGCGACAGGTCCTTGAAACTCGACAGAAGCGGCGCCGGCAGCGCGGCCGGCCACAGGCGGCGCAGGCTCTCGACGGTCACCCTCGCGGTCTCCGCCTCGCGGCCCTCGCACGGCTTGATCTCGACGTTGCAGCCCAGACCCAGCTCGGCGAAGCAGGCGATCGCCTGCTCGAAGGTCGGCACCGACGGCGGCAACTCGGACGCGCGCATCTCCGAAGCCAGCCTGTCGATCCCGGTGGTCCGCTTCAGCGATGAATCGTGCAGGACGATCGGCACGCCGTCGGCCGTCAGCTTGACGTCGATCTCGACCCAGGTGGCCCCGCGCCGCCGGGCTTCGCGGAACGATTCCAGCGTGTTTTCCGGGGCGTAGGCCATGGCGCCGCGATGGCCGATCACTTTAGGCAGTTGCAGCATATGCGAATCCAAAGCTAAGTCGGCTGTCGCAATAGCCGAATGTCCCGATACATGTCGACCTTTCCCGAGAAGTTCCGCCTCGACGGACGCACTGCGCTGATCACGGGATCGGCGCGCGGCCTGGGCTGGGAGATGGCCAAGGGCCTGGCCGAGGCCGGCGCCCGCGTGCTCCTGCATGGACGCTCGCCGGAGAGGCTCGCGCCGCGGGTGGCCGAACTGCGCGCCGCCGGCCGGCCGACCGACGCGGTGGTGTTCGAGATGGCCGACCGACCCGCCATGACGCGTGCCCTGGCCGAGGCCGGCCCGGTCGACATCCTGATCCACAATGTCGGCGAGCGCGACCGCCGCCCCTTCACCGAGATCGGGTCGGACGATTTCGCGCGCCTGATCGACACCGATCTGTCCGCGGGCGAGGCGCTGATCCGGCTGGTCGTGCCGGGCATGGTCGAGCGCGGCTGGGGGCGCCTGATTCTCGTCACCTCGATCGCCGCGACGCTCGCCGCACCCGGCGCCTCGTCCTACATCGCCGCCAAGGCGGGTCTCGAGGCGCTGGCCCGGGCGCTGGCCTCGGAGCTCGGCGCCACCGGCGTCACCTCCAACGCCCTGTCGCCCGGCTTCTTCGCCACGGAGACGAACGCGGCGCTCATCGACTCCGCTGCCGGCGAGAGGCTTCGCCTGCGCTGCCCGGCGAAGCGCTGGGCCGACCCGTCGGAAATCGCCGGCGCTGCGATCTTCCTCGCCTCCCCTGCCGCAAGCTACGTCAACGGCCACACCCTGACCGTCGACGGCGGCGTCACCGCAACCTACGTGGGCTGATGAAACTCCGACACCTCTTCCCCGGCCTGCTCACCTTCGCCTTCGCCCTGCCGACATTGGCGGCCGGAGCCGACGCCCCGGCGATCGACGGACGCCATCTCGGCCTACTCTGGTTGATCCCGTTCGCCGGCATCCTCCTGTCGATCGCGATCATGCCGCTCGCCGCACCGAGCTTCTGGCATCACCATTTCGGCAAGGTCTCCGCCGCCTGGGCGTCCCTGATCGTCATTCCTTTCGCGCTGATTCACGGTGTCCCGACCGCCGTGTACGAGGTCGTCCACCTGCTGCTGCTCGACTACATCCCCTTCATCGTGCTGCTGACGGCGCTGTTCACCGTGACGGGCGGCATCCACATCAAGGGCAACCTGCACGGCTCACCGTCGATGAACACGGCGCTGCTGGCGATCGGCACGGTACTGGCGGGCTGGATGGGCACGACCGGCGCATCGATGCTGCTGATCCGGCCGGTGATCCGTGCCAACGACGATCGCCGGCACAAGATCCACGTCTTCGTCTTCTTCATCTTCCTGGTGTCGAACATCGGCGGGGCCCTCACGCCGCTCGGCGACCCGCCACTGTTCCTCGGCTTCCTGAAGGGCGTGAGCTTCTTCTGGACGACGACGCACCTGTTCTCGGAGATGCTGGTCTCGGCCATCGTGCTGCTGGCCCTGTTCTACGCGATCGACAGCTACTGGTACCGCAAGGAAGGCCGGCCGAAGCCCGATCCGACTCCCGAGACGCCGGTGCGGATCGAGGGCGGCGTCAACATCATCCTGCTCGCGGCCATCGTCGGGGCGGTGCTGGCGAGCGGCACCTGGAATCCCGGCATCCGTTTCACCGTCTTCCACGTCACGCTCGAACTGCAGAACGTCCTGCGCGACCTGGTGCTGGTGGCGATCTGTTTCCTGTCGCTGCGCCTCACCTCGCGCTCATCCCGTGCCGCGAACGGCTTCAGCTGGGCCCCCATGCTCGAAGTCGCCAAGCTGTTCGCCGGCATCTTCATCACCATCGCGCCGGCGCTGGCCATCCTGCGGGCCGGCAAGGACGGCGCGCTGGCGCCGCTGGTCGCGCTTGTGACGGGACCCGACGGCCAGCCCAACGACGTCTGGTACTTCTGGCTGACCGGCATCCTGTCGAGCTTCCTCGACAATGCGCCGACCTATCTCGTCTTCTTCAACCTGGCCGGCGGCGATGCCAGCGTTCTGATGGGCGCGCTCGCCAGCACCCTGGCGGCGATTTCCTGCGGCGCGGTGTTCATGGGCGCCAACTCCTACATCGGCAATGCGCCGAACTTCATGGTCAAGGCGGTGGTCGAGGAGGCCGGCATCCGGATGCCCAGCTTCTTCGGCTACATGGCGTGGTCGTGCGGCATTCTCGTTCCGCTGTTTGTCCTGCTGACGGTAGTCTTCTTCTAACGCCGAGCACGCGCACGCATGCCTCAGCAATTCTGCGCTTCGGATTTTCGAGAAATTGGCATTAGAATGACGATTAGCTGACAATAAAAATTAAGCAAAGACGGGGGAGGCTCCTAAAACATGGCCGCACTTCTCAAATTGAGCGCCGCGATCGACCGCATCACGGAATTCGTCGGGCGCTCACTTTATTGGCTGATCCTCATCATGGTGCTGGTCAGCACCCTGAACGCGATTTCCCGCAAGTTTCTGAACGTGAGTTCCAACGGCTGGCTCGAACTGCAATGGTACATGTTCGCTGCCGTGTTCATGGGCTGCGCCGGCTATGCGCTGCTGCGTAAAGAGCATATCCGGATCGACATTATCGCCAATCACCTGTCCGACCGAGCCAACCAGCGCATTGCCCTGTTCGGCCACATCTTCTTCCTCGTACCGCTCTGCCTGATCATGATCTATTTTTGCTGGCCCTACTTCCTTGAGTCGGTGCGGGTCAACGAGCATTCGAGCAATGCCGGCGGCCTTGTCCGCTGGCCAGTCAAGCTGATGATGGTCGTCGGCTTCCTGCTGCTGCTGATGCAGGGCATTTCCGAAATCATCAAGCAGGTGGGCGTGATGCTGGGGGTCTATGTCGACCCGCGCACCGCACCGACTTCGCACTGAGGCCCGCGCCATGAAAGTTCTTCGCGGGATCTTCTATCTCTTCCTCATCTTCATCGCCGCGCTGGTGGTGTCTTCCTTTATTGCGCCGCAAAGCGCGCTCGCGGGCTGGGTCAAGGCCGAGATGGCCCCGATCATGTTCGTGTCGCTGATCTTCTTCCTGCTGCTCGGCTACCCGGTCGCCTTCTCATTGAGCGCGCTGGGACTGCTCTATGCGATCGTCGGTATCGAACTCGGCCTGTTCACGCCCAACCTGATGCAGGCGCTTCCCAATCGGCTCTATGGCGTGATCGAGAACGAGACCCTCCTGGCGATCCCGTTCTTCACCTTCATGGGACTGATCCTCGAACGATCCGGTATGGCGGAGGACCTGCTCGACACGATCGGCCAGCTGTTCGGCCCACTGCCCGGCGGCCTCGCCTACGCCGTCATCTTCGTCGGTGCGCTGCTTGCCGCCACGACAGGCGTGGTGGCGGCGTCCGTCATCTCCATGGGCCTGATCTCGCTGCCGATCATGCTGCGCTATGGCTACGACCGGAAACTTGCGTCCGGCGTCATCGCGGCCTCGGGCACCTTGGCGCAGATCATTCCGCCCAGCATCGTCCTGATCGTCCTCGCCGACCAGCTCGGCCGATCGGTTGGCGACATGTACAAGGGCGCGCTTATCCCGGGCTTCGTCCTCACCGGACTCTATGTCGGCTACGTTTTCGCCCGGACGATCTTCAACCGGGGGGTGGCGCCCGCACTGCCGCCGGAAGCACGCCAGCTCAAGGAGGACAATGGCAGCGCCGGCTATACGTCCCTGCTGGTGCTCGTGATCTGCGTCGTGGCTGGCAGCGTAGTGCTGGCATACGGGCTGCACTGGGAGGGTATCTGGGCCGCGTCGATGGCGGGCCTGATCGCCTACGTTCTAGCCGTTGCCAACCGCGCCTTCAACCTCGGGCTGCTGAGTCGGCTCGCCCAGCAGGTCGTCATAGTGATGATGCCGCCGCTGGCGCTGATCTTCCTGGTCTTGGGCACGATCTTCATCGGCCTCGCGACTCCAACGGAGGGTGGTGCAATGGGTGCCACGGGCGCCGTGCTACTAGCGCTCGCCAATCGCCGCCTGGACTTCGCCCTGCTGCGCCAGGCTATGGACGTGACCGCCAAGCTCACGGCATTCGTCATCTTCATCCTGGTGGGTGCGCGCGTCTTCAGCCTGAGCTTCTACGGCGTGAACGGCGATCAGTGGGTCGAGCACCTCCTCTTGGGTTTGCCCGGCGGACCAACCGGGTTCCTGATCGTTGTGAACATCCTGATCTTCTTCCTAGCCTTCTTCCTCGACTTCTTCGAGCTGGCCTTCATCATCATTCCGCTGCTGGTGAAGCCCGCCGAAGCCCTCGGCATCGACCTGATCTGGTTCGGCGTGCTGCTGGGCGTGAACATGCAGACGTCGTTCATGCACCCGCCGTTCGGCTTCGCGCTGTTCTATCTGAGGTCTGTTGCCCCCGAAGGAAGCTATGTCGACAAGGTGACGGGCAAGCTGATGGACGGGGTGACGACGGCGCAGATCTACTGGGGCGCCGTGCCGTTCGTGTTCATCCAGGTCCTCATGGTCGCGCTGGTCATCGCCTTTCCCGGCATGGTGACGTCGAGCCTCGACAAGGGCACCGGCGTCGATCCCAGCAAGGTGACGATCGAGATCCAGGCGCCGCCGTCACTCGACGACGCTCCGCCGATCTCGTTCAAGTAGCAGATACATCCCTAAAAAAATCGCCCCGCTCAGCACACTGGGCGGGGCTAGTAGGGGATTCGGCGCACTAGGCTCCGAACGCCCTAACATAGATCATCTGCCACTAGGGACAAGCGGAGCCAGACTTCGGATTGCACTGGCACTGAAGCCAAACTTTCTCTGCCCCCTTGAGAGCAGCAACGCCGCTCACCAAGCGCATTTTGCGAAACGGACTATCCATAAGCGCCGCAGGACCCGCGTAACCGTAACTCCTTCAAACGCACCAGCATCGAACAGCATCAGCTCCAGCTTCCGTCAGGGCGCACCTCCGGGTCGTTCGGTTGGGAATACTCATTCTTCCACGCCGACAACGAGCTTGCGCGCCGACCGGATGAGCGCGGCCACTCGCCGGCGTCGCTGGATCGCTTCTGCAGAATACCGCCCATGCTTGCGGGCATTCTGACTACCCCTTGGCGCGCAGGGCGACAGGCCGCCGTGCATCCGGCGCCAGCCGTTTCGCATCGCCGCCGACTGGCACGCCTTCCCGCTGCGGGTCTTCGCACCGCATCGCTTGCTTCGGTGCATGGGCAATCTGCTTCGCATGGGGTTGTTCCTCACTTCCTGGCCGCATCCCTCCCCCCGGGGCCTCGACAGCGCCGACGATGGCTTGGCCTCGGCGTGGACGTGCACATGCTCGACGGTCACTTTCTGCTGGCCCTTGCCGCGATGGCGGTTCAGCGCGTCGAGCAGCATGGCGTGGGTCCGCGACAGCTTGTTCGCCTGGTTGAGATTCCCCTGGCGTCCGACGAAAGTCTGCTCGCCGATCATCGCCCGCCGATAGCAGCGATTTCCTGCGGCGCGGTGGTCATGGGCGCCAACTCCTACATCGGCAATGCGCCGAACTTCATGGTAAAGGCGGTGGTCGAGGAGGCCGGCATCCGCATGCCCAGTTTCTTCGGCTACAGAGCGTGGTCGTGCGGCATTCTCGTTCCGCTGTTCGTCCTGCTCACCGTGATGTTCTTCCGCTGAAAGGCGTCGCACCCGGCGATCGGATGACCACTCGTCCTCGAACGACCATCGAGCAGCACAGCGCGCTGCTGCTGCAGGGCCTCTCGGCCCCCGAGACGGCTTCGCACCTCGCGGCCGATCCCGGACGCATGGTGCGGCTGGCGAAGGCCCTGAGCGACGGCAGCGAGACGGCGCGCGCCGTCGAACTCGCAGAACAGGCACGGCGGCTCGCCCCCGAAGACCCCGAGATCGAGCAGATCGCTCGGCTCGTCCTGGAACGCAGCGTGCCGGACTGGCATCAACACATCCTCGCGGATACGGCGCGCAATTCGGCCTTCGACGCCGCCTTGCGTCGCAGCGTCGGTCCGGGCTGTCGTGTGCTCGACATCGGCGCCGGGTCGGGCCTTCTCGCCCTGATGGCGGCACGGGCCGGCGCGGCCGAGGTGGTGAGCTGCGAAGTCAATGCCGCCGTGGCGGCCACCGCAGCCGAGATCGTCGAGCGCAATGGCTATGCCGACCGCGTCCGGATCGTGGCCAAGCATTCGCGCGACCTCGAGATCGGAACCGACCTCGCCGGGCCGGCCGACATCATCGTGTCCGAGATCGTCTCCAACAACCTGCTGGGTGAAAACATTCTCGGCACGATGGAGGACGTCGTGGGGCGGCTGGGCCACCCCGCCACCCGCGTGATTCCCTCGCATGGCTGCGTGCGCATCGCGCTCGCCCACTATGCCAACCTGGCCTCCCGGCAGACCACGACGGTCGAGGGTTTCGACCTCTCGCCGATGAACGGCTTGGCCGCGCGCATTCAGCTGTCGCCGGGCAATGAGGCGCTGGCGCTGCGCAGCGCCCCGGAGGACCTCTTCTCCTTCGATTTCGGCTCGGGTGGTCCATTCGACGGTCATCGGGCCTCGGTCGGTCTGACCAGCACGGGTGGCGCGGTGAATGGCATCGTCCAGTGGTTCAGGCTCACGATGGATGCCGAAGGGGCCTACGAGAACAGGCCGGCGCCCGGCGCATCCTCGAGCTGGTCGGTGATGTTCCAGCCTCTGCCGTCGGCCATCGCGTCACGGCCGGGCGACCGGTTCGTCGTTCACGGCGGCCGGGACCAGACGTCGGTGTGGATGTGGCTCGACCCGCCTGCCAGAGAAACGACAATATCCGCAGGTACGTAGGGGATGGAAAGTCGCAGGATGACAGCTCCGCCGTTCCTCTAGAGTGGCAGGACGTCCTCCCCCGGCGAGGCATCGAGGCGAAAAGCTGTAGAACCATCCCGTGGCCCACGCCGTCAGCGCCTCTTCCCATCGATACGATCGCATGTCGCCCGTCGCACTCGCGCTGGCGATCCTGCTGCATGTCCTGGTGGCGGCAGCCCTGTGGTGGCTGACGCAGCAGAAGCCGCCGGCGCCGCCGGTCGAGGAAGCGATCACCGTTTCGTTCGAGCAGCCCAAGCCACCGGAGCCGCCGCCGCCCGAGCCGCCATCGCCACCCCCTCAGCCGCAAGCCGCCCAGCCTCCGCCGCAGGTTCCGCTGCCGCAGACCCTGCCGCCGACCATTCCCGGCGTGCGTCCGCCGGCACCCGTCACGGGGGACCGGCCGACCCAGGCACCACCCACAGACCAGGTGTCGAAGGAACCGCCGGCACCGCCGCCCCCGCCCGAGAGCAAGGAGGAACCGAGCCTGCTCACGGAACCGGAGGCCGCGCCGCCGCCACCGGAAGCACCCGCCGAGGCGAAGGTCGAGCCGCCGCCGCCCGCACCGGTCGCGAAGCCCGCACCGGAGCCGCCGACGGAACAGGGGCTGAAGGTGATGCCGCCTCCTCCGCCGCCGCAACAGGCCGCGCCGACCAAGCCGCCCGAGCCGGCCCCGGCACCGAAGCCCCTGCCGCAGCAGCAGGCGCTCGCCGCACCCCCGAGGCCGCCGCCGCCCGCCCCCAGGCCCGACCTGAAGCCCTCGCCTCTCTCGACGGCGCCGTCACAGCGACCGCCCTCCGCCGCCACGGCCGAGCCGCCGACGCAGCACCGCATGGTCAATCCCGCGGACACCTATGCGCGCGCCAAGGTCGCCGACAACTATCTCTCGGAGGTGCTGCGCAAGATCGTGGGCTACCGCTATCAGTCGAACACCCAGAGGCGGCAGGGAATCACGGTCGTGCGGATCGTCATCGCCCGCGACGGCCGCCTGCTCAGCGCCACCGTCATCAGCTCGAGCGGCGAGCCGGAGTTCGACGCGGGCGTACTGGCCGGCGTTCGCGCCGGCGCGCCCTACTCGCCACTGCCCGACAACATCAAGGGAGCCAGCGCGCCCTTCGACCTGCCGCTGGTGTCGATCCGGCGTTAGGCACGCGCATCAGCGCTCGTAACCCATCAGCTCGAACGTCCCGCGGCACGATTCGTAGATGTCCTTCTTCTGCCGGTCCGTCAGGATCTCGGCGGCAGGCCGGCGATCGGCACGCTGCACCGTCTTGGCGCGCGGCAGCGGACCGTCGAACCGGAGTCCGGACTTCGCCAGAACCGCATTGAACGATGCGGGCAGGTCCTCCTGCCGTATGATCTCGTCGAGGGCGACCTTGCCGTCGATCGTGTAGAGATCCCGGTTGTCGATCTCCTCCTGGGCGATCAGCTCGTCGAGCACGGCCTGGAAGTCGGCGGCGGGCCTCCCCATGAACCACATCTTCCAATAGGCCTGCGACACCGCCTTCTCGTAGGGGTGCCGTTCGATCGTCCACTTGTGGGCCTTCTGCCAGAATTCCTCGCCGAGCATGCGGCGCGCGAGGCTCGCCGGCATGTGGTTGAAGTACTCGTCGCCCGTGGGATGTCCCTTCATCATCTCCTGGTAGTCGGCTTCGTCACCCCTCTCGAGAACGCCCTCATGGCCGCTCGCCGAGGCCGGCCGGACACGGAAATTCTGCGGTCCGCGCCAACCGTGCGCCTGCCGGATCTTCTCGTCGTCGGGGTGGATCGGCGTGATGATGTCGGCCGCGCCGCACAGGCTGCTGAGCACCAGCTCGATGGCGGTGCCGGCCGTCTTCCGGGTCTTGATGAAGATGAAGCCGTGTTCGAATGATGCGATCATGCCAGGCATGCCTCTCTACTCGTCTGCCACCCGTGCCCACGGCAGGTCCTCCCGCCGCTCCTGGTCCGGGCGAATCCGGACCTGGGCCTTGCTGCTGCCGATGCTCGCCCTTTTCCTCGCCCAGACGCAAGCGATGGCTCAGGCGAGCGCGGACAATCTCCAGAACAGGTCCAACGACCCGCTGACGCCCCGGATGGCGTTCGAGTTTCACAACTACGCCCAGCCCGTGCTCGCGGAGCGGCCGGCCAGCGGCGCCGACCAGGGATACTTTCGCTTCGTCCTGCCCCATGCCCTGTTTGGCGTGGACCAGATGATGCGCGCGTCGATGCCGATCGTGGCCAGCGCCTGGGACCCGGAAAGAGCAGTCAACGGCGTGGGCGACTTCACCATCTTCGACCTGGCGGTCATGTACTTCGGCTCGGTCAAGACCGGCGTCGGCCCGCTTCTGGTCGTGCCGACCGCCAGTTCCCAGGCCCTGGGCACCTCCAAGTGGCAGGCGGGAGTCCAGGGGGTCGTCAGCGCGCCCCATAGCTGGGGCCTGACGACCCTCCTCGCCTCCTGGCAGCAGACGCTCGACGGCACGCTCCAGACCGTGACCGCGCAGCCCCTGCTCTTCTACAATCTCGGGAGCGGCTTCTACCTGCGATCGACCGGCATCACCTCGTTCGCCCTTGGCAAGAACGCCGTGGTCCCGGTCGGCCTGGGACTGGGCCGTGTCTTCGAACTGCCGAACGGCGCCAGCCTCAACACCTTCGTCGAGCCGCAATACTCGGTGATCCAGAACGGCCCGGGTGTGCCGTCGTTCCAGGTCTTCGCCGGCGTCGTCGTCCAGCTTCCCATCCGGTTCCGCTGACGGGACCGACGCCCGTCAGGTTTCGGCGCCCGTCATCGCGGCGATCTTGGACAGGGCATAGGAGATGTCGTCAGCCAGGGCGGTGAGGAGCTGGACCTCCTCCGCGTCGAACGCCTGCGGTTCCGAAGCATAGATTGAAAGCGCCGCCACCACCCCATCGTGACACAGCAGCGGCAGGGCGATGCTTGAATGGTAGCCGCGCCTTAACGCTTCCTCGCGCAACGGAAGTGTTGTCGGATTGGTCGCGAAATCCTGGTTGACCTGGACGGTTCCCGTCTTGATCGCCGTGATCGGCGGGCCCGTTATCGTAGGCTCGGCGTTCACAACGATCCTGGCGTGAGCGAGATAGCCGTCGTCGTGTCCTGCGACCGACGGAAACCGAATCCTATCGGCCGGATCGTCATTGAGAACCGCGACGGTCACCATCCGGTAGTCGCCGAACTCGACGAGAGCGGTGCAGATCTGATCGAAGATCTCGGACTGCGATCGGGCGCGCAGCAGGATGCTGGTCGCCGCCTGCAGCGAGCGCTTCACGCGTCCCAGCCGCAAAACCTGCTGCTCCAGCTTCACGCGCTCGGTGATGTCGACGCCCAACGCCTGCCGGTAGGTCTTTCCGTCGAGTTCGAAGGTGCTGAGCCGCACCTCCGCCGGAAACGTGCTGCCATCCTTGCGGCGCACCACCGTGCGGAACACGGCCTGTCCCTCAGCCTCAACCTGCGCCTCTCGCAGATCGTCCTCGTCCGTCCGGTCAGGTGCCCTGAGAAATCTCCCATCCATTCCCCGGAGTTCCTCGGCACGATATCCGAGAGCCTTCTGTGCGGCCTCGTTGGTTTCGAGTATATGGCCGTCACTGTCGAGCACGATGAACATGTCCTGGACGGCGTGGACAAATCGAAGGTTGCTCACCGTCAGTTCGTGCGCTTCCGCCTGCTGGCTTCTCCACAGCGACCAGACCAGAAATCCTCCCACCAGAATCGTCGCGCCGAACACGAGGGCGATCTTCTCGGAGCGGCGGTTGACCGGACTCAGGACCTCTTCGCAGTCCGACTTGGCGATCACGATCCAGGGAACGGCCTTGGCGGCATAGGACGCTGAAATGACCCGCTTGCCGCGATAGTCCACGCCCGCTCGCGCTCCGTTTCCGTCGCGGAACGCGATCGCGGCCGTTAGGTTCGGTGTCGACAGGGGAAGGCGGAGCCCCGAGGGCGGCACCGCGCGGTCCCAGAGGCGTGGTGGAAACAGGTAGACGACGTCGTCGCCATCCTTCCGCACCACCAGCATTTCCGAACTCGCGCTGTCGCCCGGCCAGGCCTGCAACTTGGGGAACAGGTCGACACTCGGATCCACCATGAGCACGATAACGAACCTGTCCGAACCGGCCCCGCCAGTATCGAACGGTTGCGCGAATGCCATGCTGGGCTTGGGCGGCGTTTCGGAATCGAGTCGAACCGGCCCGATCTTCAGCTTGCCGTCGCGTGCCGCTTCGCGCACGAGATCGTTAACCTCGGGATGGTTCTTGTGACCGGGAGCGCCGCCCACCTCCACCAGCAAGCGCCCGTCAGCCGAGAACAGCATGTATTCACGCCGCTCGGGATGTCCGATCAGCACCTGATACAGCATCAGCTCGACGAACTGCCGCAGTTCCGGCCCCGTCTCGATCTGGCCGAACGGCAAGCCCTTGAGCGAGGTGACCAGAAAGCCAAGGTCGATCGCCCGTTCGGCAACCCACTGGTCGATATACTGGGCCTTGAGCCGGGCGATCCCCGCCTGTCGGGACATAAGTTCATCGCGAAAGGCCGTGCGCAGATCGTTGTTGAGCAGGTATCCCGTAGCGGCAATGCCCAGGGCAAACGCAAAAAACACGCCCAGGAACAGTCGGGCCCTGGTCCTGGAGCGGGGTACACCGCCCCCCTGTTTCGTGCTCTTTTGCAACACCTGCTGGAAATAGAGGCCGAAGCCGATCAGCCCGGTCACCAGGCCCAGCGCCATCAGCGATCCACGTGAAAACAGGTCCTCCATCGCACGCTCGAAGGACGGAAGCAGTCCCAGCCAGTGCTCGACCGTGAGCGCGGCAGCGAGAGCCATCAACCCGACCAGCGCCGCGAGAGAAATCCAGAAAAACTGCCGTGCAGAACCAGCTTCTGGTTCCGTTCTAGAGCGAGGAAGCTCCTGCTGTTTCATCGTCTCCCGGCCTCGCTGTCTTCGCTATCGCCTGCATGGGCAGCGGATTCTTTCCATCTCAATGTAGGCAAGGTGCCGACAGGGTCCTTGATCCAGCGCAATCACCGATCCGGCACTGGCGATCTAAAGAGGATGGTGAATGCAGAAGTATTTGCATGGTACATTTTCTACCGGCTCTGGGAAATTGTTCCCGGAGGTTGCTGCGAAACGGGGGGAGGATAAGTGTGACGCACTCCGAACCGGCAGCGGCGCACGATGCCCGATATGTTTAGATGGTTGTCTGCCTTCGCGATCGGCTTCCTCTTCTGGAGCGTCGGGCCGGAGGCTGCCCGTGCCTTCAACATCACCCTCGACAGCAAGTCGATTCCCGGACTGACCCCGAAGGCGCCCCTGGTCGCCCATACGCTGCGCATCACCGGCCCTTTCCAACCGGGCGACGGCGAGAAGTTGCGGTCCATGCTGGCAGGGCTCAAAGCCAAAACCGCCAGGGTCGCCAATCAACCGCTTGCAACCGCCGAACTCAGCAGCAGCGGCGGCGACCTGTTCGAGAGCTTGAAGGTCGGTTACCTGTTTCGCGAATTCGAGGTCGCCACGCTCGTGCGCAAGGGCGACATCTGCCTGTCCGCCTGTGCCATGGCCTTCCTCGGCGGCACGGCCAGCCGGATGCCCCCCCTGCCCATCCCCAGCCGCACCATCGAGATTGGCGGCCAGGTCGGCTTCCACAACTTCACGCTGGATTCCACGGTGGTCCAGAACGAGACGAAGGGCGACACCACGGCGGGAATCGCCCGCGGCTTCGGACTGGGCCGGGCCGGCGCTTCGGCGCTGATCCGCTATGCCGCCGACCTCGGCATCGATGCCGGCTTCATGGCGCAACTGCTCGTGAGCCCGCCCGACACGTGGCTCTATGTCGACACCGACGAAATGTTCCTGACCGTCGGCGCCTGCCCGCGTGGGCCCGAACCGCCGCTCGGCCGTCTCGAGCAGCAGGCGGCGAACATCTGCAATCACGCAAGCGGCGGGGTCGGCATGGCCGACGCGTCCCAGGCGCGACCGGTGACGCCCCGCGACGCCAAGCGCTACCTGCTCGAGCAGGTCCAGCGGAACATCCAGAGCGCAAACGTGAAGGGACCGCTGGTCGGACAGCTCGCCGGCGTGCTCGCCTCGAGGGACGACCGGCTGATCGACAGCGTCTATTCGGACCTGCGGGCCGCGGGGATCGCCTTGCCGGAGCAGGTGGGAAGGAGCTTCATCGTCAGCGGCTACAACTTCGGCGAACTGCAGGCCGAGTGCCACGTCAACCTGCTGGGCAGCGAACCCGACAAGTTTTCCTTCGTCCTCATCATCATGGGCGTGGGCCTTTCCCGTCCCCTGGCCCTCCCGCCCCCGATGTGCCCCGGCCTCTTCCGCTACGACGGCCAGCAGGTCCTCAATCCAAGGCGGTGAGCGCGGGCCGGCCACCCGCTACTGCAATCGTGGATTTCGATCCCTGAGACGCGCAAGTTCGCGAGCCACGCGATCCGCAACGAGGTCCTCGCCGCGCTGGGTCCAGTGGCCATCGAGTTTCCGATAGGTGCCCGGAACGCCGGCGAGGTCCGGACCAAGATCGATGAGCGGCAGTCGTTCGCGGACGGCAGCGTCGACCAATTGTCGATGCAACTCCGTGCAGAACCGATTCCATGTATCCGTCAGCGGCCAGGGCTGCCAGAAACGTGCGTAGTCCGGGTCGACGCTGCCAACCGGGATCGCGAAAAAGAGTATGGGCACTCCCGATGCCTGGGCTTCGCGGTTCATCGCGCGGATCCAGGACAGCGTCGCCGGAATATAGCCGCGCCCGGCCATTTCACGAATTTCCGCCTCGTTGCGCGGTCCCAGGATGGCACCGCTTTCCCAGTTCATCAGGATGCGCAACATCCAATCGAGCAGATACTCCTGATCGTCCGTGGCGGCAGGTTCGGCAACGTCGAGATAGGCACCATTTCCACGCCCGAGGATCTCGGCGACCTGTTCATCGGAAATCTTCGGCGGCAGCCACTTGCGCACGTACGCGACCAGACGTTGCTGACGTTGATCGCGCGGCCCGCTGACGATGTCGAACAGCTGCTCCGCCTCGTCAGAAGGCGCCTGCTTTCCTGAGCCGAAAAGCGATGAAAGGCTGATGCGATTGGCCAGCAACCAGTTGGTGCGGGGCATGAACGACGCGAGAAGCGAGCCTCCCGGCGACGTATCGACCAGACGGAGCGGACCGGGGAAGTCCTCACCGCCCTGGAGAAAGTCGTTGCCTGAGTAGATGAAGACCAGCAGGGCATCCGGGCGCAACTTCATCGCAACGTCGCGCAGGCGATAGAAATATTCGCGCGGTCCGGTTGCGGAGACACCAAAATTGATGGCCTCCAGGCGCTTCTCCTCCGGGTCGAGTTTCCGCTGAACCAGCGCCGGCAGCGATTCCGGCGTGAAGCGCGATTCCACGAAGCTGTCGCCAATGAAAACGGCGCGATACACGTCGGGCCGTTTGTCGAAGGAACGCTCCCGATCGCGCATGCCCCACGAGTTGTCGGGATCGGCCAGCCACGGCTGTTGCCGAAAGGGCGCCGCGAGCGTGCGAGGCTCCCAGGGCGGTCGAGGGACCATGGCCCGGGCCGGCCAGGGTGGCACGAAGGCCGATGCCACCACCTCGATACCTGCGAGAGTAGCGACCGTCAGAAGGGCACCGAGCACCAGCCCGAAGGCCAAACGGCGTTTGCTTCTCCTCCGTCCGGTCATGGCCGATCAACTGTTCCCACGTCTTCGAGGCCAGTCAGCCCACGGCCTCGGCATCGCTTCAGTTCGCCGGACTTACTTGGGCTCGCACCAGTTCAGCGCGGTCACGGGCACATTGAGGAGCCCCGCCACCGCCGCAGCCGTCGCCTGGTTTACACATCCAAGGTCACCGGGAGCATAGTTTTGGGCGAGGAGTTCGCCGTGCTCCTGGTGCCGCAAACCCACGAGGTGCCCGAGTTCCCGCATCATGACGTCGCGCAGGCTCAGCGAATATTGCTGCAGTTGCGCGATTGCCTGCGGGAAGACAAGCAGGACCCCACCCCCCAATGGCATGGCTTGAACGGTTCCGAAGCTCGGGACCGATCTCCCCGCTTCGCGCACACCCTCCTTGCCGGGCCCCCGCCGGATCAGCCAGGTCCCGCCACGGGAACCTTGCCCGCCCGACGATGCAACCACCTCGATCCGGGCCACGCCATTCAGCGCCGCATTCCATTCTTCGATCGCACTCAGCACCTGACCCCGCTCGGGGTCGGTGAAGTTCGGATCGACCCAGACGGACACGATACGGGGCGATCCGCCATAGCGGGGGTTGCTCGTATAATCCGGCGCCGCGTGCGAGGCCGTCGCGGAAAGCATTCCCGCCACCACGAGCACGCCCCAGAACGATGCCAGCAAGCAAAGGAACGCATTCCGCGCTGTCCGGGATGTGCCGTTGCGGCGCTCGCCTTTGGAGGACCGTTTCATTGTGAACACCTTCGAGCCATGCGCATCGCAGACAAAGTCAAACAGACCAGGTAACTCGTCCGCATCCGATACCACCAAAGCACGCGACGCCGAAGGAACGAGCCCCCATTGCCCGCTTCCCAAGCCCTGGAGAAACCTGCGCGCCGTCGCGATTGCCTTAGAGAACACCAGGGGAAACGGCAACCGATCAGGTCACGCCAAAGTTCCTGACGCGCCAAGGGTCCGTCTTTATCTCTCGTCTTTCAATAGCCTGGGGCGCACAAATGCGCGGAAATGGTTCTGGGCAAGGCCTGGACACCCTTAATCGGACTTTGCGCAGACTTCCCCGGACAATCCAGTCGTGATGCGCCAATGAACTCGACGAAATGCAGATGAAGTGACGGCCATGCAAAGCACTGCCTCCACCACTGAAGAGCGCCTGCCGCTCGAACCGCAGGGAAGGGATTTTCCCTACTATCGCGGCCCCTGTGCAATTTCGATGTCCGGCTGGATGGTGATTCTCGTCGGCGTGGCCGCTGGCTTCCTGGTGCTGGTCGCGCCCCTGCCATTTGCCGATGGCCTCCTGTCAGGCTGGCTACGTGCGGCTCTGTTCGTCGGCCTGCCACTGTTGGCGTTGCGCATGGCGTCGCCCTCCGGCTGGACGGCGATCTTCGCGCGGGTCGGCTTACGCGAATTGAAGCTGATGGTCGTCTTCGCTCTGCTGAACATCATCGTTTCGCTCGCGGTAGGGACCGTCATCAAGTTCTTCGGAACGACCACTCCGAACGCAGCCGTGGCGGACGCAGCCCAGCTCAAAGGCGTGCGACTGCTGAACTTCTTCAGCAAGGTCGCGCTGCAGTTGCTGGGTGAAGAACTGATCACGCTCCTGCCGTTCCTCGCGCTGCTGGCGCTCTGCCGTGCCCGGGTCGGACTGGGCCGCAACGTCTCGGTCATCCTGGCCTGGCTGGCGTCGGCAGCCGCATTTGGTCTGGTCCATCTTCCAACCTACGACTGGAACGTCGTGCAGTGCCTGGTCGTGATCGGCAGCGCGCGACTGATCCTGACCTGGGCCTACGTCTGGTCGAAGAACGTCTGGGTGAGCACCGGGGCTCACATCATAAATGACTGGACACTGATAGCCTCGACGGCTTTCCTCGCCCCTCTGGCAACGTCCGTCTGAACCACCAACATGCGGATACGGCGCTCGGTCCGGGCGAGCAGGCATGGCGCGGCAATCGAAGCGACGTTGTCGAGGTCCTCGGGAGAGGAGTTCGCAGCGGTCCTGCGGCAACGTCCAGTCATCGTACGTGCAGGCCCTTAGTGGCATACTCTTTGGGTCGCCTGAGCTTCGGAAATTGATGCAAAACGACGATCGACGATCTGGTTCATTCACAAACTTTGCATGCCAGGAGCTGACATGAAGATTGGCTTGGGTCGCGCGCTCGGTGCCGGGGTCATCCTTGTGGCCATGGGTGCAAGTTCACTGTCGACCGCTCTGGCGTGCAGCCGCATCCTGTCCAACACGAGCAATCAGGGCGTTTTCTCCAGCCGGACGATGGATTGGCCGGAATCCACCGAACCTGTCATCACTGTCCTCCCGCGAGGAATGGTTCGCAACGGAGGGATGCTGGGTCCGGAGACGGTTGTCAGGGACAATCCTGCCAAATGGACGTCCAAGCACGGCAGCATGGTCACAACGGTGTACGGCGTGGGCACCGCCGATGGCCTCAACGAGGCCGGTCTTGGCGCGCATCTGCTCTACCTGACAGCGGCAGACTATGGGCCTCGTGACCCGTCAAAGCCCGGAGTTAATGCGGCCTTATGGGCGCAATACCTGCTCGACAACGCCGCCACAGTCGAGGAAGCCCTCAAGCTGATGGGCGAAATCCAGGTCATCGCCACCGAGGCGCGGGGGCATAAGGCCACCGTCCATATCGCCATTGAGGATGCGACGGGGGACTCGGCCATCCTCGAGTTCGTGAACGGCAAGCTGGTTGTTCATCACGGGCGCGAGTACCGCATCATGACGAACGATCCGCCTTATGATCAGCAACTCGCTTTGCTGAAGCAGTACGACTTCAGCAAGCCGAGCAGCGACACGGCACTGCCTGGCAACGTGAAGGCGACGGATCGTTTCGTGCGTGCCACCTATTATGCGGCCATGCTGCCTGAGCCGAAGAACGAGCGGGAGGCCATTTCCGGCGTCCTAGCCATTGCCAGGAACATCTCCGTGCCGTTCGGAGCGCCCTATAAGGGGTTCGGCATCTACAATACCGAGTACCGCACGGCGATGAACTTGACGACCCGCCGGTACTTCTTCGAACTCACGACAAGTCCTAACGTGATCTGGGCCGACTTGCGCAAGTTCGATCTGGGCGCTGGCTCACCCGTGATGGTGCTGAACTCGGACGATCTCGCCCTGTCGGGAGATGTCAGCGGGAAGTTCCAGAAGTCTCAGACCGCACCGTTCTGATCTCGGTCGGGGGATTGGGACCCGTCAGGAGTTCCTCGCTTCTTCAACCCGACAAGGGATGACGCATGCAAGCCAAGCTGGCTGCGCGCCAAGCTCAGTCCTGCTCCAGAGGCGAGTCCATCACTCGCGTCCCAAACCTGGACAAAACCTGCACACCGTCACTATTCCCTCGAAAATACTCTCTGAATCGATGGCTTATCACACCACCCGGAAGTTCCTGAACTGCCAGGGGTCTTAACTTTTTCCTTGTTTTTCAATAACTTAGAGCGCACAAAATCGCAAAATGGACCTGTGCAAAACCTGTACACGCATCAAAAGCACTGGAAAACCTAGGCAAAACCTAGGCACCGTTCATCAGTCTCCACCTAGACTTCCTATCACAATCAAGCGGTGATCTGCAGGCGCTCGATAGATGGATGATCCAATCCGCAAACACGACGGCAAGGTGCTGCTCTATCGTCGCAACGGGCTCTATCAAGCACGCATCCATCTCGGCAAGAACGAGTACATCCACCGCAGTCTCAAGACCGCCAATACGGCTGAAGCTGAGCGGCTGGCTGAAGATTTGTGGAATGACACTCGCTACGAGCTGAAGAAGGGTCTGCCCATTCGCAAGCGCACGCTGAATGCGGTGTTGGACGAGTACATCCGTTTTCGTGAGCGTGACAATGAACAGGGCAAGCAGGCTCGCAGCCTAGCGACCAAGTACACGACTGACGACAACCTGCGCCAAATGCAGCGGGTCCAGCATTTTTGGCGGGAGTACGCAGGCAACCGTGCTGTCGACAGCGTCGATAAGAAGGTGCTGGCCGACTACGTGCCATGGCGCAAGGACTACTACCGCAACAAGAAGGACATATCTCCCAACGCCAGCATCAATCCCGCTGACAAGACACTGCAATGGGAAGTGACCTTCATCAAGACCGTGCTGCGCTATGCCAAGGATCGCGGCTACCTCGGCGTCAAGAACGTGCCGGAGTTCACGTTCACGGTGAAGACCAAGCGGGTTCGGCCCGACTTCACACTCAAGGATTTTGAGAAGCTGAAGTCCGGCTTGGAAGACTGGCTCGCCAAGGCCAAGGGACCTCAGCAGCAGTACTCTCGCCAACTTCTCCATGACTACGTGCTTGTTCTTGCGCTGTCCGGCATCCGTGTCGGCGAAGCCAATGAACTCAAGGTGCGTGACGTACAGCCCATCAAGGACGACGAAGGACGCGAGAACGTTCAGCTACATATCCGTGGAAAGACTGGCGCTCGCGTTGTAGTCCCACACATCGACGCCAAGGCAATCATCGATGCTCTGCTGGCTCGGCGTGGCAATCCTGATGCCGATGACTGGCTGTTCGTGATGAATGACGGGTCCAAAATCGACAATCTGCGGGACCAGTTCGACAGGATGCTGGAGGAATACAAGCTCACGCATAACGCCGCTGGAGCCAAGCATTCGCTCTACAGCCTGCGGCATTTCTATGCCGTGCGAGCGATTACACGCGGTGTCGACATCTACACCATTGCCCGCAACATGGGTAACAGCGTGCAGGTGATCGAGGACTATTACGGCAGGAATGCTACAACCACAGCAAGAGCCACCGTGCTGGGCGGCAAAAGCGGGTCCTATCAGCGGGCTCGTGATGAACTGCAGATGCTCTTGCTGACAGCCGAACAACTGCATTCAGCTGCCTATGCTCTTGCTGGCTACGAGAAATGGCTGCCGAAACAGCATGGCACCAAGCTCAAGAAGATCGAGAAGCGCAAGGTTGTTGAACAGCTGCTAACGTCCGCAGAGCTCAAATTCAAAAATGCTGACGTCAAGGCAGTTGTTGAAGAGGCCGCTCAAGTAGAGCTTCGAATGCTACGGATCACGAAAAAGCTCGACGCACTCTACACCAACATTCGCACCAAGCTGAAATAGCTCTCCAATATCAGCTTCTGTCCGCAGTCCTGTGCTTTGGATCAGCTTCATCAAAATCAAAAACAGCCGCGTTCATGCTGCGGAGCATCGCCGCTAGCCCTTCGTCACCGCCAAACAGCTGCTTCATGCGAGCCAGTCCACCAATCGAGCTGAACGGAGGCATCACGAACCGAAATGCTTCCCACTGTTCAACGTCCGCAGCGTTAGCCTTGATCTGCTCGCCAATCATACGCAACAGACGTAGCTGGTCGCTGTTTGGATTGAAGCGCTCCAGCCATTCCTCAAAACGCAGCGCGAGGCTGTTGGCTCGTGCTTCTACAGCAGGCTCTTGAACAAAGTTGCCATTGTCATCCATCGTAACCCAGTCACGACTTGCCGGATCGATGTGGTCGTTCACATCGAGCACCAGCAGCTTACGCGAAGTTTGCGGAGGTGTTTTCGGTCCGCCGATAACAATACCACCTTCGCCTGCCGTCTCGTCATCGTCGCCGTGGTAGTCAGTTACGCCCACGAAATCGAACATGGTGAATTTCTTCTTGCGGATGTGGTCCGCCTTGCGAGTGCCGCGCCCCCGCATCTGCTGGTACAGGATCGCGCTCTTGGTGAAGCGTGCCATCACGAGGTGCATTACTTCGGGACAGTCGAAGCCCGTGTCCAGCATGTTCACGCTGACTAGGATCTTGGGGAACTCATCCCGTTTGAATTGCTTGATCAGCGTCCTGGCGTCCGTCGTATCGTCGTGCCCCATATCGCTGACTACGAAGTCCGCATAGCGTGTTTCGGCCGTTGGCTTCAGGTGCGCGAACTCCGCATCAAACATCTGTGCAAGTGTCTCAGCATGGCGTTTGGTCACTGCAAACACGATGGCTTTGCCAAGCTGTGGCGCCCGCTTCACTCCGTCTCTGCCCGTGTATCCGTTCTCCAATACGTTCCTGTATTCGCGGACAATGGCTCTATTGCGCTCGGGGATGGTGAACTTGCGCTCCAAAGCAGCAGGGTCCACCTCTATCGTATCGTTGCCCCCAAACAGCTCCTCGAACTCGGCTCTTGTCTCCGCATCCATTGCCGACCAGTCCAGTTCGTCTCGACGTACAGGAAATCCACCCTCTGCAGCTGTCTTGACCGTCTTGGCCTTGTAGATTTGATAGGGGACTAGGTGCCCTTCATCGATAGCCTCGCGCAGCGTGTAGCGGAATGTTGGCTGATCGACTTCGAAAAATCGCAGTGTATCGCGAATAAACGCACCATCCTCAGCGTCCGCGATGTCCTCGGGCTTCGCAACACAGGGCGTAGCCGTCAGGCCGATCTGCACTCCATCAAAATGCTTCAGCACGCCGCTCCATTTTCCGTAGATGGAGCGATGGCACTCATCCGTTATCACGAGGTCGAAGTAGCCGGACGAATACGAAGCGTACTCGCTGATCATGGTCTGCAGAGTGGCAATCGTGATCAGTTGACCGACCTGCTGCTTGCCACTTCTCAACACATAAGCTGGGTACTGCGGCAAATGCTCTGCAAACGCATCCTCTGCTTGTCCAGCCAGCGTAATGCGATCCACGAGAAACAGAACACGGCCAACCCAGTTGGCTTCAAACAAGCGCTTAATCAGGGCTGCGGCTGTACGGGTCTTGCCGGTACCAGTCGCCATCTCAACCAGTAGCTTGCGGCGACCTTGTTCCATCTCCCTGCAAATCGTATCGATGCAGAGCAGTTGGTAGTCACGCTCCACAATGCGCTTGTCGATTTCGATGCCGGTCGGAGCTGTACGGATAGCTCGGGCAGCCACTCGACGTTCAAGGTCCGCTTGGCTGAAGAATGTCTTGATCGGGCGTGGATGCGCTTCCGCCGACCAGTCCCAAAACCGTATCTCTTCGCCGTTCGTCAGGAAGATGAACGGCACATTCAACTTGGTGGCATAGCTCTTGGCTTGTCCTGCTGCTTCAGCTGGATTGATGCTGGCCTTCTTGGCCTCGATGACTGCTAGCGCTCGGCCATGTCGATCACACAAAACGTAGTCGGCTCTTTGTCCATCGGGCAGCACATGCTCGAAACGCACACTCAAGCCATCTGTCAGCTTCCAGCCAACATCCGTCAGCAGTGCATCGATCTTGGCTCGGGAGAACGCTTCGTTAGGCATTGGCACCGCCGCCTTGCTTCGCTGGGCTCATCATTCCCTGCTGTAACGCCGCTATGCTCTCGTCAATCACAGTGCCCGATTGATCAATCATCATAGCAATCGACCTAAGCGCATTCACCCGCTCATCAAATGCATTGATCAAGTGGCGTGGCGCTACCGGCACCTCAAGCTCACGTAGTATGGCAAGGTTGATGTTTTTCTGTGCTAACTGTGGCGCTGTGGCTTCAAGCACCGGCTTCAGAAACCCTAACCATACCCGGATATATTCGGGACTAACTTCTCTGCTAGGCGTAAATCCGACAACACTGTCTGGAAAGCATGCATCGAACTGCAGGATGCCGGTGGCCGCGATATTTGCGGCGATTGTGATGCAAAGAGTGCCAGCGGGCCACAGCCGACTTTGCGCCAGCCCGTACTCCGACAGCGTTTGCGTGTATTGGCGAATGTAACCGCGAGACTGAGCTACATCGCCAGTCTGAATGAAAGGATAACGCCCGCCAAAAAGCTCCTTTGCATCGCGCGGACGATGCCGCGATTTTCCTCTATCGAGTTGACCTAAAGCACCAAAGCGCTTTACCGGCCATTCTCGCGGGTTGGTCACTGGATCGCCAAACATGTCTACGAACAGTGCGGGAATGATCTCCTGTGCCTTGGCTTCTGCTTGTCGCCGCAGTTTCTGGATTGCTGCTGCACGGTCGAGAATGTCGACGATCCGTCTCTGTTCGGACAGAGGTGGCAAAGGAATGCTTAACTTCGCCAAATCACTCACTCGGTACGCCGCTTGGCTTACCCACTGCGTCGCATTGGCCTTGAAGTAGCCTTTTCGAAACAACTCGACCAGCCAGTAGGTGAAGTATGCTGGCTCCACTTGGTTGGAATGCAAGCGCAACCGCGTGACATGGTTCGAGAACCCATACTCAAGCTCACTACGCACGAGAGCCGCTTTCCCAACCAGTTCTGCACTGTTGGTATTGTTGAAAAGAATGTCTCCCGGCTTAAGAGAGCCTTTCCCCCTTGGCACCTCGTCCGCCGGTACTCTGTAAAGGGTATCGAGATCCACTTCGCCGGTCGTCGAGGAAATGTTGAATGGCCTCAAATGCGGAATGCCATCCGCAACGAGTTTCGACTTGGAACAAGGAAAGCCCGCCGCCTCCTCGGCAATCAAGTCCGCGACCAACACCGGCTTCATGGTCGAGGCTCTGCTAGCGCTGACGCCAACGCATCAATCTCGCTCAGGATTTCTGTTTCAATCGCCTTCAGTTCGTCCAGTAGTTCGCGCGGATCACGATGCTCAACCTGTGTCTTGCTCAGCGGCCGGTATCGTCCCGCTGATAGGTTGAAGTCATTGCCGCGCAGCTGCTCCGCCGTAGCGAACCACCACTTCTCGGTCCAATCCGCATCTTCCTTGCGAGCAGTCCATTTCTTGGCACTGCCAGCCCTGTCCGCATACGCTGCTTCCAATGCAGGCAAGTCATCATCTGCAATAACGGCCTCATGCTGCGCATCGAGGGCATAACCGTCATCGTCGGCATGTAGGAACATGACTTCTTTCGTGCGTCCGCCCCGTGCAAAGAACAGCACTGATGTCTTGACGCCCGAGTATGGCTGAAACACGCCGCCCGGCAAGCTCATCACAGCATGAACCGTGTTGTCCTCGATCAGCTGCCGACGCAGTTCTTTGTGTGCGCCCGTCGAGCCGAACAGCACTCCTTCGGGCACCACAACTCCTG
>Ga0255178_1000033_pt1 | contig 130028 bp, 166 predicted proteins | sample Atl_Atlam_RepC_8_FD_183019 | JGI IMG/M metagenome (GOLD analysis project Ga0255178, IMG submission 183019) | Freshwater microbial communities from Altamaha River, Georgia, United States - Atl_Atlam_RepC_8d | ecosystem: Environmental > Aquatic > Freshwater > River | place: USA: Georgia...
CCAGTGTTTAACCAGATTTCGAAGAACATACATAGCCCACCACCACCACGATACAGCAACGCCAAACATAATAGTTTCGCCCGATATCATAACATAACCTAGTGTTGAATGGTCAAAGAATTTCCATATAAAAAATATGCCTGCTAGTGCCGTTAGAGGAAGGACAGCCGCTGCCCAAGCCCAAAGCCTGATTTGAGAAATTGTTTTGTTTTTAAAATTGTTGAAGTTTTCCATGATAAAAATAGCCCTTAAGTGAGCTATAGTATTTAAAATGGAATACTAGGAAATTTAACTCCTAGATAATTTCAACAAAAATGTTTGACTTGTCGCCTTTACTTTGAAATGCAGGCGGATCTATATCTGCGGTGTTTGTTAAATTTTCTATCACAGGCACACCATGTAGATCGTCAAGTAGTAGACCTACAGGATTATTTCCTTTAAGAAACTCGTCAACTCTTTCAGTATCAAATTCCCATATCCAATAAGTTGCCTTGCCTTTCCAAGGGTCGGGTAACGTTCCATTGTTAACCACAGGATCTTTTACCCAAGAAATATTGGCTCTTAATCCTATAGCCTGGATCAACGAATTGAAATTAGATTGTTGTCCAATTTTAATTTTATCCGTTTCAGTCCTTGGAGGATTAGATCTTGTTATATCGACTAAGGTGGTAATTCTATATCGTGCCATAATGTGCTACTATTTATGGCCAAAGAAAAAGGGCGGAAAAAATCCGCCCCCACTTCCCATCCCTAGGAAATATTAAACAGCTAGGCTGAATGTAGCAACAATAGATACGGTGATATCTGAACCGTAGTCGCCGCTTGTAGTACCTAGTGTACCTGTACCGTTCAATAGAACGTATGCTGGGTCTGTACCTAAAGTAGCTGCGTTGAAACCAACAACGTTGAAAGCGTCATTTGTTGCGCCAACGTCTGTACCGTTGCAAATTTTCTTTAGAACTGCTACTAGTTCTGCTTCAGTAGCTGAACCTGTACCTTTGCTGATAGAAGCAACGATAAGATTACCGCTAAGACCTTGTGTGTTTACTAATTGCTCGTAGTTCGCACCAAATGTTGTGCTGCCTACTGCTAATGATGTTACGTCTGCCATGATATTTTCTCCTTAAATCAATGACCTCGCTCAGAGGCCGGCATAATATTTAGCCGTTTTGGATAAAACTAGGAGTTTACTGCGTCTTTTTAACTAATTGCTTCCATCATTCTACGAAACCATGCTACGGTTCCTATTTGGAAACTTTCAATAGTGTTTTGCTTGGGCAATTCTATTTCTTTGCGAGCTGCTTCAATTAGCTTTTCGTAATTGGGAAGTTTAATAATAACATTAACAATAGATTCAACGGTGGCTAAATCTTTGTCTGTGGTCATTTGTCCTAGCAAACGTTTGGCAATTTGATTTTCGTCAGTAATGTTGATATCATTTTCAACAAGACCTAGCTCAGAACTATAAGCTAGTCCTTTAGCTTCAGCAATAGACGATAAAAGTAATTCTTTATTCTTCGGATTCATTTAACTTATTCTTATGTTTTTTTGATTCTGAAATTTTTCTAACACCTCGCACAAATTTGGCGGGGTCTTGCCCTTTAATAGCATTAATAAGCCTACGCTCTAATTCATCTGCTTGTTCAGGGTCGTAGTGCTTATGAATACTTTCAAGTAAATTGATTGCAGAATTAATAATATTGGTGGCTCTGCTTTCGATGAGAGCATCAGTATTGCGTCGAGACGCAACTTCATTTAGTTCCTGCAAAATTGAACGAGTTCTTAGTTTCATCGCAATTCCAATTCGTATTATGTATTTAACTCAGATTAATCTATATTAAACAAAATTGTTGATAAAATCAAGTGTTGAAAAAATGTGCGGGTGCAGCATATAATTGCTAAATATATTAGTAGAAACCATGAGTTGCTACACACACTTACAGAGGATAGACAGATGAAAATCTTATCAAGAAAGATGCTAGCCATTTTAGAGCGACTAGCAGAGATGTTCCCAGATAGCTCTTATCAAAGCCGCTTAGATCAATATCTAAGTACCAAAGGCATTACCGATGCCGCTCAGTTAGAAAACTACATACGTGAATTCAGCTATAACAGCAAGGAGCAATATCTATGAAATTGATCAAATCAACTTGGAATTTTTTAATAGCTTGTGCAGAATCATTGCACGAATATCGAAATCGTAAAGGCTATAGAAACGGCGGATATTATTAAAAACTAAACAAAGGAAATTTACTCGAATGTTCGTATTTCCGTTGAATTTTTAGTAAAAGAGATATATAATAAAGATTACAAAGCAGGTTGCTGAGTAATCGTAAAACATACACACACAAGGAGAAAAATTATGTTTACAGCAGACTTTATCATCGACAGCGTTCAAAACGCTAAAAAGCAATTTGTTAACACTTTTGTCGTTAACAATGAATCTTTCAAAGCAGAACTTATCAAATTAGTAGATGCACAAACTGAATTTGCTAAGGGTCAGGTTAAAACTACTCTTTCAATTGCAGAAGCATTTGTTAAAAACGCATCTGATGCAGTTTACGCAAAAAAAAGCAAGTAATTTTTTAACACACACAGAGGAAAAATAAAATGACAAATAACGGATTAAATGAAATGGTTAAAGCACCAGAAGTTAAATTTAATAAAAACGGTTACGAGATTAGAACAGAAGTTTTAGCTATGGCTAAGGACTTGGTTGGTCAAGACTTCCACTATAAATATTTGGGTTGGGAAGCTACCGTTGAACGTGATAAAGAAGGTAAAGTTATTACTAAAGTTAATATGCCTGAGTTTCCTGGAATTGAAAAAGTTCTAGAAGCTGCTGAAAAGATGTATTCTTTTGTAAATACAGGCGCGAAGAAATAATATAGTCCACCGCATAGCGGTATTATATAATTATGTACTAGAAAGAAAGGGCCCTTCGGGGCCCTTTCATTATGATCTAATTTTTGCTAAGTTTAATTTTTCAAGAATTTTAATATACAACCAACCTATATCAAACTCAAACCACTTGCGACTCAGTTTAGGGTTAGCGCCATCTCCGTGGTGGTTGTTATGTAATTCTTCACCGCCAATTAAAAATCCAATAGGAAAAATATTTCTGCTATTGTCCTTGACATCATAATTACGATACCCCCACCAATGTCCTATTCCGTTCACAACTCCTGCTGCAAAGAAAGGAATCCATATCATTTGAACTCCCCACACTACTACCCCAACAAGACCAAAAAGAACAAGGTCTATGACCAACATTAAAAGAATTCCTGCTAGGGGGTGGGGAGTATAAACATTGCGTTCAATCCAATCATCTGGAGTACCAATGCCAAGTTTATCGATCATATCTCTGTCTTTACTGGCTATTCCGTAATACCGTACTCCGTTGAACACTATATTTTTAATTCCAAAAATTAAAGGGCTATGAGGATCACCTTCTTTATCTGCATATTGATGATGTTTTCTATGTATTGCTACCCATTCTTTTGTGATCATTCCTGTAGTTAACCATAACCAAAAACGCATAAAGTGTTCAACCCAAGGATGAAATTGTACTGCTCGATGTGTTTGACCTCTATGCAAATATAGAGTAACACAGGCAATGGTAATTTGTACCATTACCAGAGTATATATAAATTCTATCATAAAAATTTCCCTATCCTGTCTAGGATAATGTTAACTACTTGATCACTAATAACAACTTCATAATGATTTAAAGGGACTTCAATTTGTTCAAAGTCTTGTCTGTAACGCATACTCTCTAGAGTAACTACCCCGTCATTGGGCTCATGTATCCAAGGACTCTGACCAACCGTGGTAACAACCTGAGTCCAATTTGGTGGGGCAGGTAAATCTCTAGCCACTATCATTGGTTTACTCATGGTGCCTACATCTTTCATTAGCCTATTAAAAGGCAGGAAGTAACGAGCAAAATCTGCTTCTTTACTTCCACCGTAGGGTGTGCTTAAACTTACACCGCCGTGTGTAGTTTCTTTATAATGATTAGCCAAATACAAAGAATAGATACCACCTAGACTATGGCTAATAAAGAACAATCGGTCAGCATCGTCGAGTTGACCTTTCATTTGATTAAGGTTGTGCATAAACCCGTCATCACTCTTATATTCAAGCATGATGTCGGGTTCTTCAAATGTGTCTCTAACATATTGTCTAATGTGCGTAAAACTTGCGGCAGTTGCACTTGCACCATGAATATATACTATCATACATTAATGAAATTGTTCTTCCTCTGTGCTACCAACTAGTGCTTGAGTAGAAGCATCTGCTTCGATGGTTGTAGTAACACGATCAAAATATCCTGTTCCTACTTCTCTTTGATGTTTTACTGCCTCAAACCCTAATGCCTGATTTGCAAATTCTTGCTCTTGCATTTTTACAAAAGCGGTCATTCCTTCTCGGGCATATCCATGTGCTAATTCAAACATACCGTTGTTTAAATTATGGAATCCGGCAAGAGTAATAAATTGAAACTTATAACCCATCGCACCTAATTCGCGTTGAAACTTTGCAATGGTTGCATCGTCTAGGTTCTTCTTCCAGTTAAATGATGGCGAGCAGTTGTAGGCTAACATTTTACCTGGATGGTGTTTGTGTACTTCTTCTGCAAATCTTCTTGCGAAATCAAGATCAGGTTTCCCTGTTTCACACCATACAAGATCGGCGTAGGGTGCGTAGGCAACGGCTCTTGAGACTGCTTGTTCAAATCCGTTCTTTGTACGATAAAATCCTTCAACGGTTCTTTCGCCAGTAAGGAAAGGACGATCATTATCATCAACATCACTAGTGATAAGATCGCCTGCTTCGGCATCAGTACGGGCAATAACCAAAGTAGGCACGCCCATGACATCAGCAGCAAGACGAGCAGCAACCAATTTGTTAATAGCTTCTCTTGTTGGTACAAGTACTTTTCCTCCCATATGTCCGCATTTTTTTACTGAGGCTAACTGATCTTCAAAATGTACACCGGCTGCACCGGCTTCGATCATAGCTTTCATTAATTCAAATGCATTTAACACTCCGCCAAACCCAGCTTCGGCATCGGCAATTATTGGAGCATAAAAATCTTGTTCTTTGCCTTCGCTCCAAGCAATCTGGTCTGCTCTTCGAAATGTATTATTAATCTTACGAACTACTGACGGGACCGAGTTAGCTGGATACAAACTTTGATCAGGGTACATTTCTCCTGCTAAATTAGCATCGCCTGCTACCTGCCATCCTGATAGATAAATTGCTTTTAATCCTGCTTTAACTTGTTGTAATGCTTGCATACCTGTTAAGGCACCAAGTGTATTAATATAATCTTCTGTGTGAAGAAGTTTAAATAATTTGTTTGCTTGTTCAACAGCGAACTGGCTCGGATGTATTTTGCTGCCTTGTAGGCGTACTACATCCTCTGCTGTGTAAGGTCGTTTAATACCGTTCCATCTTGGGTTTGTGGCCCAATCTTGTTGTAGTTCTTGCTGTCTCTGTGTACGTTGGTCCATTTGGATCCTCCTTCTGTGATCCAGTATTTATGGCCCATTAAGACCTTTTAGGTATCTAACTGATCAACAAAATCTAACAGCAATTTATAGTGTTTTCCTTGATGATAATGCGGTTTCATCCAACTATAATGTTCTGTATACCAATTAAGTTGACTTTCAGGGTGGCAACCTATTAATCCTATATTATTTTGAATAATAGCCATAGGATCTCCATTGGCGTATGTTGCTATTGTTTGAAATTTTTTATTATCACCGATCAATGCGCATCCATCATAGAAATACATGCGTTCTTGTTGTCCTAACCAATTAATATTAATTGCTTTTGCATGTGGTCTACGGGTGTCGGTGTTTGGACGAGTGATATATTGAACAGCGTCAACATTATCTAAAATATCAAAATAGTGTTTGCCTGCCCAATATGCTCCCATACATATTCCTAGATATTTTCCACCGTCTTGAATAAACTTTTTTATACGGGTCGTATGATTACGCATTAGATAATGCCAACTTTCGCTATCTCCAAAACCTCCTGGAATAGCAATCATATCAACATCATCAAAAAAGTTATCGTCAAGATCCCATTTAGTGAATAATTTAAATTTATGATATGGTTGAAGTGCTTCGAGAATACCGTTCCCAGACTCTATTGAACATTTAGGTTGATGCACAAATAACGCTATCTTCATGCCACGGTCTTTATAAAAGCTCACTTAGGGGACCATTCCGGGGCACGACTCCCATAATCCCCTGCCCAGCAGCCGGGCAACCCTATAGTAACGATAACGTCCTAAGGTAGGGTGTTTTTACTCGCCTTCGCGAATCCTTTCAACACTTATGTCGTCTCTGGTTAAATTTGGATGTCTTGTAATTACTTTATTAATTACATCTTCTTCATTTTCACCCTCAACTCTTGCTTGTCGATTGTTTGATAACAATGTAACTAAGAATGTTCCTGGACCTTCATCGGTCTGTTCTGGCTCATCTTTTTCCTTAGGTTTTTCCGAAGCATATGAATGAGGCAAACGATCTTTTATATCAGCAATGGCTTGATTAATATCGTAACCGCCTTGCATAAGTTCAGTAGAGTTTTGTTTGATTTCTTCTGCTTTAGATTTCATAGCAGCAATAATATCTTTCATTAGTCCAGGAAACAACTCAGCAAACTTAGCATCACCACTTCTATAAGATAAACTTTGATTGCCGTTATTCATTTGTCCTGTAGGACCATGCATCTGCCATTTGCCGTTCACATCATCAATGTTTTCTTTGTCAAGGATACTGATAATAGGACCGTCCTTGGCATATCGATTAAACCATGTTAGACCGCTGCTTGACCCTGTACAGAATGAAGCATTGAAACCTGCAGAGTTATTAAATGTATAACAAGCACCATAGTTGTAAGGTAATGTAATTAAGAAACGTTCATTATCAATCAACGTTGTTTCTTTCTTTTCACGTTTATGTCTTTCAATCGTTTCAGAGTCTTTAATACGACGTAGTTCGTCGCGGTATTCTCTAGTTTGTACAATTGCCTGAATCTGGCGTAAATTTTTAAAACGATTAAAATCTTGATCTTTTTCTTTTAACTTGCCACGAATACTTAGAGCTTTCCAAGCACCTAGAGCATCGCCACCTTCGCCGTTAATATCTTCGTAGTCAACTACACCATTAGTATATAAACGAGTTAACCAATCATCAAATTTACCATCTTGTGAAAGATCGCCATAGTCAGTTGATCTTAAAGAAGCATCTAATAATTCACTCCACAAGTTTAGAATTTGCTCATCGGTCGGCTTAGGGCCTAATTTTGCCACTTTGTCTTTTGGCAATGTGCTGTCGTGACGCATTGCAATCCCAATCATTTTGATTGTTTTAGGATCTTTAATTTTAGCCGCTATGTTGGCTTCTGATATTACTTGTTCTAGTTTCATCCTGATATCAATGCCCTTTTAAAGAAAGATAGAACAGCGCCTAGTTTCTTTTGATCACCACCGGCAATGTCTTTTAATAATTGTTGTGTGCCTTCACTTCTTTCTGCACTAAATCTACTACCATAACTTTTTGTTATAGCGCCTGTTTGTTCTGGATAAAAATGACTAGATGCCATTAGTACAGAAACATTGATAGCATTAGAGATAAATTCCGGAGTAACATCTTCACCGGCTTCTAATGCTTCTAACCCACTTTGTAATTTACTAACATGATTTAATTTTCGCTGTGCTTTTTCAAACGCATCATTTTTAATCATATTAGAAACATGTCCTTTAACATCGGCCATGGCTGCTGTAATAGCACGAATCCACAATGGTCTAAATTTTTTAATTAAAGTTTCTTGAGTTACTTCGTTAGAAGTTCCTTTTTTAGCATCTGCACGTTTTTTCTGTTTATCACTAACTGCTCGAGTATTTTTACCTACATAAAATTTTTGTAGTTTTCCAATCTCACCTTTAAGAAAATCTAGAATATTTCCGCCGCGTCCATCTGATGTTGTTCGGATCGGGCCTCCGCTGCTGGCCACTGCATCATAAGTGCCGTTTCTTCCGGCTTTAATAGCACCAGTGCCTTTAGCACCTTGAATAATAACCCATGCACCCTCGTAGGCATTTTTTAAATCGCTCCAGGATATTTTATCCACTGGACGATAACCAATGTCGTGTGCTAGTTTTAAATCCTTATGCAGGGCTTGGACCACTTCTTTACCGCCAGTTTGACCAGCAATAAGACTCATAGATGTGCTTGCTTCGACTACGTGGCCTTCTAGTAATTGAGCAAATATTTGATAAGATTTTGGATTCATACTATATTTATTTTAATCGGCTTTTCCGCACTTGGCTCTTTTGGCGTTTGTTAATGCACCATAATCCACAGGCCATTCTTGTCCTGGTTGTAGCTCTCGAGCGTTAGCTGGAAATGCAAACTTTACTCCTGCAGCCTGTTCAATGCCGTTAATTGGGGTACGGAATTTAGTTAAATCATTGCCTAAATTAACATAGGGCTTTTTATGAGGGAACATCCAGCCAGCAACTGCTCCGGTTTGCTGATCAATTACAATCTTATAATATGCGTTTGGAACAATAACACCGTTACCAATGTACCCATCACCAGCGCCATATAATGCCCCCACGTAGATCGTAAATGCGCGATTCTGCTGTACCGCCCACCCACGTACTGAAGTTTCCAGTAGTTTCCATATTCCACGGTTTAAACTTCCATGCTGTGGATACATGTTGGTCATGAGAAAACTCTCATACTCCACGATTTGGGACCAACTTAGGTCACCGTCGGGAGCAGCATGTCCTTTGTCGTAGCCTGTGCCTGCGTAGTCGCTCGGAGTAGGCCCATTTGGAATACTCTGGTCCGCAACGAATGCGTTCGTACGTGGAAAGCATCCTAAAGCATTTTGTGGTAGTAGTGTGTAGGCCACGTAAGCAGGAATTTTAACAGGAGCATCATATGCTACAAGATATGCTTCGCGGCAAATTGGTTGTACTTGACGTTGTGTTTGTGCAAATCCATAAGGGCTGTGTACTTGACACGCCTGAACTGGCAATGGCGCTCTTTGTTCCCAGGCAAATGCTGTAGAAACAAACAGCGATAATAATAGTAGCAGTTTTTTCATATCTAGAACCTTATAATAATAGTATCAGATATTTATACTGCTTTTTCTGTATACTCTGCTTTATCCCAGCCTATTAAATAACTGGCTTTCCAATGGTTCTGTTCAAATCCTTGAAGATTTTCCCACTTGTCTCTTGTTTCCCAAATACGTTTTGCAGCATCTATCCAATCTGTGTGTCGAGCAAGATATTCAAAATTTATAATTCTATTTTTAAAATGTTCGTAATCATAGTTGTCATATTCTATGTGTAGAACTTCGTATACAATTCCAGAGGGAGATACAGCATCTAAGGCAAAATCAAATCCCCATTTACGTCTACTTCTAATTAGATAATCAGCTAAGGGATATGTTGATTTTATTTTTTTAAGTTGTTCTAAAGCAGCACCATCATAGGAACATCGACAAAGAAACATTGAATGATCAAGTATTAATCCTAAATCATCTTTTTCTAATTCAAACCAAGGTTCTTGCCAGCAATGATGATTTAATATATGATAATGAATAGGATATTCCATTTCATCGTAGAATTTTCTTTCTGCTACATTTAGTTCAAATCCGTCTTTATCATAGAACCTAAAATCATCTGCATTGATATTTTCAACCGCTCTATTGCAAGATGGATTTGACAACAATGTTATTTGTCGTCTGCGAAGCATTTTAATTATAACCGCGATCTAAATAATTTTCTTCTTCTGATCTGCAACGATCGCAAGCACATTCGGAGCAATGATCGCAGGTTTCTTCTAAACAACTATGTCCGCAATGTGCGGCGTGTTTACAATGATTACAAGTTAATTTTTTATAGTCTTCCATTTTTCACTCCTTATAATATTCTCTCGCCAATGATGTTGTAGCCTGTTGTGCTACCGTTGTCACTACGCATGAATGTAATGCGATAGATACGACCTGCCGCCTTATCCTGTAGTGTAACGGTAACGGTATCACCAGCGGCATCCATACCGTGTAGATTATACAATGTAGTCCAGGCAGAAGTAGATACGATTGTGCCAGTGCTACCTGCTTGAGCAACGGCTGCACCATTGATAGCACCCACACCAGTCCAAGCAAGATTTCTTGACGAACCGTTGCCAATAACCTGTGGGAATATACCCCCTTGATTGCTGATGCGGAAACGCATATTATCCAAGGTAATCTCAGTATCTATGGCTGCGTTGTATGCCGTTCTTGATACTGACGGTGTTCTCGATGTAAAGGTTGCGTCAGTGTTAAATGTAACACCCGTGCTGCTCATTGTCAGCACATTGGTATACGAACTGCTCGAACGGAACTGGAATGATCCTTGAGTTGATCCACCAATGCTAACGTCAAAGTACATATTGGTACTACCATTCTTCAAGTTACGAAGAGCGCCTTCGTTAGGCATTTGTAGTGCAACGCCACTGACAGCATTATCTCCAGCAATGAACGCTGTGGTAGCATTAGCTGTTACACTACCGCTGTTGGCCACTAGATTCTTACCGATGTTTACACTTGATCCAGATCCGCTGTTATATTGAGTTCCAATACTAATATCACTACTATCTAAACTATTGATCCATAATGTTCCACTGCTGGTATGAATATGAAGGTTGCCGTCGTCAAAAAGTTGTCCGTGTGTGCCAATATTGAGAGTCTTATTAGTAGCAGAGTTATTAGTTACACTTGTTGTTCCTGGAATCGTTAAGACACCAGCACCCGATAAGGTAAGAAGTGTAACTGGGGCGTTGGAACCAGCAAAGCCTAATCCGTCGCCAGCATACCAACCAAAGTTGAAGTTAGGGCCTTGAACAGAGGACCATAAGGTATCAGTTGACATACCGATAGCACAATCCATTTTATTCACTGCTATATCTGGATTGAATAATATTCTGGTTCCTGTAGATCTATCAGTTACGGTAGGAGCCCCATAGACATTGTTAAAGTCTATTCTACTATAAGTAGAACCGTTAATATAAAGTTGTGCACCTGTTCCGTGTGTTGCGGTTCCCGTTTTACTACTAGTAATAGTTCCACTAGTTGTTAAACTTGTTAGTGTGCCAACACTGGTTAAACTTGAAGTTACTACGGTTGAATTTAATGTTGTGCCGGTTAGTGTGCCCGCGGCCGCTGTAATAGTAGCACTTGCACCTAGTGCGATACTTGTGCCATTAATCGTTACTGAACTATTTGCCAACTTAGAATTGGCAATAGATCCTGCCAGCATTGTGTTTGTGACCGTGCCGGTGTCGGTGGTATAAACACCATTGGTTACGGTATCGGCATTGCCGGTATAAGCGGTGCTCTGTGTGGTATTATCTGGAAATGTTAAACTACCAGTAGTTCCAAATGTCCAATCTTTTAATGGGGATGTTCCGGTTTCAATGATCAATCCAGACGGACTTCTAAACTTATTTGTATTGCTTAGTATTAAACTGCCGGAAGCATCAAATCCTAATACGCCAGTAAAACCACTTGCTGAAATACTATTAACGGTAATAGTGCCGCTTCCACCTAAAGAAATGCTTGTGCCATTGACAGAGATACTGCTGTTTGCTAATGCGCTATTTGGAACGGAACTTAGTCGTGCATTAGGTAATGTTCCGCTGGTAATATTAGAAGCATTTGTTGTATCTGTGGTAGCACTCGTAGCTAACCCAGTAATCTTGCTTGTGGCAATACTGCCTGCTAACATAGCATTTGTAACCGTGCCGGTATCGCCTGTAGTAATCAGTGTGCCAGTTGTTCCTGGCATTGTAACGGTTGTTGTACCAGCTATTGCACTAGGCCTTAATTGTGTTGTGCCGCTAGTGCTACCAGCAAATGTAATCCATGCCATTCCGCCAAGTGTAGTTGACGAACTGCCTAATGATATTGATGTAGTACCAATGGTAACAGAGCTATTAGACAAACTCGAGTTGGCAATGTTGGTAATAGTATTACTTGAGCCACTAATGTTTTTACTAGTTAAAGTTTCAGCACCTGTCTTAGTTGCATAACCTGTTAGTGTTGGGCCAGTGATGGTGATATTGCCTTCAGCATCACTGGATGTTGTAATATTATTAGCTCCTATAAACTTAATTGTTTCTTGACTACTAATAGTTTTTAATGAACTATCATCGGCTGCTACATTAAATGTAAATTGTGCCGGTATTGCTGCGGCGGTAATGTATCCGCTGTCGTTGGCTAATTGGCTTACATTTGTAGGTATAGTTGGCTTATTAGTTAAGTCTGTATAACTACCACTAAAGATTGTAGGGGTCCCAGTTAACTTGCTGTAGGCTAGACTTGTTATCCACGCTGGATTTGCGTATGTGCCTGTGGTATAAACACCGTTGGTCACCGTATCGGCATTGCCGTCAATACTTACACCTGTTAGTGTTTGGCTAGCACTTGATCTGTTTAGGGCAATACTGGTTGTACCAACATAGGTAGTATCTGCTCTACGTGCTATAGTATTATCAACTGCTACGGTAACTGCTGTGCTACCATCATAACTTGTTCCGCTGAGTCCTGTGCCAATAGTTAGTGCATTAGGATTTACTGCGGTGATAGTAATAGCAGCAGAACCATCAAAATTTATTCCGTTGATAGCACGAGCAGTTCCTAATTTAGTTGCTGTTGCGGCATTACCCGAGCTAGTAATATATCCTTGGCTAGTAACATAAGTCTGTGTAGCATAGGTCAATAGCGTAGACGACAGCGAGCTATTAGTTACATAAGATGTTAGGTTAGGCGGTGTAAATGTAAACACCCCCGAAGTATTGTTGTAACTTAAACTTCCTCCACCGCTGGCTGAAGCATTCGATGCTGATAAGTCAGTGAGTCCAATACCACTACCACCACTGCCTACTAGGTCAGCTGCTGGTTGCCATATGCTAAGGCTGGCATTATATTTTAAGACTTGACCGTCTGTGGCTCCCACGGTAGTCACATCATCTAAACTATTTAAAGTTGTTAATATTGTAGGCTTGCTGGTAACATCGCTCCAACTAACAGACCCAGTCCAAGCTGTAGTCTGTGTTGTGTTGTCACTGAATGTTAGTTGTTTAGATAGTTTAACTTCTGTTTCACTAAAGCGAACAACTTCCTTATTGCCTGCTGATGCATCACCTGCAATAATCTTAGTATAGGTATTGGCAATACTTGTGCCAAGTACTAAGTTACCACCGCCAGCATTACCTCCTTGCACATACAACCATCCATCACGCTGTCCTACATTATCATATAAACTATTCTCTGCTGTGCCGTCCCAACTTGCTCCGTTAATACCTAAATCAATATAGTAGTCTGTGTCGCTACCGTTTGGACTTGTTGCTACCCATTCTGTACTTGCGTGATTGCCATCGTTAGTATTTTGAAAGTTGTTCTGTGCGTAGTCGTTAACCTGCGCTTGACTTTGGATAACGGTGTTAGGTAGTGCAGCTACACCTGCGGCGCGGCCTGCAAATATAGCAGTGAAACCTTCAGCATCACCTGGTAATACTCCTGTGGCATGCAGTTTATTGTTAGTATCAAAGTCAATGGTATCTAGATCAAAGCTACTAGAAGTTACATATCCGCTATCGTTAGTAAAGGAACTAACTACGCTAGGAATGCCTGCCGATGTAATGTATCCACGAGTAGTTACATAAGTTTGTGTAGCATAACTAGATAAGGCGCTTGAAGTAATGTATCCGCTATCGTTAGTAAATGCTGAGACTGCTGTGGGTGCATTTGAAATACTAGCATATGGAACGGTACCCACACTGATAACTTGATTAGCAATGTTAATAGTGGTGCCGTCAATTTTAACACCACCTTTTACGGTAGTTGTTGCTGTGGGTAATGTATAAGTTCCCCCGCCTGTTCCTCCGCTGACAACGGTTCCCCCTGGTGTTACTCCATCGGAAATACGTAAAATACCCGTATCTTCGTCGTAAAATAGTTGTCCGTGAGCACCAACGTAAAATTCTACGTCTTGGCCAGGTATACGCCCAGATTTAATCTTTTGAATAGTCATACCAATATTTATCGGTATGTTTTTTTATTAATTTCTACGAAAAATGGGATTTTGCGGATTATGCTCGACTTCATCTTGCGTGAGCTTTTTGATAATTGGACTATCTTTTCCGGCTTCTGCTTTGTCTAGTTCTAGATGCTGTTGTAACGGAGGAACCATTATTGGATTTGGATCTGCTTTACTTGGATCTTTAGCTGGCAGATTGTTCTCGGACTCGCCGTCTAATTTGTCAATAATATCGGCTAACGCCCTCATAAATTCTGCTGCTCTCATAGTGTATATTTAGTATATTTCGCGCCACTGCCAGCCAACGCCGACGTTTGTGCTCTGTGAGCCTATGTTAGTTGCTACTACAACGTAGATCTCGCTGTCAGTGCTGTCATAGTTTTGTACAATATAATTCTTTTTGGCTTCGCTGGGAAGGTTACTTGCTGGGGCACCGCCGGCTTTTTGACTACCTTGTGTACTAGCACCAACAAAGCCGTTGTCCATTTCATCGCCACCTGTGAATGCTGTGCAGGTAGCGTTATATTGTACACCACTATCAGTGTCAACATCTACCCAGGTAGATCCAGTCAATGCGGCCTGATTAGGCAGTTTGATCAAACGCCATTTGATACTATCGCCATCGCTGAATACATTTAGGTTTCCAGAACGAACTATCATACGGTTGGCATAGGTTTTGAATGTTGTTTTTAATCTTATGGCCATTATGGTCAATGTTGCACCAGAGGCTATGGTTCTTAGGCTAGGGCTAATCACTGACCAATCCTGTCCTGCTTCTACGTAGCCGCCTTCTGACACTACGGTAGAGCAGATCTGATCAAAGTAAGCACCTGTAGTAGTGCCTGTGTTTACAATCTCACAGCGTACAGGCAAGTTTGGTGTGCTTATGTAGACCGTGGTCAAGTTGTTTGAGTGGTAGAATATGTGGCAGGGTATGTAAGCACCGTTGTGTACAAAACCTACGGTGACAGCACCCACACCTAACCATTGAAACTCTATAAAGGATAGTTGTGTTTTGGTAACATCTATATCAAATGTACTTCCGCCTGTGCCATCACATTTGTCAATGTTCCAGTCGGCCTGTGTGACACGATTCTCTACAGGAGCACCAGATGTATAAGTTCTTATAACCCAACTCAGAGTACCATCACCTGCTTGTTCAAAAAATATACCATTGTTATCATCAAAGTATCCTGTGCGCTTTGTAACATTGGCTGTGGCAGCATAGAAGTTAAAACTTGAAAGTATCTGCTGGCTCTTGCCTGGCATATAGTGATGATAGAACTTAGTCTGATGAACAACACGACTACTAGAGTTATTACTTGTGGTCAATCTAGCACAGGCTTTATTTGATTGAAAATCTACGGTGCCACCATTTAATGTATAGTCGATAAAGTTAGGATCTAATCCGTATAAGTGTTTGTAGTCACCTAGAGTAAAAGGTGTACTCATACGTATGCGTCCAAAAGCATCTGTCTGTCCTACTTTAAGAGTAGTACGAAGCACAGGTTGTCCTAAGGCATTGTACTCCATAGAGTTTTCAATTCTATGAAGATGAGGATCTCTTGGATGAATATACGCCGAAGTATTTTCAGGTTGTTCTGAAGGGAAAAGAGCCATATTAAATCTTTAGGTTTTCCACGGACGACCGGCAACTAAGCCGCCAGTGTTAGGATTATCGTCTGCGCCCGGAACATTGCCGTTATATGTGTCTGGCAATAATGTTGTGTCTAAAACATTGTTTGGTCTATAATATGGTTTAGAACTATCAAGAGAACCAGTTATTGTTCCATCAGTCGCAACTACTTTGCCTTGACGTTTTGCTTCAGCAATTTGTAATTTAAGAAGCTGTGATTGTTCTTTAGTATGTAATAATCTATCTGAAATACCGTTGGCTGACATTATTTTGCTCCATAGACCGTTCCTGGATACATTGCAACACTATCACTTCTAATATCTGCAGGATGTTTAGTTCCGTTTAAACTATCAGCACCAGCATCTACGGTCACAGAGTCAATGCTGGCATATTCTTCTTTCGGAGTATTTGAATATTCGGTTGGCTGACCTTGATCTGCTAGGTCTACAATTTGTTTAAATCTTTTTATATCTGTATCTTTGTATCCAGAAGGATCTGGGTCGTTTTGTTGTTGATCAACACCATCTATGATATCTAGCATGCCTCTTATTAATTCTGTAATTTTCATTGTACACCGCCCAATTGCCTAATGCGATTAATTTCTTCTTTAGCAGGATCGCCCTGTTTGTTCATAAAAGCTACAATTTTGTCATAGTCTGCCATTGTAACTGGACCGTCTTGTGATAATTTAATAACTGCTTCTGCTATATCATGTAGATCTGCATCTTGCTTAACTTCTTCCCGAGCAAGCTCTAGCAAACGTATAAACAACGGCACATCTAATTGCACTATATCCATTTTATAATCTCCGATCTAATATTTAGTGTTAAATAGCATACTATGATAAACAAAGAACCTTTTAAAAAACTATTGCAGGATCTTAAAGCATCAGGAAAATATCGTGTTTTTAATGATATTGTTAGAGAAGCTGGAAAATTTCCTACAGCTATTTGGTACGGGCCTTATAACATTAAGAACATAGTAAACTGGTGTTCAAACGATTATTTGGGCATGGGCCAGCATAAAGTTGTGCTAGATGCTATGCACACCGCTCTAGATCACACAGGATCTGGTTCAGGAGGCACTCGCAATATTGGCGGGTCTAGTCACTATCATAAAGCCTTAGAACACGAGCTTGCCACTCTGCATAATAAACAGAGCAGTTTATTATTCAGCTCTGCATATGTGGCCAACGAATGGACTCTTATTGCTCTAAGCAAGATTGTGCCTAATATTCATTTTATCAGCGATAGTAAAAATCACAATAGTTTAATTATAGGAATGAGTCATAGTCGAGCTCCTAAACAAATATTTGAACACAATAACCTAGAAGATTTAGAAAGCAAATTAGTTGCTGCTACACTTGCTGGCCATACTCCTTGTATTGTTTTTGAAAGTGTATATTCTATGGATGGTGATGTTGGAGACATAAGAGGAATTTGTAATCTAGCAGACAAATACAATGCTATCACTTACATTGACGAAGTACATGCGGTAGGGCTATACGGTGAGCGCGGCGCTGGTAAATTAGAAGAGTTAGGGTTCCAGGACCGAGTTGACATAGTTAACGGAACGCTTGGTAAAGCGTATGGTGTCCAAGGTGGATATATTGCTGCCGATGCAGATGTAATTGATGCTATCCGATCAGTGGCTGCAGGGTTCATTTTTACTACGTCTATGAGCCCTGTTACCTGTGCCGGTGCGTTGGCTGCAATCAAATACTTAAAAGAGCATAACGAAGTTCGAGAGAAACATCAAGAACGTGCTCGTAAATTAAGACATAGATTAAAGAAAGCAGGAATTCCTGTTATGGAATGTTCCACCACTCATATTATTCCTGTGCTTGTTGGAGATGCTAAGAAGTGTAAAGCAATGAGCGATATGCTGTTAAATGATCACAACATCTATGTTCAACCAATTAACTATCCTACGGTTGATGTAGGTACTGAAAGATTACGATTTGCACCCACTCCATATCACGACGACGGAATGATTGAAGATTTAGTCATTGCTCTTACTGCGGTGTTTAATAAATTTGATTAGTCTTTAAGTAATTAAAATATTCTTTAATACCTTGATCTATATTAAAGAATCCTTTAACATCAACACCAGCATCCTCTAAAAACTGGACTGATGCACAGGTGTATTCTTGATATTGTTCTTTAAGATCATTTGGCATGTCAATAGATATTTTTGTGCCATATCCAATCTCTTGTAAGCAAAGATCTGCAACTCGATCAAAACTTACAGCATTACCAGTACCAAGGTCGTAGAGACCTTCTTTATAATTGTTAATAAAATGATGTACGGTTTTAGCCACATCTTCGACATATATAAAATCTCTTAGATAATTTTCTGAGTTGTTGAATATTTTTAAAATTAAATTGTTTTCTAATTGACGGTACCAATGAAAGGGCGTACTAGCCATACGACCTTTGTGATATTCATTTGGTCCGTAGACGTTGAATAATCGAAGTATTACACCATTAGTTATTTCTTGTTCGCAGGTAAGTTTACTAAAAGCATAGTGGTTAACAGGACCGTTTCCGTTGCCGTATACTGCTGCGCTTGACATGAATATAAACTTTTTTCCGTAATGCTTACAAAGGTCGTGCCATCTTCTTGTACTAACAATATTGGATTCGTAGATGCTAGACCAATCTCTTTCTAGTGTACTTGCATTTGCTCCGCAATGGATAACACAATCGAACGCAGATAGATTGTCTATAATTTCTTTAGTAGAGTATAGTCCTTTATATTTTTTGCCAATTAAATTTTTATATTGATCTCCATAAGGCATATCATCAAAGAGGTAAACATCTTCGATTCCTTGTTTATTAAGATAACCTAAAATATAACTTCCAATAAAGCCTGCTGCTCCTGTGAGTATAATCATAGTATTTCCTCTAATGTTGGTGCATAACATCCAACGTGCTGTACCGTAATTGATGATGCATTGTTGGCAAACTCTAATGCTTGCATCATATTTTCTGTTTCTAAAAATTTGTAGGTCAATGCAGCTAAGAAAGTATCGCCTGCTCCTGTTACATCAACCAATGGAACTTTTTTAGGGGTTAGTTTATTATCCAAATATTGAACCCCATCTTCGCCAAGAGTAACAATTAACCATTTGCTGTTTGGTAATGTAATAGCCTTGCTTTTTTCTAATTCATTTATTTTTACATAACAGCCTTCGAACCTAACAAGGTCTGTTTTTTTAGTGTCAATGAAAATAGGTCCTTTGTATTCTTTTCTAATTTCTTCAACAAGTTCGTAGGTAATGGTTCCTTTGTTATAATCGCTGATTACTATTGCATCATAAAAATTAGGAATAGGAGTATCAAACCTAATAGGATCACTTTTCTTATCTCTATCAATTCGAACTATCTGTTGTTTACTGCGTCGATCGATAAGTCTTTCTTTTTCGCTAGTTTCCCCGTAGAGGAAATTTACATTGCACCCAAGTGCTTCTAAATTTTCTCTAACGTTGTCGGCCATACCCGCTTTGTAAGTATGTCCATGTGGATTGAACACAGGTATTGGAGCTTCAGGACTAATCCTATTCACACTTCCGTATGTGTAAATGTCTGTACCTTTATCCCCTATCAATAATATCCTGTATTGTTTTGGAAGTTGAGTGATTTGTTCGTTCATAAAATAATATTTCATTGCAGTATTCTTCTCCCACAATCGATCTATTGCGGTAGTCACTGCCTTTTACCATAGTTACAGGCCTAATGCTTTTAATTATTGAGATAAGTTCTTCTTCAGTATTGAAAATCTTAACATCATCTACAGATTTTAAATTCTGTAACATAAGCATACGATCCCATTGATCGTTAATAGGGCGGCCCGGCCCTTTAAGAAAATTTACACGAGCATCGCTGTCAATACAAACTAGCAAACGATCGCCAACAGACTTTGCATAGTTTAATAATTCTATGTGTCCTCTATGCAATATATCAAAAGTTCCATTGACTATTATTTGTTTCATGGTAACGAGTTAACAAAACTTGCAAGATCGTCAAATATAATAGTTCGACGCTTTAATTCTCTGTAAGTGAATTTGTTTAATTCTTTTTCTGTTTCAAGGCCATAACCTGTTCTAACTAACACAGGTTTTGAACCCATCTTAACTGCTGCTTTAAGATCTTTAATCTTATCGCCTACATAATAACCTTGATTAAATTTAATATCTGGAATTTCTTTTTCACATCTCTTAAACATTCCAGTATTTGGTTTTGCAAACGGATCATCTTTACGTGAGCTAGCAGAATAATATATTGCATCGATACTAGAACATCCTGCCTTGCCAAACAAATCTAGCATATGTGTGTGCAATGTATCTACTTGTTCTTGTGTATAGATACCCTTTTCAATTCCCCCTTGATCTGTAATGATTACAATCTTATAACCTTTACGTCTAAGTTCAGCAACTGCATCAACGCTGCCAGGAATTGGATCAAAATCTTCAACACGATAACAATAGGTACCTAGATCGCGATTAATAACTCCGTCACGATCTAAGCCTATTACACACTTTGTTCTAAACTCGCCACCAGTCCAGGTAATCTTAGGCTGGTTGTTCTGTGGCTGGTTGTTCTGTTGTTGCACTTTGGCTGTCTCCGGGAATGATTCGATAGTTATCCTCTACACTATCTGCTGTACTAACTTCAAATATCATTGAGTTTGGTACAAGAGCAATAAGTTGATGAGGCATCATAGGAGGGTTATGCCAAGTATCACCTTCATTTAAGAATTTTTCGTGATAGGTTGCTGTTTTTGTGTCGCACCAAACCAATTTAAATTTTCCTGCGTTTACAAACCATGTTTCGTCTTTTTCTTTATGAAAGTGCATACTAAACTTAGCACCTGCTTTTTCAAAGACCATAATCTTACCGCAGTACTTGTCGTTGGTTGCCCAAATAATTTCGCAACCCCATCCTTTATCTACTTTACCTTCTTGTCTTGTCATTATCGTTTCTCGATGATTTTGTCAACGAGTCCATATTCAAGAGCTTCTTGCGCTGACATAAACTTATCACGTTCCATGTCGCGAGCAAACTCTTCGTAGGTCTTACCTTTTGAATTATGCTTAACATAAATCTCAGTAAGATTCTTTTTCATTTTTAAAATCTCTTCTGCTTGAATTTGAATATCTGTAGCTTGACCACGGGCGCCGCCGCTGGGTTGATGAATCATGTGACGAGCGTTTGGCAACATATAACGTTTACCTTCTGCTCCTGCTTGTGCTAACAAACTTCCCATTGAACAAGCCTGTCCCATAACGTAGGTAGCCACAGGGCATTTAATAAACTGCATTGTGTCATAAATGCTCATGCCTGCTGTAACAACACCACCTGGGCTATTAATAAACAGACTAATTTCTTTATCTGGATTTTCGCTTTCTAAAAATAATAGTTGTGCAACTACAATATTTGCCATGTGGTCTTCAACTTCACCTGTTAACATGACAATACGCTCTTTAAGTAATCTGCTATAGATATCGTATGCACGTTCGCCTTTTGATGTAGACTCAACTACCATTGGTACTAAACTCATTTATGCTTCCTTAATGTTAGAAATATTTTTTAGTTTAAGCTCTTCCATTAGGTCCGTCAACCATCGTAATACCTTTACATTTGGTTTATAACCCAGTTCGGCTAATCTTGTAATATCTGCTTCTGTATTTGCTACTGCTCCAACACGTGGCGGAACAACTATTTGTCTATGACTAATAATGTCTGCCAATTGTTTGATACTTACAGATTGGCCTGATCCTAAATTGAATACGTCTCCGTGTTCACCGTACTCTAGAACAATCATAAGACCTTTGATAACATCACTAACATGAACAAAGTCTCTGCGTTGATCACCACCGCCGTGTAACAACAACGGTTGATTGGTTTCCCAGGCAGAAATAAACTTTGGAATCACTAATGCGTTTTTGCCAAAGTCCATAAAGTCTCCGTACATGGTAAAAGGTCTTATTATTATTAATTCTGTATCCCCAACAAGACTCTGCACGTGAAGTGCCCATTCTGCAGACATCTTGCTCACAGCATAAGGATTGGTTGGCATCAATTGGCTATCTTCTCGTTGTTTGATTGTACCGTTGTTTCCATACACTGAGCTAGAACTTATATAAACAAATTTCCTTACACCCATAGTTTGGCATAAACTAAAAAATTTATGTGTTGCTGTTATGTTTACATTATAGTATTCAGCGTACTCATTCCAACTAGGATCAATCCTAGATCGATTGGCCATATGAACAACAACATCAACTTCTTTAAGATGTTCTTTTAAAACTGGAATATCTTCTGTTATATCGCAATAATGTATTTGATTATTGTGCGACCACCCTTCTCGAACACTTTGGTCCCATAAGAACGGAGGTTTATCAATCAATACCGTTTCGTCAAACATTTGTTTTAAGAATGGGGTAGCATTGCGTCCAAGAAACCCATTTGCTCCAGTGATCATTAATTTGCTCATATATTAATTTATTTGTCAATGACTTGATTTTTTAGTAATCTGAGCATATAATACATTCTCGGCGTTAAATACACTTTGTTAACCAAAAGTAAAAAAATGAGTACCCTACTATTAAATGCAGACATGCAACCAATTAGCCTACTTCCGCTATCTTGTGTAGATTGGCAGGAAGCCATTCGCTATATGGTTTTGGACAAGGCCGAAGTCCTTGAGTGGTATGACGACTGGATTGTTCATTCAGCTCGTTGGGAAACTAAAGTTCCTGCTGTACTAATGCTCAAGGAATATCAAAAGCCTAAGAACACAATGCGCTTATCTAAGCGTAATGTATTCTTGCGAGACCAATATACTTGCCAATACTGCGGTACAGAAGTAACAGATCAAACTGCTACTTTGGACCATGTACATCCTGTGTCAAAAGGAGGTAAGACCACTTGGGAAAACTCTACAACTGCATGTAAGCCTTGCAACTATAAAAAGGCTGCTCATGTAGGTAAGATGAAACCAAAATTGTCTCCATACAAACCCCACTTTTGGGATCTAGTTGAAAAGAGAAAACTAAAAGGTTTTCACTTACATCATCCAAGCTGGGCATCTTATTTGGGTGTTGAATGACTCCGATCAGTCTATCTCCAGCGGTTGTATGGAAAGGCCATTATTCTGGTGACCTAAGTGAGTTGGTTAAACGAGCTTCTCATAAACTCAAAACTGGATCACAACTTAATAACAGAGTAGAACGGGACGGAGGGATAAGTTCTTCCTCCGATCCCGATGCGCCTCACTACTGGGAAGAATCAAACGATTTTCTTGTTTGGGCGGGACCAATGATAGAAAAAGTTTGGGCTGAATGGCAACTTCCAAAATGTGACTTATCAATAAGCTCTAGTTGGGTTAACCTTCATCCTTTTAACGGATGGACTGACGAACACACTCACGGTAGTGTTCCGTTGGTCTGCGTTTTATATGTTGAACAACCTGCCAACGGTGGAAACTTAGAAATTTTTGATCCAATGTTTCATATTTGGAGCGGAAGTCTTAGAGTTGAGCTTCCTTGGAAAGAAGTTGAAGTCCAAACGGGAGATGTATTAATGTTCCCAGGTTGGATGCTACATAAAACTCAAAAAAACAACTCAAACGATGATCGGATCGTTATGAGTATAAACATTAGCCCAAATCCTCACACATTCCATAGAACATTTTAGGTTGACATCTGTATTTTCCTGTGTTATACTAGTAACATAGTAAACTTCGTATAGGGAGATATATGGATACACTTTTAATGTTATGGGTTTTGGCTTGGGGCAACAATGCTTATAATGAGTTGACAGAACCTCCGCCCGAAGTTATAATAACAAAGTTACCTGTATCGCCTGAATTGTATTACCCAGACCTCACAAATGAAGATATGTGGGACCCAAACTGGATCAACAAGAAAGTTTAAAATGCGTTATATATTAGCATCTTGGGATCGCGAAGGATTCGAATGTTTAGAAGACATTACTTCTAAGCATCCGGACATTTGGGAAAAAAACCAAATCATCGAAGTGCTCAAAGGCAACGAACTCCGAACAAATCCGTTGGCACAACAAATCGGACACATGACTCTTCGTGCTCGTTTCAATTCGCAACGTTGTTATGAAATCTATGTGTTCACCACAGAAGATGATATAGAATTTAAAGATGTAGAAGATTGGATGATTGCTGATCCACAAAGTTTAGTTAATTGGATTCGTGTTAATCACTATGCCAAAATCTACTCGGACTATCACCCCAACCACAAACCTGTAATTGTTTAAGGACTTATATGCGAACACAACCACAAGTTATTATTCAGCGTCTTGAAGCAGACAATAGCCGTCTAGCTAAAGAAGCTGTTATTGCTGATGCTATGACCGAAGGCTTAGATGAGTTCTTCGAAGGCGTAAAAATGGCGTTAGACAATCTTTATACATTTGGTGTTAAACAGGTCCCTACATCAGACAAAGATGGACAGGGACTAAGTTGGGATAACTTTAAACAACTGGCAGAGAGTTTATATCGTCGTGAGCTCACCGGTCATGCCGCACGTGATGCTATCCAATTGGCTATGGATGTGGCAACCAAAGATCAATGGAATGATTTTTATCGTCGTATTCTTATTAAAGATCTGCGCTGTGGTGTTAGCGAAAAGACCGTTAACTCTGTAGCAAAGAAACAAAAGAAATTAGAATATGCTGTGCCAGTATTTGAATGCCAGCTTAGCCACGATAGTGCTAATCACGAAAGCAAACTTACAGGTAAGAAAATTGTAGAGCGTAAGTTAGATGGTGTTCGTTGTTTAACGGTAATTGATTATGAACAACGCACCGTGACACAATATACACGTAATGGTAAAGTCCTTGAAAACTTTAAACACATTACCGATTATCTGCAAAATTATATTGACGAGTTTGGTCGTTCATATGTATTAGACGGCGAAATTATGAGCAATTCGTTTCAAGATTTAATGAAACAAGTTCATCGTAAAGACAATGTAAATGCGTCTGATGCTGTTCTCAATTTGTTTGATATTGTACCATTAGTGGAATTCAAACAAGGCAAGAGTACATTAGGTCAACGTCGTCGTAGTGCTTTCCTAAAAAATTGGGAAAACATCTTTAATGATTCGGGTTTTATAACCATTGTGCCTCAACGAGAATTCAATCTTGATGTGTTCACAGACGAAATTGATTTCAAAGACTACATGAAAGAAATGGTCGAGGCAGGCTATGAAGGCGTAATGATCAAAGATCCTGATGCCAAATATGAATGTAAACGTAGTACCTCTTGGCTTAAGATGAAACCGTTTATTGAAGTTAGTCTATCAGTTACGTCAGTAGAAGAAGGAACAGGACGTAATGTAGGCAAGTTAGGTGCTATTGTTTGTGAAGGTGTAGATGATGGTAAAAGGATTGTGGTCAATTGTGGTTCGGGTTTTACAGACGAACAAAGAGCAGAATTCTGGGAAGCTAAGGATACGCTCATTGGGCAGGTCGTGGAAGTCCGTGCAGATGCAGCGACTCGGAGCCAGGATAGCGAAGATACGTGGTCGCTACGTTTTCCACGATTCCTCCGGTTCCGTGGATTTACAAAAGGTGAAAAACTCTAAGATGCAAAAAGGTGCTATTAAAGATCTAATCTATGGTGGTTTGGAAGAGATCTTAAACAACAGAAACTACTACTATCACTCCAGTGTGGGTGCTGCCTACAGCCATTTAACCGAGGACGGTAAAGTGGCAGTCGTTGAGTTTATGGACTTGATGTCGTGGAAGATCAAAGAAGCCAACGAAGCAGATCTAGAACGTAGAGCCAAACAACAAGTATTAGATCAACTTAAAAAGAAAGATTAATGGACATAAAATTTTACTGCACCGATCCTGCCGTTGTAGAACATTTTTCTCCGCAGCCGGCAAATAAAGTTATACCACAATGGTATAAAGACCTGCCTGTTGACATTTTAGATCGTTGGGGGAAACTTGATGTGCCTAGTGCAAAACAATGTGTTCCTTTGCAGGATATGATTACCTCTGGGTATATTTTATTCAATAGTTTTGATATAGAATTATATCCTAATATGATCGAAGGGATTGAAGATTACAAAGTTCGAACACCATCTAGAGAACACGTAAGCAGTCATCCGCACAAACAATGTCCTGTTCACATTGACGGGAAAAAGAAAAACTATATTAAAATTGTAAACGAATGGCTTGTTCGGACGCCTCCGGGCTATAGCTGTTTGTTTATACAACCATTTTACCATTTTGAAGAAAACTTCAAATTGTTGCCTGCTATTGTTGATACAGATACATTTGATATTCCAGTTCAATTTCCGGGATATCTAACAGGTAAACATGAGTGCTATACTATCAAATCAGGTACTCCGTTAATGCAGGTTATTCCTTTTAAAAGAGAAGATTGGAATATGAGTGTTGAGCTTAAACAACCTCAAAAAAGTTTCTTAGAATTTTCTTTTTCAAATACTTATAGAAGTATTTTTCATCGTAAGAAACATTACAAATGACAATTAGCTACATTCCAAATTACACTATAGAAAACACTACTATCAGTGTAAACGAGAACGCATATAATACCATTCAATGCTATGCTGGCGGTGCTGAAATGCTTCGTGTTGCTAAAGATGGATTTTATGTTCGTGGAGTAAAAGTGCCACAGGATGATAAAGAAGCAGAAACCGTGTACAATGCATTCAAGGCATTTTTAATGTGGTCAGAACTTAATAGGAGATGATATGAGTGGACGTGGATTTATTGCAGAAGAACTGCCAACCGTTTGTGAAATGTGCGGAAAGATAGACGAATGTCGTCCCTATGGTCCAAACGATGAGCAAATTTGTTTTGAGTGTGCTATGAAAGACGAAGAAACAACTCAAAAGAAAATGGCTGCTTATATTTTCGGAGTTGAAGAATGATTAGACTAGTATTGGTATTTGCTTTTTTGGCAGCAGTCATCCATTTTACCATTACAACTTGGAGAAACATGACCGGAAAGGAACGTTGGTCGTTGACAAAAACTCTAGGTTATAGTATAATTGTTTCACTGCTAGCAATAGTGGTAATGATGTTTATCGTAGTTTTATTTTAAGGACACACACAATGAAGCGTATTGCAACTCTTTCTATCCTTGCCGCGGCTATTTTGGCCACTGGCTGTACTCGTATTGAAACTGGTGAAGTTGGTCTGCGGGTCGGCTTTGACAAACAAGTTAAGAATGATGAGCTCTTGCCTGGCAGTTTTAATCAAACCATTATTGGAGATGTTCTTACATTCCCGGTTAAGGATGTTAACGTCAAACTGGATGACATGACTCCTATTGCCAAAGATAACAGCACAATGAAAGACTTTGATGCTATTGTTATCTATAGTTTGAACCAAGCACAGGTAGCAGAACTTTACAATACAAAAAGCAAAGCATTTCACGTTAAACATGACGGTGATACTTATCTAATGTTTAATTACATTTACAATGCTGCTCGTAATGCTATCTACAAAGAAGCACGTAAGTATGAAGCATTGGACATGGCGGACAATCGTCAGCAAATGGAAACTGCTATTAAAGAACAAATCCAAAAAACTCTTGTAGAAGAAAAATTGGATGGTTCAATTACTATTACACAAGTTCTTGTTCGTAATGTTGTGCCAGCAGACTCCGTTGTAGAATCAGCCAATGCTCTTGTTCGTGCAAAGAATGAGTTCAAACAAAAAGAAGTTGAAGTGGCTACTGCTAAGAAAGAAGCAGAGCGTATGCAAGCTCTGAGCAATCAAGGCGCCCAATCAATTGCTTACATGAACGCACAGGCCGCACTTAATATCTCAGAAGGTATTAAGAACGGTAAGGTACAGACAATTGTTGTTCCTAGCAACATGACTGGTTTGATGATTAACAAGTAATGAAGATCTTCGGACGCTCAGGGGGCTACTACTTATTTTGGTGTAGTGCCCTCTACCTAGTGATAGGTATGCTAGATATATTTTTTATCGAAGCAGACCTATCACCGCAAATACAGATAGCATGGTTATCTGTTCTAGTTGCTCCCTTTGTGTTTCCACCCTGGGGGCGTTGGTTTAATTTAGATATAAATTGGGATAAGAAAATGTTCAATTTGTTTGGCAAAAAAGATAAAGGCAATGTTGTAGACTTTCCTAAACTGGTAGAGCCTACAGAACCTAAACCAGAACCCAAAAAAGAAGAACCTGCTAAGATTTTTTATCGCCTGGGCCTAACTGACAACAACCGTGTTAGTTTCCAAATGGGCTACAGCGAGATTACCATGAATAAGGCAGGTTGTCAACAAATGATTGATCAACTTGAATTCTTTAAAGGTCAACTCTACGACGACAACGACACAACCCCGCCCGATCCAGACGGCGGTGAACCAGTTCCAGTTCCAGAACAAAAGGCTGCGTGATGGTTATTGAAATCGTGATGTGGGGATTCCTATCAGCTTTTGGCTGGTGGGGAGCCAACCATTATGTAATTGAACCTTACTTTCCTCCACCTATCGAAAAAAAGAAAGAAGACAATGGGATCGATTCTAAGTGATATTTTTGATGATTGGAGAAACGATGCGTCTTATTACAAGCCGCAACATAAAAACTACAATCAGCCTGTAAAGATTATTAGGGTTCCGTGTTGTCACAATGACGATCAAGAACCTGTGTCTATCATTTGTCCAGACATGAAAAACGGGCCATGGATCGCCGGTGGTGCATGTCTACGCTGGTATCAAGGTCTTCCTGTAGGAGATGCTGATATTGATGTGTTCTGTTCATCTCCTGAACAGGCACAACAAATTATCGATGAGATTAAAAGCTACGGTCGTTATTCTACAAAATTTGAAAGTGAAAATGCCACCACGTTAAGCTATCATAGTAAAGATAGTAAGTATTGGACTTTACAGATCATTAAGCGTAGGTATTTTAAAAACTTACAAGAAGTTATTGATAATTTTGATATTAGTGTTTGTCAAATTGGCACAGGAGGTCAAGAGTGGTTAATGGGTAAAACTACTGCTCGAGATATTCGTGAGAAAAATCTAAGAATGAACATGCCATTGCAACCAGATGCTGCTAAACGTCTTGCAAAATATTGGACTTATGGTTATCGTCCTGTAGACGGTTTGCTTGATTCTATTCGAAATAATCCTGTAGCAAAACAAGAATTCCAAGTAGATGGAGATTACGAAAATGCGTTCTGAACTAAGTTGGAGTGTACTAGATCCAAAACCGGTTCTATTGTATATTAGAAATTCTGACGAATATATATGTTATTGGAACGGCATTGCTATGACACATACTATGGCTATGAATATGGCTTTAGAACCGTTTGGTATCTTTGCTACTCCAGAAATGAAAACATCTATGGAACAGGACTATCGAAGAATCTATTATGCAGGAGGTTTCGATACTCGTGCTTGGGATTTTAAAGTTTCAGAAAGCCCAATATATCCATATGTAAAACGTTTAATGGCTGAACATATTAAAAAGACCATTGCTGAACAAAAACGTCCTATTGCAGAAGTATTAGGATGGTTTGATTATAGTAGGGCTCGAACAGATAATGATTGAAGATATATTTGCTATTTCAATATATAGAACAAAATATAAAGATAACATTGTTGAATTACAAAACAATGTTATCCCCCTTCTTGAGCCTGTCTTTGCTGAAACAATTAAAGACAATCAAGGTTCAATGAGGAACGGTGGATTATGCTCTTATAATGTTGTACGCAATTTACAATCAATGCCCGAACTACAAGGGTTATTAGAATTTTTAACAGAACATGTTAATGCATATTGGCAACATTTAAATTATTCAGGAAAACCTGCTATTGTTGAGATGTGGGCCAATCGATATGCTCCAGGGTCATTTATCGATACGCACAATCATAGTCCAGTTCCGTTAACATCAAGTTTTTATCTTAAGAAAAATAAAGATTCGGGCAATCTTGTTTTTGAACACCCAAATGAAGTAATACTTAAACATCAACCATATTCATTTAACAATAGAAGTTCATATCACCAGTTGTTTGATTACGAAGTGCCTGTTGAAGAAGGAGACCTTGTTATCTTTCCTTCATATCTAAGACACAAGACTATGCCCAATCAATCTACAGAAGATAGAATTATTATTGGTACAAACATATTCGCTGTATGATAAGAACTATTGAACCGGATATATTAATGCTCGATCCTGATCAGTGTATGGAATTTTATTCTGCACATAGAGAAGGGTTAAGAGAGTTTTTCATTAGTCAGATAGCCACTCACAAAGTACAAGGTGATGTTGCTGATTTAGGATGTGGTCCTGCAGACTATTCTTTTGCATTATCTAGAGAATTTAGAAACATTCATATTGATTGTTATGACGGTTCCCCTGCTATGATAGATCTTGCTAGAGAATTTGTTGTTGCAGATAATAGACAAATTACATTATACAACAAAATGTTTAGCGATATTGATAAAAAGTATGACTGGATTATATCTACAAATACTCTACATCATTTTCACAACCCAAATGATTTTTGGAACGTTGTAAAAAACATTTCGAAACCAGGATCGAATGTTTTTGTATTGGATCTAGCTCGACCCGACAGCGAAGATACAATTGAGTATTACATAAACACATTTTCTTTTTTAGATGGCGAGAAATTTAAAGAAGATTTTAGAAACTCTTTAAGAGCCGCTTTTACCAAAACCGAATTAGAAGAACAATTAAAACTAAATGGGCTGACAGGCCTATCTGTACAATCATTTTCATTCCCTTTGGAAGTGTTAATTGTACAAGGAAAGATTGACAACTAATAATAATTCACGTATAATGTAGTTAGAAAGGACACAAAGATGGACATGGATCAAGCAGCAGTTTTTTTGGCTGGATCAATTTTGACGGCTATAGGATTTTTAGTTATACTAGGAGCAATCTTAATTGCTAATAACCTTATAGCCAAGTACTGGAAGTCTTGGGGTTGGCATTGGATGCCGTGGTGGGCAGGCGAGCCTCAAAGATTTATGACTCAAGAAGAAGTAGAGAAAATTGCACCAACATTAAATGACACAAACGACATTAAGGTGAATAAATGATTACTCTAAAGCAATTTATGGAAACTTGTAACTATCGTATTACTGAAGGTAGTGAATACGGTTGGCAATGTTTTGGGCGTGATGCTTATCGCTTAGATTCTTGGAATGGCGATATTGAAGGACACACAATTACCATTGTGTTTGATACCAAAACACAGGTTGTCTATGAAGTAGAAGCATTTGACTATAAACGTGAACGTGCTTATCGTATGATCAATCTTGCGTTCAAACCTGCCTTTGATGCAGAAGTTGAGGATCGAGAAATCCTTGATATGGCTTGGGAAAAAGATGACGGTACACCCGTTAAGTATGTTGACATTGATGTAGATGAAGACTTTCTTGAAAAGGCCTATGCTATCTGCAACGATCAAGAATATGATACTCGTGTACAGGTTCAAGTAGAGTTCTCAGACGAAGAACTTTTAAATTACATGAAGATTGCTCACGAACGCGATATTACTTTTAATCAACTTGTAGAACAAGCATTAAAGGCTGCAATCGATCTTAATGCTTCTATTAAGAATCTTAGATTAGACTAACCAAGTATTCACTGCCTGTGTTCCTGCAAGTTCACAGCAGTGACTCCATAGGTCTCTTGGTGGTATTGTAAATAGATCTTCTGGGCCTGGAGCACGGGCAACTATCCAGCTAGAATCAATGGTCCACGGACCTTCACCGTCCATTTCCATTTCAAGTTGTCCTGGTGCCCAACTGCTTAGACCAATCATAACTCTAAACCATTTTGGTCTATCGCCATCGATGATCTTGTGAAACATATTCATTGAACTGGTCATTGACCAATGTGTTCCAATTCTTAAGGTATTGTCTGCTGTCCAGCTTGGGTCATGCAACATCCATACCGTGTTAACTCCAACTGGCCCACCCCAATATAAAGGAATGTCTTGTTCCAGAGATATTTCAATTGGTTTTATTATTTCATTAACGGTATGACCGGACGGTCTGTTAATGCACAAGCCCTGACTACCCTGATTTGTATCCTGGGTCAATAATATTACGGTTTGTTTAAATCTTGGGTCTGCCATTGCTGGCGGAGATATCAATAAATCTCCAGGGCGGTATTGAGTCATTGTTTAACTCCAATCAGGTAAAGGGCCTCCGTATTTTTTGCCTTTGATCTTTTTGCCTCTAACTTTAACACGTTCGCTGCCTACCTTGTGTGATTTGCCGCCTTCTCTTGATCTGTACCCTTGACTCTTGCATGAAGCAAGCTGGCTGGCTCCAAGGGCACTATCGGGCTTTCCCGATGTACATAAGGCACGCGATGCAGGTTCTTCTGCAACTGCTTCATCGTCTGTGCCACCTCCAAACATAACATCATCGTTGATTGGAAAATCTAAATCCATAAAACGCTCAGGTAATTGAGCTGTGCTGATAATCATTTCAAGCTCTTCTTCTGTTGGATGTACTTTCAAAAGAACTTTGGCAGCTTCATCGTGAGCATCGCCATTTTCCCAAATATTAATATCATAGTGTTCTTTGTAAAGTTCAGCCACGGCCTGCATGACCTTATGATAATCTGTGGTGAATATATTTTCTGTAATAATATCTTTTATTTTCATATTAAGCTACCTGAGCAACTGCGTAGATCGCGTTGACTAAAAGTGTTTTAGTATCTAGGTCAGTGGCTTCTGCATCAAGTCTATCTGCTCGAACTAGGTCTAACATTAGTTCTCGATATTCATCCGCTGATATACCACCCTGTTGATATTGGCCAGCAATTTCCAAGGCCATTTGAGCTCTTTGTGCTGCCCAACTTGGGCCATTGGCTGCTAGATGTTGTAGGTGTTCAAACATTAGAATCTCCCAAGGATACTAGCTGCGGCACGCTCTGCTTGTGCTGCCATTAGTTTCTTTTTAATTTCACAATAGACCTTAGAACCCTGTTGTGTCTGTGCTCGAGTAACCATGTCTCCTACGGTTTCCTGTAAGGGTTTGATAATGTTAATAACATCCTGATGTCTACGACCAGCGGATTGGCTGTATAATTCAAACCAACGTAGATCCTGTTGTATCTTTAGTACCTGTGGTAACTGCTCTTGAGAGCAGTCCAAACGATCAATGTCTGCACGAACATCGATTATTCTAGAACTTTGATTAGGATCCGAAAAACTAGGAATCATGCCTACTAGGCTTGAGCAGCCAGAAAGCATGAAAACACATACTAGAGCAATTAGTCTATTCATAAAAATATTTAGTTCTTAGGCTAGATTAAATGCTATGCTGACTCGCTGTTTATCTGTGCGGTTAACTCCTACCTTGTGTGTTAACCAACTAGGAAACATGATCAAAGTTCCTGTTTTTGGCTGTATATGATGGCTCTGACGTTGTGGCAGTAGATCTGCGGGCCATAGTCTAAGATGATCTACAGGGTTAGGGCTTTTAAAGGTTAAATTACCCTCATCACCATCTGCTTGATAATAGTAGCAGCCCGAAATAGCTCGTTCCGGATGTACATGATCGTACATGAAGTTTTTGGGCTCGTAGATATTGACCCAGCTGTCTGTGAGCCTAAAGGGTCTAACTGGATATTTGATAAAATTACACCAATCACGTAGACTTTCAAATATAGAGTCAGTTAGGTGGTTCATGCCCAGGTCCACAATATCGTTGGAGCCGTCAAATTTAAAGCTGGAACTAACTTCGTCGTCCCAGGGATTATCCTTGACTTCCAACTGGTCTAATGCTTGTTTGATCTGTGCCTGTACTCGATCTAGTTCTTCGCCCTCTAGTTCACGTACATAAACAGGAGCATAAAATAAGTGTAGTTTTTGTGATTTCATTTGAATACCAAGTAAGTTGAAAGAATGTATTTGGTTTGTCCGTCTTGGGGCATAAGCCCTGCATGAGGAAAATGCCAAGTGGGTGTGAATATACAGAGCCGACCTCGACGAGCAGCCACGGTCATGTTTTCCAAAGGAAACTCTGTGCCAGCGTCCGAATCGTTGAGATAAAACAAACAGGCCAAAAATCTAGATGAAGTTTCTAGGGTAGTATTATCAGCGTGTAGTTTAAACTCATGACGACCATTGGGTCTATAGCATTTGATTCTAAAACCCTCTAGGGCAAAGTCATAGGGCAAGATGTTTAGAGTGTCCCAATCACGCTTATAGTCACTGACCAAGGGTATGACCCTAGCTGAGAGTTGATCGCAGGTCTCAGTCCAATCATAGGCCCAGTGGCTGCTTTTCTTATAAAGATCCCAGGGATTACGAGCCTGAGGGTGGCGTGTAGAGTGTAGATCTAATTCAATTAATTTGGCCCACTCGCCCGGACGTTCCTTATGGAATCGAGCGCAGAGTTCAAAGGCCTTGACCATTTCATCGCAGAATTCTGGGTCAAGGGCAGCGTCAATGACCCGTATGTAGTTTTTGTCGTAGACTATTTCCATGCAGTATTTACTGCTGGGGCCTAGCTGCCAAATACGATTGTGAATGCTGTTTGTCTAAGGGCCAGGTTATCCACATAGGCCTTGGTAGTGGCCTGAAGGGGTTCTGTTACTGCTTCTGTTAGGCTAAGGGTACCCAGGGTAGTTATGTGTAGCCATTGGGGGTCTGTGTATTCTTGAGTTTCTAAAACAGCACCCTCTTGATAGGGCCCTGTTTCAAGCTCAAAGTTTAAGACATAGTCAGGGCCAGTGCCTTCAATGGTCACTGAGCTGCCCGAGCCCGAGGGTCTAGTTGTAACAGAGCCTATGCTGATCTCAGGTGCAGGGCCTGCGACATAGCCAGCTACCTGTTCACGCCCATCCGACCAGCGATATATGAGATTGCCCGTGGCTGTGTCTACTCTAAGACTTTCTATTTGCTGAGCTGCGGCCGAAGTTTGTACCACTTCTGTAGTGATCAGCTGTGCCCTAGGCGTTTGAGCAGTTTCATCGCTGACCAAGCCTGAGGTAGTCAAAGCCCAGGTTAGGCTAAGATTTTCAGCTGTGACAATGTTGTCTGTGGTTAATAGTTCAAGGGGAAACTGAGTGCCCAGAACTGATCTGCCCTTGCGAATGTTCTGTTGATAATGATCAAACCAAGCACGTGACCAATCAATTCTATTCTTATACTCTTCACGGTCTATGGTGATGCTGACAATGGTCTGTCCTAGCAGATCCGAGCTAGGCGGGTTAGCTGTGCGTATTTCCTTACTGGTAAATTTAAGCGCAACTTCTCGAATGGCTCTAGCATTGGCCCTAGTGGGTGTAACTCCTGAGCGTATCAAGGAGTCTGTGAGCACACGATGTTGATTTTTGGTAAGAGCCATACTAGTATTTAATTAAACCCAGCTGCGACTATGACTTCTAGATAATTCTGGGTATTTGATTTCAAAGAACACACGATTACGATCAGGCACAAAAAAGTCTATGTCGCCCCCAGGTTGTATACTGAGAAAGCCACCCCACGCTTGTACATCACGCCAAATCTGTTCAGGATCTAACCCATGTCGAAAGTGATGATATCTATAACAATGATCTGTGATCTGAATCGCCATCCTGTACTTATCCAAAATGGCCGAGCATAATTCTATAAGCCGCGAAGCGGCAGCGGTAGCGCCATAAATATCAAATGAGGAAATTGCTGTTAATTTTAACTCTAGGCCTAGAGGCATGCTCACAGCTTTGCCCACAGGGCCTTACAGAAGATCCACATAGAGTGTGTGTGCAGATAAGGATACAGGTATGAAACAACAGGTTTGGTATCTGGTGCATAAAGACACCCAAAGACGCTTAAAGTACTACAGGTCTCTTGCGGGTGCTCGTATAGCACAAAGAGCACGTAATCATAGACTGGGCTTTATTGAGCGTGTAGAGCGTGTAGAGATATGGGATAACTGGGAAGTGGAAAGGTGCAAAAATAAAGCGGGTCTTATCTTAGAAGCAACTTGGTGTATAGTAGAAGACACCGTGGACATTGAGGATTTATATGCAGAAGAATGATACGAAACTACAAGCATTACTAGCAAGTATAGTCTTAGTCTTGGTCTACTGGCTGTTTTGGATCATAACACATTAAATACTTGTATAACAACAAACAACTACGCAGGAGCGTGTATATGCGTAATCCAGAAGAAATTTCTAAATGGGTAAGAACAGAACTGGCTAGAGTAAATCCCTATACAGATAAACTTAGAGCACATCTTTGGGCAGTGGGTTTTCTAAGTTCAATTATAGCTAGTCTAATATGGGCAGACTCTAAGAACTTGACGAGTTTTAGACTGGCTGTGGCTGCTAAACTCAAAGAACAAGATAGACTATGACCTATAATGGCCCCGCTGTAGAATCAACGTGTACATATATGTAGTATAGGCCTAAAGGCCGAGGGAACTATATATACATTCTTACTGAAGGATAAGAATCAAAGATTCTTACTGAGCTGTAGACGTTGATTTTACTGGGGTTTTGCAGCTGGGTCAGTAAGTAGCAAAAAGTGTGATTTACTGAGCCTAGACTCGCGTACAGGCCCCGCTGCGTAGGGTGTGCGCAAGGAAAAAGTGCAGAAAAGTGTGATAAAGTGTGAAATTGTGTGGTATTTGAACTATGCCTCATAACCAATTCACCACGGTAGAGTCTACACTAAAAGATTCTAGCCTAGACTCTGCTCAAACGATTCAGAATCCACCATTTCTCAGGGAGAATCCACCGTGAATCCACCGTGAACTAGTGCTCTTAAACCAGTCTACGGTAGGCGCAAAGTGGCCCCGCTGCTGTAGATTGTGGTTGACATACTCACGTAATGACTATATAATATCGCATATGACACAAAGAGAAGTATTTGAATATAACAATGAAGAAGAAGCCGAAATGGCTCAGATTCATAGTCTACACATTAATCAGAACGCTATAGATTCTGTACAAGCAGAGTTGGCTCGTCAAAGATCACAGCCTAGTCTAGAGGAATGTGAAGACTGCGGTGAAGCTATTCCACAGGCTAGACAGCAAATGGTCCCAGGTTGTACACGCTGCGTATACTGCCAAGGCTTATTTGAGCGTCGTAGAGCTGGATACTAATAGGCCCCGCTGCTATACACACGTACATGTATGCAAAAGAAAAGACTATTATCTAAAAGCAGAGACTCTATGACCCTACCTGATGAACGTTATCGCGCTGTAGAGCAAACACAGCGTTTTCTAGAATCACTATTAGATTCTGCACAAACTCCCAGAGTACCCAAAAAGATCCGAGATTCAGCAAGAAGTCTGCTGCGCCACTATCCCTCACGTTGGGATCTAGATCGTGCAGCAGCAGCTAGTCCTGATGTTTTTATACGTAGACTTGATCCCTTGTACAAGATGGTCAAGACTCATGACATGCAGCAGCGTATGGCCGAGGATGTGGAAGAAGATCTACGTGAAGCTAAGAATAGAGGTGAACTATGACTAGGATAAAGATTGTTCAACCGGTGGAAGCGGACGGGGAAGTGGCTATGACTCCAGAAGAACTAGCACTAGCACAGGCTCGTCAACGTGCTGCGCTGGTGCCTAAATACGGGGAACCTGGCTGGAATCCTGATGCTCGCGACCCCGACACTGACACCTTACCCAATCAATAATTAATTCACGCATTAGCTCAGTTGGATAGAGCAACAGCCTTCTAAGCTGTGGGTCAGGGGTTCGAATCCCTTATGCGTGGCCAGTTAGGGCCTCTAGCTCATGTTGGTTAGAGCAGCGGACTCATAATCCGTTGGTGCCGTGTTCGACTCACGGGGGGCCCACCACTTGAGAAACCCTATAGTCAACTCAGCTATAGGGTTTTTTCTTGTCCAAACGGCTGTGATCGTGTACAATATGCATTTAAACAAGGACAGCAATGACAGCACTACAGCAAAAGTTCTACGCTGCGTTAGCCTCGCTACAGCAGCACACAAATTTAGATGACGAAGAACAGCAAGACGCAATTGCTGCACTCGCGCAGCTAATCGAGGATCACGTCAAATAACCCTAGGCCCTCTAGGGTCTTAGACAAAATTGGTTGACATTTTGGCGCAGAGATCGTACAATATACATATGTTGAAGGAGCGGCGAATGCGAGCAAAGAGATCAGATCGTAATCACATCATCTATGAACTACGTGTTAACGGTGAGAACTACATTGGTGTCACAGCCAAGACTGAATCAACTATTAATAAGAGTGTTCGCGCTCGTGCTGCCAAGCACTTCTATCGTGCCAAAACAGAAACTAAGAATTGGCTGCTTTGCTCAGCTCTACGCAAGCTCAACAGCAAAGAAGAAATTGAAATCATTGTTCACGAGATTGTTCGTGGCAAAGCCCTGGCCCATAAGCGCGAAGTAGAAATCCGCAGACTGGTAGGCCCTACACTAAACACAGACACACGAGGAGACTAACATGGACTTGACCGTAGAAATGTATCGTATAGATCGTCGCTGCAAAGCGGGCCGAGTACTAGTAATGAAGCAGGACTACACAGACGTGAGCTGGGCCCAAATGGAGCGCATGTACCCACGTCGTCCACGCTACATCGTAGAGTTTCACGAGACTTGGGTTACAAAGACTAACCTTATGACGGGCTTGCCCTATCAGGAACGTTACGATACCCCACATTGCTGTTCAGCAGCCAGCGAGACCTACTGGAGCATGTAGGGGTTGACAACTAGGAATTTTGGCAGTATAATACAGGCTTACAACGTTAAGGAGCGACCTATGACTAACCCAATCCCTTCTAGCAACATTTGGCACACACCCGCAGATCTCAACGAGCTGCAGGATATGATCAATCAGTTCACAGGCCAGGAAGCTGCGCTGGCTGCACACGTGATGATGTTGACCCTGAACACCTGCCACAAATTAGTCGATGAAGCTATCAAGGAGGCCGCATGAGGTACTGGGACGAACTGCTGCGCGAGCAGCGTAATGGTCTAACCGTGATCGTGGACAAGACCTGGGAAGACTGCTCTATTCGCGATCTCTTTGATGAAAGCTGCTGTGATGTAGAGGACCTGGAACGTAAGGTTAACAGGGGCGATTTGGATTGGTTTATGCTCAGAGCTCGCGTCATGTACAATGATCTGGAACTGGGCTCAGAGATCTGTGGAGGGTTCCTCTACGAAGATGCTCGCGATGTGCTGCGTGATGGTATGGCTGACGAGATGATCTGGCAAGCAGAGGAAGAAGCCAAACGACAATTACCCGGCCTTATTGAAGGGTTATTGCGTGTAGAGGTTGACAAATTGGCTGCGTGAGCATACAATAGAGACTTAGCAACAAAGGAGCGCGATATGCAGACACTTTTTAGCACAGCAGGCGACGGCTTGTGGAGCAACGTAGCAAAGCCTGTACACATTGTAGACATGCAACTTGCCTACATTAACGACGAGAGAGATTTTGGCGAGCTGCGTGTTTACTTTAACACTAAGTTTTGGGACGTTAACAAAGACGGTCTCATTTACACAGACAGCAACTTTATTGAAGAACTGCGCAATTTTTTAATTGCACAAGAACTAACTGACGACTGCGACTACAGCGAGCAAGGCATGCAGGGAGACAACTACGTTAGCTTAGACGTGGGAGAGGGCTTTATTGCTGCGTGGGATGCAAAGTTTAACTTGTTTGCATAAGCACAAAACGGGGGTTGACAACAGCCCCCGTTTATAGTACAATAGACACACATTAACACAAAGGAGCGTGAAATGGCTACTCGAAGCACTATTGCAATGGAGCAACCCGACGGTCGCGTAATGCAGATCTACTGCCACTGGGACGGTTACCTTGATCACAACGGAGAGATCCTTCAGGAGCACTATCGTGATCGCGCTAAGGTTTTGGCACTCATGTATCTGGGCGATATCAGCTCCTTAGCTCCTAGCATCGGAGAACCGCACGATTGGGACAACTGCCCTGAGGGTGTCTGCAACGCCTACGGACGCGATCGTGGCGAATCGGGCTGTGAAGCTCGTGTGTTCAAGGACTTTGAGGACTACAAGGCCAACCACCAGTACGAAGAATACGAGTATATCTTCCGTTCGGACGATCAGTGGTATGTTTCCGAATACAGCCGAGCCTACCGCGCACTTGAGCAGGTGCTGGCAGAAGCAGAAACCCTAGAGGATTAAGGGTTATTACTGAATGGGGTTGACAACAGCCTCATTTGGTAATATAATAGAGGTATGTTCAACAAATGCATAGGAGCGAAAATGCCAGCAGTAATTGAGATTCGTGAGGGTTCGTATAAGATCCGTGGCTCAGATGTGAGCATGGCCGGTAACCGTTTCGAACTAGTAGAGCAATACAAAGAAGGTGCTCAGGGTGGTTATGTAACCGTAGAAGGTGGCTCTGTACAGCCTGCTAACCCTGGCATTCCAGATCGTAAGATCCGTATTCGTTGCAGTTCAGCACAAAGTTACATGATTGTCGCCGGTGAAGTGCCAGCAATGCCCGCAGGTGATAAAAGTTTGGAGCAGATTAAAATTTCAGATAATGCCGTAGCACACGAAACGGACGAGCAGATCATCGAACGTCTTCGTAACCGTTTTGACGTGCTCAAAGATATGACCAAAGCAGTCAAAGAAGGTACCGTGCGAGCTATGATCGTCACAGGCCCTCCAGGCGTGGGCAAGAGCTTTGGTGTAGAAGAAGTACTAAGCAAGGACGATCTCTTTGATATGATGGGTCAGCGCAAGCCCAAATATGAGATTGTCAAAGGCGCAATGTCAGCAGTGGGTCTGTACAGCAAGCTCTATCACTACAGCGAAAAAGGCAATGTTATCGTGTTTGATGACTGCGACTCTGTGCTGTTGGATGACCTTAGCCTTAATATTTTGAAGGCTGCTCTGGACTCTAGCAAGAAGCGTACTATCTCTTGGAACACTGACAGCCGTGTTCTGCGTTCAGAAGGAGTGCCAGATCGCTTTGAATTTAAAGCAGGCGCTATCTTTATCACTAACATCAAGTTTGAGAATGTGCGTTCTAAGAAACTGCAGGATCACCTTGCCGCTCTTGAAAGCCGTTGCCACTACATTGATCTTCAAATGGACACAGATCGCGAAAAGGTCTTGCGCATTAAGCAGATCACCCAAGATGGCATGTTGGACAGCTACGAGTTTGAAGACTGCGTTAAGGATGAGATCATTGATTACATTCTTGAAAAACGAGCACAAATGCGTGAGCTGAGCCTGCGTACGGTACTCAAGGTAGCAGACCTGCGCAAGAGCTTTCCTACAAATTGGAAGAGCATGGCAGAAGTTACCGTTATGAAGCGAGGTGCCTAATGGAAGGCCCGTCTAAGACCTGTACTTGGATTGGGCCCGAGCAGGACCCTTTGAAGCACTGGCCCATTCATTACTGCGGGTGTCCTAGTGTTCAAGGGTCTAGCTACTGCGCTGATCACTACTGGAAGGTCTATGCTCGAGGCACTTCAGTTAACGGCCGTCGACGTGAACGTGCCATAGAGCAAGAGATTCAACAACTTAAACAAGCACAAGAGCTTGAGGAGTATGAAAATGAAAACTAACATCTTTACAATTGCCCTGCTGGCGCTTGTAATCGTATTCTTTTTTGCCGTAGGTCCTATCCTGGTAATTTGGAGTATGAATACACTATTCCCCGTGTTGGCCATTCCGTATACGTTTTGGACATGGTTAAGCGTGGTCTTGCTCGGCGCATTCTTTCGAGCAAATGTTTCCATTAAACGGAAAGATTGAGGTTGCTATTTTACAACAAGAATGCTACTATATTGACACGCTGTGGAACACAGCCATATAACATAAAGGAAAACACAGACATGAAACGTATCTCTAAAGACTCAAAGACTTTTAAGATTTTTACTGCACTACAAAATGGTGACAAACTAACTGCAAGCCAAGCTGAGAAGCGTTTTGGCGTAAAGAACCTGGCTGCTGAAGCAAGCCGTCTCCGCCAAGCTGGTTATGCTGTTTATGCTAACTCTCGCAAGGCAGGTAATGGTGTTACCGTTACTGAGTATGAACTAGGCCGTCCTTCACGCGAGATCGTTGCTCTAGGCTACTTAGCTCGTAACATGGGCATGACATTGGCTTAATAGGTCGCTCCACAAAACCAAGCCGATTCGCTCCCGGGGCGGTTTTGGAATAGGGTCCTAAGGGCCCTATTTTTTTGGCCGTTTGTTGCAAAAAAGCCACAGGCCGGCACTCTCCAAAATGGTTGACAGAACTGCTGTTTGATGGTATAATAGAGTTATTGTTAAGGAGCGATGATGAGCACATTTACAGCAGATCAAGTTTGGGGCCTAGCTGTTAGGGCTGATACACAGAATGGCGGCTACTGCAAAGAGCCTGTATTCGCTGCTACCGCTACACACGGGATCGATTACAATAACGTGATCAAACAAGCCAACAAGGTTCTGGTCAAGAACTGGCTCAGAGAGAATGCTCAGCCTACAGCAGAAGAGATCACTCTTGGCCAAGAGTATCGTAACTATTTCAAAACATTCACCCTCAAAGCACTCACTGGCAAGATCAATGACTTTGAGACCACAGCTATGAAGATTGCAGCCAAAGACGAGTTCACTGGCCGTGATATGTTGGACTTTGCTGTTGTCAGCTGTTTACCCAGCGTAGCTCGTCGTGATAAGGCCCAAACAGAGCTCAAGCGAGAGATCTATCAAAGCGAGCAACTCTCCGGCGCTGTAGGTGATGAGATCGTAGGGGAGATCGAAGTGATCCGCACACGATTCAACCCTGAATACAACAAGTATCGCATCACTGCTCGTATGGGTGAGAGCTTTATTGATTTTTGGTACAAGGATGATGTCAAAGGCACTATCCGTATCAAGGGCAAGATCAAGAATGTTCGTGGCGATAAAACAACACAGCTCAACTATGTTAAAAAAGTTGGTTGACAACTGCACCAAGAGGTGCTACAATAATGATACTGGGAAAGTAATTGTTTTAACTCTTTTTATTAGCGAGGTCTAGAATGGCAAAAGCACAAGACGTTTCCGTCCGTCAAGTTGGCCCTAAGGGTGCCAAAAAAGCAATCCGTCACGCAATTAAAATGCGTCGTCCTGTATTCCTGTGGGGCCCTCCAGGTATTGGTAAGTCCGATCTCGTGAAGCAGATCGGTGATGATTCCAACCGTGAGGTTATTGATGTGCGCCTAGCACTTTGGGAACCCACCGACATCAAAGGTATTCCGTATTACAACGCAGACCAGGGCAAGATGGTTTGGGCTCCTCCCGCAGAACTGCCCATTGACCCAGAGTCCACTGCTATCATCTTCTTGGATGAATTGAACTCTGCTCCTCCTGCTGTTCAGGCCGCGGCCTATCAGTTGGTGCTGAACCGTCGTGTTGGTACCTATGTTCTGCCTAAGGGTGTTGACGTAGTCGCCGCTGGTAACCGTGAAGGTGACCGTGGTGTTACCTATCGTATGCCTGCTCCGTTGGCTAACCGCTTCCTGCACTTGGAAATGAAGGTGGACTTTGATGACTGGCAAGATTGGGCTACCCTTAACAAGGTGCATCCTGAGGTTGTAGGTTATGTGGGTTTTGCCAAGCAAGACTTGTATGACTTCGATCCTAAGAGCCCTAGCAAGTCATTTGCTACTCCTCGTTCTTGGAGTTTCGTCAGCGACCTGTTAGGTGATGACGGTGTTGACGAAGATACTTTGTCTACATTGGTAAGTGGTGCTATTGGTGACGGCTTGGCTGTTAAGTTTATGGCTCACCGTAAGATTGCTGGCAAATTGCCTAAGGCAGAAGACATCCTTATTGGCAAGGTCAAGGACCTTCAGATCAAGGAAGTGTCAGCGATGTATTCTTTGACCGTTTCATTGTGCTACGAGTTGAAAGACCGTGCAGAGAAAAAGGTTAAAGATTGGGATGCTCAGGCAGACAACTTCTTCCGCTACATGATGGACAATTTCCCAACTGAGATTGTGGTCATGGGTGCTAAGACTGCTCTTACCAACTACGACTTGCCGTTGGACGCTACAAAGATGAAGAGCTTTGACGAGTTCCACAAGCGTTTTGGTAAGTATGTTTTGAAAGCGATGGAGAATTAAGACCTCGCCCATCGCCGGGCGGGGGCTCACCCAGGGCTTCCGCCCACCTTTTGGAGTGCCGGGCGGTGTTGTAAATACGCAACATCGTCCGGTTTCTTTTTGGTTGACAAACCCGGATCCTGGTGCTATAATATACACATACTAAGGAGAGCGACTAATGTCTACAAACATCGTTGATAAATTAACTACTGCACGGGTCGGTCTATTGCTCAAAGCACCGTTCTTTGGCAACATGGCAACTCGTATGCGTTTAGTCTGTGCTGACGACTGGTGCCCTACTGCGGCGACCAATGGCCGTGACTTTTATTACAACACAAAGTTCATCGAAAAACTTTCAGAGAAAAAACTAGAGTTCCTGTTTGGTCACGAGATCCTTCACTGCGTGTTTGATCACTTTGGCCGTGTAGGTAGCCGTGATCGTCAACTTTCTAACATCGCACAGGACTTTGCTGTAAACCAAATCCTTGTAGACGAGCGTATTGGTGAGAAGATCACTGAGGTTAAGATCTGTTATGATCCTAAGTTCCGTGGACTTGCTTGGGAAGAAATCTACGATATTCTGTATGAAAAAGCAGAGAAGATTCCTATGGATCAACTGATGAAAGAGTTGGGCGATCTGTTGGACGAGCACATTAAGGAACAAGAGGGTGCTGGCTCAGAAGATGACAAGACCAAAGACGGTAAGAGCAAGCCTAGCCTTAGCAAAGAAGAAGCAGAACGCATCAAGCAAGAGATCAAAGAAGCAATGATCCAAAGTGCCGCGGCCGCTGGTGCAGGCAAGACTCCTGCAGGCATTATGCGTATGATTAAGTCTATGACTGAGCCTAAGATGGACTGGCGTCAGTTGGTGCAACAAGAGATCCAAAGCATTGTTCGCAACGACTACTCCTTCCAGCGTGTTAATCGCAAGAGTATGCACTCAGGCGCAATCTTGCCAGGCATGAAAGAAGCAACTACCATTGACGTGGCTATTGCTGTTGACATGAGTGGTAGTATTGGTGAAGAAGATGCCAGCACATTCCTTTCGGAGATCAAAGGCATCATGGACCAATACGAGGACTTCAAGATCAACCTGTGGTGCTTTGACACAGAGATCTATAACCCACAAGAGATCACTCATGACAACTCACATGACTTGCTTGAGTATGAACCTCAAGGTGGCGGTGGCACAGACTTTGATGTCAACTTTACCTACATGGAAGAGAATGACATTCGCCCTAAGAAGTTCATTATGTTCACAGACGGCTATCCCTGTGGTAGTTGGGGTCCTGAGGACTACTGCGACACAATCTTTATCGTTAAGGGCAATACACAAGCAGAGGCGCCCTTTGGTCAAACGGTGATCTACGAAAAAGAGGCGGGCTAGGAGAGTGCCGGGGGGTGTGGCTAAAAAGCCACACTTCCACCAAAGGCCCCGCTGCTACACGTATGCACGTATATAGATTATGGTTGACAGATAGATAATTTGGCCTTATAATACATATACACAGACACAGAAAGGGGCGGTAAATGGAACTAGTAATTGCATTTGTCCTTGGGCTCATAGTAATGGACTTAATGTGGGCCTGGCGCTTGGGCATCCCTCAGATGCTTTGGGCACGTTGGAAGTATCGCAAAGTCCTTAAACAAATGTCAGAACAGGAGCAATCATGAAAGTATTCATCGCAGGTACAATCTTTGGTCTCGTAGTGGCTACCGTAGGATTATCGGGCATCGCTAAGATCTTCGATAATGGGGTTGCCAAAGTCCAGGAAGTATCTAAAGAAGCTGCGAAGTAATGCCTAGATACACGTTCTGGCGCAATTCTATAATCTGCGAAGTCTACGAACTTGAAGCAGGTTCAGAAGAGGAAGCACGTGAAAAGCTCATGAATGGAGAAGTGGACCCAATGACCGAAGAATGGGTTGATTGGGCCACTGACAACTTCGAGCTGGAAGACGTGGAAGATGAATTGGTAACATTCTTAAAATCAAAGGAAACAACATGACTTTTGGTATGATCGTTGAAGATCCCTTTTATGATGAAGATGGTGTACTCATTGACGAGGATGCTGATTGGGAAGATGTTGCAGACCCGGGCGACCTAGTCTACAACGAAGACATCGGCGAATGGTTGGACAAAGAGCTAGCTGCTCACGATCGCACCTACAGCCCATTCGATACAATCAACAGCTAACGTACATCATTTTGGTTGACAACTTGGCTTTTTGGTGTTAAACTATAGGCATAGTGAAAGGAGCCAGCTGTGAATCAAAATGAATTTGAATACCTGAAGCGAGCCGTTGATGCATTGGGATCGTCAGAGACAACTCCGATGGCCCGTGTCAAGATCTTAAGGACGATGGAGCAGATCGCCGGACGCTGTGCCGTGGTGATCGAGAGGGAGTTCCAAGACCGCGTAGATCAGAACTTGGCCAATGCACATTTGGTTGACCTTTTGAGAAAATGATTGTATAATTTTAACACTAACTTAAGGAGCGAATATGCCTAATTGGTGCAACAACAACTTGACGCTGGAGCATGATGATCCAGCAATGATTACCCGTGCTAAAGAAGCACTTGATCGTGGAGAGTTCCTGCAGGAGTTTATTCCTGTGCCCAAAGAACTCACAGAGACCATGGCAGGATCCTACGGGGATGATGCCAAACAAAAGGATCTGGAAGCACAGATGAAAGCCAATGTGGCCAAATATGGCTACAGCAACTGGTATGACTTCTGCGTGGGTGAATGGGGAACCAAATGGGATGTAGGCGGTGATGGACAAAGCGACATCCACCCAGACGGTAAGAGTCTATTCACTTCTTTTGATTCAGCATGGTCACCACCCGTGAATGCTTATCAGAAGTTGGAACAACTTGGCTTCCGTGTGAACGCAATGTTCTACGAATCCGGTATGGCATTTGCTGGTATTTACGAAGATGGCAACTGCGAGGACTTTAGCCTAGAAGGCATGAGTGCCGATGAGATCGAGCAGAACTATCCAGAGTTGGACGAAGCATTCTGCATCGCCGAGGCTATCCGTGAATTCCAGGAAGAGGACGAAGAGCTCACAGAGTGGATCAAGGATGGTGTTGAGCAGAACAAGAAACTAGGACTTGTTTCAGAATGATGCACATTGTTAAACTCGACAAGAGATACGATGGTTATGGAAGATTTAGCCATCGTGTCGAGTTTATCAGTTATGGCGCAGGTGCGAGGCTTACAGATCAAAAGAATTGGATTAAGTCTCGCAACTACTTGTGGACGCAATTCGGTCCGAGTGCCGAATTGCACCTAGCTCGCCCAGAGTTATTCGATGGGGTCCAACCAAAATGGGCCTGGGATGATTCTAAGAGTGCTATATATTTGAAAGACGAATCTTACACAATGTTCGTTTTGAAATGGGAGTCATGGCAAAATGCCTAGAGAGTTTAACTTCAGTTTTCACGTGGTCTGCGCCGGGGACGGCAAGGCAGACGTGGGCCGAGTCGAAGAAATGATCGATTTGGCCATGCAGGATCTGGTCTACGACGACGAGTTCATCGCCGCCTTGGACGAGAAGGACAGCGTTACTATTCAAGTAATTCCGCAATTTGGACAAACAAATGGTTGACAAACTTGAATAGTGATGCTACATTATTAACATGCCCAATAGGCATATCTTTAACACACACACTTTTTGGAGAACTTTAAAATGGCTACAGATAAGAAATTTGCGGTTGCTGGTGTTTCGACACTGGAAGGTAAGACCAAGCTTCGTTTCGCTAACGATGTTATGCGCATCAAGATCTTGGCAAAGAACGGTCACAAGGATGTTGAGCTCGTTGAGCTGCCATCAGAGATGACCAAGGCTGAGGCTGTACAACACCTCAAGAGCGTTGGTTTCGGCTCAGGCAATGCTGCTGTACAAGCTGCGATCGCCTACGCTGAGAAGAAGAATCCAGCCCCTAAAGCTGTTAAGACTACTGCCGCGAAGGCAGAGGCTGTTACCGCTTAAATCCGATTCGCTCCCGGTAGCGGTAACCTTGGGCCCTAGTATGCACACGTATACTAGGGCGTTTTTTTTGACTTCGGTTGACAACTGGATTAACTGATCATATAATAGTATTAACGAATTGGAGCACAGGAGCTTAAATACACACATGAGCAAATTAGAATACCTTGCAAGACCTCTGGTAGCATTCGATGCTTATAACAAAGATCATAGGCGCTACTACGCAGAGTTCCTAGAATACGGTGGATGGGGGCGATGTCCAGTTCGCTTTATTTGTCCCAGTGATTCCGGTTCAGATCTAACACTAATGATCAAGAACCACCTAACTGAATACTACATTGATCGCGAGTTTGGGGGCGGCAAACTGCAACAGCTCAAAAGCGAAGAACTCAGCGAAACCGCAGACGAAATGTATCGAAGAGCAGGGAAACTTCGTAAGGAAGCAGCCGCCCTGTTGAATCCCAGGAGAACCTAATGAGCGACCTTGATGTAACCATGATCATCCTTTACGGCCTTGGCCTACTTTCAGGCTGGTGGGCATCTAAGATCTTTCATCTGCACCTACTACGCAGCATCCTGAAGGATCTTGGGGTGAGTCAGCAGGATCTACTCGCACTCCTTAACCGATCAGAAGAAGAATCATCCGATGATCCCGAGCTGGATCAGATCGATATCAAAGTTGAGAAGCATAGTAACACACTCTATGCGTTTCGTAAAGACAACGATCAGTTCCTAGGGCAGGGCAACAGCAAGGAGCAGCTGATCGAAGCCATGGCGCAGCGTATGAAGAATGTAAGGTTGATCGTGGTTGAGGGCCGTGAATACATGGAGTCCAAAACGGTTGACACGACCGCGGTTTGAGCTTACAATTGAGTTATGAAAATTACAGAACTCCAGAACCTATACCGCGCAGGCCAGATCATCCGCAAGGCAGATCACGCAGACAAGTTGGACATCCAATTGGATCCCACAATGACTCGCGAGCTGTTTCGACAAGAAGTTGGCCGTGTTTACTTCATCGTAGTCAACGGTGAAATCAAGAAGATTGGCGGCTCACAGGCCAAGGGCGGACTCAAGGGAACCTTAGGGGCCTACTTCACTGGTTTTGCCAAGGGCATGAGCGCCAGGACCTATTGCGTATGGAACTTCATGCGCCAGCAGATCGATCAAGGGCACACGGTTGAGATCTATGTTACATTTGCTCCCCTGGTTGAAGCAACCATTCCAGGTCCCCTGGGACATGTAACCGTACACATTCCTGTAGACTATCATACCATTGAGAAGAGCTACGTGGATCACTTCGTGCTGGTCGAGAGCAAGCATCCTTACTTGAACATGCAGGAAAGTGCGGGCCGTTGGGAAGATACGGGGCTTTTAGAAGGCTATCACGGGCTTTGGGTTCCACAACAAGAAACCCTAGCAGCCTAAGGGTTATTCAAAAAAGTGGTTGACAACAGCCTCTAGATCGCATATAATACAAGCTCAACAAACAACTTAGGAGCGAAACATGGAAGCACAAGCACGTGAGTATTTTGTCCGTCGTCTTAACGAAGTAGCACAAGAAAAAGTGCAGGCCAAAGCAGTAGAACTTTACGGCGCAAGTGGCCGTCCAGAACAGCCTACTTGGGGCATGGTGTTTGAGGGCATTAAATCCGGCGAGATTACCCTTAAAGCAGACAAGGTGGACTATACGGGTCCTTACCTCAACCCTACGGACGTGGAGTGGCCTGCTATGGAAGCCAAAAAGGCAGAGCTGGAAGCATATCGCAAGTTGGTAGCCGCTGAGAAGCAACGGGCTATGGACGCTGTCTATTTGGACGAGAGCGCACAAGAAGCCCTTAAGGCTTTTGAAGCAATTTAAACAACAAAAGCCCTACACTCCGTAGGGCTTTTTCTTGACCTTTTGGCACTTTGGACATATAATACACTTACACAGAAGGAGAAGTGTATGAGAGTAGAAGTCAAAAGCCTATACAGAGTTCAATGCACAGAGTATGAAAGAGGCTATGGTCAAAGGGACATGGGTGTGGTGTTCTTTGACACAGAAGAAGAAGCCAAGCAGTTCTGCCTAGAATACGCCTCGGGTGATAGCGAATGCTACTTCCGAGCAAGCTACGAAAAGATCAACTAATTCTAGAAAGCCTAAAATGAAAAGCAAAGACACACAGATCTACAAGAACATTGGCTCTATCCAGGCAGTACAGGGTGACGAAGGCCGCTACTACTTCTACACTCACTTTGCTACAGGTAACACCTGCGACGAAGACACTATCAAAGGTGCCAAAGAGATGTTGGATTGGGAAGAAAAGAACCATCAAGAAGTACAGGCTGCGATCCGTGTGCTTCAGGGTCGAGGTTACAGAGTATTCAAAGAGGTTTGTTAATGGGATGGGTAGTCTACGATGCTCGTACGGGGCACATGCAAAAGTATTACAAGCTGGCCCGTACAGCCAAGAGTATCGTCACGCAGCACAACACAGAACGAATCTATGAGGACTGGATCTATCGTCCTCAGAGCACTTGGGCCTGCTGCTCCTATGCAGACTACGAAGGGATCTTAATGGGTCTGCGTGGGGAAGCGTTTAAGATGTGGCAGTTTGTTAAGAATAACCCGCAGAGCTAAAGGGTCTTTCTTTTTGGTTGACCTTTGGGCCTTTTGGTGCTATACTATAGGTATAGTAAGGAGCGTGAAATGATAACAGAAAAACAACGTGTTGTAAATGCCCTAAAGGGTTGGCAGTTCATCCGTGGAACCCATGGTTGCTTGTATGATCGTGGCTCAGCAGATTCCTACTACGGCCGTCCACGTCAACCTCACTACGGTGGAGTGGGAGGCGATTCCGGCCGCCGAGTCTCGGTCAACGATGCTGCATCCGTGGCCGAATACTTGGCAGGCTACGACTACAACGAGCGTTATGGAGACAAAAAGAACTATGATTAATCATGGCCTACAATGGCTGGGCACAGCCGCTCTGATCTCTATGTATATTGTGATGAGCTTCTTTCCTGAGCGATATCCGCTGAATATCCTCTTAGGATTACTGGGAGGTCTATGCTATTTTGCGTGGTCGTATCGTGTGGCAAATAAGCCACAGATGATCGTTAACTTCGCAGGAATAGCCGTGTGTGCCGCAGGGTTATTTCGTTATTTTGATTGACACTCAGGCACTTTGGCTATACAATTAACACATACGCTAAACAACTAGGAGCAGAAAATGGTTACACAAGCACAGGCAATGTTTGTATTTGTAGTAGGACTACTAATCACAATGTTGGGCACAGGTGGTGTAGAAGCCAGCATCTCTAACCTAGAACTTCTACAAGGTCTAGCAGTGGCCATCACTGGCCTAGGCTGTATGGGCTGTGGTGTGCTCATGCTTAGGCAAGCCGAGGACTAATATGGAAGCCCTAGTTGAAACAACTGGGGGCCAGTTCCCCGCGCACACATATCTACTAGACGGTACTACCCTAGTAGCCTATGTAAAGGTCAACGAAACTACGCCCGTCTATTTCAAAAGCGGTATCAAGGGCTTTGATAAGCGTGGTAGGCAGTTCGTTAAGGGTAACATCAACTTATTCAAAGTAAAGGCAACTAATGACACAAGATCTGTCCAAGGCTCAAAAGGCCAAGTCTACTCAGTCAACGACGCAGAGAAAACCTGTACCTGTCCAGGATTTACATTTAGAGGTACCTGCAAACACTTGGGCTAACATGATAAAGGTATTGATGCAATGAGCATACAACTACACGGACTGACCCGCCAGCAGTATCAGATCGCTGACATGATCTGGAGCTGTGAATCACAAGAGGATGTTCAACGCTTGATCAATAACCTGCCCGCAGAGTATAAGAAGGACGCTGTGGTCATACACGATCTAATGATAGCAGCAGTCATGGACCAACATATGGAGATCACTGAAGATGTTCGTGCGCTTATTCATAGTATTGCTAGCCGCTAGCTTAACAGCCTGCACAGCCTTTAGGGATCCACGTGATGCTGCGTGGGATCCTAGGCAGGATCAAGGTCGTTACCTTCACGAACAGATTCCAAATTGGCAGCATGAAGCCCTCAGAGTCTGTGGTGGTGGTGACCGAGTGAGGAGACCTGGTATGACCGATCGGTGTTGATGGTCGGTCGGTGGTCGGTGGTGAGGGGTAACATATGTTAGTAAGTACTAACAAGCTAGTAAGGGGTAGCAAATCACCACCCTGAAAAGAAAAGTACTGCCCTTAAAAATTTTGCGCGGCCAATTTTTTCCCCTGTAGACCCATTTTGCTGTAAATACACTCATGAAAGATCAAATTGAACGTAACGGGCGACTCTATGAGTACTCAGCCACTGACGATTGTTGGTATCCTGTGCCCACTGAAGACCAGTATGATTTTCAACGTTTTGTTATTTTTATCAGCACAATTCTAGTTATTTGTTATCTAGCCTATGCAACACTCACATAATTATATTGGCCCACATTGGCGTAGTAGTCTGCCATTTTACCCATGGACCATACTTGCTCGTAGGCCCGAATTTGTCGCTGATCCCTTGTTGAATCAAAAGAGCTCATGGGAGTTCAAGCCCGATCCTGTTATACATCCTAAACTATGATAGAATACGCTGTACTCACACGGGATCCTGATTTTTTGAAGTTTGCGGAATTTATACAAGCACACAATCTCAGCCACGAAATACATCTTAATCGTACTCGTGTACACCTAGTTGAAAACTCTAGTCTACACCTAGAGTTTTTATTGAGATTTCCCAGTGCTTTTCCCATAACCACTTTCACGGAGTCGCTATGACTGAACCTAGAATAATACCTAATTTATTAGGCCCCAGCACATTTGAATATGCACAATCACGTTTTACGGATCTAGGCATACACTGGTACTACATGCCCGTGACCAGCTGTGAAAAAGATCAAATGCAGTATGCAGGCAGCTTTAGTCATTTGATCTATAAAAATGGAGAACCCATTAGTCCCTTATGGGATCTTAGTCTACAGATACTCTTAGCTGCCTGTGATCATCACGGTGAACGACTAGCAGAAATTGCTCGTGTTAGACTGGGCTTTTGTACTCGTACACCCTATGCTGTGGAGCATACACCGCATCAAGATTTTCAAGGACCGCATCGTACGGGCATATATTACCCTATTACCGCTGACGGCCCTACTACTATCTACGCAGAGAAAACAGAACAACTTGATGGTGCGTATACTCTGTTGGCTAGTCAACAGCCTAGGGCTAACCTTTGGATGGACTTTGACGGCGAACATTTTCACAGCAGCACTACTCCCGTAGATCACGAAAATCGCTTGGTTTTGACCCTAAACTACAGAATACAAGAATAATGTCGTAAATACAAGATATGCTTCTAGTGTATCTTGAACCTTTTGTTCGTGAGCAAGAGGACCTACTACAATCCTGGCGGGATCTAGTACACTATTGGCCTCGTAGTTATGCGCACACAGATGCTTATAACTCTGCTATACCTACAGATTGGTGGCTCTTGTTTAGGGATGCTCGTTACTCTAGTATATGGTTGATCAAATACCCTGAACACTCAAGAATTATGCTGACCTTATTCGACTAAAAAATCTTGCGCTTGGCGCTTCGCGCTAAAAAATTGCGCTGCGGCTTCGCCGATCTTGATAAATATTCGAAACAGGAGCAATCATGCCACAGGCCTATAAAATCATGGCACGTAACACTAGAACAGGTGTCAGAATACAAAAACAATTTCTAGATGGAGCCACCGTCACAAACTATGATATGGCTCTAGAACACGCTCAAGATCTAGCTCAGCGTCAAAGTTCACGCAGTCGCGAAACTTGGGTGGGCGAAGTAGAAATCTACACCGTGGGCAACAAGCCCGGTCAGTGATACATATAGTTCACTGAATCTTCATTTTCCCTAAATGTCTCGGCCCCGTTTTTATGATGAAAACGTCGGGCCATTTCTGTCTTTGGACTTAGAGTAACAAAGGTCTTGACTTCGGGGCTGTTTTCTTTGATGTCTGCCTGTGCTTGTGTGATCAACTCACGACCTGCACCTGCGGCATAGCTCCAAATGGTATAGAACACAGCAGTGGTAGAGTTTACTGCTAGATTGGCTAGATCATCAACATTCTTAGGAATGTCTGCTAGAAACTTAACACAGGTCACAGCCAAAGGACGGTTTTCTTCATCTTTGAGTACATAGACCTTGCCGTGTTCGTCAACTCGAAAGTCCGCAGGAATTTCTGGACGCACAGGATCGTCTTTGAGTAGGCTCAATAGTTCTTCGTTGATGGTGGTGATTTTTTCTAGCATGATGTTAATGATTATATAACATTACTTATCATCTTGTCAATAAAACTAGCAGATAATGTTTTACCAGATAAGTATGCTTATGACAGAACCGAGATTATTCATTACCGGCGATAGCTTTGCCATATTTCCCAAAGATCCTGATCCAGTGAAAAATTGGGGACTGCTCTTAGCTGACCTGTTGGGTCAGGAATTAGGACAGACCCTACAGGTGGTCAATAACAGCCTTATGGGCTGTGCTCAAGATTGGAATTGGCTGAGTCTTCAAAATTGGTACGAACATACAATCACAGAACATGACTATGTGGTCATAGCTCTAACTCATCCTAGCCGTCAGTGGTTCTTTGAAAACAGCCCTGAAATTGCCAATGCTAATCTAATTGATCTAGATCGTTGGGTCACTCGAGAGCAGGCCAAGACCGTAGAGCTGTTTATCAAATACATGCAACGTCCTAGTTTAGATCTAATAGCAGTTCAAAATCGTTTGGCCTATTTGGCCTATATGACTAGACTTAAGGGTCTAAGGCCGCCTGTGATTATGAAATGTTTTACACAGGAATTTGGACAGGCCAATACGTGGCCAGATCTTAAGATTGCTCAGGGTGATCTAATGAACATACAACGTTATGAGTTTGAGGACATAGACATAGATATTCGTTCGGATTTTTGGAAAGGACTAGACAGCAGGTACAATCATCTGTGTAGATCCAATCACACCATCCTAGCTCAAAAGGTCTTTGACACCCTAACCAAAGGCGCAGAGTTAGATCTTACCACAGGGTTTATTCAAGGTCTGCTTAAAAACAATACTCTTGATGACCTAGACTTTGTTCAACGAGAATTGGATTATCCTACGTTTCTAAAAAATCGTGAAAAGCTCAAAAAGAGCCGTGGTCCAATACTGCCGTGGAAAACCAGAGTTAATATCCAAACCGGACAGGATGATGCTTGACACCTGCTGTTAATCTTAGTATAATACATAGACAAGGAGACCACAATGTTTGATTCAATTACAACTTATCGTTCAGCTGAAGCTATCAATAGTGCCATGGCCAGTGTTTATAAACACATGGGTCTAGCAGTATTGACCAGTATGATCGTTTCATTGTTTGTAGGAACCAATCCTGCACTATTGGCCTTTTTCTTTACAGGCTTTATAAAATGGATTGTTATATTTGCACCGCTGGTAGCTATTATTGCTCTTAGTATGAATATGGATTCTATGAGCAAGGGCACAGCACAACTAGCTCTACATGGCTTTGCCGCGCTAATGGGCTTGAGCTTTGCTACTATCTTTGCTGTCTACACTATGGGCAGTATTTTTTCAGCTTTTATGAGTGCCGCAGTATTGTTTGGCGTTATGAGCTTTTATGGTTATTTTACCAAGAAGAGTTTAGATAGCCTAGGCCAGTTTATGTTCATAGGCCTAATTGCCATTATCATTGCTAGTCTAATCAATATCTTTATTGGCAGCACCTTAATGCAAATGGTTATTTCGGCTATTGCTGTTATTATCTTTCTAGGCCTTACTGCCTACGACACACAAAAGATTCGAGAAATGGTCAGCTATGATACAGCGGAAGGCAATGCTGAAATTGTTGGCGCACTAACTCTGTATCTTGATTTTATTAATCTTTTCCTAAATCTTCTACAACTATTTGGCGGTAGAAAAGATTGAACGAATATGTTTTATTCCCTACAATAGTTAGGGAATACGATTTCAGCAAGGACCCAGATTTTCATGTCCTTGCTGATTTTGTTTCTAAACAAAAAACAGAACCACATAGACTAGTAGGCTGGGCAGAAAGCAGTTACGGTGTAGGCCGTAGTCTTTTTGATAATTTTATTCTCAAAGGCATACGACAAAAACTACAGGCCGCTGTTGATGCATATATCATTGAACTTGGTATAGCACCAGTTAAAATAACCAATAGTTGGTTTAATAAACTAGGTCAACATCAACGTGTAGAAACTCATAGACATGAATTAAGTGTTGTGTCAGGAGCATTCTATGTTCATGCAGATCCCGGTAGTGTGGGACTAAAATTATTCAGTCCTTTGGCACAACTTCGTATGTACGAACAGATTGTAAATCACAATGCTGTTAATGCTAATTTTATTGAAATGGAATGTTGTACAGGTCAGCTAATTTTATTTCCTAGCTGGATAGAACACGGAACCGATAATAATCAAACCGATAGTAGAATTACGGTTAGTTTTAATACAGAATATTGTTAGTCTGTTCTAGACTAAGTTCTTGATCTTCTAATTCACGAATCTTTTCAGTAATCTCGTCAATAAGACCTAGGTTACGTAGAATCTTAAAAACTAGATTTTCCACAGACCATTCTCCGGCACGCTCAAGTCCGGCCTTTCTCATAGTAGTAATTTTTTCTTTTACTGCTCTAAGTTTTTCTAGATCCTTAGAAACCATCGCTTCTTCAATGGCTTTCATTATACCATCTTTCTTTGCTTCCACGGCAGCATCGTCTACTTCCGGCTTGACCTTCTTTGGTTCTACCAGCCATTGACCTTTAGCTATGCTATACACTCCTGTGCTGTGGTGCGGCTCATCTTCTCCTTGAACATAACATTCAACTGGAAGACCTTTGATAGTGATAGTGTGTTGTTCTGCCCAAAGTGCCTTTTTGGCGCTGTATAATTCTCGTTCGTCGTCCGTTGGAGAACCTTTGACAATGACATGAAGATCTAGGTCAGAATGTTTAGTCCAGGTATAATTTGCATTAGATCCTGTTATGGTATAATCAACAATATCTAGATCCACTCCAACAAAATCTACAAAGGCTTTGGCAATGTCCATTAGTTTGGCTTCAACTTCTAGATCTAATGAATCACCGTCCCATATTCTAGGATTTAATCTTTTATTGACCGTAACAACAGAAGATGCTGTAAACTCACGTAACTTCATTTAAACTCCAAATCGATTACGTTTTTTTGTTGCAACAGGACTGCTCTTATTGACGTCTTTGGTTTCATGACTACCTGTTGATGTAATTTGTTTTTTAGCACTAGAACTTAAACCAATTTGATTTAATGCATCATCAATAATATCTTTGGTTGTGTTAGTATAACTAATAACAATAGCGTTTTCACCCCAAGGACTTTTTGCTTGAAACGTATCTCTTTTAATAACGTCGTCTTTGGCTTTATTTGCTCGAGCATTTGCTAAAGCAACACCAAATCGGTATTGCTTATATGGGTCTTGATTAGGTAGAGCAGGAATAACAAATGCGCTTGGAATCGCTTCCGCGACATCGTCTTCCATGCCATTCTCTCTAGACTCTTGAATAAATTCTTTAGCTCTCATTAGCAGTTCCAACGTCTACGTGCTTTACAGATTGCCTTATCTGGAGTTTTCGAACAATCAATGTGATGCATTTTCTTTTGACCGGCTGATCTTGAGCAATAGCTCTTACGACGTTTGCTGGCCTTAGAACCTTTTTTAAGTTTACTTGGTTTGGTAGTTACAGCAGTTTTTAATTTGCTGCCTGGATGTTCTCTACGATAAGCATTAACAGCTTTTTTGCTCATGCCATCGGTTTTGTCTTTCTTGTTGACTTTTTGCCAATCTTCTAATACAGGTTGTGTAACTGCAAACACATATAATTCGTCATCAGTTAGAGATTCTAAATCTTCCCATACTAGATCAACATCAACTTGATTATGTTCTGCAATTCTAGAAATGATAGATTCGATTAAATCAAATTCTTGTTCTAGACTTTCATTTTTAGGTTTTTTGCCTTGCTTTTTCATATTGACAGCAATAGCTGCCTGTTGTGCCGGGCTACCTGCTTCATCGACACTTTCGTTAGGAACGCAATTATTAACACGAACACCACCTTTAATTTTGGTGCCCTCTTTGTGCTTGCCTTTCCAACATTTAGCGTCTAAACGTTGTTTTATAGCTTCTGTAATAAATTCTTGTGCTCGCATAGTGTAAATCCGATTAATACACTATTTAGCCCATCTTAGGTGATACTCTACTTCTATTTTAGAATCGTAAAATTCTACTACAAGTGCAAGATTTTCAGCTATTTTTTCAACAACTAATTGACACTTTGTTTTGGGCTGAGCTAAAATCCATTCTAAATGATCTACACCAATCAGCTTTTGTATTTTAGGCCAATCTATATCAATGTTGCCAACAACTTCAATATCTGGGGACGACCACTCTGCTAGAGTAACTTTAGTATGTTTCATCTTCAGAGCTCATCGAATTTAAAATCTCACGCAATTTTGTAGATTCGACATTAGCTCTTACTTTACCCAAACTTGCACCTTGTGTAGGATCTGTAATAACTCCATCACTATCTACGTTCTTTGGTGCTTGTACGGTTGTTCTTGATTTGATAGATTCGATAATACTAGAACTTCCTCTACTTGCCCCTGCGTGTTCTTGTTCGTCTTCTGGTAGATCAGAAATCTTTAAACTTTCTAGATTAAATTCTAAATCTACCTTCATACCAACACCGCTAGAACTACGTGTTTTCATAAGTTGAATTTGATAGCGTCCACGTTCACGCATAGCACGTGATGTAAAAATACCAAACACATTATCTGCGGTTTGAATTTTACTTAAACCACCTGAAATATGTGAATGATCAAATTCTACTTCTTCAACAGCGCCACGATTCAACTGACTCGCAGTTACAAGTATACAATTCTTTTCTACTGCTAGATTACGCAATTCTTCCGATACATATTTGTCTTTAATAAACAAATCTGCTGGACTAATTTTCTTACTCATAGGCATTAATAAGTCTAGATAGTCAACTAACAATACATCAACTTTTCTGCCTGTTTTAATTTCAAATTCTTTTAGATATGCTCTCAGATCGTTTGCAGTTTTACCAGAAGGCATATATTTGATTTGCAATGCTCCAGATTTCTTTCCAATGATCTTAACTTTCATTTCAACATCGTCAAGATCTTTAAAAATTTCTTTTGTTGGAATTCCAGTTGTCATTGCATCAATACGCATAGCAACTAAATCTTCCGAAAGTTCTAATGTTAGGTACACGACGTTAAGTCCTTGCAAACACCAATTAACACCTAAGTTTGCCAAGAACAAAGATTTACCTGCACCCGAACCACCGGCAAAAATATTCAACTCTCCGCGGTTCATTCCACCAAACAATTTACGATCAAGACTTGGCCAACCTGTGCTAATTTGTCCGTTCTTATCTTTAATTTTTAATAAACGAGCTCTCGGGTCTGCAAAATAATCAGTGCCCATATCTTTAGTTAAAGATATTTGAACTGCTTCTTTAATCTTCGTTTCAACCTGACCGTAGTCTTTCTTTTCTAATAAATCTGCTGAGTCAATGATTGCACGTTCAAGCGCCTTGTGCCTAGTAAAAGACTCGAATTCATCCATTAGCCATTCGTTGTGACCTTCTTTTATATCTTCAGGTTTTTTAAGATCTATCCTGCAACTTGCATTAACCATTTCATAGTCAGGCAATACAGCATATTCTTTTGCATACACATTGATAAATTCTGCTGCATCTTGTAACTTTCGATCAAACAATGTGTGATCAAAGATACCTTGACAACGAACAAATACTTCTGCATCTGCAAGCATCAACTCGAGATATAATTTTTGTACTTCGTAATCGTATGTTTTTATCATCTTATAATTTTATAATCTACAACAATGCATCGTCTCGGTGTTGACTTTACCGGATATACACCATGTAAGACACTTCCTGTCATTAAAATACAACGCCCTTCTTTAGGCATTAATGTTTTATAAATCGTTTCCTCACCACCTGCTATTACAGCAAAAATAGAACCCCACGCTGATTCTTTTGGCGGATCTTGCGGTTTATAATGATATAAATTATCAAGATAAATGACCTGCGTAACACAATCGCTATCATGATTATGCATACTTTGCCATCCGTTTTCTTGATAGTCCATATACCACGCAATAGTTGGCTGAATATTTAAATTCAACTCGTGATCAAATAATGTCTTTTTAGTCCATTCAAAAAGTTTTTCCTGAATGTTTTGCCAATTATTATGTGGTTTAAAATTGCCTGAAAATTGCCTATGATAAAATGTTTCTGATAATTTATTATCGCACCAAAGTGGATACTGCCTGGCATTGACTGCTACGGTTTCTTTGCTATATTCTTTTGTTTCATCTAAATCTGTTGTTAATACAAATAGTTCTTTGTAATTGGGATAAAATGAATCAACAAGCCATTGTGTTCCACTAACATATTTCATAACTTTATTATACACGAACCTCTATGTGTTTTACAACCCCAAGGTTAGCATTCCAGACTCGTTGCTTGGTATGATATAATACAGCACCGATACTACTACTAGGATCACCAGGTTGTGGCAGGCTCCAAATATAGTTAAACTTTGGCTCTACTACTGATTTATTTGTTTTACTATTCATCGCGCAACCGCCCATGTATACTAGACAATCAGTACCTGTTAGATCTTTGGCTTTTTTCATAACCATATCAACTTGTTCAGTAAACACTTCTTGAACAGCGGCAGCTATGTGATATTTGTTTTCTTCTGTAACTTCAAACGGCCAATCCCAAATACCTTTATGCATGTTTTTATATGCAGTTACTAAAGTTCCCATATATTCTTTTACAGCAAAATAATATTTGTTAGGATCTCCCTTATCGGAATCTTGTTGTAATAAAAATTCATCTTGAACCGGTTTGTAACCAATAAGTTCTGTGAATGCAGAATAAAATAATCCTAGGCTATTAGGATAATCTTTATGCCAAACTTTTTTAATTTCTCCGTGCTTACCTTCCCAGATACTAGCACATTCCCACTCACCTATAGCATCAAGGACTACAATTGCACAATGATTAAAGGGACTGGTATAATATCCGGCAGCAGCATGGCTAGCATGATGTGGGGTATAATGAATCTTTGCATAGTCGGCTCTAATTTGTCTAATATAATTTGATGGTAATGCAGAAAAATCAAACACTCTATTCCATTGACCTGCATAGGCCTGGCGTGTTTTCTTAACCCAGGGGCGTTCATACCAAAAAATATTATCCGGAGTCCCTACATCAAGAGCCTTCCTGATAGTGCTACTTTCTAGTGTATCAGATTTATCGAATGTGTTCGAAACAAATTCGTTATTTTTAAACACGGCTAGACTCGAGCCGTGATTGAGTGCGTTAATTCCCCAATTAATCATTTGTAGATAAACGGATCACGTTTTCTCAGTTCAGCAAGACGTTTTTTCCATGCCTTGTGTTCTTGATATTTCCTCCAGGGAAATGTAATAAAATCAATTATTGTTTTCAGCATTTTTTAATATCTCTAATTTAGTTTGAAGGTTACGTTTAGCAATTTCAATTTTAATAGGACCTTCTTGTGCTGTTTTAATAGCATCGACAATGACAAATAATTTTCCATATTTTTGTACTGCATCGGCAGTATCTTTTACATCATTGTCCCACGTTGGAAAAGCTACCTTCCATCCTAATTCTTTGGCCTGTTCTATCAAAATTAAACCTGCTTTGTCTTGGTCAGGAATCACAATAACTTCCTTGCCTAGACTATTAATTATCCTACTTTGTTGTTCAGAAACTTCATTAGTGAGAAGTGCAACACCGCCTACAGCTAATGCATCAAATGGTCCTTCGCATACAAATACATATTTGTGATCTTCAGATTGTTCGTCAACATTAAAGACAAAAAACGGATGTTGATCTGATAGATATTTTGGTTTTCCGTCGGTGACTTTTCTGGCAGTATTGCCAACGATTTTTCCTTGATAGAAAAACGGAATAATGACTCGAGTTTCGTAACCGGCAGCAGGACTCCAATAAAAATGATTATCTAATGGATCAAATCCTCTCAAAGATATGTATTCTATAACAGGATCTAACCAAAGAGCAGTCATGTCGTCATACATGTCAAGCCATTTGGCTATTGGCATTGCGCCTTCTGGAAGCTCTTTTTCTGTAAAGTCTACTTTAGGTTGGTATTGTTCAGGCTTGTACTCTTCGCTTTCTGTTTTAAGAGCTTCAAAGATCATTTCTTTAACTATATCATCGCTGGCGCCCATCCATCGAACCAACGTTTTCATTTTTTCGCCAATTGGACTTCCTGGTTGCCATCCGGTGGTAAATTTGCAGTTAAAGCAGTTATAGACTATTCCGTTACCGTCGAAGCGAACGCCTGCCCGTTTACGAGTATCCGGACTATGTCCGCGATGCTGGCAACAAGGTGCGTTGAAACTGAGCCAACCAGAAGGGCTCGGTTTAGTTTTAACAGGAAGCAATCTACGAAATAAGTCTACGACCATAGTCATAAACTTATTATACTATCTGTATAGTATCTTGTCAAATGTTCCTGTATTAGGAATTGCCGGTTTGTGTTTGACTCTTAACCATTTCCATTTTCCTTCAATATTTGAATAGGAAAGATTATTAGTGGTAAAGGTCAGTGTGTCCAATGTGGTCCAGGATGTTGGAGTTCCACCTTCAAACATACTACCTTCTATAGTAACTTCGCCGGAATAATTGGTCATATAAAAAGCAAAGGTATGTGTGCTTTTTGATGTTGATAATTCATAACTAGCGTCAATTAAACTGCTATAATAAATTGGATTTCCGGTGTCACCTGTTACGCTAGGCTGTAATAATAAAAACTTTGTTATTTCAATACTATCTAACGGATCGCCTTGGGCATCTCCTTTAATCTCAATAACAGCTTCGGTGCCGTATTGGCTATCAATGTATACCGGAGTTTTTTTGGCAACGTATTTGGTTGTATCTGCACTATCTAAAGTACGTTCTTCTTTATAGATGCTATATTGATAAAAACCAGGTCGTAAATCATAAAGTTCGCTGGCGGTTAACTCGACATTGAGTTTACCAGACGACAGCGTAACTACGGTACAATCTTTGGATAATACAAGTTCTCGATTTTCACGATTAACAAGATTAAAAACAAATGAATAGTTTTTGTTTGTTAAATCAATTGCTTTTTCGTCTGAATTTCTAACCTGTATATCTATAGGATTATCAATACCGCGATAAATTTTTATATTTCTATTATACACTCTACGATACCTCTCTGTTGTCCAAGATCCGGGAACATTTGTATAGACATCGATTCTATTTGGATATAAATAAACTGGATTTAGTTGCATACACTAGTGAGCCCTTTAGCATATTTAGTATGAGAATAACAGAAAATTTACAACAAAACTTTCCTTTTATAAGTGTTATAAACCACGTAAATCAAGAATACGTGGGTATTATCATTAATCAGGATGCGCAGGTAACCAGCTTTTACGATTACGTAGCATTACGGAGCGAAGAAGAAAAATCTAAGTTTTTAGAGCTTGGAGAAGCATGGTGGTGGGAATCAAATAGACAAATTCCTATCAACATATTCCTAGCTAAAGAAATACAGGTATTTAGATACGCTATTAAAAATTTTGCAACTAAAGATGTAAGGGTAATGTTTGGACCGTGTACTAGTTTAAATGATATTATCACAAAAAGAATTAAGCGTAAATCAATTACACTAGTTAGGCGAAGTACTTAACTAAATCCGTAACTAACACCTTCGCAGATTAGATTCATCTGAACAACAATAGCCATGGCATATGCTGTAGCATGGCTTTTCTTAAAATAGTATTCGTCATTCTCCGGTTTCGTCCATACTTCCGTCATCACCGTAGTCCAATCTTTGCCAATCAGATAACGTTTCGCTGGGCGTATCATTGCTAGAATGGCCGCCAGTTGTTCCACACTCTTTGGCTTCATTTGTCTTAATATAGAACCATGCCCGTTTACGTGAAAGAGTAAGTTGACGAAATCGTCTTGCTCTAAAAGATCCCATAGTGGCTCCGTATTCATTAGTTGGATAAGATGTTCTTCATTACGTACACCTTTGTATATGTGAACATTTAAAAAATCTATCTTAAAATAACCTAAATCCTCTGCCTGATCGTAAGGAATAGAACAAAGTCCAGAAACGGCATCAACAGGAACATCGTGTAGGTATATTCCTGTATTATGTTTGACTAATTTAGTATCTTCAAGTCTACTTGCAGATGTAGTCTTAAAAAATTTAAGAGCCTCGTCTCTGTTAACAAAGTCTATATCGATATCTGGCATTACTGCAACCTAGTGCTTTCAAATAATAATAAAGGTAGTGTGTCTGCTAAGAATTGTGCATATTCTTCGGCATCTTCTTCGTCGTCAAACCCGCTAAATTTAACATAAACATCGGGCGAATCAGAACCAACCACTACCTCAATATCAATGTCATCCCTTGAAATAAATTCCTCGTTTTCTTTAAGTTCTTCTTCTACTATCTCTTCTTTTTGTCGTTTTGGCATTATTGTATCTTCGCCTCCTTGATGACATCTTTAACTAATTCAATATCGGCGGGCAGTGATTTAAAACGTCTAAGCCAGAACTGAGGATCAATAACTGGACCAACTATTTCTAACTGCTCGTCGTTCATGCGTGTAAGCATGTCTTTACCAGACTTGCTATTTAACAATATCCATGGACTAATTAATCCTTCTCGAATATCGTGAGCAGCTCTATTTAAATTAACAAATGCAAAATAATGTTCCCACGGAGCATTGTTTTTTTCACCCCAATCCATCATAGTTGATATAGTTCTTTGAATTGCTCCGTCTGCAGGTTCTTTCTTAATCATCTCGGTGATATAAGTTTCGTACAATTCATCTCTACACCAGTGGTCTAATTTCACCCCACTTCGTAAAACGTAGTCTATAAACATTTCCGGATAAATGGGGGCGGTGTTAACTAAAAAACTTCCAAATTTTACAAATGCTGTGTAATAAGGACTTGATGCAAATTCGTCAAAGGTTTTTTGAACTTTTCCTTTGCTAGACAATTCATAAAATTTCTGAAATGTTAAAAGTCCTGCCTGAACATGTTTTTCATTTTTGGCTAGGTATCGACGTTTTTGTTCACAAATATGCACGGTCAAAGTTTTTTCTTTGACAAATTCCTTACCGCAATGCTCGCATTTAAAATTTGATTGCATTGATTTCTTTTTTATCCCAACCAAGTGACGCACAATATTCCTTAATTTCTTTATCGGTAGATATCATGGCAAGAGTCTCGACATCCGACCATTTCATGTTTGGAAATAAATTTGCTAAAAACTCTTCTTTTTTGTTTTTCTCACGTTTTAAAGGAAGCCATTCGTGAAAATATGTTTTCTTAGTTTCGTGAGAGCATAAACACAAAGACTGCCATAAAAGTTTAGGATGTTTTTGTATTCCTGCCCAATTCTTGTTATAAAATTCATTTACGGTTAATACAAAATGTTCTTGTAATTCTCGATTACTCGATTTTACATTACTAATATAACGTGTAAGATTCCACAAGTCGCCTTTGATTTCTTTACGACCATCTTCTGTAGCAGCATCCCAAAGTTCTTTTAATCCCATGTCCACTGCTGGGATCATATCTTTAAAAAGGTCTACGTGTTTATTCTTGCCCATTATTTTTACTCAGGTAATACAACATTTTAACACGATTAAGCGCCTCGTGTAAAGCAGGATTAGTCTTCGCGGCCTGCCGAATATTGTACCAAAGTTGATTTTCTAAAATGCTTTCTCTTGAAGCACCGCGAACTCTTGACGGATTATCTTCGGGTATCCAGTCCCACCCTATTGGCATTCTTTCTTCAACCGGTGCACCTTTTTCTCGAGCATATACAACACCTTCTTGGCGTTCATAGATATACTCGGCACCTGGTTTAAGACTGCCCATGATTATATCCCACCGTTTCTCTTTCAATGTCGTCATGATCAAATTCTGCCCAATACAATTCAAATGCTACCGTATCTTCAAGGGCTTCAAATTGATGATATTCGCCAGGCATCACTTTAGTAAAATCGCCTGCTTCTAAGATAGTCTCATCGACAAGATCGTAGTTGTTTTTCCAAACACGAATAATAAGTTTACCTGATTCAACAAAAAATCCATTCCACTTATATTTGTGTTTATGCTTTGAACAGACGCCGCCTTTCCGGGCTTCAATACGGTGAAACTCTAATACACCATTGGCTTCAAGGAGTTCTGTTTGACCCCACACTTTACCTGCTTTCATCATAATCCTTTTAAATGACCTTATCGAGTTGAAGTATCTCGCATTGTCTACTTACTTCTTTAACAAAAAATGCACACGGAGGATTATCTCCGTCGTGCAATGGAACCGTGAGCATATGTCCGTTTTTCATTTTAGGAAAATACCAACGAACATCTTGATAGATATTAATAATTTCAATAGGAAAATATTCTGCCTTAAATCCTTTAATAGGATTAAAAATAAGAGCATCAAATCCCCGTTCATTGATGCTAGTTAACGGCAATACTTCTGGATCTAATCCGCAGTCTTTATCCCCTACTACCATACACCAATCCAAAGGCATTTGTACTTCATACCCGCCAATGTTTAATAAAATGGCTGGGCTATTAAATGACTCTAAAAATATTAGAGGCATAAAATAAAAATCTGGTTCGCTAGGGTTAGAATTATCTAATACACTAAATCTCGTATCTTCATCTACCTCTTCTGGTAAATCATTTAAATCAAATGATTTATTGTTTAATGTTAAAATTCTCATGTTGTTACCTTTGTAATTGTGAAAGGATATTTTGCTTCTTTATAATATTTTTTCCTTTCAGTTAAATGCCGTTTGGCATATTTGCATGTAGAGGTAATATCCCAAATCTCTACATGGTCTTTGTCTTCTGCTTTTCTAATGCCTCGTCCAATAGATTGGATAACGCGGACAAAGCTCTTTCCGGGCTCAATAAGAACCAGATTAAAAATCCTTGGAATATTAATACCCACAGCGGCCACACCGTAAGTCGCCACAATAATCTTGTCATCACTTGTTTTAACATCATCGTATTCTTCTTTCCTGTCATCTAATTTAACAGAGCCGTTGATAAAGACCGCACCGGGTAGTAGGTTAATTAACTTGTCTCCTGTGTCAATCCTGTTGACTAAGACAAGTGTATTTCCTGAAGTGGAAATATCTTTAACCTTATTTGCAATCCAACTAATTCTAGTAGGATCGGTAACTAACCATGAATATTCTTCGGCGTAACTTCTGAATACTTCTATGTTGTTAGTTTGTAAAATATTAATATTGAGTTGAGCAAGAACATCTTTTTGTTGTAAATCATAAGCAGATACACGATTAATAACTGGACCTATACTTGCAAGTATGCCTTGAAACTCCCAAGCTTCTTTAGGTATGGTGCCTGTTAATCCCCAACGTATAGCGCAGTTTTTAAAATTTTGAGTCAATAATTTTGTTAAAACATCTGCTTTGGCCTGATGAACTTCGTCAACAATAATAGCCACAACCCCTTCGCAAAATTCTGCAAGGCTAAGACTTTCTTCATCATAGCTTTTTTTGTCTAATACATTAAGACTTTGCCATGTACAGATAGTGTGTGTTCGATTTAATTCTTTTCGATCACCGAAATACACACCAACATCTAAACCTAGGTTTTTGTAGTCTTCTTCAGTCTGGACAACAAGCGATTTGTTCGGAACAATAACCATCGTACGACCATACGGTTCACAAAGATGCGACAACGTCGCTGTAGTAATCGTTTTACCTGCACCTGTTGCTACCTCCTGTAAGGCTTGTTGATTTTCTAAAAATTTATTAACAACATCGTATTGATAATCTCTCAATATGATAGGTTTACCTGCTTCTGGATGACCTTTTGGCCATGTCTTGCCTTTGTCAGCCCAATAGTTTTCATTTATTTGCTTAAAGTCAAACGCATGAGGTTGTCTTAGATCCTCTACATCAATATCAAATCCTGATTCTTCAATAATAGGTAATATAACATCTAAGTGTGCTAGATATCCATTGCCGCCAATACCAAAATATGTTTTAGTACCGTCCCATCTACCTAGTTTGTAAGCGGGCATATGACGTGCATAGGGAAGGTCATACTTGAGTTTGTTTGCTAGCTTTCTTCGAACTTCAACAGGCAAACCGTCAAGTTTAATATTAACCTCATCCTTAATTATTAATTTACAAGTCGACAATATTCCTATCCTTTTGAACAGCTGGTTTTACATCGCTTAGATATAAAACACAATAGTGGTTATCAATCCACGTTTGAGACATATTGCTCATAGGAGGAAAAGATTTGTTCACTACTATAATACTAACATCGTCTTCTTCTTTAATCAACCACTTTGCAGGCTTTTTAAAGATTAGTAATCTACCTTCAGACAAATCTCCACCGAGACCCGAAGCTCTAACCCATTCGTTGAACTTTGGATCTTCGTCGTTCCTACTTCGAAAACAAATTTTTATTTCCTCTTTGCTAACTCCATTGTTAATGGCGGAGATAACAAACGACTCTAACCAACTTTTTAAATGATTATCTTCACTGACTATTAAAATAACTTTTTTCTTTACGGTTTTATACAAATTAAAAAATTTACTAAAATCGTCGGTCCAAAAATAATTTGTATTATATGAGGCTACTCTATGAATAAGATTTTTTGATGTAGACCCGTACAATACATAACCCATACGCTTTGCCAGCATTAGGTCGTGATCTAATTCTTTTAATTTTCTAGAATCAAAATACTCTTGTGCAGACGAAGTTGCGTTTTGTAATACTACTTCATCGTTTACAATTTTGCAGGCTGGAGCATAATACTCTGCGTCGTTCCAAATCTGTTCAACATCTGCTAGTGCATGATTAAATGATTCGTCAATATTAAATCCGTGTCTAATTGCAAATTCATTTACTAAAATTAAATTTAAATCGTAGATGTTATATTTTCTAACTTTATCGTCTGGATTCCAAAGAGATCGATCTTCTCTGTTATTTTTAAGAACTTCTTTTTCAAAAACTTCTTTAAGAGAATAAGGATGTTTTAAGCATAACCAAAGTTTATCATTTTTGTCTTTTTCAACAAAAATGCTTTTAGTCATATCTAAATTTCTAAAAGGATTTTTCCATGTTGCGTTTTGTAATCTAAAATTTAAATTTAATTGTCGTGTACTAAAATGATTTTTATATTTTTCCATTAACTTGATAACATAGTTTGCCTGCGCTTGGGTAAGATTTTTGTTATCTGCAATTAAATTGAAAAAATTTGTCAATACGACAATGTCCTGATTATTCAAGAAATTTGTAGATATAACCGAAGTATAAAATTCGGTAAAGATGTCTTCGAAATATTCATTCGCCGCCATAATAATATTATAGCAGAAATAATTTAAAAATCAAGACTTTTGTAAAATATTTACTAACCTTTTTTGAGGAATTCCGTCAACCATTTCTGATAATAACCACTCGGTATGACAAAGTTTTTTGAACCAGTCGCTCCGTTCAGGAATAATTGGGTTTTCTATATTTTCAAAGTTATTAGAAAGTTCGCCTGCAAGACTTGTTTGATCGCAAATTACAGGTACACCGTTAATTGATGCTTTAACTGCTGGACCACTATTAAAATTTACTACACAATGATAATTATAATCTATATCAAAATCATCGTAGGTATTTGCCACTAATCTTGGATATTGTACCAACACATTTGGAGAATTTACAACTACAGGCGACCGTGGATGTGGCCTTACAACAATTAACCTATCAGTATATTTTCTTATTTCTGCTACGGTATTTTTTACCCAAACAGACATAGACGGTTGACCAACCCACTGGAGGCTTTTTTCATGCTGACTAGCAATTAGTATTTCTTTTCGTCGTAGTGTATTTTCTGGTTTTAATTGAATATTTAATTTTTGTGGTCGTGCTTCGTCAATCTCATCTTGATTTCCAAATTCACCTAGGCCGTTAATATTATTTAAACTAACCCTCCACGTTAATCCTCTAACCAAATTTCCAACTTCAATAATCATCACAGGAATATTAGCTGCTTGGCATTGTTCGTAAACAGATTTATTACTAAACATTCTTCCATGCCAAAGTACGCTCCAGATAACAGCTACATCTTCTTCCTTATCGACAATAGTATGTCCTAATTTTTTTAGTCCAAGTTCAAAGGCATCAAATACAGGCCCACTATTCATGGCTCCATACTTTCTATACAATTTAAATTTCATAGTTTTTTGAATTATAAATAACAGAGTATTTAATTCTAATTCAATGAGTAAATTTGAAAAAACGTTAAGAAAGAAAGTAGGAAAGCCCCAAAATACTATTCTATTGGGATTAGGGCCTAGCGAGATTGAAACAGCATCAAACGTTTTTCAATCTGTATTTGTATTTTCTTCTATAGATCAGTCGTTTAAAAATAGAAACGTAATCTATTTTGAAAACTTTAACGATATGGCCAAATTACCGGAAGTAAATTTTATACTTATTAATCCTGAAAATATTAAAGAAATGCCAAATATTACACCAATATTAAAAAATTCAAAACCGCTGGTTATGATACTTTCAGGGGAATATATACATAAACGTTTTTCAAAGTGGCTAATTGAAGAAATGCATTATGAACTAGTTGAACTCGACACTCATCGTCAACTATGGAAAAAGAAACGATTATTAGGACAATTATGAAAAAGACAGCATTTGTAACAGGAATGACAGGACAAGACGGTCCATATCTTGCTAAACTTCTTCTAGAAAAAGATTATAAAGTATATGGTCTTGTAAAAAGATATTCTAATCCAAATTTAGATAATATCAAATATTTAGGTATTGAAAACGACATTGAGTTGATCACCGGCGATATTACAGACGACGGATGTATCAACCATTTAGTTAAAAGTCTTAAACCAAATGAATTTTATAATCTTGCCGCTCAAAGTTTTGTAGGAGCAAGCTGGGACCTTAATAAATTAACCACTGAAGTTAATGCTGTTGGCCCTTTAAATAATCTTAATGCTATTAAGCAGCATAGTCCAGAAACAAAATATTATCAAGCAAGCACTTCCGAAATGTACGGTAATAGCATTGAAATTTCCGGAGGACACCAAGACGAAACAACACCGTTCTGGCCCCGTAGTCCATACGGAGTTGCAAAATTATATGCTTACTGGATCACCGTAAATTTTAGAGAAAGTTACGGAATTCATGCTTCAAATGGAATATTGTTTAATCACGAAAGTCCTATTCGAGGTAAAGAATTTGTTACAAGAAAAATTACAGATGGCGTAGCAAAAATTAAATGTGGCCTTGCTGACAAAATTACTTTAGGTAATTTAGATTCTAGAAGAGACTGGGGTTTTGCCGGTGATTTTGTTGAAGCTATGTGGTTAATGTTACAACAAGACGAACCGGGCGATTATGTTATTGCCACAGGAGTTCAATACACTATTGGTGATTTATTAGAACGTGCATTTAGATATGCAGGCATCGAAGACTGGGAAAAATATATTGAATCAGATCCAAGATTTAAGAGACCGGCAGAGCTTTATAGCCTTTGTGGAAACCCCGCTAAAGCAGAAAATGTCCTTGGGTGGAAACGTAAAACTAGTTTTGACGATCTAGTTAAAATGATGGTTGAAGCAGATATCAAACGTTATACTAAATGACAACAAAATTTGCAGTAGTCACTACTTTTCATCAGGCTGGGTACGAAAAATACGGTCGAAGGATGATTCAAACCTTTTTAGAATCATGGCCTAAAGATGTAACCTTATATGTGTATCCTGAGAATTGTGCAGTAATTGAAACTGCTCCAAACCTCGTTGTGAGAGATTTACACTCGTCAAGTCCCGAACTAGTTGCATTTAAAGAAAAGTGGAAAAATGACCCAAAAGCCAGAGGGGAAGTAGCCATGGGACCTCCTGGACCTAAGGGAAAGATTCCCGGAATTGGTTTTCGTTGGGATGCTATTAGATTTAGTCATAAAATTTATTCGGTATGTCATGCGGCAGAAAATACCGATGCCGATATACTGCTTTGGATGGATGCTGACATGGTTTGCCATACCACACTTCCGGTGCATTTTTTAGAAAAAATGGCAGGTACTCATGTGGGTTTGGGATTTTTAGGTAGAGAAAATAAATTTACCGAATGTGGATTATATTCGATGAATTTAAGAAATCCTGCTACTCAAGAATTTTTAAAAGAATTTCAAAAGGCCTACGACACTGGCAGAATTTTCACCATGAAAGAGTGGAATGATTGTTGGGTTTTTGACGTTGTTCGAGAAGAAATTAAAAAACTTCATCCTGACTGGTATTGGTACAACTGGAGTAAGGGATTAATCAAAGGAGAAGGCCATCCGCTGGTTAATAGTCCTTGGGGTGCTTATCTCGATCACCTTAAAGGTAACCGAAAAAATACCGGAAAAAGCCTAAAAACAGATTTTATTCGTCAGCGTACTGAAAAATATTGGATTACTCAGTAATTTGATATTCGTGTTTTGAATGCTTGGCTTTGTAATGATCTAAATATTCCCCAAGCACGGTATGCTTCATTGGAGTTTTGTAAGGCTTTTTAAAATCTTTGCATAAATCATTGCCTTTTGCTCCGATTTTTTCAAAAACATAACCATATACATCGTTATCGTAAAATCTTCTTAAATTTTTTGAATCTTGTTCAACAAAGTGTCTACGATACTCATTTCTAAAATTAAAAAAGTTTGGATGTTTTGTGTTTACAGCAGAAAAACCAGTCTCAGGAACAAACCATCTACCAGGAGTTCCGTCTTTAGCTGACAAATATGTAACTCCCATGTGAGTGCTAAGAACATTGTCAGGTAAAACTGATTTTAACAAGTCTAAAGGAAGTTTTTTCTTTGTAATAACATCGGCGTCTAACCAAATAATTCGATCAGCATCGCTGTTAAACATTGCGTGTATAAAACTAAAAGATTTTTTAGCAAATTTTCTTTCTTGACCGCCTATACCTTTAGTATTTTGAAAAATTTCATATGCAGGGTCTAATTCTTTAAAGTCTATTTGTTTAATTCGGTTTATGTTTGGTAATTGAAACTCTTCGACATAGCAAGTCAGTGTTAATTCTTCTGGCCAATATGTTAACCAAGACTCTACAGAGTCTCTTCCGATGAGATTATAATAATATTCGTTGAAACTTGTTATAACTTCTATTTTCATACATACTTTCTCATATGAGACCAACATTCCCCGTTGGTAATTTCTTCAAAGTTCCAATGGAACATAGCCAACCGTTCTACCCATTTTTGTCTGTCTGGTAAATTAGGATTTTCAATGTCAGATAAATTCATATTTGAAATTTCTGCACACTGACTTTTTTCAGGATCGGTGACAAAAATAGGATATCCTTCAATTGCGGCTCCTACGGTTGGACTTGAATTATAATTTACCACAGCCCAGCAATTTTTTAAATCATGTTCTAGTGTTGTGCCTGGTTGTGATAACCTAATATTGTTATTTTTGTGACCAAGTTTTTTTATCAAGTTTTGAGGACTTAAATAATCTTTTGAGCCTTTGTCACCTGGATGTGCTCTTAATACAATTTCTCTATCAGTGTATTTTCTAATCTCTTTTAAGGTTGCTGCGGTCCATTCTACCACATCATATCCACCCATCGACCATCCGCCATTTCGTTGTAAACAAAATAAAATGTGATTTCCTGTAGTGCGATAGTCTTTTAAAGATAAATTTAAATTTTTAGAAAGAGTTATCCAACGTTGAGGATCAATTTCTTTATCGCAATACTCTCCTGTATTAGGAAATATTCCGTTAAAACTATATCTTAAATAATGTTTAGGATTTGTATTATCTTTATATAAAAATAAATTACTATCTGCCAATAAAACTTTTTTATTTGCATTAAGTTGATAATCAATGATTTTTCTTCTAAATTCTAAATGTGCAGTTCCTTTAGATCCTGCATGAACCCATCCTATGCTCATACCTACGTCAGCAGGAACAACTCGCATGTCGGTCACAAGTTCAACTTCGTCACCGTATTTTTGAACCCCAGTGGCATATAATTTTAAAATTTCTCCTTTTTCAACATTTTTGTTGTTAGGAGGAATACAAGCTAGGTATGCTGCAAATTTCATTTATTAGTATTTTTAATTAAAAGTTCTTTATTTAGAATACCAATGTGATGATGAAAATATTCATTCAACGGGCTGTACTTAATGGAAAATTCATTTTTTCGTTCATCGGCGCCATTGAGTTGCCACTTATCTGCTGTATCGCAATAAGAACCAATTCCATATTTTCCTATTAAAGACCCTAGCATATGATTATCGTATATTTGCCTTTGTTGATAAATTTGTCCATTATACCAACCAGTAGAATATTCTCTAATAAATGCCGGAAATGCTTCGTGTTTTGTATTAAACGCAACAATTCCAGTTTCTAAATCTAACCCCGTACCAGGAATTAATGTTGCACATACTCGAGCGCCGGGGCTCAGTAATTCTTTTGCTTTTGAGAAAGATAAGGGACGTTTAACAGAAATATCAGCGTCTAACCAAACTACAAGACCACCAAATTTTCTTGCTGCCCATACCTGTACACGACTCTTTTTCCAGAATCTATCTGCTTTAGTTCCTCCCATTGCTTCTTGAACCCAAGGGTCCTGTGTATTAGCAACATCTTTCCAGAACATAAAATTTTTACCAAATCCTAGATCTACAGGTTTGTCATCCCAAACAAAAACAACATCGCCCGGTAATGTATTTCTCCAAGATGCAAGTGTAATACTACCTACTTCGTTAAAATAATCTCTAGAAAGACTAGTAACAAACGTCAATGGAGGACGAGGCTTAGAACCAAATTCTAATCCCAACTCATTAGCATAATCAATTAAGTATTGATACCATACATTTTTATATAAACAATCCATGTAATGGGGGAACCAAGGTCCGCCCTCAGTCCAGTGGTATGCAACAGGCTTTCCGTCTTTTGTTTCATCATTCCATCCGACAAGAAAATTATATTTTGTTGAAACAGAACCAATCTCGTGATCCTGTAACCATTGGAACCTATGTAAAAATTGTCCTGTTTGAGAATTTACCACCTCTGGTGTTAATGCTCTGTTTGATGGATGCTCACAATTCCATAAAATCATCGAACTCCAGTTCTTTCTTGGATACTGGGCCTGTTGTTTGTTGTCCATCTTTACGGTATTTGTTGGTTGATGATTATGTTGAACAACCATTACAGCATATTTTGGATCTGCTTGAGCAAATAATTCTGATATGTTACCGTCCCAAACAAAATCACAATCGCAGAATAAAGCCCAACCTTTGTATTTTTGTAAAGATGGCACTAAAAATCTAGTAAATGTAAATTCGGTGCTTCCTAAAGAATCGACATCTCTTGTATATAGACCGTCTCGTCTTAATTGGTCCTGTTTTAAAGGCTTAACAATAGCATCAGGTGTATTTTTATAGATTGAAAATTCGCATACCTTATATGCAATATCTTCTCTAGAATCGTAACCGATATAAACAGGTAAAAAATCAAAATTCATTTAACATTCTCCAGGCTGCGCCATTTTTTAATTCATCAATGTGATATTGTCCGTAGGCTAAATGGCAAGCCCATGCATATACTTTATCTTTGTCGGGATAGTACGGAGTTTCGATTTGACTCAAATCTTGTGATGCAACAGGAGAAGCTGCATGTGTAGGTGCTAGCGTAAATGCAGGATATCCGTATAAAATTGCTTCGGTTGCTGAATTTGAATTATATGTAACTAACGCATGAACATCGTCATCAAGTGCTTCTTTTAACGTATTTGTAAGTACACGATCTGTTCTGCTTTTAACTCGTTGGCGTACAACAATTTCTCTATCTGTATATTGTTTAAGAGTATAGATAGTATCGTTGATCCATTCTTCTAAATCAATATTATAAAACTTACAAGGTTTTTCATCAGGGGCTGCAATAAGAATTTTTTTGCCGCCTTTTTTCCAATTGTGAATAGGAATTCCTAATTTTCTAAATCTATCGTCTGGCCTTTGAATTATAGTATTTCCGTGTTGTATATCGTTTTTAACAATCCTATGCCAATATTTCCAACCCATGGGATTTAATGCACTTTTTTGATTACCCATATATCCGGTATCCATAAAATAAAAATCTCTATTATCAAACCAACAACGTTGCATGATTTTTTTCTTAAGAATACCTCTAAGGACAATGGGGTCTCTGCTGTGCTCATATATAAAATCATCTGTGTTTATCACTCGACCATTAGCGCCAAGTGCAAACATGTTGATATATTCATCTTGTCCGTCTTTACTAAGAAAGATCCAATTGGTCATCTGTTTCATTGTCTTTCTATATCATCTTCAATGCATTGTTCACCGTATTGAATTTCAACAACTTTCACAGGAACATCAAACGGATTAGTAAGTTGATGCCACTCGTTAACTGGTACTTTGTACTCAACGTGCTTTCTTAAATGAACGCTAGGCATAGCGTAACCGCTGTTCATTAGTCTGTTTACTTCTGCTTCACCGTCGCTGACTATCCAGTATTCTGCTCTTAATTTATGTCGTTGCATACTTAATTTTTTTCCAGGATCAACGGTTAGTTCTTTTACTTTCATTCCTGGTACTTCGTGCAAGACACGATAATATCCCCACGGACGTTCGGTCTTTGGTGCTTTCCATTCTTGTAAAATCCATGAGCTAGAATTCATCTTATGTTCGCCGCCAACTCCAAATACAAATTCTAAATTATCGTCTTTAATATCCATTTCGGGAATATTAGCATTTGTTCTATCACCGCCGTTAGCAAATATAATTTTATCGTTGGGATAAATTTCACGAACTTTTCTAATAGCATCTTTAGCTGAACCGTCGTCGTCGTTAAAATTAATAACTCGAGATACATTTGTTAAAGCGCCTAATATGCTTGAACGTTCTTCCCAAGGCATAAATTCTTGACCTTTTTTTCTTCTTAACCATGCATCGGAATTTGCACCAACAACTAGAACATCACCTAATTTTTTAGCTTCATTAATATAAGCAATATGGCCAGAATGAATAGGATCAAATCCTCCAGTAACTAACACTATATTTTTCATTTTAGTCCTTTCAAAATAGTTTCTAGTAATAGTAAATCGTTGTCATTAACAAAATGATTGTTTCCAATATAAACACCAACATCGTGTAATATGTCGGCATTATGAGGGCTGTCTGTTTCAATATTATATTTTTTTAAAAATGGATGTTTTAATAAATTTCCACTTACTACAGGCCGATATTCGATGCCGTGTTTTTTAAATTCGTCTAATAGTGTTATATATGTTTCTTTACTTTTACAAATAAAAGGAAAACAGAAACTACTATTAGTTTCATCTTCTTTAGGAAAAAAGAATTTATCAGGATATTGTTTAATAATTTTTAAATATTTTTTAAAATTTTCTTTACGGATATGAATCATGCTATCCAATCTTTTTAGTTGTGACATACCTAAAATTGCAGGTAACTCATGATTTCTAAAATTATATCCGTCTGTCATAAACAGAAAACTAGGAGGCAAGTTTGGATATTCATCTTGATATTTTTTAAAATATTCGGGAGATCCTTCTCTAGCTAGACCGTGACTTCTTTTTAATCTCATCAATTCATATAATTCTTGATTGTTTGTGGAAATCATTCCTCCCTCAACGGTAGTCATGTGATGGCCGAAATAAAAGCTAAAAGTTGCCCCTAAAGAATCTGAACCTCTTTTTTTGTTATTAGGATCGCAAACACCGTGTGATTCGCAAATGTCTTCTAGTATGAGCGCATCTGGAAATATTTCTTTGTATTTTTCTATTTCAGCATCTAAGCCCAACAGATGTGTGACAAATATTATTTTAATGTCTTTATGTTTATTTTTTAATTTTTTTAACTTTTCAACATCGTAACTAAAAGTTGATAAATCAATATCTGCAAAGATTGGTTTAAATCCAGTTTGAATTACTGGGGCAACGTTTGTGACCCATGTACACGCAGGAACTAAAACTTTATCCCCGTCTTTAAAATTATATAACTCTTTAATAGCAGATAATAATAATAAATTTGCTGTGCTGCCAGACGAAACAAATAAAGAATATTTAGAACCTAACCATTCATTCCACTGAGCCTCAAATAATTTTACTTTTTCTCCGTTAGTGAATTTTTTTGAAGTTAAAATGAACTTGATCATTTTAAATTTGTCTGGCCAAGTAATTGTATCTTTCATTAAAGGCCATTTTAGTATTGGTGGTTTATTGATCATGGTAACAAATTGCCGTATGGTTTATATAAATTTCCGAGTAGCCGCGAAGATGAAATTCTTCGCAAATAATTGAAGTATCGCAATCAAATTTTTTAAATCTTTCATTAAACCAGCCGTACCGTGCACCGTCCTGAAATGGTTTTGCATCAAATAAGCATACTCCGTTACATGTTGAATAATATTTTCCAAAAGGAGTAATATCCCAATCTTTATGTAATTTTCCTCTGTCTTCGTCGGCGTGTCTTCGTGTAGCCCAAACATCATATAATTTTCCGTTTGTTCCTTTTGAAACCATTGATACAATATCAACTTTTGTTAAATTATATGTTTCTTGAAAATTTAAAATTTTTTCAACATCTTGTAGATCAAATCTCATATCGGATTCAATATCTAATATATGATCTACATTGTTAAGAAAATTTTTTGCTTCGATTGCTTTATTTCTTGCTGCTGCTAAATTTTTTACACGCTGTTCATCTTTAACAGAATGAAAAAATTCTGTTCCTATATTTTCGCAGATAATAGAAAAATCTTTAGCGAAGGACCAATCTAAATTATTCAATTTAATTTTGGTATCATCAGTTGAATCGTTTTCATACAAAGAAATATAAAAATTATAATTAGGAAAATGCTCAACTATTGATTTTATTTGAGAATAATATTGTTCTATTTTTTGACTAGAATTTCTAAAAATAGTGTATATCAAAATGTTTTTCATGAACTATTTATAAAATAAATATTTGGCATTTTAAGGATTAGAATATGTGGGTATTAGCAAGTCGCGGAAGACCAAAGAACCTAAAACGGTTTATTAAATGCTGGAAAGAAACTAAAGGATCAACTCCAGTTTATATTAGATTAGATGAATGCGATCCAGAAATTGAAAATTATAAAAAATTAAATTATCCAAAAGAATTTCATGTTGTAATAGAATCTCGAGCCAGGTTAGGACGGGCAATGAACGAGATGGTTGAAAGGTATCCAAACGAACCGTGGTATGGATTACTAGCAGACGATTTAATCCCACAAACTCAAAATTGGGATCAAAAACTTGTAATTGCTGCTTCTAATAATTTTATATCTCAATGTAATGATTTAACAAGAAAGCCACAAAACTGCTGTCATCCTTGTATAGGGGGAGATTTGATAAGAAAAATTGGATGGTTTGCTTTACCTGTATGCACCCATTATTGTGTTGAACTTCCTTGGAAAGAGCTTACTAAAAGAAATCCAGAAATTTTAAAATATCTTTCAGATGTAGTTGTTGAACATGCGCATTATCGATTTGACAAAGCTGAATTGGACAACACATACAAAGAGTTAAAAACTTTAAAACATCCTGACCACGAAATTTGGGATCAATGGAAATTACAACATCTTGACGAATTTTGTATCAAGGCGTTGAGCTAAAAAACAACTCAATATTTCTATCTTTATTATTGATGTTGTTAACTTGTTTTAATAATTCTAAATCAATTCCTAGACTAGACGCTTCTGTTTGAATAGCACTAATATCTTTTGGAAAGCATATGCCACCCCAACCAAATTTTCCATCTGGTCCGGGAACATTTAAATGTGTATAACCAATTCGATCATCATAAATGGTTAGATCTTTTAACGATTCAAAACTTACATTCTCTGCCTTTGCTAACTTATAAAATTCATTCATAAATGTTACCTTAGTGGCAAGGTACGCATTCATCATATACTTGTATAAGGCAGCAGACTTAATATCAGTAACTAAAAATTGCCTGTGGACTAGAGGAACACCTGATCGAATAACATCTCTAGCAGTAACACATAATTCTCCGTTACCGCCTAGAATAAAATATCTACTATTTTGATAATCGGCGCTAGCATTAGCCGCAGTTAAAAATTCTGGGCAATGAATTATTGAAGGATATTCTTTTAAAAGTTGATTGTATATGCTAGGAGTTGCTGTCGATTTGCATATTAACGGTATTTTTTCGCTAATGCCTGCATTATATAATTCTTTTAAAACCTGTTCAAGAATAGAGGCATCACAACTACCATTGTCTAAAGCTGGAGTTGGAACACAAATAAAGATTCCGTCGCAATCTAAGAATTTTTCATAGTCGGCACTATCTTCAAATTTTGGATCTCGAACTACTCTTTCATCATTACGATGTGCCCAATAAATTGCTTCTCCAACAAAACCTAGACCAATAATTCCTATTTTCATAGAGTAGCATCTTCCAGGCCAGCTGTTCTTAATTTAACAATGTTAGATAATTGCCATTGCTTGATGTCAAGACCTTTAATGATACCTAACCATTTGTTACGTAGCAAAGCAAAGTCATTGATAATTTTTTCAAAGTCTACAACGTCGGCTTCGCCCTCTACAAATTTTTCACAATCTCTAGAGGACAAAGCACGTTGATAGTTTTCAAGGTACTTACGAAAATGTTGACTTCGAAGTCTACGAAGTTCAATATTAAGATATTCGAGAATTGCTTCAATTTCTTGAAGCTGATTGAATCGATTTTCAACAATGCCGGGCATACTGGCAGCGGCCTTTTCAATATTTCCCGCTATGCGAGCATCATTCTTTGCTGCCAATAATTCAGCCTCATAGTATGCCACTGCATCAGGGATATTTGAGATGTCCTTTGAAACTCGATCATACCAATTCATTTAATCCTCATCTTCGTAATATTCATCTTCTTCTTCGATCTCTTCGCCATCAATAGCATATTCAATAGCTGTGTCTAAATATGGATCTACGCCTAGTAGACTATCTAAAACACTTTCTTTAATACCATAATCTAACAATGTGTTAACAAAGTCAGCGGCAACGTCTTTGCGTTGTTTTTCAGGAATATGCTCTACAACAATTGACCATAAATCTGCAATTAAATCTTCTTTCATTCTACGCTCTCCGGTTGGGATTCAATATTTGTAGTTATCTCAGAAACGGATTTTTCACCGTTTTTGATGATGTCGGACATAATTGCATCTAGCCCACCGTTTTCGTTTCTTTCCCAAGCCTTGCGGAATTGTTTGATAATTTCGCCATCGGCTGTTGTGTATACAAGGCTATTTCCTTCTTTCTTTAGAAGACCTTTTTCTTCTGCCAGATCTACCATTCCGCTATACGGATTCATACCTGTTTCATAAGGAATCTTTACCTGTACACTTTCAAAAGGTTTTGCATAACGTGTTTTCATAATCTTACAAGCTGCACGAATACCTTTAACTTCTGAAATCTTGTTGCCGTCTTCGTCTTCTTTCAACTTTAACTTACGCATAGCAACAACAATAGAGCTTGCGTAGATAAAACCTTGTCCTCCACTGATTTTGTCATCTGGATCAAACATATCTTGACTTGCGTATGTGTGGTTAGTAGCAACTAAACCAATGTTTAAACTACCAAACATATTAACACAATTACGAACAAGTGCTGTAAGTGCTTTAGGTTTACGGCCCATGTCGCCTTTTAAATCGCCTGCTTCGAACTGATTAACATCTGTAGGAGTTAACAACATACCTAGTGAATCAAGTACAAACAGAACCTTAGGACGGCTATCTTCAGGCATTGCTTTATATTCAGCAACAAATTCTGTAATAGTTTTTGCTACATCGTCAATCATTGCCATATTAAGTTTAAGCAACTTATCTTCGCTAGTATCAACACCAAGTGCTTTTAACCAATCTTCATCGAGAGCATTTTCTGTATCGATTAGGATTGGATAAATTCCTTGTGCCTGTGCTGCCTTAATAAGGTTACCTGAACAGATATATGATTTACCTGCGCCAGATTCACCGGCGAATACCGTAACTTTACCTAGCGGTACACCTTTATTAAAATCACCGCTAATCAAATAATTGAGAGCGTAGTTACCTGTTGAGATCCAATCAGTAGGATCATTAAAGCCAATTGACAAGCCTTCAATAGACTTTGTAATTGACTTTCTAAATTTAGAAATATCAAATGCTTTTGCCATATTATGTTCCCTGTAGTGGTAAGAGAGTGCGGGTATTGCCCACACTCTTTACTTTATTATTATTGACTTTGACGAGCGCGAATCTTGGCAAGAATGTCTTGCGCACGACTAGCACCTTCTGCTGCCGGAGCACTTGCTACAGGAGTAGACTGAGCTGCCGGAGCACTTGCTACAGGAGTAGGTTCTTCGTCAACTTCTTCAGCAGGAGCACTTGAGCGAGCTTTGTTAGGATCGCCTGTTGCAGCACCCATGCCTGCTGGTTTGAAGTATTGACCCCAACGGTCCATGTCATATGCTTCGCCATTAACTGATGCTTCAAACATTTCTTTCATAACCTTAAGCTCAACATCGGTTGGCTTCTTAGGCAAGAAGTCTGACAAGTTAAACAAACCATGGGTATCAACTGCGGATTTTTCTGCATCGGTTAGAGCACGTTCACGACGGCTCCACTTACTTGTAGAATAATCAGCAAAACCACCTTTGCTTGTTTTTGCGATACGGAAATCTACACCGCGGAGGTAATCAGTTGGTAGTTCTTCCAACTCTGGGTCCATTAGTGCTGAACGAATGATTTGATAGATTTGAGGACCGATGATGAATCTGCGAATTGGATTCTCTGGTGTTTTTTCTTCTTTGAGAGCATCTTCAACAACAAAGCCTTGGAAGATATATGAACGCTTTTTCCAATATTTACGACCCATATCCTCTAATGATTTGTCTTTAAACCAACCACGCACTTCTGAAAGGATTGGACATACGGAACCATCGTTATACATTTCAACACAGGGAACCTGTACTTGAACTTTACGTGAATCGGTTTCGCCTTTAATTCCTGCGAATTCCAATTTGATCATTGCACGTTCAACCCAGAAAAATGTGTTGTTAGAATTGCCATCTGGTAGGAAACGAACTACGGCTTCCTTGCCTTCTTGCATGTTCCAATGTGGGTAAATTGCGTTGTCGCCGCCGCTTGATGTTTGTCCTGTGGACTTTGATTGTGCTTCTTGAAGTTTAGCACGAATTTCTGCTAATGTTGCCATTTTATAGCCTCCTTATGCCTTTAATGTAAATGACTTTATGCCTATCGCATAACAACTATTATGCGCTTTTTATTTAGCAAGATCAAGTCCTTTCTAAAAATTTATTTCACCAAAAAAAATCCACTCTATGAGTGGATTTGGTGATAACGAATCATAGCCGCTGTTCTTGCTAAAAATAATTTCCACCGGATTTCTTCAGTAATTAAACCTTCAGGATCATCCGGTGTTGGGTCTGTTTGAATTCTTTGTAGATCTTTTCTTCGATAAGATGTAATGATATCGTCAACTTCAATAATGTTATCTTCGCTGTCATCTGCAAATAAAACAATTTTGTGAGGATTGCCTGTAAAAATTTTAGGTTTTTGTATTTTGATAGATCTTGCAAGGACCGGTCCTTTTTTGATCGCAATCTGAGCTGGTGACTCTATAGTTGTAGGTCTCCCAAAGAGTTCTTTCCCATTGAGACTCGTATTTGCCTGGCTTGTCCCAATTAAACTCATCGCAGCTAAGATTACTGCTAACCTTTTCATTTCTAGTCCTCATTAACATTATTGACAAGTCCTTGTAAGTGTTACACTACCGTCTGGATTGCGCACTTCAGTCCAAGGACTACATACTTGTTGTTGCGTATAAACGGGCGGTTGTTGAATAACCGCTGGCGGTTGTTGAACAACTACAGGACGAGTTGCGGCATATACCACAGCACCTCCAACTACAGCTGGAACTACCCAATTCCAACCTCTCCCATGATGCATATGGTGTCCGCCATGATAGCCATGATGTGGACCTGCTTGCGCACCAAAAGCAGATAAACCAATTAAACCTGCAATTAAGAGTTTTTTCATAAAACCCTCCTTGATATTATAGTAACGCCCCAATGCCAACTTTCGTTGACAAGGGGCAACTAAAATTACTTCTTAGCTTCTTCTTTCTTAGCAGGAGCTTTTGGAGCTTCCTTAGCAGCAGGTGCTGGCGCAGATGCAGCTGGTTTGGCTTCTGCTTTCTTTTCTTCTTTCTTAGGTGCATCTGCAGCGAAAGCGGATACTGCAAATAATGATGCTACTAAAGTTGCTACTAGTTTCATAGTAATTTCCTTTTTAAAAGCACAGACAATCAGTGCCTGTGTAATATTATAACGCATTAATAGGACCGAACGTTGACTAAAAAGTTTAAATTATTTTGCCCAAAAGAAAGGGCACCTAAGTGCCCTAACTATTGTATTTTCTTTTTATTATAGGCCTGCTAATTCTCTAACTCTTGCCAATTCTGCTAATTCAGGATTTTGTTCTGTTGATTGTTGTGGTGCCATTCTTTCTACAAATTTACGAGCAACTTGTTCTGCCTGCTCACCAAACTTCTTGCCTACCATTGTGCAAACACCCTCTGGGCCTTTAGGGAATGTATTAGATTCCTTATCATAGAAACTTGTGATAAACTCTGCAAGTTCTTGAACATTAATTGCTGTACGCTCTTTTCCTTGCTCATTGTCGTCACTGGCCATTTGAGGTTCGTCTTCGGGTGCTTCTTCGCCTCCTGCTTCGGGTTCTTCTTCTGAGTAGTCACCAAAATCTAATTGGCCGACTACATCTGGTGCGTTTTGTTCTAACCAATCTTTAACCAACCCTCTGCAACATGCCTCTGGATCTTCTTTTGCCTTATCTTTAATGGCTTGGTCAAGTTTAGGATCTTCAATGATGCCTTTTAAACTTTCAATGGCATTGCTACCATCTACACCTGCTGGAAAATGTTGTCCAACTAATTCTTGTAATTCTTTAATCGCTGCGTCTTTTTGATCGGGATCTTGAATAGGGCTTGCTTCACCTAATTGATAAACCCAGTTTTCAAATTTTTCAAATGGATCATAATTTTCCATTTCAAATGTTTCTTCTTCGACAGCGGCATTGTTGGTCATTGCGACTATGTCGTCGTAGCCTATCGTGTTTCCTTCTTTCATTAGTCTATATAAGACCGGAAATACATTAGCAATGTCTTCTTTAAAATTTCTAACGGTAAATTTTTCTTTAAAATCTTCTACAACGTCTTGTGGTATTTCTTCACTATCGTATGCCTGGAAATTTTCTCTATATGCTTCGTAATGACTTTGTTTAGATAGTGCCTTAATTTGTTCACGTAGTCTATTTAGAGCCTCTCCGCTTCTTTCAACAATATTGTTTGTATCTGAATTCATTAAATCATTACGAACAACATAGTTGCTAAAACTTTTTAGTTGAGCAATTTCTTCGCTCATTTGTACAATTGATTTACCAATATCGTCGTATGGTACACCGCCATTAGCCACGTGACGTTGCATAGCACGAGCTCCTGCTAAATGAATGAAAGGATATTTAAATCTTTCACCGTCTTGGTTTTCAACAAATAATGCTGAAATATTACGTGTTCTAGCACCTGGTGCTTGATCGTCTGTTAATGCTTGACTATGTTTAATAATCAAACGTGTATCCATTAGTTTTTGATAGCTTACGGTCTTAGATCCGTACATTGTGCTTTCAGTAACATTCATTGTGCTTTCTCCGACTGGTGTTGGTTGTGTTGTAACCGCAGGTTCTGGTGAATTATGGCGGCTTAAAAATGCATAATCTCGTTTATCTAAATTGTCTTTAGTAATGTCACGAGTATCAAACGCCATTAACCTACGTTTAGCAAATAATCTTAATTCTCTTAAAAATCCAAACCAATTCTTCTTTTGAAGATCGTTCATTGATTCAGTAATTCCTGTACTGAAATATACCTTCATAGAGTTTGGTTCAGCTAGGCTGATGCTAACATGGCCTACAGGTGTTTCACCTTCCATGTAATCAAAATCAAAAAATCTTGCTTCTTCTGGGTTTATTGTAATTTCGCTGGTTTCTGAACCTAGCTTTAACCCTTTAAAGCGGCTTCTAATTTTATAAAATAAATCTGTAGCAATATTGTTTGTAGCGTCCATTCTGTATTTATCACATAAAGCCCGATACAAAGATCGGCATAGGCATTTGGTCTTCTGATAATTTATCAGTCATTTTTTCGTATACTTTAGGGTCCCAGTCCGCTAGTATGCTAGACATGCGAATTATTAACAATAATGCAGCCACTAAGTCGTCGTGTTCCCCAGATTTAGCTTTAAATCCAATTCCAGTAGCAACGAATGTTTTTAACTCTGAAATTAAAGGTTTTGAACATAACTTCATTTTATGAGTTTCAATCATGTGTTTAAGTTGGCTACATGCAGAAATTTTTGTCTTATGTGTAGTATTAAACCCTTTGCGGAATTTACGCACATGTCCTTTACGTATAGGCTCACTCAAGAATAATCCGGGGAAATTTTCCTCGCCAATATTTTGAATACAAATTAAAGCAGCTTCACCTAAAGTGTTATTTTCAACACTATAATAAATTTGAGGATGACCGCCTTTTAATTCTCCCTGATCCTGGATATAAGAACAAATTTCTCTTAATATTTTTACTTGACTTTGTACTGGAGTTAAATTATGATACCATTCTGCTACTTGATCCATATGGGGCATTTCAAATACTTGAATAGCACCATTGTCACCGCCTGTTCCTAAACTAGGATCTAATGCTACAAGATATGTTGCTTGCGGATTAATCTCTTTGTACCATCGTGTTTGTCCCATAGATAACATAGGCTCAGTACCTTTTAATTCAGCAAGTTTAACTGAGTTAATTAACGTTTCGTCAAAGATCAAGAATTCACATTCAAATTCACGACGGAAACGTTCTTCTCCAATTTTTGCACGTTCTAATCTTGCCCATTCGTCATCTCGGTCTGGATGTTCGCTCCAGTGGGCAAAATAACTATGAAATCCGTTAACTCCTAATTTTTGTTCATTGCCAAATTCGTCAAATCTTTTGTTTGCTTCGGTCCAAATTAACGCAAACTGATCTTCGTCTGAGTTAGGTGTTGATGTAATGATACACTTACCGCCTGTTGCTAGTGTAGGCGATAGGGCAGTCCAGAATTCTTTAGCTTTCTCGGGAGGTTGCACAAACGCAAACTCATCACAATAAATCAATGATAGAGATTTACCACGACCAGTATTTTCTGTAGTTGTGGTTGCTTGTATACGAGCACCGTTATCGTATTCGATTGTATTTCTATTGTATGAATAAACACCTGCACGTATAAAATCTGGAAGGTTTTCGTAACCATAACGGTAACGATCCATAATATCTTTTGCACCTTCGTATTTGTGTGCGGCAATAAGAACTTGACAATCAGGTACAAACATTGTGTACCAGAGTAAGTAAGCAACGGCACATGTGGTCTTACCCATCTGACGAGGCAACATAGCAATACATTGTTTGTTGCCGTGATAGGCTTCAATTAACCGTTCTTGGTATTCGTACGGTTCAAAGGGAATACTACCTCGAACAGGATGTTGAATTTTAATAAAATTTTTAGCGAAATAAAGAGGACCTGTAACAGGATCCATACACGCTTCGAGATGTTTAACTTCTTCAAGTGTGTATCGTTGCTGTTTATGCGCCTTCTTAATTAATACGCCATCTAATGATTTTGCCATACTATTATTTACTGAAAAAAATAGGGCCTTGCGGCCCTATTTGACTATATTTGTAGATTAAGCAACGGTAAAACTTGTACCTAATGTAACGTCAGTTCCACGAACATCGACGCCGTTTGCACCTACTGAAGAACCCAAATTACGAATTCTAGTTTGTAGTTCGCTAGCATCGTTGATGTTTTTATCCATTACAACATAAATTAACCCTGTAGCAGCATCTACGGTAAAGTAAGCCATAGGATTTAATTCTTTAACAATAACTTCTACTACTTCGTCAACTGCGTCATCTTCTGCGCGAAGATCAATGTTAGAGTTGCTGTTATTTTGAACTTGAATCTTAAACAAGTTGCAATTAGGAGAATACAATGTACCTACGGTTGCCTGTAAGCCATTAGTTCTTGTTACGCTTGCCATTATTTCGCTCCTTTAGCTTCTGCTAATCGTTGCATTAGTTCTGCACGAATTTGAGATCTTAAATCGCCCTCAAATTTTTGTTTTTGCATTGGGTTATCGCCACCAGCAACTTTAGGATATGTTCCTTTTGATTTGTTTAAATCGTTGCCGTCGTGTGTTGAAAATGATGCATCTTTAGTTTCTGGCTCTGAACTTCCAACTGAATTACCAAATGCCTCATCTTCTTTATCTTCGTCGTCGTCTTTTTCTTCTTTGTCGTCCATTTCTTCTGGTTCAGGTTTTTCGCCTTCTGGACCTTCATGTTCAGGACTACCGTCTGGGCCGGGACCTTCTTTTTCTTTATCACCGTCAATATCGATATCGATAACTTTTGGTTCGTCACCACCGCCGCCAAGGCCAGGTAATCCCGGAGGATTCATTTTGTCATCACCTGGTTTATCAAAGTCAGGTAACATTTTTAGTGGGGGTAATTCTGGTTTAATGCTAGCGATAGAAGGACCTGGAGGTGTTAAAGATGGTAAAGTTGGATCTGATTTAATTGTATCAGGATTGACTTTAGTAATTAACTTTAATAAGTCCTCAATATTATCCATGCCTTGAGCATTTAGGTTAACACTCATGCTTGGAGGTGTCGTTGGAGGAGTTTGCATTGCTGGAGCAGGCATGTTCATTGGCTCACCGCACTCTTCAACTGGCCTGTCTAATTCTTGCATTTTTGTTAGCAATTCATGAAAATTCATTTTTTATCCTTTGACTGGGTTAGGGTTATCAACTTTACTCATAGGTGAGCTTGCACCCGCCTTGTCTTGTTTAAATTTAGGTAATTTGTATTCGACCTGTGTGCCGTTTTCTTTCTTTCTAGTCTTTGATGTTTTTTCTAGATCTTTTAAAAATCCTTTATTAAAATCATCACCGAAATAATCTTTAACCTTAATCTTGTCGTTTGACAATACTGGTTCTTCTAAAACAGCTTTACCACTTGGCTCAGAGTCAACAAATACTATGTCTGCTTCGTGAGAATCACCGCCGTTTCTAATACGGAAATGGCTCTCCGGTACAAAGTACTTGACATGTTCTGCAATTTCTGGTGCAGTAATAGGATATTCACAAACAACTTCAAATGTATGAACTTCCACATTACTTAATTCTGGAAAATCAATGGGTGATGCTTGTATAGGAGTTTTTGATTTTTCTACAATAGTAGGATTTGTTGCTCCCAAGCATTCTTTGAAATTTTTCTCAAAATTTTCAGGCAGTTCGCCAGCTACCCTTACTTTAAAAGGGTACGATTTTTTGCTTTCAGCAAGGTATTCTCTAAAAGTCTTCATAACTATATTTATTCCTTTTGACCCAATTTCTTAAGAAGATCGTTGCGGTCTGTAATGATGTAGCCCTGGCCTTGTAACACATCGTTTGGATCTTCGTTATTATCTTTATCAATCTTATACTTCTTAAGTTGAAGATCAATTGCTTTTAATTTTTTATCAATTTTAGCAGTTTTAGCGTTAATAGCATTGCCCATCATGCTTGCTGCTACTTCAAAAATACGGCCGCTGTATCGTACTTCTACATTCATGCCCAAATCCATTAAATCGTCGTAGGCATCTTCTGCTTTCTTTGCTAGATTGTCAAGTTCTTTATCGTCTAATTCTTCTAACTCTTTGATAACAGGTAACCCTTTGGTTATTTCTGCTACTGCTTTATAGCTATCTTCAAGAGAATTAACTTGTTCGTGCGAAACAACAGGAGCAGATTCTTCTGTTTTTTTCTCTGGTTCGGCAGAGTCTAAATTAAAAAGTTCTTCAAGTTTTTTGGTCATATATTACTTATCTACGTTTTTTACCTTGATGAAAAATATCGCCTTCGTTTACAATACGAAATCTTACACCTTGCTGTTTACACCACTTACTAGCAGCTTCCCATTTGGCCATATTTTTTACATATTGTTCCTGGTTATAAAGACTTTTTCCAACACTTTCTAATTTAGTTTGACTTTCCGGTTTTACTTCTACAACTTCTGCATGTTTATTTCCGTTCTTATCAACATAGACAATAAAAAAATCTGGGACATACACGGTATATTTTCCTGTTAAAGGATCTCGATAAGGTATTTGTATACTTTCGCTAGCCCAATTTTGAACGCCCTGATGTTCATCAAGCATTCTCATAAAAATAAATTCCCAGCTACTACGAGCTAACGGTGTTTTTTTCCCAACGTATTTGTCGGGATTTTTCATCTCAAACCTTCCTGATGCAAATTTAGGCATTACGGTGATATATTTCTAAGAATTTCGGCTTTACTAATAGATAATGATCTATAGCCTAGTGTAGATGTTGATCGTCTATTATTATTCAATATTTCGCTTACGACAGCACTTAGCTCAACACCATCAAAAGTTTTTAATGTATCTAATAATTTAAAAACAGAAACTCCATCTATTTTAGCTTGGTTTAATAATGTGTATGCTGTGGCGGTGCCCGCTTGGCCAGAAAATCCTTTTGACTCAAAAAAACCAATTGCTGCTGATACTTCGTTTGCAGAAAATTCTAAAGGACTGATTCCATACTGATCAAAAAATAATTTAGTAGCTTCTGCGCTATCTTCGATTATAGGTGCTGGTAGATTAGTTGACATTATACTATGTTATCCCCGCCGGCCATTATTTTAGGGCTTGCTATTGTGGTATCTGTATTGTTTGAATTCTTTGGAAATGTTGCTCCAACAATACCGCCAACGGTATTGATTGCTCCACGAATTGTTGCAGGACTACTTAAAATATTAATTGCTTCTTGTTTAAGTCCGTCTTTACTTAAACCTTTGATATTTTTAACGGTATTTGCAGCAGCAATGGCAGTTCCTAAGAAGCCGCCGATACTACCAAATGCAGTACCATCACCTACAGCACCAAACACTGATTCAAGACCGTCTAGAACACCTCCAGGTCCTGTTAATGTTGCAACACCTCCACCGGCAACACTTAATGGACTTGGTGTGGTATCGTAGTGTAATGTAGCGAATCCCTTAGGACTTCCAATGGCTACTTGTCCTGAACTATATCTAACAGATTCATATTGAAAACTCATTGTGTTTTCTAATGCCTCACTGCTTGCCGAGTAATCAACATTACCGTGACTCCAGGATGTTATTTTTGGATTAATATATGTGTATCCGTTAAATCTTCTACGACTCATAGTATACACAGAAATACTTTTAATAAAATCTGGGCCTCTGTTATTGTCAAATCCGTATTGGAAGTTGTCTAATCCTGTCTCAGTCTGTCTATAGTTTGTTTTAGAAAATGCCTGATCAGGAAGATTTCGATCAGCAATATAATATCCCATATACAATGCCCATAGTGCATTGATAATTCCTGCGCTGTCATCGTAGAATGTTAGATTAACAGGATCGTAAGTATAGTTTTTGTAAATTATTTTTTTACGATTATATTGATTTTTAGTAACAGATTCGATTGTGTACTTAGGCAAGTCGGTAGATTTTACTAAGAATCCAATTTCGTCGGCATGTCTATTTGTAAATTGAGGTGCTTTAATTGCAGTCTTATCTAATTCAAATCGAACATAAAATAAGAACTTGGTTCTCGGAGCCAACCTCATTGTATCGTCTATATACAGACGAGTTGCGTGTTGCCAATTCCCCCAAACACCTTTTGGATTTGTTAGACCTTGACCGACACCTGTAAGGAAACGAGTAAATTTATTTGCCATACAAATATTTATGCCACAAAAAAACCCGGAATATTTCCGGGCTCTTTTGACTCAAATGAGTTATTATTGTGCGCCTGAACGTCCAGTAACAGCTTCGCCAATTGTACGACCAACAACTGCGCCAATACCACGATCTGTTCCGGAGCCGTTTGCTCCTGCAAACTGAATTGCGTTATCGAAACGAATTGTTAATGCCACGGTAGCATGTTCGTTAGTACCGTAGGCTAACTCGCCGTAGTCTGCATTTTGAACAAAGCAACCATACATTTCAAATTTTTCAAGAACGTTTGCTTCGCTAGCACCGTTACCGCCGTCAAGTACTTCAACGTTAGTTTGGAACTTGTAGTCGATACCAGAACGTGCAGATGCCTGTTCCATAAAGTCAAATTGTTTCTGAATTTGTTGACCAACAAGTTTTTGTACAAAACCAGATGCATCATCACGTAGTGTTAATGTAACGGTTTCGAATGAGTACTTACCTGCTAGGTATACTTTTGAGTTGTAAACATCTAGTGTCATTTCTTCAAAAGATACTTTAGGTCTTGTAACGTCTTGAACCTGCTTAGTTAATTCTACGCTAGATTCAACACCGAAACCAAGTAATGTTACTCTAAAGCGATACTTTAGTTTTGGCATTAGCAACGCTGTGTTGCTGTTTGCACCTGATGGTGGAATAGAAAATCTATTCAGTGATGATAGTGCCATTTTTAAATCTCTCCTGTGTTCTTAACACGCAATGGAATGTAAATGAACTCAACTGCTTTCACTGGTTCAATTGCGATATCAACATAAAGTTCGTTACGATCGATTCTTGATGGTGTGTTATTACTTTCATCACAAACCACCGCAAAGTCGTATAGTGCTCTTAAGCCTACTAATTCAAGCAATAAACTTTCTACTGCGCCTTTAATTTCGTCTCTAGTGATTTTATCATTAGGTTCAAAAATGTATGGACGAGCTAGTTTGTTTAATTGGCTTCTCAGGTATACAACTAAACGTGCTACGTTAATTCTATCTAGTGCAGAAGCATTCTTTGCTCTTGTTTTTTGACCAAATGCTACGTGTCCTACGCCAACAAAGAATGGAATTGGATTAATCTTTAGGTCATAAAGAACATCTCTCATACCTTCGTTTAGGAATACGGTTTGGAATTCTCCTGATACAGAATCAATGTAACCAACTGATGTTGCATTAGTAATACCGCCACGTCTTGTACCTGCTGGTGCAAACCATGGATAAGAAACTTGATCGCTTAGTGCAATTGTCTTAAGCATCATGTGTGTTGCAGGAACAACTGCATTAACACCACTTAAGTCTGTTGTAAATCCATTTGGATACCACATTGCAGAATATTCATCATAAGTTACAACACCTGCATCACCGTTGTCGGTTACTGCGTTTGCGTTTGTACCCCAATTAATAAGTTCTGTTGCGTTGCTCTTTAAGCGGAATGGAGTATCTGCAAGAACAAATGCTGTCATGCCACGATCAATGTTTAGGTTAACTAGGTTGCTGTACACTTCTGAATATCCAGGTGCAGCAATTAAGTTAAAGTTTCTGCGCTCTTCATCGCGGATTTCTGAACTTGTATCAATTACACTCTTAAGTGCTTGAACAACAACTTTACGTTGTGCCTTGCGACCAAATGTACCAGAACCGTCTTCGTTATTACCAGATGCTGTTGTCCAACGATCTGTTACGTATAGTTCCATGCTTACATTGCCCATGCGTCCGTTGTCTGCTGTGACATCGATGTAACTATTTCTATATTGTTTTACGTTACCGCCAGAACGACGTAGGTTCCATAGCAACATGCCTTTTGGATATAGTGCTGGATCTGGAGCGTCAAAGTCTAAGAAGTCACTGCTTAATAAATCAACAATTGTTGATGCTGCAAGAGTTGGACTTACAGATGTGTCGCCGCCGCTAGTTGCCCAACGTGCATCAGCAAATACAATTCCTTCTTCTGAAACTTGATCAGTCTTGTCAACTAAAACCCACTTATCGGTAATACCGCCTTGAATGTCATCATTAAAGCGATAAATTGTTGGGAAGTTTTCCATATCAGCTGTGCTGATCCACAAATCGTTAGTTACAAGAGATGTTACACCGTCTTGTTGTGTTGTTGGCATACTTGCACCTACATACGGACCTGCTGGATCTGTTGAAGCAAATACGTTTTTGTAACCTTTCCATGTAGAACCATTGTGAACCATGATGTCAACATCGCTATAAACGTTGTTAAACCATAATTGGCCGTCTTCTGCTTCATTTAATGGAGCATCGCCACTTGCTGTAAATCCAGCAGTTGCTAGTGGTTGCCAGTAAGTTGCTAGATAACCGTCAGCTGCGCCAGGTGCTGCTGAGCTTAAATCTAACACATAAGCAGATGCACTGAATAATGTTGCAAATGCTGTGCTTGATGTATCTTTAAATCTAATTTCGCCGCCAGCTTTGTGTTTGATTACTAACTGGTTGTCTGCTGAAACACTTGCTTCAACATTGTTTGTAATTTCAACTAAGCCAGTTGAGTCATAAAATGTTAATGCGTTAATTGCTGCTGCAATTGTTTCTGCATCAGTGCTGTCGCCTGCTGCTGTAAATGTAACGGTAGCTGCTGTACTTAGAGCTGCATCACCTACAACAGATTGTTTAATTGTAAATGTCTTAGCACCACTTAGTGTTCCATTAGTAATTACTTTAGAAGTAATTGTTGTTGCACCTTTAACAGCACGTCTCCAAATTTTAAATTTAGAAGTTTCTAATGTAGTGTCAGTTGACGGAGTACCGTTTGGTGTTGAATAACTAAATTCTTCGTCGCTGTTAAATTGAACAAATAAAGAATCTTTGTCAATTGCTAAACCGCCATTTGAGCGATCTAAATAATAATCTGCGGAATGTGTTGTTCCATAGATTGGAGCAGAAATTGCTGTCCATGCTTGTGTAGCTGAACTATATTTCTTAACTCTCCAACGAGCACCATTTCCTGGCTCTGTAGTTTTAATCCATACAGAACCTGTTGGATATCCTTGTTTTGTTGAAGGATTATCTGTTCTCTTAAATGTTGGAACAGAAGTGTGTGGAGCGTGAACTAGTTTTGGTTGTAGGTATGTACCTGTTGCAATTCCTAGATCAGTTAGAACGGTTCCCGAACCTGTTGCAATTACAATAGCACCACTTAGTGTTGAATCGCCTGCTGTATCTGTAGAACCATCTGAGTATAGATATAATCTGCTGTTTGCTACTTTAGCACTCACACCAGTAATGCCTAAGCCGTTAATATAACTTGCTGTTGCTGATAATCTTGCACTTACGCTGCCGCCTGATTGAACTGCAACTGATGTTCCATTGATTAAGAATGTATCTGCTGCTGTTAACGCTGTCACGGCGCCACCGCTAACGGTTGGCCAACTTGCTGCCCAGTCATTGCTGCCTACTAAAACCCAGCTACCGGCTGTTACACCAGCACCGCTGTTTCCAGGAGTCTTAAAGTATACTGCTGCTGGACCTGTTGATACTGCAACTACGGCATAATCTCCAATAGAACCAACTGATGCTAAAGGAACATCTGAACCGTCTAATTTTGATGTATCGTCATCGGATAAAACAATTGGAGTTTTTGCGGCAAACTTTTGTCCACCGTTTGGAACGGTTGCGCTGTTCCATTCTTGAATACCCCATGTTGTATTTTGTGTGTCTAGCCACCATGCGCCGTCTGTTGGATTTGCTCCCGGGGCGTCTGCTGTTGCTTCTAGTTGATCAAGATCTATGTCTGCTCTTACAATGAAAGCTGCGTTCGATGCGCTTAGATAGCTATATGCTGCTAGTAGACCGTATTCGTTACGCTCTCCGCCATGGATTGGTGATCCACTGGCTGTCTTTTCAAAGAACGGAACACCAAATGTATCTACCAAATCTTTCTGGCTTGTCATCTTATAAGCCTTACCAGCATTTGCTTTTAATGTTCCAGCAGCGGTGCCTGTGCCTGCTGCATTTGTTTTATTCTGTCCTGTGGCCACAACGATAAGCGGAGTTGTACCTGGTTCTGCAGGTGTGTAAAAACTCTCGTCAATTACCGTTACTTGTACGCCTGGTGATGTTAGTGCCATTCCCTATTCTCCTGGTAATAGTTTTACTCAAAGTATTTAGCGGTAAAAGGTAAAAATACCTTCTTATAACATCAGAAAAAGGGGAAGAAAAGGTGTAAATATTTTTATGAGACCACTTTGTAAGGCCTGTAATGAACGGCCTAGAGCATTAAATTATTATAAAGGTAAAAAACCTTATTATAGAACGCTCTGCGAAGCGTGTCTAGCTCACGGGTCTAAAGCACATATACCTCGTTGGAAACGTGCTGGATACAAAATGAAATCGCAATGCGAAAAATGCGGATTTAAAAGTCCGCATTCTGAAGTATTTAGAGTATTTCACGTAGACGGCAATTTAGATAACTGCCGTCCTAGTAATCTAAAAACAATATGTTGTAATTGTTCTCAAGTTTTAAGCAAAGAGGGCATTACTTGGCGTCAAGGAGATTTGGTCTCTGACTACTAATTCTGTCTGCTTAAATAGATCATCGATAGTTCCGTTATTATCTATAAAATGATCAAATTCTGTTCCTACCCATGCAGTTTCACTAGCATGAATTTTACGCATTTTTAATTCTTGGAACGCCCAGTTATGTCCTTGATTAGCGGCTAACGCTATATCATACCATTCGGGAAGTTCTCCTCTGCGTACCCATACAATTTTACCACCCGCATTTCTAATACTGCTAATTTCGTTGGGGAAACGACAATCTGAAATTACTACATTATCCTTAGAATTACGAAGTTTATTTTCTAATGATGCTATCCAAATATCATCATGGAAGCCTTTGCGGCATACCTCTGTGCCCCAATATTGAAGTACCCACCTTGGAGTAAGTGTAGGCATTGCAAGTCTTTCTGCCCACCAAGGATCAACTTGTTCGCGCCACTCTCTTGCTTCTTTGGTTCGACCTTCTAACATAGTTCGATCCCAACCAAACACAGAGCTTACTGCGTCTTTTAATGTATTAGCAAAAGACTCTCGTCTAAATTCGTGGAAATTAACTAGATAATCGGCAATAGTATCTTTGCCCGATCCAATAAACCCGCATACACCTATAATCATAATATCCTCCAGTTAAAGGATATTATACGTGAAATTTATTTGAAGGTCAACCAGTTATCCAGGTATAACCGGAGCCGCCTGGCACCAATTTCATTAGATCTTCAGTTAACTTATCAATTTCGGCTTGCCCTTCTGTTTTGAGTGCTGCTCCGTTTAATGAGCTTCCGCCGCCAGGACCGGCAATTTGAGCAAATTTTTCACGAGCTTGTCCTAGCATCATTTTGCAGTTAGCTAAAGCATAATCTTTAATCCATTGCCCAGAATAGGTATCGGTTATGATAGAGCTATCTGGTTTTGTGTTATAGATTTGTAACATAACTGACTCATCAGTTCTTGGTCTTTGATGAATTATTAACTTTTTACTCTGCGGATGCCAAGTAAAATTAATAAATGCTCCAAACATTTTTCCTACAAGCTCTTGATATTGCGAAAAGAGTTCATAGGTTAACAAACCGCCCATATTTGTCGAGCTTAACAAATATGTATTAGTATAGGCTAAATTAAAAGGTTCAAATACCGTACCTCCGGTACCGCCTCCAGTTCTTGAACCAACGCTTCTTCTAAAAATTTGCCTAACCTGTTGTACTTCCTTAGGCAAAATATATTCGTTAACATCGGTTTTTAGCACTAAAAAGGCATAGCTTTCTTCTACAGCATTATCTGAACGCTGACGGAAAACCGCTAGGGCACGATTAAGGGCTGTTTCGTAGTGGATTGGGTCTAACTCTACATCAACCATGCCGTCGCCTAGCATAGCTTTGCAGTAGTTATAAACCTCTTGTTTTACTTGATCAGTTGAGCTCATGCTTGTATTTATCGTAGCGGTAAATATATGACTATGCCAAGACTTTCGCTATATCGTCCCGAAAAGGGCAACGACTACAAATTCATTGATAAAACCGTCTGGGAAATGTTCCAAGTTGGCGGTACAGATGTGCTTGTTCACAAGTATTTAGGGCCCGGTAGTTCTGTACAAGGAGATAATCCTAGTACTCCTACTTACGGAACCGATTCTGTGTCAAATATTCAAGATCTTTTATTTTTAGAAAATCGTGACCGAAAATATGATCCTGATGTTTATATTTTAAGAGGCGTATATAACCTGCAAGACATTGATTTTAATCTAAGTCAATTTGGTTTGTTCTTGCAAAATGATACAATTTTTATAACGTTTCATATTAATGATACCGTAGAAAAACTTGGTAGAAAAATTATATCAGGCGATGTGTTAGAATTGCCTCATTTAAAAGACGAATATGCACTTAACGATTTTAACTTTGCGTTAAAACGTTTTTATGTTATTGAAGAAGTTAGTCGTGCTGCGGAAGGTTTTTCAGTAACTTGGTATCCACATTTATATCGTGCTAAATGCAAACCTCTAGTAGATAGTCAAGAGTTTAAACAAATTCTTGACGGCGTTGCAGGTGAAGGTACAAACCAAACATTACGCGACATTATGTCAACTTATGAAAAAGAAATGCAGATTACACAAGCAGTTCTTGACCAAGCTGAAGCAGATGCACCAAAGAGCGGATATGACACAAGCAAGTTTTATACTTTGCAGAAAAATTTAACTACAGGCGAAACTGAGCTAGTTACATCGGATAACACACAATTAAATGTTTCTTTTGAAACTCAAGCCACTGATGAGACTGGAGATCCGTTGTTTGACGAGAACGGAGATCCAATTTATGTAGGTGCAACTGCTTCAACAATTTATAAGACTCCGGAATGGGAAGACTATGGCGGTTATATCACCGGTGACGGAATTCCTCCGAACGGAACACCGTTCTCAAGTGGTATTGCGTTTCCTTTAAATCCTGCAGAAGGACAATTTCATTTACGTACTGATTATTTTCCAAATAGATTGTTTAGATTTAACGGAGCACGATGGGTTAAATTTGAGGATAATATACGCATGACTATGAGCAATCTAGGTCCTTCCGATACAGAAATTGGCGCTACATTTGAAGGCAAGGATGATCGCAAGACGCAGAAGACTGGATTTATTAATAATGAAACGGTTAATAAGATCAATAATAAAATGATCAAAGAAAGACAGAGTTTAAGTAAAGCTCTAAGACCAAAGGCGGATGAATAATGGACTTCTTTTATGATGGGCAGATAAGACGCTATGTGACTCAGTTCATGCGCTTTTTTATTGGATTCAAGTATAAGGCCGGTGACGGCGAAGAACGCCATGTGCCAGTAATGTACGGTGATTTAACACGTCAAGTAGCTTCTATTATTAGAGATAACTCTGAAAATAAAATGCCTACCGTACCAAGAATTGCTTGTTATATTACAGGTCTAGAGCTTGACATGACTAGACTAAGCGATGCTACCTTTGTAAGTAAAATCAATATTAGAGAAAGAAAATATTCAGACTTTGATGAAGCAGGTGATCCTATATATGAAAGTACTCAAGGTGGTCATTATACTATAGAACGTTTAATGCCAACTCCGTATAAGTTAAGCATGAAAGCAGATATATGGACTTCAAACACTGATCAAAAATTGCAATTGTTAGAACAAATTCTTGTTTTCTTTAATCCAAGTTTCGAAATTCAAACCACTGATAACTTTGTTGATTGGACTAGTCTTAGTGTTGTAAATTTAAAAAATTTAACGTTTAGTTCTAGAACAATTCCGCAAGCAGCAGAAAGCGATATTGATATTTGTAGTATAGAATTTGATATGCCTATCTTTATTACAGCTCCTGCTAAAGTTAAAAAACTTGGAGTTGTTAAAAACATTGTTACTAATATCTTTACTGAAGACGGTGATGTGCTAGGACTTGAAGACTTAACAATGGACCTTGGAAAAGCCGGTACTCAGTTATTTAGAACCTATGATCAATACGGTGTCTTGTTATTAAAAAGTAATAACGGTCAATCCAATGACTACGATTTATCTATTTTAGACGTTTATGAAGCCGTTCAGGCTGCAGGCCTTGATGTTCCAGTAAAATATGGAGATAGATTAGATTGGAATCTTGTGTTAGAACATCACGGTGGTTATACTCCGGGATTAAGTATGGTCTACTTCTTACAGCCTAACGGTAATGAAATTCGAGGAACATTTACAATTAATCAGATAGATCCAACATATCTTGTTGTAACAATTGAAGATAAACCTTCAAATACATCGATTCCCGGACCAGCAAGATCAAATAATAGTTGGACAACAATAGATGCAATTATCGATCCTTATAAATTTAATCCAATCGAAGTGTTTGGTTCTGCATCGTTAATAACTCCTGGTATTAGATATTTGATGCTAGAAGATGTAAACCCTAGTGAAAATAGAGGCGGAGTAATGCAATATGGCCAAAGTCCTGCAGACGGAAGCAGCGGAGATCCTTACGACGGTCCAGATGGATGGAAAGATGTAAACGGATATGACCTATATCTTAAAGCAAATTCTATTATTGAATGGGATGGTACTACATGGGTAACCGTTTTTGATCCAGCTGCGGCTACTGAACTAACATATGTTACCAATTTAAAAACAGGTATTCAATATAAATGGGATTTAGAGCAGTGGCTCAAATCATTCGAAGGCGAATATGCTGCCGGAACGTGGAGATTTAACCTCGACGGAGAATAAGTAAAGGTATGCAACAGCGTGCCGGACTACTATTTCTTGCCAAAAAAACAGAACGGATTTTGTTAATCTTAGAAGATTACAAATGGACCGTTCCTACTTTTCCAAGACAAAATACTTTATTAGAAGATGCCCAGGGTCTTTTAAGAGATTATTCTCAGGGTAGAATATTACCTATTGAATTATATCTTAGCGAAGATAAGGGGTTTGAATACGGCACTTATGTTTGTTTAGTTGAAGAAGAATTTTTAACAAGGGCTAGCCCAACAATATGTTGGAGCAGCATCGAATACTTGCCTAAAAATCTTCATAATGGTTTAAAAACCACACTAAATAATCAGCTTATTAAAACAAAAATTGAAACTATATTGGTCTTAGAAAATGATGAAAATACAAAATAGCGAACGCTTCAAACAGGAATATCAAAAATTTCAAGAAAGAATTTCTTTGGTAACTGATTCTGATCTACAGAAAAAAATGATCGACATGCTATTGACGATCAAATCTAGAGTTCAAGCACTTGATCAACAGCATGATCATGTCTTTTTAACAGGCAAGGTTCCTAATGACATTACTGAAACTAGAAACGATCTAACCCAAGTAAGACGTGAGTTAGATCGTATGTTGACTAGTTGGGAATCTTCGATTAAGCCTGTGCCTCACCCCAACGAAGAATAATTGATCCTGGCGTTGCGGTTCCTGTAACCTTATACACGTTAATAGCTAGTACGTCTGGCCCGTTCGGGAACGCACCTCTACCACCAATAGCTGTAGTTGTTAATTCTTTAAGTTCAGTTAATGATATAGCTGTAGTGTTTCCTGGGTTAGCAACGAACGAGAATACCTGTTCACCCGGTAGCGCATACTGCGGATCACCAAACTGGAATGTAACCGTACCTGCTGCACTAATAGTTGCACTAGAAGTTTGTGTAAATGTAACACGCTGTACAATTGTTGTTCCTAATTGTCTTGATGTTACTGAACCTACAGAAGTACCAGCTGGGAATTGTGTATAGCTGGTTGCAATACGAGTTCCTACCGATGCACTTGATGCATTCCAAGTTGCTGATGTAAAGAACAAATAGTTAGTATTTGAGTAAGATGCTGCTGTACCTGCTGCCTGCACCGTTGTTGTTATGTTAGTGTTACCGGGAGATAAAGCATTACCATTGGCACTCATAACAATACGAGTATAAGCAGTTCCTGCAATAGTTACATATGAAGTAGTAACACTTGCTACGGTTTGACTACTAATAACATAAGTTGTAGCACTTAAAATATCACCAACTTGAAGTTTTGATGCGGTATAATCTGCATTGGTTATTAAGAAATCGTTTCTAGCATTACTAAATGCACTAGCATAAGAAATAGATGCTGCGCTAGAAACGGTTATTGATATATTAGAACTTGCCGGACTGGTTGCGTTTGCACCAGAACTCATATCAATCCTAGTATAAATTGTTCCTAAATATCCTCTAGTAATACCGGATATAGATTGGCCACCGGTAATGTATGTTGCCGCTGCTAGTCGATCGCCAACACGTAATGGTGTTGTAGATAATAATGCATCATATGCAGTATTAAGAATATAGAACGTAATGTTTCCTAACTGCAACGCATTAGCATATCCTGAAATTCCTGCAGGATTAGCAATAGCAGTAATTGTATTCGATACGGTAGTAAATCCTCTAGCACTAATTGTTGTAGTTAATGCTCCTTGAACGGTAGCTGTTGTTGTAAACGGTGCAACACCACCCCAGTTAATAGAACCACCAAGTGCAATTTGTGCGAAGCTTGGTTGTCCACCAGATGCAGCACTGGATAAACCAGTCCAGGTAATCTTGGTAGGATCTGTTGGATAATTTCTTGGGTTTAAAATACCTTCAACAACAATAGCACCCGTACCAGAGTCAGCAGTTAACGCAATTTCATTTAAGAGTAACTGCGCTCTGTTTAGCAGATCGCGTTCACCTAAATCTCCAACAATAGCGTTAGAAACTGAAGGCGCTAGTCGAATCATAAATGCTGTTTGTTTTGATGTTGTAAAACTCAAACCAGTTGACGCATAGTTAAAAATGTAACCGCGGTCTGTATCAAACATACCGTCAGTTAGTAAAGCTGAACCCCAGTGACTAATTGTTGGGGTTGTTGTACAACTAATTAATTGAACTCCTGCATTTACTAAATGTGCTGCGGCTGTTCCTGCCGAGAAAGTTCTGTTTTGGCCTGCTGTAAAGGCTAAGAAAGAAGCATTTCTTGTACATCCTAGTAGTCTATTTCCAGATTTTCCAGAGTAAGAAATTAATTCGTTATCAACATATACGGTTCCAGTTGTTGGGAATCTTGATGCATCTGTAAGATCCATATAGTTTTGACCGGAATTCATAGCTGCTGATAATTTGCTAACTGCTGATCTATTTTCAACTTCGTAGCGCACAGGCAAGTTAGCAGTACGCATATACGCTTCGGTATTTACGTTAGAGTTTCTTACCTTATGTAAGAATACAAATCTACCATCAGCTCCACGAAGCATCCATTCTACAAAACCAGCAGCATACCATGAGTATTGCATACCTAACATCTGCATACGCCATGGTAACATTTCGTAACCACTTGGTCCTGTTCCGTCAATAGGATCAATGTTCCAGTCACGTTGAGGAATATACAATTCTGTAGTTACACAGACTCTTGCTCCTGTAATAGAGTTTGCGCCGCGCCAGTCTGGAGCCATAGTCATTGATGTTTGACTTGCTATACTTGTTACAATATGGCTCATCCCACGAATAACAATTTTGTCTCCAACTTTTAATTGATCTTGGAACCTAGTATTTGTACCAGTTACGGTATTGCTGTCTAGTGTAATTGAAACGGTTCCTGTTAATTGGTTTGTACTTGATCGACGAACCAACGCCATTTCTTGACCATCGTATTGATAGAATAAACCGTTTTGCTCATCAAATGCACCAATACGAACGGTTGATCCGTGCCAGCGTTTTAAAAGAACTTTGGCATCAGGTCCTAGTGTACCTGTGGTTGATGACAATGGTGCATTTGATCTAACACGGAATCTACGTGCATCAACAATACTTTCAACGGTATAGTCACCATTAAATTCAAAATCTACCATACCAATAACTTCAATTTCTGCACCTGGTTGTAGTCCGTGGTCGTTGTCGTCACAGGTAAATGTAATATAACTATTAATTACCGTGTCAGCTGCTGTAGCAGAGGCAAGTGTATAACTTGGTGCAAACAAACCACCGGTGGTATACATAATACCTTTACCAGATTGGTAACGAATGTATTTTTTACTTTGACGAATTGCCTGTGCACCGTGACTTGGATTACCAGTACCTAGCTGAACACCGCCGTCAAATGGTCTATGTGTAAAGAAAGTATCTGGACGAGCGTATAATACTCCGGTTAGTGCAGATGCTGAGGTATCGATTGTACCTGTTGTTCTAGCAGGAAATCTAATTTGAGTTGGTGTTGGAACTTGTGTTACTACATGAGGACCAGTTGCTAGTTGATGATTAGCTGATAACAAATCAATACTCATGGCGCTTGTACCGTTACCTACTACGGCAAATCTACCAATACCTAAATATGTGGTATAGGCAATTTCTTCCCAAGTTGCTGTTCCTGTTGTAGTTCTTTCAGTAAATGAACCAGTTTCACCTGTAAATGATGTAAGTGCGCTGGTAGCACCGTCTGCAATAACAACAAAGTTGCTGTCACCGTAGGTACAATTATTCCAGTTTGCTCCAGAAGGTAATGTAACCGAAGTCCATGTTGTTCCAGTTGTTGAATAAGCTGCGGTTGCTGATCCTCTTGCTACTGCAAAGAATCTATTGTATCCGTAAGTTATTGAGCTCCATGTTGCTGAAGCAGGCAATGCTCCTGTAGCTGTCCATGTTAGTCCGTTATCAGCGGAATATGCTGCGGCTGTGCCGCCTGAAGCAATTGCCACAAAGTATGCTGACGATCCAATTAATCCTGCAGATACATCAGTCCATGTTGTCGAACTTGGTAATGCACCACCTGCTATCCAAGTTGCACCGTCTATCGAATATGCGGTTGCTGTGCCACCTGAAACAATTGCTACAAAATATCCTCCATAGAATGATACTGATGACCAAGATCCGGAAGATGGCATTGTTGCAGCAGTCCATGTTGTGCCGCCGTTAGTAGAAAATGCTGCGGCTGTGCCTCCACTGGCAATTGCTACAAATACATCATTTGCACCAATGGTTCCTGCGGCTGTTGCAACCCAATTTCCGCTCGAAGGCAACGCTCCGCCTGCGCTCCATGATTGTCCATCTGTTGATCTTGCGGTGTTTGCAGAAGAACTACCTGTTGCAATGAACACGCCATTAAGAGCTGAAGTGCTTGACCATGTAATTGAAGTTGGTAACGTTCTTGCTGTAGCAGTAAATCCCGGTGCTGGCTGTGATGAAATACTTGTTAAAATTGTAGTGCCTGGCAATAATCCGTGATTACTTGCAAAATCAACCTGAACGGTTGCAATAGCACCAACACTTAATGTTGTTCCGTCTGGAATTGCGCCAGTTAATGCTTCACTGATTGTTAATGTTGGATAAACAGAAACCGTATCTCCTGCATAAGGAGTACCTGATGCAGATACTGCGCCAATTGTTCCTCCACCAGCCGAGGTAACGGTTAATATACAATCATTAGTAGTCGACGATCCATCTAAACTTGAACCAGAAATTAAAATTCTATTTCCTACATTATAACCTGATCCACCTGCACCTACACCAGCACTAACTACCGCTGAATAAACACCATCTGTTCTTGTAACATCAAATATTGCGCCTACGCCTGATACAAGTTCATTTGTAGCTGAAGTAATGTTATAACTAGCATCGCCTGTTGCACCAACGGGTGTTCCAATAAGTGTGTAGTCAACAATGCCGCCGGCAGTGACTCCATCTACACTAATTGTAATATCGTTATCTGGGCTTACACCGCCTAGGTCTGTTCCTGCCCATGTTACAAAATCTCCTTGAGCGTAATTATTACCCGGTGTTGAGAGAGTAATCTGATAAGCACCAGTACCACCTGTTCTTACAACATTAATTTGAGCACCATTACCTGCGCCAGTTGTTGAAGATTGATTAATTGCAGTATATGTACCGCCGCCTGATATTCCTGTTCCAGAATATGTAAATCCAGTAACACCTCCCTGACTATCTACACTAGATACGGTAACAATAATATCGTTGTCTGGGCTTGTGCCGCCTAGCGATGTTCCGAGAATTACAATTCTGTCTCCAACAACATATCCGTCTCCGTTAATTGTACTATCGCCTAAGTCAGTTACGGTATAGACACCACCGGATCTTGAAACAGCAAAATGAGCATTTGCTCCTGTGCTTTGAATATTTGTTCCGGTAACTGCAAGGTTAGATCCGTTAGCACCTAATTTAGTTAAGCCTAAGGCTGCGGATAAGTCTACTTGATTTCCGCCAATTGCATTAATAACTAACGCTGCACCAGAACCACTTGAAATAACCATGCCCTGTTGAACGCCTGTTAAATCAACTAATTCAATTGATGTGTCTGCAGGAGTTGTACTTTCTTTATATCTTGCAGTAACCGTTCCAGAACCAATAACACCAGATACAGATGTACCCGCAGCAATATTTGGAGATCCTGAAATTGGTGATCCAATGGTTGGACTAGTTCCGTTGAACGCTATTTGATATGATCCAGATGCTGTTGTAAATTTTGAGCTTACACTTAGGGTTGATCCGTTGCTATACACAGAAAACGTTGGTTGTCCAATTGATGCTCCGGTATAAAAACCTGCTTGTCTAATCTGAGCAAAACTTGTAAACAGACTTTCTCCGTTAGTTGTTCCTACTTTAGCACTTGCATAATATGTAAATGACACAGAACTCGGTACACTATAAACTAAGAATGAACCTTCTGCACGAGCAAAACCGCTAACATTCGAACTAAGACCTTTTACCGTAATAGGTTGTTGTACGCTAAAACCGTGAGCTCCGGTTGTTGTTACCGTAATTAAAGAAGAACCAAAATAACCAGTATTAATTGATGCATCTGTGGTTATAGCTGAAACACTTAGGTCAGTTCCAGGCACTTCGTAAATAGAAGGATACATTCGAATTAAACCTAGTGCCTGCCATTTAGTAGGTTGTAATCCGTACTCAAAGTCAGCGTCAAGCATGGCCTGCGGAGCAGCAACACGCATACGTTCAATAGCATCTGTACCAAATTGCCAAGGTCTAATTGTTTGGTATTCTTCTTCAACAAATATTTGTAGATTTGCCGATGATGTTAAATTTGATGTATCGTGAGACAAATAAATTGTAGTGATAGTATCAGTTGTTTGAAACCATGTTCTAAAATCAACATCACTTAATAAGTTACCGTCACCGCTAGAACGTCCTTGTTTATATTCTACAGATAATGTTTCTGTGGCGTCGGCAAAATTATAGATAATTTCACCGTCGTCTACATTAGTAATTAACAATAATTCATCTGGTGTAAATTTTCCTAATAGTCTAATAGAACTTACACCTGGAATCTTCGATGGCATTGCAGGAATACCGTCCTCGATAACCGAGCTGAATACATTCCATAATGCTGTATTGGCAGAATCTGCTCCTTCTTCGGCAGGTGCAGAAGGATATTTAATTTGAACGGTTACATTACCATATGATGGTGCAACCGTTTGATTTGTAAAAATATAATCATTAATAACATCTCTTAGATATTGTTGACCTGTTATCTCTGGGCTAACATCGCCTCGAATTTGAGGTTCGCCGTTAATCCAAAAATAATCTGCAACTTGACGACATTTAACATTCCCGCCATATCTTAAATCGTGTATTATCGAATCAATAAAATATCCAACGTCTCTAAAACATTTGTCTGATGCATAAGAGTAACCAGAGTAAGGTGCAATATTATTAGTAATTTGATTATTAATAAACGCAACTACTTGATTTTGTAAAAATGTTTTATTTGCTGTTAGTAATGCTACCGCATTAGGAAACAGGTTATCATTTTTACTAATCCCCGGTTCAAAAATATATTTTTTTATCTGTCGTTTTGCCATTTAATTTTCCTTATGCTCCAAATGCAATTGCAAAAGCAGTTACACGAGAGTCTACGTAATCTTTTCTTGTTGCATGATTATTTGCAGTAGGAGATGCACCCAATGTTACTACTCCTGTTATAGCAGTAGTTCCAGATACTTCTAAATCTTCTACGCTTGCTATACCCTGCACGGTTAGTTCTCCGGAACTATCTCCGGGACCAATGTTTACTGATTTAAAATTTGCGTCGGCTGGTTCTCTTAACCCAATATCAATATTGTCTATTGAGCCAACATCATTGGCACTTTGTATAAAAACGTTTCCGTTAACAATATTGATATAAGGAGTTGATCCTTGTGCGACCGTAAAATCGCCGTCAATATTTAAAAATTCAAGTGTTCCTACACGAGTTAGATAGCTGTATCTAATAATTTCAGAAAGAGAAATTGTTGAGTCAGATGCATCAATAACTGGGATTCCGTTAATTTCAAAATCACCGGTTGTACTAATGTTTCCAGATACGGTAATTGAGCCGGTTACGATTAGGTCCCCCAGTTCATTGACTAGAAAACCCGGGCTTTTAAAGCCGCTTTTTGATTCAAATGGTATGTAAGTTACTGACATAAAGCCCTCGCTATCCCCCCGACTTCAACTGCTACAAAGACTATGTGTATTTATACGCAGCTTGATTAAACTCTTGTAAGGTCGTTTAGGCTGTAAAAATAAGTGGCACTAAAAATCAACTTACCGCCTAATAAAAGGCTGGAATTGTCGTAAGTAGAACCGTCTGGACTAGACGCTGGCTGCGCCTTTAACTGAAGTTTTGACTCTGAAATTGTAGCTGTAATTTCCACTAAATTTTCGTTGATATTAGTTCTGCCGTAGATTGTAATATCTGCTTTACCCGATCCTGCAACCACCAAACATTTAATCATTTCTTTTCTAATATTGCTAACATCAACAACAATAGTGTACTCTGCCGCGGCAAAATCCCCAACATACCATTCGTCAATTAGGGTATCTGACGTAACTGGTATCCAAGGTCCTTTGTAGGAGAAATTAACTCCGTTTTGTAATCTTAGAGTATTTTTTAAACCACGTAGAAAGTATTTTGCAAAATTTAGCATAGTAGTGTATTTATCAGATAGTAAAAAAGCCCCTTTCGGGGCTTTGTTTATTTGTTAGCAATTTTAACTAGTTTGCCATATTCTGGCAAATATAGATACTCAATTTCGGACTGCTGTAAGGTCCACAAAGCATCTTCTAGTGTTTCGACTAACGGTTCACCGCCCAAGTTAAAGCTAGTATTGAATAAAATAGGAATTCCTGTTTCTTCTTTAAATGCTTTAATTAGATTATAATAGTGTGTATTTTGCTCTTCTGTAACCGTTTGGATTCGACAAGTTCCGTCTACGTGAATAATACTTGGAATCTTTTCAGCAACTCCCGGTTGACAATTTACAGCATACATCATAAATGGGCTATCTTTCATCCCTCGAAGATCAAACCACTCGTGTACATCATCTTGTAAAATTGTACCAGCAAATGGTCGGAAATATTCACGACGCTTAACCGTATTGACAAAATCCTTACCATCTTCAAATGTTGGATCAAAGAGTACTGAACGATTTCCTAGGGCACGTGGACCGTTTTCCGAGCGTCCTTGGAAAATTGTAACAATATTTTTGTCACGTAACAGCTTAACAATATCTTTGTGTGTAGCGTCAGTAAGTTCTCCACCAAAATCTTCAACTTGTTTTTTAATTTCTTCGTTGGTGTAAGATTGTGGTGGTCCGAGATAAAGTGTTGTACCTGGACGAATAGTTTCGTCATCTTGCATACCGTACCAGAACATGAGTGCTGCACCGATAGCAGTTCCAGCATCATTACTAATTGGTTCTACATAAATTTCAATACCGTCATTTTTTAGTGCTTCTAGGTAATGATAATTTGCTACACAATTAAGACCATATCCGCCGCTGATCACAACACGATTTTTTCCGCTTTTTTCAACAGCTTTTCTAATTAATTTTACTACTTGTTCTTGAGTTTGTGTTTGAACAGCATATGCTAAGTCTCGACGACTTTGCAGATACGTAACATCATCGGTTGGGTCTGCTGGGTACTCGTCAAGTTCGTCAAATAGTTGAGCATTAACCATTCCACTCATTGGATATTTTGGAACAATCACGTTTCTGTCTGTCAATGGAATCCGTGATCTTTCATCAAATAATGGAGGAATTTTATCATTTGGTTTACCATACGGGAACAATCCCATGGTTTTGCCTGCTTCAATTGCAGAAAATCCACAATACTCAGTTACTGCTTCATAGGCCTTAACAATACCTGCATGATCAGTAATCCATGCTTCATGGGTATCACCGTCTTCTCCTATTGCATTACTTGGAAATTCTGGCGCATAATTAGCGGCTACTGCATCTCTTGCACCATAATGCTTATACAATGTTTTAAAATTTGCAGGATAATCGCAATCAACAATAGATTCGACTTCCCAAACCCAAATTCCGTTATCCCCGTAACTCATTGGATAAAATGTTCCTGCACCGTCAACAACTAACGAAACGGCATCTTTCCAACCCGAACGATAAAATGCGCAGGCTGCGTGTAGTTTGTGGTGCATAAAACTTAGGTCAATAACCTGAGGATGGCGATGCAGGTCGGGAACTTTACGATTAATCAAACCTAATTTTCTTGCTAGGCCTGTATAAACGTCATCGCCTGTATAATCAACTTTACCTGCTGTTTCATACAAGTTCTGAGTATGTGCAATAATCAAATAATCTAACTTATCTGTGTATTCTAAAATCTTTACCATTGAAGCAAACGGACCGCCATCGTATTTTTGACGACTTAGACGTTCTTCTTCAATGCTAAAAACAATTTCTCCATCTTTTAAAAGACACACTCCTGAGTTATGTCCTCGTGCAATAGCAGCAATCCAAACTGGTTTATCTGATTTACTAATTGATTTTACGGTCATTCTTTTTTCCCTAATACGTGATTTACTACTAGTGTAGTTATGTCTTCGTTCATAGACATAATGTTTTCGTTTGATCTATTAATTCTTTCATCTGGGAAGATTCTAATAGGATCGTATTCTCTGTTTACTTCTCCCATATCTAAAATATCAAAGTCAGGGCAGTTAGGGAACGATACGTTAATAGGGAAAGTCCCGCCAGTTACTACAACTGCTTCTTTATTCATAGAATATGCTAAATGCTGGCCCAAGCTATCGCAACCTAAAAACTTATCTGCATATTTGATAACTGCGGCCCACACTCTAATGTTTACATTTTCTGGTACAGCAACTTCGTCTTTAAGTTTTGCATCAGAAAAATCAACTTTAAATTCGCTCATCATAATAACACCAAAGTCATTATTTTGCAATTTTTTAACAATTGATTTAACATCACGTAATTCAAAACTTCTTGAAGTTCTGTCAATTAGTGTTTCGTCGATGTATTCAATACCACGACCAAAAGGTTGAAACACAACTACTTTTTCTTTTTTAAGTTTTTTCTTAACATCACTGACCATTTGTCGGCCATATAGCATTTCTTCTTTGCTTAGACGCAGGGTTGGTCTAGGAAGATCTCTAATACCTTTATTGTTAACTTGAATGTCAAACGCTTGTGCAATTGAACATTGTTGATTGTAATATTCCCAAATTCTATATGGTTCTGTGGTAACAATTTCGCGATCTTTTAAATAATCTTTAAAAAGATTTTTATGCCATACATCGTATGTTCTATTATCAAGGGTAGGATGACCCTTAAAAATATCTGTTCCACCTTCGCAGACAATAATAAAATCTTTATCGTCTGATTCTTTTTCATATAGTTCAAAAGCAGGAATAGATGCAATCATTCTACCTGCTCCACCGTTAATAAAAAATGCTTTGGATCTGCTCATTTAAACTCCAAAAAAATAGCCTTGTACTTCATTATATAGTCATATAACGAAAAGCACAAGGCTAATCTTGGTTTAAATTTTAATTATAGAGCAGGTTGAATTGGATAAGGAATTTTCCAATGATCTACGCCAGCATACTTTGTTTCAATTGTTCTTAAAAACTCAGCATGTTGCTCAATCTTTTCTAGCTGTTCTGGCAAATAGTTACCTGAACTTGCAGCTTCCTCAAAAGTTTTTAATTGAGACTTTTGAGATTCAAAGAACGAAGCTCTAGTGATAGCATGGTTTCTATATCTTGGCATTATCCAAGAACTAGTTGCTGCATCCCATTTTGCATCGTTGGTGTAAAATGGTTGTGTGCAACAGCCGTGCTCGTCATCATAATGATATTCGTACTTTTCACCTGTTGGAAGTGTTTCTACATAGTTTGGTACAGGACTTTGCTCATATTCGTGAGTAATATAAGATGCTAAAAATGGATTTTGATCAGCGTCGAGTACAACTTGAATATGACCCTCTGGGTCTAGATTCTCTTGAGCAATTTTCCATTTTTCTAATGCTTCTAAGGTTTCTTCACCTTCGTCCCAAGCAAACACAGCACCCGTAGCTTTTACTACTCTGATGAGCAGATATCTAGGGCCTGTATAAACACAATCAACCGTTCTGTTTAATTTTGTTGTGGTCTTGTATGGCTCATCTGGCAATACTGCTTTAAATGCTTTTCTCATGTTTTTAATCCTTAGGTATAAAGTTAATTCTAACTGCACCCATGCCGCCTCTCCAACCGTTATCTCTAACGTCACCGCATGGTGTTGCTGGATGTCCGCCTATGCCAATTGGCCAAAATGGTTGACAACCTTGTACATCGTAGCATCCGCACGATCTAATTGTAGTATAACAAGTAGTCCATGGAATACCTCTAACTGGGCTTCGACTCATGCCGTTAAGTGCATTAATAAACTGGTGATATCCCATTCCTGACCATTCAGAGAATCCATTATCACCTTCTGTTCCGTATGAAACAACGCCACCATCGCAGGCAAATAGTCCTGGAGGAACAGCTACGTGGTAATGAGTTGAACATGGGCAGTTACCATAACCAGTCCAGAATGTTACACAGCTAAATCCGCCGCGTTTATTAATATCTCCGCCGTAGGCTTCTGCACAACAGCTACCAGTTCCTGATCCATAATTACAAATAATACCACAACATCCGTTTGAATAGTTGGTATTACAGAAATTACCTGCTACAAAGCAACAGAACATAACGCCGGATGGGTTACAGAATGTTGTGCCTCCACGGCCGCCTTGTGTACAAATACATCCGTTAGTTGCTGCACCAGTTAATGGAACACGGCCAAACCAGCATAAGCAGGTTGCTTCTGAACAACCACGGAAACATAGTGTATCAGCATTGTTACAGCTCTTTCCAATGTATCCACAGACATAACAGCCTGCAACTACGCAGAAACATTTTCTTGCCCATGCTCCTGGATTTCCTGGAACACCGTGTCCACAGCAGCACATACGTGCTCCTGAACCACCAGCACCCCAAACGTCCATGATAACACGACCTGTTTGGCAGGCTACCCAGCAAAATCCGTTTACATAGTTATTGTATTCAGCTGACGGTGTATAAAACCAAATTTGTCCTTTTTCAAGATTTGATTCATCCCATTCAATTTGGTTTAATTTATTTTCTACTAATGTTTTTAAGGTAGCCATATTAGTACGCATTGCCTCCGTCAGTTGGAATGTATTTAATTCTTACCATACCCATACCACCTCTCATAGCATGGTCACGAACACCCGGACATGGGTGAGGTGCTGCACCAGGTACTCCGTAAGGAACATAATGCATACATCCTTCCATTTCGTAGCATCCGCAAGCACGGTCTGAACGCCAGCAACGAATATTTACTAGGTGTCCAGGTTGTCTAGATAAACCAGTTAATCCGTTTAGGTGATGTGGTTTAGTGCTTCCTGACCAGTTAACCATTGGTGAATCATTTTCAGTTGTGTATGTATATGATCCGCCGTCGTTGGCAAAAATACCCGGAGATGTAGTAATGTGATACTGGAACATACATGTACACATTGGTAAACATCCTTGCCAGCTTACACAGCTAAATCCGCCACAGCAGTTAATATCGCCGCCGTAGCCGCAGGCTTGGAATGAAGCTGAACTGGGCCAATCACTTGGATTCCAGTTACAGATCATACCGCAAGCAGAGCGAGAAATATCACACATATTGTGTTGTGTACTTAATTTTGTTCCGCACCATGCGTTGGTTATGTAGCAAGAGTATGGTGATTTATCATCAATACAATAACTAATACCACCACGACCACCCTGAGAACATAAACAGCCATTTGATGCACCTGCTGCACAGCAAATACCCCAGTTAGCGCAGCCTTGGCCGCCATAACGTCCACATTGGCCGCCTTCAAATTGAATGCCGCCACCGGCATTGCCGTACGGATCGCCTGCCATTGGGTTTCCGCCACCTTGGCCCCATCCCCACGGATTGTTGCCTCTAAATGATTCTTGTCTATTTGGTTCTTGTCCGCCTTCCCATACAGGTTTAGGAGCACAACCAAACCAGCATACGCAGGTTGCTTCCGAACATCCTCTAAAACAAAGTGCTGAAGAGTTGTTGCATGAACGACCTACATACCCGCAAACATAGTTTGAAGGACATACACAAATACATTTTTTTACATAGGCTGCTGGGTTTCCAGGTAATCCCACACCGCAGCAACACATTTGTGCGCCTGATCCAGACGCACCCCAAATTTCAATAATTGCTTTACCGCATCCTGGTGGTTTCCAACAGAAACCATTACAGAATGATGTGTACATATTGCCGTCTGAGTAAACCCAGATACGACCTTTTTCTAAGTTATCTTCCCAGGCTAATTCACGATTACCTAATAATTGTGTTAATGTTGACATTAGTAACCGCCTCCTAGTCTTGAGCAATTCTGTTCATATATTCCAGAACCTCTATATGTTAATCTAATTGCACCGTGGCCGCCTCGTCTGCCGTGGTCACGAACGTCTGGACATGGAAACGGAGGTCCACCGGCTACACCATACGGCATATGAACTTGACAACCGTTTTGTTCATAACATCCACATGATTGAGTGCCTGAATAGCAAGTGTGCCATGGCATACCGCCACTTGGCCATTTACCTACGTTGTTAATTGCATATTGTTGATTGTAGTTACCCATTCCTGACCATTCAGAATATTCTGGGTCTGCATCGTTAATATACGATAAGTAACCACCTTGTGTACTATACACGCCAGCAGCAAAAGGAATGTAAACTTCAGTTTGGCAAGGACATGATGGATAGCAACCTTTAAAGTGTACATATCCAACGCAACCGCAGCAGTTAATGTCGCCACCGTAGCCGCAGGCAATCCATGCGCCTGGACATTGGTTACACACAATTGCGCAGTTATCGCAACCTGTTGGAGAATTATAACGTGTTGTACAGAATGTACAATATAGATAACAGCAATAAGCAGATGTTGAAGTTGAGCATATAGCAATGCCTCCACGTCCGCCTTGAGCACACATACATCCGCCGGTATAACCGCAAAGGTCTCGAGCATTACCCCATCTTAGATATGACGGGTCGCTGCATCCTGAAAAACATAAGCTGTGAGAGTTACAAGACATTGATGGACAAGCACAAATATAGCTGCCACAAAAAACTGCAATAGTCTTTTTAGAATATGCCGGAGCATTTCCTGGAAGGCCAAAGCCACAACAGCACATACGAGCGCCGCTGCCTGCTGCACCCCACATCTCAATAGTTAGTGTTCCACAACCAGGTGATGTCCAGCAGTACAACATGTCAGATCTAATACATGAATACATGCCGGTGGGTGAGACCGTCCAGACCTTGCCTTTTTCAAGATTATCCTGATTGGCTGTAATCTCTCTTGTAGATAATAGGTCTGATAATTTCATTTGTTTTCCCTAATTATGGTCCAATAAATACCCAACCAAATGTTGAGCCTGAATAAATCATTGTTACCGCAGCATTGTTAAGGTTTAAAACTAAATCTTCTGATAAGTTTTGAATTTTATTACCATTTCTGCCAATGGTTACGTTGTTAGTAGCAAAGTTTCCTGCTACGTCAATAATTTGAATTGTATCACCTACTGATGGTGATGCTGGTAAAGTAAGAGTAAAAGCTGTTGATGTTGCATCAGCAAAAATTCTTTCTCCAGAATTCAATGTTGTTGATGAAGTTAACGTTCTGTTAGTTACTGCATCTGTTCCGAAGGATGATACCTGTCTTCCCATTTTATGTTATCTCCTAATAATTAAGTTGTAGATGTCTCAATACCAAACGCATTCACTGATACGTTTGCATTGCTGGCATAAACAACTAAATTTTTACCAGCATTCATCATAATACCTGTTCTCTCTAGCACACCGTTTGCACCAACTTGCACATCATATTCAATGTATTCTGCGTTTGTCGGAGTCGAAGTTGCAGCTAGAGCCATTCTAATACTCACTGCTGTTGTTCCTCTATTCAAAACGTTAATTGATAGTACGGTGAAATAACCAGTTGGAACGGTATAGACTACGGTATTGGTAGCTGATGCTAACGCTGATTGTCCTAATAATCCTGTTGCCATTTATAAATTCTCCATTATTTGTTCAATAAAAAGTAGTTCAATACCAGTGGATCGCCAGCAATACCGCCTTTGAAATTCACCTTAGTATTTATGTTGATTTGAACATTCGTAGTAGTAGCGATGGTCTGACCAGCTATGTATACAACGCCCGCTGTTAGGGTGTTTACGTTCAAACTAGAACCGCCGCCACCAATTTGGCTTGTTATATATGCTTTAATAGCACGTTGAGTTGGAATAACAGAGTCCGAATCTTGTGTAAAGAACGGATCTGTTGAAAATTCAGAAATTGTTGCTCCTGAACCGCCCAATGCTACAGAACCCAGCGAAAGTTCGTTCAACCCTGCAATATTAAATGCGTCAGCATTCAATGTTGCAACACCAGTTGATTGCTCAACGTTGAATAATCCACCAACTCTAAAGTTACCGTCTTGGTCAGTACTTGTGTAGAACACACGACCGCCTTCTGAGCCAACGGTTTCGTTAGCAGGAACTGGATCTTGTAACGGCAAGTCTGGGTAATTTGTTTGTGTTTTATTACCTGTTCCCACGTCTAAGAAATCATGTCCTGTTAAACGAACCTGTGAATAACGTCTACGAATTGAAATTGCTGTTTCATGATCCGGTGCTTCGGCAGCTCCCAATGCTGGACTTAGTTGTAGAGTTGCATTGTAAGTACCGTCAGTATTTGGTATTAATCCAGTTACGGTAACTAGTCTATACCAAACATCGTTAATTCCTGCGATCTGAACGTTTGAACCTGCTCTTGGAACATCGGTTAGATTCTTAAATCCAACATATGAACTTACTTGATAGTTGTCAGCATATCCGTCGCCTGTTACGGTTGCAGATGCTGCGGTATAACCTGTTCCTCTATTGGTCCAAATTGGTTGACTTAATGCTCCATCTCCTACTCTAATTTCGACGGTTGCATCTGATCCTGTGTTATTAGGATCAGTGATAGTCATAGTTGGAGCACTTGAGTAACCACTACCTGGTTCGTGAATCCAAATTTCAGTAATTTGGTTATTTGTTACATAAGCTCTGGCTCTAGTCTTGGCGCCAGCAACTACGCCTTGTGCTTTTGGACTTGTTGGAGCAAGTACCATCCATTTTGGACTTCCAGAAATACTTCCTAATGCAGATGCTACGTATTCTTTAGCCACTACCGCTGTCATTGTTCCAGATGCCGCTGAAAGAACTAGGGCGGATCCGCCTTTAGATGTAGATACTGAGAATTGTGTAGTATTTGTAGATTCAACACTAATTACCCAATAGTATGTGTCATTTCTAACACCACCAAATGTAGTGCCTGTGAATCTTACACGATCATTTACACTAATATTTGCTGTTGTATCAGATGTTGTTATTAAATTTGTATTCAATACAAAATTAATGCTTGCAGCACCACTCGATGCTGTAGTTGGAAGTGCTACATTTCTATTATTTCCATAGGCCGCAGCATTCCAGTTACGTGTTGCAGGTAGTGCTGGACCTTCTACCCATGTAATACCATCTGTAGAATATGCTGTTCTTGTAGAGTTATAAGCAAAAGCTGTATAAGCTCCGCCACCATAAACAACTCTATACCAACGTGCTGCTGCACCCGGCATAGTTGCCGATGTCCATGATGTACCGTTTGATGAGTAAGCAGCCTTAGTTGAAGTTCCATTTGGTCCTCCAGCTACCGTTACAAACTTACCATTGCCATAAACTACTGAACTCCAGTAGTCTGCACTTGGCAATGTATTACCTGCGGTCCAAGTAATACCGTCTGTAGAATAAGCACTTAATTGGCTAGTTGCTGTAATACCTGTTACTACAACATAATATGCTGTTGCTCCTGGCTGACCGTATGCAATACTTGTATATTCTGTTGAGCTAGCACTAATTGTGCCGTTTAACCATGTTACCCCATCTGTTGAGTAAGCGGTTCTATTTTGTCCACCGCTAATTGCAACATATTTGCTGCCAGCATAGATCATATCTGACCACTGGCCTTGAGTTGGAATAGCGTTAGTAGTTCCTGTCCATGTTACTCCATCTGTAGATGTAGCAAGATGACGTGTATTTGCTATAACAGCAATATACTGATTAGAACCGTTATATGCAATTGCTGTATATTCCCATGAACTCGATGGTGTTGCTAGTGTAACAGATGTCCATGTTTCGCCGTCTGTACTTGAAGCAGCATATGGAGTTGCTACGTTATCGTGACCAACTGCAACAAATTTGCTGCCTGTCCAGATAACATCTTGCCAATATGCACTTGCAGGCAATGTTCTTGCAGTATATGATCCAGGATTAGTATCTTTAGCTGTTGTTGAAATTGCTAGGCTAGCATGTGAACCGTCACGTAGTGTCCACGTTACACCATCTTCAGATGTTGCTGCGTAATCACCGTACGATGTTACGTAGAATACACCGCCGCCATAGTTAATAGAACTCCACTCATATATTCCTGGAAGTGTGCTGGCTGTCCATGTTGCGCCATCAAATGAGTAAGCTGCATTTCCAGAGCTGTCTGAAATTGCCACATAACGTCCGTTACCATAAGCAACGTCAATCCAATTTGATGTAGTTGAGTCATTGTTAGCTGGTAGGCTAGTTGCTCCAACGGTCCATGTTGATCCATCTGTTGAATAAGCACTTGCTCTGCTGAAGCCGCCACCGATCATAACAAATCTATTATAACCGTATGTAACTGCTACTGCATCAACGCTCTGTGTTGAAGTTGACCATGAAGTTCCTGTTGTACTTACAGAGTAATAAGCAGAACCAGATGTTCTAGAAACAGCAACAAACTTTTGATTACCGTAGGTAACATCTGACCATGAAGCTGATGTTCCTAAACTTGCGCTAGTCCAATTAATACCATCTGTTGAGTATGCAGCACTTGTGCCACCACTTGCTACTGCTACAAAGTAACTAACTCCTGTGCTAACTTGGCCGTAGGCAATAGCGGTCCATGTTGCAGATGCTGGTAAAGTCATTGCAGTCCATGTTGATCCGTCTGCGGAATAAGCACCACTGGCTGTTCCACTAGCTATGGCTACGTATTTTGGTGTTACAGCAGTACCAGATACTGACACGCTTGTAATTCCACCACTTACACCGGATACGGTTGACACGGTGATTGTTAAATTATTAGTTGGCGTGGTACCACCTAAACTTGCACCTAAAATTGTAACGGTATCACCAACTGCATATAATACACCCGGCGAATTGATAGTTACACTATAAACTCCATTTCTTCTAGAAACATCAAATGTTGCTAGATTTCCTGAACCGCTTGTAGTTCCAGATAGTCCGGTGTAAGTTGAATAACCATCGCCAAATGCAATGTCTGTCCAGGTAGAACTTGCTGGAAGAGTTGATAATGATTTAGTAAATGCAGGTGCTGTAAATGATAGTCTTGGAGTAATAACATAAGTTGATGTTAAACTTAGCGAGCTAGCAATTGCAGTTCCTGGAACAACGTGATCCCAACCTGCTGTACCTGTTGATTCTTTATAAACGGTAGCTACTTTTGAACCAGCGTTATAAGAATTAATATAACCGTATTGTCCTGCACCTGTACCTGCTGTAATATAAACAGCCATTCCAACGTATGCAGAACTTGTTGCTGTATCTGCTGCGGCAAGTGTAATTTGAGTTGTGTTTCCTGCCTGAGCTTGGTTAGAAGCAGTGACATAACCAGTGCCGCCTGTTCCGGAGCTATCGCCTGGATCAGTTAATCTAACTTGGAACACTCCGTTATCGCGGAATTCTCCCATTCTAGTTGCTGCACTATAGCCTGCACCGGATATTGAATACGACCCTGTATGATAATCGCTACCAGCGTTTCCATATTCTAATAATAAAATATTGTTACCGTCAGTAATAACGTTTCTAATATCTGCTTCTGTTGAACGGTTATTGATTAAACCGGTAATTGGTGTTTCAGTAACATCAACGCCTTCTGCTACAGCACCATAGTCGCCGTAAGAGTTGTTACCGTTTGTTCCGCGAATTTTACCGCCGTTTTCTGCTAGATAGCCAACGTGTGCATAGTAAGTAAAGATCGAAACAAGTTCTGCACGACCTAAGTTAGTTACCCATGCGCCAATTCCATCGCTAATAACTTGAGTAAAGTCATTAGACACCATCGAATCAACACCGCCATTGTGTAATGAGCCGTCAATCTTCTGACCAACAGCCGCTGTACCAAAGGTTGTAACGTTTTGTGTATATGTTGATTTGTTAGTTACCCACACGCGGTCATCGTTTGGTCCCCAACCATAGTCTAGAGAAACATAAGAACCTGCTAATGGACGTTGTGTACCAAATTCGTTTGCTGGTAATAGGCCTGTTGCGCTTACTGGGTTAGCTCCAGGTGTTGTTCCGTCTGAGCTTCCGTCAAGGCCTAGTAATGTTTGATTTCTAACTCCACAACCGTTTCTAACTAGATACATATCTTCTAGTTTTGAACCAGTTAATGCGTTTCTGTAATAACGAGCTGCTAATGCAGATTTGTAGTTTCCTGTATATTTTAAATCGTAAGCTAGTGCTTCAACGTAATTTCTAATATCGTTTTGGCAGTAAGAGCTTAGATAGTAGAATGTCATAGTCATTGATCCAGAGGCTGCTGATAAATCAAGAGCTCCTGTCAATGATTCTGAAGTACTGATCTTAAATTGTGTTGCACTTATAATGCTATAAATGTAATATGTTGTTCCTGTTGAAACACCACCAAATGTAGTACCAGTAAATCTTACAGCATCTCCGACTTGCATCCATGCTGTGCTTGAGCAAGTTAGTTTATCATCTGAAGTTGTTGCTGTTACGGTTGCTTTGTAAGTGTTGTTGATATAAGCTGTTGCTTCTGCGGCTAAAAATTCTTTGTTTAGTAGTAGAATTTCTGCAGCATTTAACACATCTAAATCTTTTGTTGGAACATTTGTTCCAGTAACAATTGGAAGTGCTCCTGAATTTGCATATCCGATGATGTTTGAAAGTAAAATTTCTACTTGAGAAACTGCATCGCCGGCAGCAACTAGCGCAGAACGAACTCCAATAAAGTCAATAATTCTACTAGTTGCTTCTAACTGGCTAGCAAGAACAACACCAGTTGAAGAAAGGCCTCTTTGATATGCCATTCCGTTTTGAATCGATAAGAAGTTTGATCCAAACATCATATCGTAGCCTAGTGCATCTACAATATACCCAACGTCTCGTGAACATAATGTTTCGTCAAAGTCTAATGTTGCAAATTCTCTCTTAATATGTTGAACCGCATCAGTTTGAATAGATGTTTTAGCTGCTTGTAATGTTGTATTAGCGGCAGAAAGTGTTGCACTTACCCATGTTGTTTCTGGGGCAACACTAGATGGTGTTGTGCCAGTATTGATAGTGTCACGTATTTCTGTTAAACGTGTTGCTGCATAAGTACCAGCTGTTGAACTTCCTGCTGTGCCTGTTGTATCTTGAGTAGCAGCATTTCCTGTTGTCTTTGTCCAGCTACCTGTATTACCTTGTGCAATGTAAGTAATAATTGCAATTAAACGATTTTGCACAGCAATAGCAGCAGTTTTCTCGGATGAAGGTTCAACAAATGTTCCATTACTATAATATGAACGTGCAGCAATAACGGTTGCTAGGTTACCACCATACATTAAATCATAATACAATGCTTCAACAATATATCCAATGTCTCTTGTACATGCTGTTTGTCCAGATACTCCTAAACTAGTCCATAAAGAACTATAGTTTAAAACCATATATGCTGTAACTTCAGCTTGTAAAAATGATTTGTTAGCAAGAATTAATCTTGCGGCATTGTAATAACCTGAAGTATAACCATAAGTTCCGCCGGTTGGTGTTGGACGAACATAAGAATCTGCATAAGCAAGACCGTTGTTAAGAACATCTTTAATTTCTCTTGCATTGTTTACAATAGAAAGTGCAGAAGTAGATAGTCTTAATTGTTCTTGAACTTTAGCAAAGATAAAATCTACGGTTGCTAAGGTTGGAGCAAGTTGGCTATTTAAAACAACCTGTGTTGATGTGATTCCTCTTCTATATGAACTTGCGGTTTTAATAGACATATAATTAGAACCAAACAAGAAGTCATAGTATAATGCATCAATAATATATCCTGTATCTCTCTTACATAGAGTTTCATCATATGATAGAGTTGGGAAATATTCGTTAATATATTCGATTGTTTCTGTTTGAATATATGATTTTGCAGCAAGAATTTTAGCACCAGCAGTTAACAAACCTGCGGCTGGCCATGTAATATCTGGAGCAACGGTTGTTGGTGCTGTTCCAGTGTTGATTGTGTCATAAATTTCTTGAACACGAGTCTGTGCAGTTGTCGCTGCACCTGCTGAGCCAGCTGTACCTGAAGTATCTTGTGTAGATGTGTTTCCTGTAGACTTAGTCCATCCGCCAGTATTACCAGTTGCAATATTGTCAATAATGTCTTTGATTCTATTAACGGTGGCTAATAGTGCTGTTTTTTGACCTGCTGGTTCTACTAATACTCCGTTACTATAATAAGCACGAGCGGCAATTACGGTTTGTAGATTACCGCCGTATGTTAAATCGTATACAAGAGCGTCTACAATGTAGCCCATATCACGAGTACATTTTGCTTTATCTCCTGCGCTTAATGCTGTCCAAACAGCATTATAGTTTGTATTCATATATGCTGAAACTTCGTCTTGAATAAAAGACTTGTTAGCAAGAATTAAACGAGCCGCATTTAGATAGCCTGCATCTGAAGCATTGTTAGATCCGCCTGTTGGAGTTGGATATACAAATGCTGATGCATACGAATCTCCAAGTTCAATTACTTTCTTCATTTCTAAGATATTACTATCTGTGAATAAAGTAGCTGCTCCGGTGCCTGTGCCTGCTCTTTGTCCTGTTGTATTCTGTGTTTCGCTGTTTCCTGTTGTAGGTGTCACAGCAGTATTTGTAATAATATCATCAACAATAGATTGAATACGTTGAAGAGCTGATATAGATTTAGTTTTTTCATTAGCTGAAATTACACTTGGTGATGCTTCAGTTCTTGTTCCACGTAATTCATCTCCAACCACTGCGGTATTTGCAGGTACGATAATTGGTAATGTTTCATAATAATGGCCGGTTTTAACAAAAATTGTAAAGTGTGGAATTTCTTCTGCTGGAAGAGAATCTGTATCTCCGGCTGTGATTGCATCTGTTACTATAGAAACTAAAGACGAAACTAAGTCTGATGCATCGGTTTCGGCTGTATAGTTTGTGTCAATTACCTGTTTAATTCTGTTTCCTACAGAAATACCATTCAATGTTTGATAATTTGCAGCAGGTGCAGCATTAGATAAAATGCTATCCATCAAACTTACACCGTAATTAATTGCAGCAACGGTCTGAGCTTCTTGTCCGCTAATATAGCTTGCGCCTAATGTTGTAAAATAGGCTTGAGCAGCTTCTATAGTTTTACCATTTCCTGTATGAGAAATATCATAGACAATAGCATCTACTAATAGACCCATATCTCTTTGGCAAATAGTTTTATCATATGAGAAACCTGACCAAATTCCTGTGCCTGCGGTAATTTGATAATCAACCCATTCAACAATTTCTTTCTGAATAAATGTTCTGTTGATAGAAAGTAGATATTTTGCATTTGGGTATTCAGTACCTGCTTCAACTTGTTGAGCAGCATATCTTACACTTGCCCATGGTTGGTCAATGGTTAGACCAAATGTTGGAGCAGGAGTGTTTGTTCCGTGAGGGGCAACATAATAAACTTTTGATACACGACCAAAGTATGCCCATGCTGGATAACCACCATCTACTGAAAGTACCTGACCTTCGTCGCCTATTGGTAATCTTGTTGGGCCAGATCCTGAATAATAAACTAAGTCGCCAGCAGTAGTAAGTACGCTTTCTTCGTTACCTGCTGTTAATAAATTCCAATAAGTTCCAAGAGTGTCGTTATCTGGACGGCTTGGTGTTGATGCTGTGTGGGCTTGAACACAAATATAAGAATTTGGTCCATACTTAACTGCGTCGCCTAAAATATAAGCCGTTGAAGTTACCCATGTGCTTCTCCACTTGATACCTTCGTTTAATAAACTCCAATACGATGCGTTTGGCGGTCTTTGGTTTGAATTATCGGCTGTGGCAACATAGGTAAAACCGCCGTTACGAACAATTTCGCCAACTTTATAAGATGCACCAGACGACCAATCGCCAGCAAGTCTAAATCCTGTTGTAAACAAATCCCAATCTGTTGAATTAGTTGACGGTGCAAATCCGCCAGCAGATACATGATCTGTTTTTGCAATATAAGTATTTCCACCGTAGCGAACAATATCGCCGGGTTGATATGTTGTACCTGAAGTCCAATCGCTTTCAAATTCAACACCTTCAACAAATTGATTCCATTTAGCAACATCGGTTACAAAACTTGCTGCTGCTGTGTGGTCAGTAATACAAATATAAACGCCACCGCCATTTTTAACTAGGTCGTTGACCTTGTATCTTGTTGCTGTAGTCCATGCACCTTTGTATTCAACGCCTTGATTAAAATAATCCCACTTGCTTTGATCAGCTTCTAATCCAAGAGCAACGGTAGCAGCTGATGTATGATATTCGTTACATACATATGTTGTACCGCCGTACTTGATAACATCGCCTAGTTTATATCTAGTAGATGATGTCCATGCACCTTTCCAATCAAGTCCTTTAGAAAATAAATCCCACTTGCTTTGATCAGCTTCTAATCCAAGAGCATTTGTACCTGCGGCAGTATGTGCGGTGTTACATAGGTAGGTGTAACCACCGTACTTAACAATATCATTTACTTTATATGTTGTTCCAGCGACCCATGCACTCTTCCAATCAAAACTTTCTGCAAATAAATCCCAATCGCTTTGATTATCTTCTAATGTCGAATCACTAGTATGTCCATTATTACAAATATAAACATAACCACCGTACTTAACGATGTCGTTTTCTTTGTAAAGTGTTGTTGCAGTCCAATCACCTTTCCAAACTTGACCGTCTGCAAACAAATTCCATTTAGTTGGAATATTATCTAAGTCTGTATAGAAATCAGCTGCTGCTGTGTGACCGACTACGCAAAGATATGTACGTCCGCCATATGCAATAATGTCGTCTTTATAGTATGTAGTACCGGTTGTCCAGTCATCTTTCCATACAAATCTAATTCTACCTAATTTAAACTCTGCCATTTATAGCTCCGTTATGCAAGTATTAATATTTATTCAATCCGTAAATGCTAGGTTTTTAAGTTCCTGATAAGAACTTAGATGCCACTAACATAGTTCCGTCTATTCCTCGTTTAAAGTTTACTTTTGATGTAAAAATTAACTCATCCCCTGTAGTTGTGCCAAGTGCCTGTGGTCCAACTTGAACAATACCAGCAACAAGTTGGGCTGTAACTGCGTCTGCACCACCTCCAGAAACACGTCTTTGAATATACGCTTTAATTGCTCTCTGTGTTGGTACAACATTGTTTGAATCTGCTGTAAACGTTATGTCTGTTGAAAATTCTCTAACGACAACGCCTGATCCACCAACGGTAACACCACCCAACCTCAATTCTTCTAGACCTTGTAGTTCAAAGAATTGAGCATTTAATGTAACCGTGCCCGTTGCCTGTTCAACTGAGAATAATTCACCAACTCTAAAGTTACCGTCTTGGTCAGTACTTGTGTAGAACACACGACCTCCATCGCGTTCTCTAACTTCATCTTCTGGAGCAAGAACGGTTCCGTTTGGATTTAATGTATCCGGGTAGTTAGTTGAATAGAATCCTCCAAGACCGATATCTAAAAAGTCATGTCCAGTTAAACGAACCTGCGAATATTGCTGACGAATTTCAACCGATGTTCCGTGTTCTGGGCTTTCTTCTCTTCCTAGATCTTTAGCAATGGTTAATCTTGCGGTATAGTTTCCAATTGATCCGCTTAAGATTGTTGCTGTTAATAATTTATAAGTGTAATCGTCAATTCCAGCAATGTTTAAGTTATCGCCCGGTCCTGGAATTCTAGTCAAGTTATTAACAACTAAAGAGTCTCCAATTTGATATTGATCTTTATACCCGTCTCCTGATACGGTTAATACGGTACTAGAAGTTTCGTAACCTGTACCTGCATTAATAATTGTAGGATTACCTAAAACTCCATTACCAATTCTAACTGCTGTAGAAACATCTGAGCTGTTACTTGGATCTGTAATGGTCATTGCTGGTGCTGATGTGTATCCGCTACCAGGTTCCCAAATATTAATACTAGAAATTCTTCCTGCAACAACTCTTGCTCTTGCCTGTGCTTGTACACCAGTGCTGATTAATCTACCAACATTGCTGTTAGTCGAGAATCCTGCAATTGCTAAGAATTTTCCTGGTTTCATTGGGTTTCCAAAACATACTGCTGCCCAAGGTGCTGTTGTGCTTATCGATTGATAAGTCCAATTATAACCATCTTTTGATATTGCTATAGTATTTGTACCGGTTGCAACGGCAACAAACAGACCTTGACCATAAGTTACCTGTTGCCAGTTAGCCGCAGTTAGTGTTGATTCATACCATGTTGAACCGTTAAAACTAATTGAAACTTCGGTAGCACCTGCATAACCGCCTGATAGTGCTACCCAGCGATTGTTACCAAAGGCTAGGCTAATTGCACCTTGTGGTATGCTTGTGGCTGTCCACGCTGTTCCATTTGTTGAATATGCAACCGCAGCACCTGCTGTTGAAGAATCACTAGCGGCTACTATAACAAATTTTCCCGAACCGTATTCGATAGCGTTCCAGTCAGCACCTTCTGGTAACGAAGATGTAGTCCATGTTGTTAGATCCAATGATGTAGCAACAATATTTTTGCTTCCAGAAATTGCTACCCATGTAGAATTTCCATATGATACATCTCTCCAGTCTGTTGATCCCGGAATAGTCACCGATGACCAAGATGTGCCGTTAGTTGATTTTGCTACATAACCTCCTGTAGCAAAAGCTAATAATACTCCTCCAGTATATTTTATTTTTGTCCATAGTGCGGTTACTGGAAGTGTGCCGTTAGTCCAGGTTACCCCGTCGGCTGAATAAGCAGCAACGTTGCTGTCAATAGCTACCGCTACCCAATATGTTCCATTGAATGCCAAACTACTCCATTGTCTGCTGTTTGGTAATGTAGTTGATGCTGACGTAAATCCCGGACTAGTAAATGTAATTCGTGGTTCAATTGCATAATTTGCTGTTGTGTTCAACGATGTTTGTATAGGAGTACCCTCAACAAGATGTTCCCACCCTGCTGCATGTAATAAGAATGAACCTGTAGCGTTAATTAGACCATATACTGAACCGCCTGACGATGTGCTAACTTTAATTTTGTTGTTTAATGAATCAATAGTATGAACAAAATAAACAACATAATTAGCAATGTTTCCTATAGTTGTTCCAGAAAATACCACTGGTTGATTTACACTTAATGTTGTGGTGTCTAAAAGTGTAATCCAGTTTCCTGATGAAGATGTTGCCGAACATGATATTGGGCTTGTAGATTCTTTAGCTACATAAACAACTTTTCCTGTTGCATCATAATCGGCAATATATCCATATTGGCCAACACCTTGACCAGATGGAATTAAAATTCTCATTGTTTTATAAGTTGCAGCATCGTTTTCGTCTGATCCTGCAATTACAAATGTATATGCATCAGTTGTACCTTGGCCGGCGTTGGTTGTAAACACATATCCAGAACCTCCTTCTGCAGACGAATCGCCTCTATTTGTAATTCTTACTTCGTAAACTCCACCATCTCTAATTTCATTACCTGAAACTTGTGCATTAATTCCAGAACCAACAATAGAGTATGAAGCACTAGAATAACCGTTACCGGCATGAGAATAAAAGACCTTCATTAATCCTTGGTCGTCGTTAACCATAGTCTGATACACATCTGCATCATAGTATCTATTGTTTACGGTGCAGGTAATTGGATCTTCTGTGGTATTATATTTTTCAGATACAGCACCATAGGTTCCGTAAGAGCAGTTTCCGTTGGTTCCTCGGATCTTACCACCGTTTGTACATAGATAACCAATGTGGCAATAATATGTAAAGATCGAAACACATTCTGTTCGGCCTTCACCGTTGGCCCATACACCAATACCGTCACTTAAAATTTGTGTGAAGTCGTTAGCAACCATTGTTTGATTGCCACCGGCATGAAGGTCTCCATCAATCTTAAATCCAACACAGCCTGTACCAAACGTAGTGCAGTTAACTACGAACGGTGACTTAGTTCCTACCCATACACTAGTATCAGTTGGTCCCCATCCCGGATCTAGAGAAGCATAAGCCCCCGCAGACGGTCTTCTTGTTCCGTATTCATTAATTTCACCGAGTGTTCCTTCGAGCCCAATTAATGTTGCATTTCTTAAACCGGTTCCGTCTTGTAACAAGAACATGTTTGAAGTTTTGTTCATTTCTGCATTGTTGCCGTTGATAAAAAAGTTTGCAGCATTAATGGTATAGAAATTTCCAGGATATCCTATATCGTGAATCAATGCTTCAACAATCCTAGTAACATCTTGCGTCCATCTAGCAGGAAGTTCTGCTAGAGTAGAATCAACAAAATTTGCTTCAATGTATGATGTTGTTTCACTAATAATAAACTCTTTATTATTAACTAGCTGATTATATGCATTTAATCTTGCAGAAATTGCTGTTAATGTGTTTGTTCCAGAAAAAGTTACTGGGTTATAACTTTCAACTCTATTTTTAAATTGAGTTACTAAAGAGGTAATTGCTAACACTTCGTCGTCACCGCCAGGTGAACCACTGAAGTCTTGTGGAAGATGGCCATATACTCTAGTACCGAATGCTGGACTTTCTTCGTCAGTATCTCCTATTACATCTTCTTTTACTATCAATGATGCAATAATTCCTATGTAATCAACAGCATCTAAAATTCTACTAATATAATCATTGCTGAATATATTTTCAGCAGGCTTAATAATAGTTCCACGAAGTTCGTCACCGACAATGGCTACAAATGCAGGAATTCTAATAGGTAAAATTTCTTCAAATACGCCTGTTCTTGCAAAAATTGTTGCATAGCCTGTAACATTTTCTGTTGCATATCTAAGTGTTTTCCAAGGTTTTTGTGGAGATGTACCAGAACTTGCATCATCAGATCCGTGAGGTGCAACATAATAAACCTTGTTTGATTCGAACATATTTTTCCAAGTTGGAAGGCCGTTCTCAACTTGTAAAACTTGTCCCTGTTCGCCAACTGGCAATCTAGTGTATCCAACGGTACTGCCATCTTCTGTTGGGCCAAACATTCTTATGTCGCCTAGATTTTTTAATCGATTGTTTTTATTTCCGTCGGTAATTTTTTCCCAATAACGGCCGTGTAAGGTACTTCCATCCTCAGCATCGTCGTCCGGTCTGTTTGTTTGATCGGATTCGTGATTGTCTAAGCATCTGTAAGAGCTAGAAACCCAAACTACCGTATCACCTGCACGA
>Ga0255178_1000069_pt1 | contig 71687 bp, 73 predicted proteins | sample Atl_Atlam_RepC_8_FD_183019 | JGI IMG/M metagenome (GOLD analysis project Ga0255178, IMG submission 183019) | Freshwater microbial communities from Altamaha River, Georgia, United States - Atl_Atlam_RepC_8d | ecosystem: Environmental > Aquatic > Freshwater > River | place: USA: Georgia...
CCCTTGCAGATCCCCTTGCAGACCCCCTTGCAGACCCCCCTGCAGATCCCCTTGCAGATCCCCTTGCAGAACCCTCAGATGAACTGGAGTCAGAACTGCCGTCGGATCCATCCGAGTCGAGCGCCGAAGACAAAGACGCCATCGATGCAGACACGGGAGATCCAACACAAGAACCCATTCCCAATCTCATCGATGCGTCGCCAGGCAGCGACACAGAATCGGAGCAAGAGAAACACGTCGTCGTCATCGAGCCACCACCCTCAAAGCCGTCAGATCCATACATAGATGTAGTGAAAGATCCCGAAACCCCCGCCGACCTGCGTCCTGACACTGTTAGCCCGCAAGTCACGCATGCCGCCGCTCAAGCAGCGTCTTACCAAGATCTGCTACGGAATCACAGCCGTGCCCGTGACAAATCACACAAACTTGTGGCCAAATACCGCACACCAACGCGTAACGCGTTCTTCTAGAAGAAATAATGGTGCATCCTATGGGTAGGCACACAAATGTACGTCTGGTTTGTTTATGCTCTTCTGTCATCGATCGCAATTTATTCTCTGCTTACGACCGTCCGTAAAAAGGATCCAAACGAAGCGGGAGAGGGAACGAAACATTCGGTGCCCACCTTCTTCTTCATATTGATGATTTCCATTACCCTCTTTTATTACCTGGGTTCCGCTACCGATTCACAAAGCGGTGGCGCATTTGAAACGGAGCAGCTGGTGGGCTTGGCGCCCTTCTAAGCCGTCGCTACTTCGACCTTGGCGCTTTGCTTCCGAGACTTGGCGTCAACATAGAAGCCATTCAGGAAACTCATGCAGACCATGAAACAGTTCTTTCCAACCTTTTGCAACTGACCGATTTTAAGTTTGCCCGTCGCAGCATCCGCGATCAAATGAATGGTGTCCTCCACAAGATTCTGCTCGAGCAACATCATGAGCGTCTTCGCAGTGTTTTCAGGAATCAGATCATCGTCGGTTCCAAACACACCGTCCTTGCCGCGTGCGACCATTTCGATCGCCTTGATCAGGTACTTTTTCTTCTCGGGACCTGACAGGGTTTCGAACTGCCCCATGAGTTCCATGCCTTTGCCAATGATGGCCATGGCCGAATTTGCGTTGACCGTCTTATTTTGCAGGGCGTCTTGAAGGCTCGTTACGAGCGATGCGAGCACAACTGCGTTCATCCTTTGCGTCTTACTCATAGGCGGAGGTTATTTCTGGCTCGGGCTGACCGCCGGAATTTAAGCGACTTAAGTCCAACTCACTAATAACATGCATTCACGTATGAAAAAATACGCGCTTCTCTTCGGTCTCAACTACGCCCACTGTTCTTCCGGCGAACTTCGTGGTTGCATCAACGATGTGCGCCTGATGACCCAATTCCTACAAGACGAACTTGGTTTCTCTGTGCAAGCTTATACCGATGACACGGCGCGCGCGGATACCAGCAAGGCTGGCATCTTGAAACACCTGAAGGCTGCGGCCTCACAATCCGTGCGCGATGACCTCGACGTTGTCTGGATCCACTTTAGCGGTCATGGCACGTCGATGGAAGACGCTACGGGGGATGAAGATGACGGCCAGGATGAATGCCTGGTTCCGAGCGACTACGAAACAGCAGGCTTCATCATGGACGATGACATCAACCGGCTTTTCGCGTCCTTCAATCCCAAGACGCGCGTGATCTGCGTCTTTGATTGCTGTCACTCGGGCACGATGGCCGACCTGAAATATGGATTTGATGAGAACCGTGTGGCGTCGATTGAGAACACGAAGTGCAAGATCCCTGCGAAGATCCTCACTCTATCCGGATGCAAAGACGAACAGACCTCTGCAGATGCGTACGGAGTTGCAGGCCAAGCGCAATACACAGGTGCGATGACCGCTTGCCTCCTGGATATTCTGAAAGACCCCAAGACGCGCGAGGACGTCTTTGTCATGATGCAGAAACTCCACGAACAACTCAAATCGCGTCGTTTCAGCCAACGCCCCCTAGTTGGCGCGACGTACGATCTGCGTGATGACCCTGCCTGGCTCAAGTTCGAATCCGCCGCCCCGCGCCCAGCCCCTGCCCCTGCGCCCACCCCCAAACCGACACCCACCCCTGTCCAAGAACCATCCCCAGACCACCCTAAAACGAAGCCCATCCCACCGACAGATCCTGAATTCGACGATCTCGCGAGTCCAAAGTGGAAAGACAACTCTGAATACCGCACCAACTGCTGCTTTCAATAAATCTTCGCCTCTATTGGTAGAACCACAGCCACACGCATCATGCGCGCCGACCGCACCACCTTCCTACTCACCGCCTATGCCATCATTCTATTCCAGCTGCTTGTGTCCTTTGGCGTCGCCTACAAAGGCCGCGCCTCAGCCGCATTGGTCGAGCGCGTACAGAAGCTTCGCTTCGTACTACTCATAGTGCTCATTGGCATCATCTTGCTACTCGCTCTGCTACCGATGCCGATGCCTATCAAATTCTTAGTGTTCACCCTGTTCGCCTTCCTGATTGGTCTGACGGTTCTCCTCCTTACATACCGCTTTGATACCGAGCTCGTGAATAAGGCGCTCGTTGGCGCACTCGCCACCTTTGTGGTCACATCCATCGTTGGCTTCACGCTCTTCAAACTCGGCTACAGCCTCGCGTTCTTGTCCTCGATTCTTCTCATCGCGCTGCTTGCTGTTTTGATTACCGCGATCGTGTTCATCTTTGTGCCGGTCAGCAAACCCATCTACAAGACTTTTCTGTCGATTGTATTTATCCTATTCGCAGTGATGACGGTATACGATACCAACATGATCATGGACAAAAATTACAACGGCGATGTCGTGGACGCAGCGCTTGACTTGTATCTAAACATCATTAACCTCTTCAAGAGCCTCTTCCAATTTGAGAATTTGGATGAGTTTGTGGGTGGCAAACGCTAACAAACACGCTACGACATCCTCTTCTGAACGCGAATGGAAGGCCCCTTCTTTTTGCTGAGAACCACCTGCTGTGGGTCGTATGGATCGTCGCCGTCGTCGTCTTTGTTGACCAGTCCCATGGCCTGTCGCTCTTGCTCGAGCAGCTGGATGTGCCAGAGCTCGGGCGAGCACAGCCGGAAGTTATTCCGCTCACTTGCCTTGTACCAGAAAACCTGGTCTTCGATGCGATTGCTCTGCACTTTATTGTCAATCACGAGGCACTCGTAGTTCTCCGTGCATTGCATCATGACGCTCGAGAACGCATGGTAAGAGTCAAACATACCGGCATACTGCTCATAAATGCGTTCGCGTTGCTTTACCTGGTTCTCTCGCAGAATGAACACGTAATCCACGTTGGCGCGCAGATGCGGCGGCACACCGAGAGGGTACTGCATGGTGATGAGCAGGAACACCTTGTAATGGCGGCCGTTCATGAACAAGCAGCGAATGTTCTTGTCCGATGGCCACGTCTTGTCGTACAAGCAGTCATCCAAGATCAAGAACGCTCGCGGGTCTATGTCCGAGTGTCCTTTATTTTTCGTATCTTGATTGTATTGATCTGTGAGCTTCGTCTGGCGCTCCAGGTACTTGCTGACGACGCTCGAGTCATATTCGTCATAAATCAGCATATTCGGCACAAAACTTTCAAAGAAATGGTTGGCGCGCTCCGTGGGCGAGATGACGACACCCACTGGCAGGTCTTGATGGTGGTACATGATGTCACGCAGCAAGAAACTCTTACCTGTATTTCTTTTGCCAATCAGCAAGACCACACTATCGCTTTTGAGGTTACGCATGTCGAACTTTTTCAATTCGAGCTTCATTTAGCACGCTCTGCATAACAGTCATAAAAACATTTTCGCTCCCTGAACGAAACGAATGTGCGAAAGAATTCCTGCGTAGAAGTTAGAATGGAAGCGTCACCTAGTCGTCTATCGCCCAACCGAAAAACCCCCAAATCGGCATCCTCATCCTCCATTGCGTCCATGCCAGACTCGGTACTCTTCGAGATTTTCTCAAAGACGTCTAATCCAAAGGAAATGTCCAACCTCTGTGCGACGAACCGAGCCTACGCCGCTTTCTGCAATCAACATCGAGAACAACTCAATAAAGCACAGTTGATTCGCAGGTTTCCAAATTTCGAGAAATTTTTCAAAGAACCCCTGACGTTTATGAATACAATGATTTACCTTGGGATGGATATTTCAGAGCTCGCGGAGCTTGGTGCAACACAATACATGGTAAAACGCCTTCTGAATCGTTCAAAATCGTGGGAAGATCAATTTGAAAGCATACGCGTTTTTACGACGATGTTTGATGCGGATCCCAATGAAGCTCTTGTGTGCGTAGCTGAACATAAACTGCATGTTGTCAGCAACCACGCCAAGAGCCTGGAGAATTTCAAACAGCTCCTTCGGTTCATAAAAACGATGGCGCCAAGATTGGCACTCGACGCCAGAATCTTCATGCATCTACTCCAGGATCATACCACAAACGTCGTGGATTATGTGCATTTGATGCTTCCTTTGTATCAACGTTTGCCTGCATCCGTCATAGCGAAAGCGTTCATGAATCCGCGCATTTCAGATATAGGTATGTTATGGTCGTTCTTAATCTTACTTGACCCAGCGACAGTCAACGAAGCTGTCAATGGTAGTGGAGAACAATTACTGCAAGTACTGCTTGAAAAGGAGCAGTGGGGTGTACCAAGTGACACACTATCCGTGCAACAATCACGAAAAGATCGATTCCTGCTGCACCTGCTGTCCGTAAAACAGTTAGACATAAATGCAACGAGCAAATTCAGTTGGACGGCTTTGCATACAGCAGCATTCATCGATCATACACCGCTCATATCGGAGGAAATCTTACTAAAAATCATCCAGCTCAAGCCGGATGTCAATATAAGAAATAATCATGGATGGACGCCGACACATATAGCATTTAATAACAAGACAAGGATATTCCCGGAAAAAGCGTGGTTAGAATTGTTAAAATTACAACCGGACCTAAATATTCAGCTCCCAGAAAAGTTCTGGGGGAGGACGCCAGCTCATTTAGCTTTCGCTAACAAAACCGTTACTGAGAAAGTTTTACTTGAAGTACTCAAACACGAACTTAACCTATCGATAAAATCAGGAGACGGGAAAAATTATCTCTATTATGGACTCGCAAACGTTCATGGCAATATCACAGAGAACGTGCAGTTGAAGCTCTTAGATATGTCTCGCGATATTATGCTTTTCGAAAAAGCCGACGACGGGAAAGATGCCGTTTATTGTGCATTCGACAATCAAAACACTTCCGAACGCGTGTTACGAAAAATAATGTCTATTGTACCGATCTACTTCAACAAGTTGTACACGTTTAAAGACGTTATCGATGACGACAACGACAGCGACAACGACAGCGACAGCGACGACGACGATGTACGGACAGAATCGTTGTTGGACGTCATCAAGCGACGTAATAGAACCCATCTGATTGAGGCCGTACGTTCCCCCGCTGCTTCTCCTTCCTCAGGTGGTCGTCGCCGTAAAAATATAAAGAAACTGTAGAGGCCGTCGAGACCCTGAGGTGATGCTACAGACTCTGAGGGACATCTACGACACCCTATCGGCACTGAGAGGCGACTATGTACCCATCGATCCATCCATTATTGGCGCCTACAGCGACACGTCCTACACCTTGCCAGACTTTTCCGATTTTGCCAAGTCCTTGAAAACATGTTACCAACTGCGTCTCCAAAACATACTGCTGTCATACTTCTCAACAGACGCCGAACTCACGCGTTTCGAGATCAGGAAATTGCAGAAGTGCGTGTCCCGTGCGCATGTTCTCACGCGCGTGCACGGCGTAGACACAACCCATTTCGAAATCTACATCGCGCCGCACACCGGAAAGCGCACCTTTCCGAACCACGGAGCGATTGTGAAGCCGAAACATATTAACGGGGCATTCACCTATGTCCGCAACACCATCGCACCCGTCTCCTCGCCGTCCCCACCGCCCCCAACGTCCACGGCCACTCCTCAAGACCCTGTGCGAATCTACATTTTTCGCCAAGAGGAGTTCCCGAAGGTCATGTTGCACGAGCTGTGCCACCATCTACCGTATCATACGCCGCCCACTAAGTGGCATCCGGACATCCTAGGCGAATTCTATCGTTACTTCGGCATCGACGCGACAGGATGCCCAAACCAATGCCGTGTACGATTGGAGCCCAATGAGGCGATTGTGGAATTTTGGGCGACGATCTTCCATATCATGTTCCTTTCGATAGAGTCCAAAGACCTTCGACGCTTTCCAGCCTTACTGGAGTGTGAAAAACAATGGAGCGAAAAACAAGCGCGTGAGTTGCTCGAGCGTCAACGCGCCCTACCGAATGGTCGTTGGATCGAAGATACGCATTCCTACGCTTACATCGTCCTCAAGAACATCCTGTTACAGCATGCGGATACCTTTATGGCCTCCCAGCAACCACCGTATGAGCCTCGTGTGCTCCTCGAATTCTTTACGACCCACGCAAAAGCTCCCCCGCCCACAAAGCTCCCGAAAACAACTTCCCGCAGTATGCGCATGACGGCACTCGGCGACCTATGATACGATCATGCTTTGAATTTGATCATTCCACGTGAGCCATCCTGCTCTCAGTCGTGTAAGGTTATTCGCATCCGAGCTTAGGGTCAACTGGGATCCCCGGAAATTTGTTTGATTATACACAGTGACGCGCCGTCCTCTTGGTACACGTATCGAACTGATGCTTCTGTTAAAACCACTGGGCATGGAACCGTAGCGACCGACATGAAACGCTCTTGACTTACCTCTGTAATCTACGTGCTCGTATGCTGTAATATATTGCGGAATCACGGGCGGAGGCTGGAATACAGGCGGCTTTGGCGGCAGGGGCGTGACGCGTGCAGATGGCGGGTCTTCGAGTGCGTACGAAGCCGATACATCACCGATCGACAGGTACAGCCAATAGTCTTTGCCATCGAAAGATACGAATGGATGGAAGTTCCCGACCAGGCGCTTCCCGCGAAGCGAATCGACCATCGCTCTCACATATTCGTTGCGACGAGCACGCAACGTTGTAATAATCTCATGTTTTTTGTTGTTCCGGATGATACTAGTGTCGTATCCTCCAAGTGGAGGTCGTGGAAATTTTGGCGGTGGTGGTGGTGGCGGTGTGTATTTTAGTCTCGGTTTTGAGCTTCCTCCGCCCATATCCGCTTATCTTACTTATGTATCGGATTGTTTTTCGAACTTATGCCTCGCGCATGTTGGCGCCGTATGGGCAATAGTTATTAAGCATTGTGCAATCCACATTGACGAAGGGAGGCCGCTGGTGCCGATCATAAGAAACCGATGTGAAGTAGCGTTTCTGCCGGTTCTCAATCATGTATATTCGGCCATCGGCTGCACATCTTACCACGCCTGGTCGGAAGGGGCAGGTCATATTGAAGTTGATTGGGGCGTCAATGTCGTTTATGAGTTCTTGCATGTTTATGCCGTAAGAATTCGCTATTTGCGCTCCTGTCATTAGGACTTCCTTCGGTGATGGTAAAACATTTTTTAAGACGACGTTGGTGGAGGTGGCTCGTGCAATTTTTCCACAGTGGTTCCTGAAAAGGCGTAAAACCGTATAGGTCTCGGGGTTTGCACCAATCACAGCGTTACCATTTTCAAGACGTATTTGGAAAAGCGTCCGCAGTGCTTGGTATGTGTTGGAGAAGGGGACCATATCTTGGTAATTGAGTGTGAGCGACCGGATGTCTTGAATTGTACCCGTAGAGAGATCAACCTTAAGTCCTAGAATCCATTTGCGCTGGAACGTGCTGAGATGTTGGAGGTCTTGTTGCGGCACGACATACTGAGAGCAAAAGTCACTCTTTAGCTTATCAAAGTCAAGTGTATTAAAATCGAAGCGCTGGTGCGGCCGACCATTCACCGAGAACACCGGACTCTGCATGCGAACTTCCTTCATTCCGTTGATCTCTCGGTCATGAAAGCAATACGCATACGTCGCGGGCGCACCGTGTGCCGCACCAGCGCTCGAAGCATTTTTAGGGGGCGCGGATTTCGTCTGTTTCCATGTTCCGAAGCGCGTCTTACATACATGCGCAAACGGAAGGCGCTTCTCGTCCATATCTGCCTTGACACGCAAGAGCGATTCACGCTCATGCTTCTTCAAATATGGACTACGGAGTTTTTTCTCGATTTCTTGAGATGTTTGAAAATACATATTGGCGTCGCATTCCTTCATGTTTCCTGTATAGTAGACATTGCAAGGAACCGTTGGCTCGTTCACGGTATTATCTACGCGAAAAATGTCAATGAATGGCTCGTGCGTCTCACTCACCTTTCGGGAACGCTTCCAAGCGTAATAGAGCGCCCCAAGCGCGATAACAGACAATAAGAGTGTCATGAATTGCCGCATCACATACAATGCAGTAAGGACGGTGCCAACAAACAGCACGGCAGTGTTCACAGTGGTGCCCGCACCGCGCCCGCCTGCGCCTGCCGCACCGTCCGCAATGCCAGCAATGCCGAAACTGCTTGCAGTTGCCATTACATATTAAGCAGAAAATTGCCGATCACCATTATAGGCGCTATCACATGATCGAAGACGTCGACTTTCTAAAACAAAACAGCGTGAAGCAGTCGTACATGTTCATGGTAGATAGCAAAGATCGCGACAAGCTTTCGTATCGAGAGCCGTCGAGCTACGTCGTGGAATTCGAGAATCCGTTTCACAGTGTGGTGGGATTTGAGGTGGTAGATGCGACCATCCCCCGCACCATGTATAACATAGACGCTTACAACAACACCATTGCTTTTTACATCTCTAGCACAACAGATCTACACAGTGTGCCGCTTGCATCCTACACCATAGCAACGGTCGAACCTGGCGACTATAACATTCAGACACTTTTACCGGCGCTTACGGAGGCCATGGCGATGCATGTAAATAGCGACCCCAACCAACCCATCGCTCACATCACAGCGCATGCACTGTCCAGCCCACCGGAGCTCAAGAACAAACTGCGTTTTTCTTGTCCGTATCCCTATGCCTTTGATATGAAGCGATCCACGCTCGCCGAAACGCTCGGCTTTGACGAGTTTATTGATCCACGGGAAGCAGCGATCCCTGTCGCTCAGCGCCGCTACGACACCTTTGTCGCGGTGCAAGAGCAAGAACTCGATCCTCGGAGCCAGAATCATCGTATTTTCAAAAGTGTTGATCGCACCATCAGTGACGCGCTTGGCGAGCTTGTGACCGTATTTGAAGGCCCACGCGGCGTCATCCGAAGCCTTCCCCTTGGCCCATCCACCTGGGCGGCGCAACGATTCCAAGTGGATACAGCGTGCTATTTTACGCGCGTCTATGCGGCCGTATCTGCCGCGGACGGATTAGTGGATCCTTCCGTGACTTGGCAGCTGCGAAAAGGTACCGCGACGCAACCATCGACTCAACCGGCGGACTTGGTCGCCTCCGGCAACATCGCGATTTCGTATCTGGACGGCACTCTGTCGGACTCGGAGCCTATCGTATCGCCTCCCAAGCTGTTGCCAAACCTGTATTATTGGATGGTCTTCTCGAACGATAACGCGCTCGTTAGCATCTATTACAACGACGTCCCTGACAACAAAACCACGCTACGGACGACCACAAACAGCGGCAGCACGTGGGCGACGCCCGACGTCGACGATCTAAACTTCCAGCTGTCCATCCGCATCGAGACCAACGAGGAATACCATCAGATCGTTGCGCCAGGAATCTACTCGCTTCTCGGCGAGAAGTATGTCATCTTGCGGTGTAAAGAAATTGAAGAGAACAGCTATCGCTCGCTGGCGTACAGCAAATACAACCTCGGACTCGCCAAATTCAAGTTGGGCGTCGTGGGCTACAGCGAGAACCGCATGGACTTTAGCAAAGTGCCGTTGCGCGAATTCCACCCCATCGGGAAGTTGGCGCGCTTGACCCTTCGCTTTGAAACGGCACATGGTCATCTGTATGACTTCAAAGGCGTGAATCACACCATCACCTTTGCCATTCACTATTATGAACCCAGAAACAACCAGGCGTTTGAGCAGTCCATTCTCAACCCGAACTACAATAGCAATTTCCTCGAGTACATGTACGACCAAGACGCACAAGAGTCTGACAGCGACGATCAGGAAGTGGACTACTCGCGCGACCACATGGGCGAGAGGTATCGGTACTTCGAGCAACGACATGCGCCCGATCATGAGGCTCGTCGTTTGTACGCGAGTCTGCTACAAAATCAAGACCAAAACCAAGCCCACGGCCAACCGGAATCTGAAACCGAAGCGACGGACGATTAGCGAGCGTCCTACGAAATCTACAACAAGTCAGGAACATACCAAATGCGTACCGTTTGGTCGTCACCACCCTGTTCGTTTCGCAGAAAGTGGCCATGCGGTCTCCACGCTGCCAAAAACGCGCCATCCGGACTCCATGCGATGCTTGTGATTGAAGCGAGACGCTCGTTCACCTTTTTGATGATTTGGCCAGTCATCACGTCCCAAAGGAACATCGGCGACGACTTTGCGGTGGACGCCAAAAAGCGGCCATCCGGACTCCATGCAACACACGTGAGGAGGTCGGCGTGCCCCACCAGACGATGAACGATCGCGCCAGTGGCGACGTCCCAAATACATATCGACTTGTCCCAGCTTCCGGTTGCCAGGAAACGGCCGTCAGGACTCCATGCCATAACGGCCGTCCAACCAATAATATCGGGAGGTGATTCTGGATCTGTTTTCCAAACGACACCCGCAACCCAATTCGAATGTCCACTCAATGTCTTGATCATTTGGTTGGTGTTCGCATCCCATAGATGCACGTTGCCGTTGGCCGAATCGCTCGTTGATGCGAAGAAGCGACCGTCGGGGCTCCATGCTACGTCAAAGACCTGCACTCGTTCTCCCTCCACGACCTTTACACAACGCCCCGTCGAGGCTTCCCATATACGGATAGTCCGATTGCCGCATCCGGACATCAAAAAGCGCTCATCTGGACTCCATGCCACATCGAGAACCGGATCTGCGTGGTGCTCAGTTTGGATGAGGCTAGCGCTCGCAACATTCCAAGTGCGTGTCGTTCGGTCTTCGCTTGCTGACACCAGAAACGTGCCGCTTGGGCTCCAAGCCACGCAGTGAACAGGAGCTGTGTGGCCTTCCAATGTGTTGACTACCTGGCCGGTCGCGGGATCCCATATCTGAATCGCGTTATTCATACTTGCAATGGCCAACAGACGGCCATCCGGACTCCAATCGACGCTATGTACGTTTGCGCCGATTGTGATGCCGTTTCGAAGCACGGCTTTTTTGGCTTTCTCGTGAATCTTGATATTCGTCAAGGCTTGATCATATGCAAATCGATAGCCCTTCCTTGTGGCCGCAAGAACCGCGAGTGCCTCCGCCTCTGGGTTGGGCTTCAAGCGTTCTTTGGCAATCGCCACTCGATCCGCGAGCACCTTCACGACGGCATCCATTTTGCAAGACCGCATCCCTGACCGCGGCGACACCAACGAAGGCTTTATCGGCTTCCTCTCAATTTCTGAATCGTGTTTTGAGCGCGTGCAAGCGTGGTGATGGTAGAGAAGGTCTCAATTTTTGGGTCGGCATGGGGTTCAGGCACTACAGGATGTGCCGGCTTGGCCTCGGCCGCCTTGGTGGCTCCCTTTGCCGTTGCCGCCTCTGCTGCAGCCGGCTTCTTATCCGCCTCCTTTTCCGGAGTCGCGGCGGCGGCCGACGTCATCTTGGAGAGGAACTTGTCAATGACCTGCTCGTTCAGTACGCCGTTCTTCATGAAAGTCTTGATTTGCTCTTCCGAGAATTTGCCAGCTTGCAGACCTTCGAAGAGCTCAGCCTCCTTCTTGGTGAGCACGGCGGGCGGCGCAGCGGTGGCGTCAGCATCTGCACCCTCGCCCTCAAAGCGCTCGATGCGGCAGCGGCAGCCGAACACGGTGAACAGAATCATGGCGATCAGCAGACCGAATCCAATGGACAATAGAACAACGTCGCGGGTAATCTTGGGCATTTCTATACACAAATGCGATAAAAAAACAAATCGCAAACATCTAGACACGCCTAAGCTAAGTCTGCTCAAAAAACGACTTGGCCTCGCGGAGCACGTCCCGTATGTACCTAGGGTTCGCAAGTTTGTTGCTTACATCGAGCAACCTTTTCACGCGAATGTCGTAGTTGCTTTTCGGGTTCTGTGCGAGCAGGTCTTGAAAGTGAAGCGCACGCTGGAGAAAGACATTCACGACATCCGACGAGCAAAAGTGGTGTATGTTCTCTAAGCGAGCATCCGGCTTGTACTCGCCGTCCTCTCGATCGCCACGGTACAACCAATTGTTTTCGCCCACGTATTTGAACCGCGCATGACCTAGGTGATGCAACACCTGAGCTACGTCAAATTCGGACGCCCGAGTGCCCGCGCAAACGTCGATGAGATTTGCTAGCGTCGGATCCATCCCACTCTATTGGTTTAATGACTGCGTCTTTATATGCGAGTTAAGGAATGTTGGATACAGGACAAATAAAACCATGCCTCTTCCATTGTCTTGGCGAGAAGTTCTTGATGGACCTGCATTCTTGATGAATATGGCGGAGTGCAAGGATCGCTTGCAGATCGCAACGAAAAATATAGTGGATGCTGGTTTTACGTCGCTTGTACGCTGGGAAGCTGTCGACGCGCGTCGTTCGGATGATCTTGCAGCTGCCTGGGCGCGACATGGCAATCCGGCATTTGATCCAAGCGACGCTGAGTTTGTTCAGTACCCAGGTAAACAGGGGTGTTTCTTGTCTCATGTGGATATCTGGAAGCATATCGTAGTGAACCGCATCCCTTTTGCGACCATCTTCGAGGACGACGTGTTCTTCCATTCGGCATGGCACTTCCTCGCACACAAATATTTTGAAGGAACACCCCCGACGTATGACCTGCTGTATTTTGGTAGCCAGATTGAGCTCATGCACAGAAGCCATATTCTGCGGACGCCTGTGTTTTGCACACATGCATATTTGATCACACTGGAAGGCGCGCAGCGCTGCCTGGACGCTCTGCTGAAGCACCCGGTGGGCGTTTCCACCATCGATTGTATGCTTATAAATTACATGAACGACTGCATTTATCGTAAAAAGCAATGCCCGTTCAATTGGTTTGCGTGGAACGGAACGCTCGCACCTGATCCCGCGGCATCGGCTGACCCTTCTTGGGCGAAGCGAAATAGCGGTCTTGTCTTTCAAGACGCCAGCATGGGCAGCTTCGTGCGGCCATGGTAACATTGTGTGTTTGCGTAAGTGAAGATCGAAGATCGAAGACGAAGGGATTCGTACTTTTAGGCGAGTGCACGTGCAATACGCGCAAAGTCGATGGGTGGTAGAACGGGCACGCATTCCCACAGGTGTGTCTTCAGGTACGTCTGGATGGGATATGCGACCGGGAACATGTGTGTGCAGCCCATCCCCTCTGTTTCCATGACGCGAGCCACGGCTCGGGGCAGAATAGGCGCACTTTCGATCGGCATGATGCTAAGAAGCTGGACAGCCGATGAAACGCCCCCGACTTCGCCTGCTCCCGCCCGTGCTTCCCACTCTTTCTGTAGCGTCTCGAGCCATGCCTGCTCCGTCAGTAGGTAGTTGGACAGATCCAGCAGCGTCGGACCATAATTATATGGATAGTACCACATGGCGTCCTTGGGGAGGCGCTTATAGTACCGATAGGTCCATACGACGCCCACCATGAAATTCTTGCACGCCTGTAGAATGAGACCCGAGTCCAGTCGCTCTTTGGGCGCACAGAAGAGCTCTTTATAGTACGTGGATCGCCAGCGCCCACCACTTGGCATGTTGTAGAGCAGTTGCGCCAGGCGCGCCTTGTTCTTTGGAATAATGGGGTAGTATTCGATGGCGTCTTCGGGCTTGTCCAGATATGCGCGTTGCTTGAGGTACTCTTCATTCACTTTCATCATGTCGACGTCTTCCGTTGCGGCCAGCGCCTCCAGAATCTTGTTGAGGATGGTGAGATTCACGGTGTCGTCTTGAACCAGCGTCGCCCCATAAAACTGTTGAGCGTCGCAAAGTGATCGCATGACTTTGTCAATACCCTGCTTTTTCAGCGACAGTGTCGCCGGGTGCGGGAGAAAATCGTTGCCGAGCAGGAAGCACGCTACGACGTAACTCTCGATATAATCACAGGCTTCCTTGCAGAAAACGTCCCCCTTTGACAGGGCATCTGAAATTACGGATCCACATCCGTACTCGGTGAATTCGCGGAGAATGCCCGATCGCAGAGCCGTGATGCCCAGATATGAAAGACTGGGTTCTTCGACGGTGGAAGATTTGTTCTCGCGCACCAGATAGATATGCGGCAAGTGCGACAGCAGAGACAGCATGATGAGGTCAGCATCGAGCCCGTGAATGGCGATGCGCGATCGGCCAATGTCATGCTCTTTAATGTATTCAAAAATTTTGTGTTCGCCTTCGCCCGTTTCGTCTGCGGTGCTCAGCACACACAGGCGATCCGCCGCATGCTCGCGCAGGTAGGTGGTCATCCGCGCCATAAAGTCCGTGCCGGGCGAAATGGCATTCGTGTCCCACATCATGCGCACGCCTTCCATCTTTTGGCGCATGACGGATAGATAGCGTCGTTTCCGTTGTTGGTTGATCTTTGCAACAGGTGCAACGCCATCAATGAAAATTCCGGTGCCGATCTTGGGGTGCATGCGCTCAATGAGCATGCTAGAGAATTCCCATGACGCCCGGCAGACGTCGTTTTCAAATGCGTCGCGCGCCGCCGCACCCGCACCCGCCCCTGCGCCGTTCCTTTCTTGCCAAGCTTTCATCACATGGCGGCACACGGGATGAATGACGCCGTTGAAATCAAAGAAATAGTAATCGATTTCCGGTGTCGCGGATTGAAGGATCCCTCGGTATTTTTGGGTGATTGCGTAAAAATAATAGGGAATGCCCATTTTGCTTCTCTTTTTCCAAACGCTGCACGCCGTTTGCTTGATGAATATGGCGTCAGTGGCTTATATCAATTTTTTCTGTTGCCCATATAGAACCAAACTTGCAAATGTCTCTATTCAACGTATTCGTCGGTGTACCTCAAACGAAATTGGCCGGTACGGCCATCCTGGTCGCTGTGGTGGTTGTGGGCCTGACCATCCTATTCGGCAAGAGCGCGGTCCCCATGAGCCAAAAGCTGGCGGTTGCCCTGCTGATGTTCCTGCTGTCGCTGCCCGCGATTCTGCTGACCCTATTCCAGCTGAACTGCATGGTCACTGGCGCTGGATTCAAGAACCAACGCTGGTGGTGCAGCCTGTACGCGTGGTTTGTGGCCATCATGGTGTTTGTGTACTCGGCGACCCTGGTGGTCGTTGCCCTGATGAACATGGCCAACGACAAGGCCGTCGAGAAATTCCAAGATGCCACGGAGGAGGCCACCAAGGTTGCCAAGGAGCACTTTGAGGGTGAGGAGGCTACCGTCCAGGTGAAGGAGCCGGTTATGGCTGGCGCGGGTGCTGCTCCCACCGCCCCGACCACCACCGCGCCTCCGGCCATGCCGCCGGTGGCTGGCGAGGAGGATGACGAGGCGATTGAGGGCTTCGAAAGCGGCGCAGATAAGGAGCGCTTCACTTGCGCCGGTGCGCCCCTGCAATAAAGAACCAGGTTGCCGCCCCTACCAACGCAATTAGAACGATTCCTAAGGCGGCGTTCAATTTGTTTTTACATTGAGGTGTTTTACACAGCTCAACGCTGGCGCTGGCAACCCTATCCCAGTGCTTCTTCGCCTCATCAAGTGTCCACTCCCTTTCTCCCAGGGATGCATTGACGCGATTATGAATGAGAACCGACCACTCAAAAAGCTTGTCACGCCCGCTCAAATATTTTGCGATAGGAATGTGCCCCATGTTTTCCTTGAGGTGCTGACGGCAAGTCGTGCATGGGATGACCAGCGCGAGGTAATTGAAAAACTGCTGATAGTGCTCTTGTTCAGCGTCCGGAAGCTGCACAGGGGCACCAAGGCAAATAAGATGGATGGCGCTCCAAACATGTGGACCCCACGTACTCGGTTCCATGTAGGCACGCAGAATCGAAACTTTGCTCTACAAAATACCCGACAAATTCATTTACAAACTCATTTAAACTACAGATAGGAATAGAGTACGTAGTGTGTTATGACCAATGAGTCACCCGAACCCATCCAATCCTTCAGCTAGTTCAAGTCACGCAAACCTGTCAAAGCAGTATCGGACGCACACATGTCGTAATTGTGGTTTGGTCGGGCATCTGTACAAAGATTGCCCACACCCAATTATGAGTTTTGGTTTGATTTGCTTTCGCGTGAATTCCGGTCAGCCGGAATACATTATGATTCAGCGCAGGGATTCCCTGTCCTTTATGGAATTCATTCGAGGTAAGTATCGAGTGGAGGATGTGTCCTACATTTGTAATCTGCTATCGATGATGACACAGAGCGAGCGCCAGCAATTGCTGGACAGCTCGTTTCATTCTCTGTGGAACCAGGTATGGTACCAACCCAGTATTTCCAAGCACACACAGGAGTACCTGGAATCTAAGACAAAATTTGATGCCCTGAAGACGGGATTTTACCATAATAAGATCTTCGTGAATCTTGCGCTCCTTGTCAAATCCACATACTCACAGTACGTCGATCCGGAGTGGGGCTTTCCAAAAGGCCGCCGCAAACTGCGAGAAGAAGACATTGATTGTGCTATTCGGGAGTATTGTGAAGAAACCGGCTGCAAAAAGTCGGACGTTGAAGTCCTCAAGCACCTCCAGCCAGTAGAGGAGATCTTTTATGGCACTAACAAAGTGCTATATCGACACGTGTACTACATCTGTGCGTTCACGAACAGCAACCATAAGGTCGGGACCGTCGATCCAAAAAACATTCAGCAAGCGAGGGAAGTCCGCCAGGTGCGCTGGTTCAATTACGACCGCGTCCTCGCCAATATTCGCCCGCATAACAAAGAGCGTCGTGCGCTGTTTCACCATGCTCACACGACCGTTTGCGCGCATCTGGGCCTCCCACCCCCGCAGCCCCTGTCAGCGCCCGCCCCCCTCGCGCCCGCCTCTCTCGCGCCCGCCCCACCCGTTCCTGCCGAGCATCCAGCCCATCCATCCCCCCTTGAAAAGCCAAAACCTGCGCCACCCCCGCGAATTGCGTCGATGCAGCTTAAGGCAGATGCACCATGCTTCGTTTATGGAGGCCTCAATAACACACTCAGCCAGCCTGCCCAATCCACCGAACCCCGCCTCCGTGGCCCACCCCCAGGATTTGGTGGGTCGAACCAATATTATCATCATTGATACGGAAACAACAGGCCTTGCACCGACGGCCTATGATCCGGAGAAAAAGAAAAAGCGCATGATTCATGCAAGACACAGTGATGCATGGGAGCAGTGTCGTATTGTTGAAATCGCATGGCTACATTGCGACCCTTCTTTCAATATTCTCAACGAGCGATCCTTCATCATCCGCCCAAATGGCTTCATTGTTCCCGAGGCATCCACGCGTGTCCATGGCATCACGACTGAGCAAGCGCTTGCAGAGGGCGTGCCGCTCGCCGAAGCGCTTGCAGCCCTAAAACAAGACCTGCAATCCACACAAACCATTGTCGCTCACAATATGAAATTCGACCAGAATGTCATTCTTTCAGAAATCCTTCGGGCAAATGACGCGCTTCTTGCTGCTCTATGGTCGTCTTGCAAACCGCATTGCACTATGCTGGCGGCAGCGCGCCCAGGGCAAAAGTGGCCAAAGCTCGCAGAGCTATATTTCCGCACCTTCAACCGCGAACCCAATGTTCAACTGCATCGCGCGCTGGATGATGTCAAAGTCTGTGCGGAGCTCTATTTCCATAACGCACGGTCGCATTAATGCCGAACGTTTTCACGTCCGGTTCGCCATCTTAATTTTTGCTCACGAAGACAAGTAAGGTCTTCGGTAACTTGGAAAAAAGATACATGGCGCCCTGAGCACCCAATCTACAACACATCTTGTTTGCAAGCTTTGAGCTCTTCAAGAAGTTCCAGCTTCGTGAACATCTTATTGACGCGATGTTCTTGGTGCTTTTGCACTTGTTCGTTGTACTTCTGTGAAATCTGATCCGATTGAATTTTCAGAACAGCATTATACTGATCGATTTCATCTTTTGTCATTTTCAAGAATGACGTATCATGCATGTCTTCTGGTTGTACCAGTCTCGAACCCGTGATTTGCAAACCCATAATGTCGTCAGGCTCTGTAAGTTTTTGTATCTCCTGTATCGTTTTGAGACAGGACCGCAACTGCGCCTTGAGGGAGGACGCAATATGTACCTCAAGAAAGGTGAGTCGCCCAATGTCACGGAGCATGGTTTCTACGTCGACTATTTCTGGACGTTCATACTGCATCATTTTCGCGATCTTCGTCTGTAGAGCCCATGCGTCCTTGTAGATTTGTTGCAACTTTTCCATAAGAACTTGTTTTGCAATCTCATCTTTTTGTTTGTGATAGGCATCACACAAATCGGCATACCGTTTGAGTGGTTCCATGCTACGAACGAGACCATCGATTTCATCCATAAGGTCGTTGAAAATGCCGAGGTTTTCTGCTTTGAGATTGTACTCATCATGGAGCTTGCGTCGCCTGTCTTCGAATTCGCGAGCGAGTTTGATAAGAGCTTCCATAAGCTAACGATGCGTTGTGGTATGTGTTTGATCGCTATGCCTTAAGCCTTGAGCTCAAGCAGCCTTTTTGCGTTAAGGACAAAACACCTACCTGGAGAATGGATCTATCAGACCTTATTGTGGGAAACACATATTGCCTACATATTTTATTGCCATTCGATGATATTCCAAACGATCATACATTTATAGCACATAGGCACATGCGATATGAAGGAATCGATACAGAATGGAAATATGGAACGAGTTACATATTTAGCGATGAAATTGATTTGTATCAATCGATAAGAAATGACAAAGATAGTTATGATGTGTTTATGAAAATGACACATGTTTGTCAAAGTCGTATTCAAGATGGAAGATGGTATATCCATATTTGTCAAAAAAGGCACAATGGAGCGCTTCTCCTTGAAGTGACATAAATTCAAAGCGGCATTTTTGTTTCCATATAGCAGAGAGATGCCGAGGGCAGCAGCTGTCGCGCAGAGCGCTGACGGCGTCTATCCGCGCCAAGGCGATCCAGATTTCCAAAACAAAATCGCGCGTATGTTGAACTTCCGTATGCACGAAATAGCGCCGTTCGAGGAAGTCAACGATGTCAGAGACTTTGACCGCATTATGAAGGATATTTGTGCCTTTGACAAGGCGCTCTACCAGCACATCTTCGAGCAGTATCTAGCCCGGACGTCAATCTACAAGGGTGTGCTCATCTTCCATGGACTGGGTGTAGGGAAAACGTGCACCGCCATTACCGTGGCCGAGAGCGTTCTTAGCCTCCAAAACTATCGCGCACAGGATCGAACCGTCAGCGAGCTTGATCGCCCTGTTTGGGTCATCGCATCTCCAGCGCTGCTTGAGAACTTCAAGAAGGCAATCTTTGATGCGACCAAGCTGCTCGCGCCCGGAGCGGCGGGCGTCGATTCGCAATGCACGCGTGATTTATACTTAAAGCTGAGCATGAGCATGCCCGCGATCACACATGCGAGCATGACCGCAGACCAACTGAAAACGATGACCCTGAAGAGGATTCACAACATCATCCAGTCGCGATACACGTTCTTTACCTACGACGAAATTGCTAAATTTGTAAAAACGGCGCAGACGGCGGGAACGCTTTCGCAAATTGTCCAAAACAAGGTCATCATCATTGACGAGGCGCACAATCTGCGCAATGCTGAAGACTCGACCAAACTCGGCGAATCCATTCTGCACATGGTTGAAGCTGGACAGGGCAACAAGTTACTTCTGCTCACTGCGACCCCGATGTATAACGAACCGGATGAGATCCTTCGTCTCATGCACTTGCTGCTGGCAAATGACAAACGCACAGGCGTTCTGCTCAAGAAAGCAACACTCTATAACAAGGATCAAACTCAGAACGAGCCGACATGGCAGATCCTACGTCAGCTCTCTCAGGAGTATGTGAGCTATATCAAATCTCAGAACCCATTTACATTCGCAGCTCGCTTAACCCCGGTTGTCAACGGCTACCAGACACTGCAGTCTTTCACGTGGCTTTCGAGCATAAAGGATGGCCTACTCCCTACGCCGCTTGGCATCCATCAGCTGCAGGCGCTATCAAACATCTCAGCAAAGCAGAAGGCGAAGAACAACCGCACGCAAGGCCGTGAGCGTGAGCGTGAGCGCGCATTGGTCTCCATGGACATGCTTCAAACGAACAACATTGTCTTCCCTCAACCCACGGGTGCTCGCAAGCGATACGAGACAGGGAATAGTGGTTTCAATAGCATCATGCAGATCACGAACGAAAACATATTTCAGATGCGCTATATTAACAAACAGCAGCCGTGGTTTTACCCGAACGACGAGTACCTCGGCTCCATAGCTGCCAAGCTGAAGCGTGTTGTGGACATCATTCGGAACGCGGAGGGCATTGTCCTCGTGTACTCTCAATTTATTCTAGGCGGCGTCGTCCCTCTCGCAGCGGCGCTCGAGCACATTGGTTTCCGGCGTTATGACGACGTGCCGATTCTTTCAGAACGCGTCGACGTAAAAGACAATCCTGTGCCGCCCGTGACAAAGCCGTCGAGGCCGGCGTACGCAATTATCTGCGGGACACAGTCCTATTCGGGCAAACATTCGCTATCTGAGCTGATGGATGTGATCACGCATCCACGAAACAGCGAAGGCAGTGTGGTTAAAGTCGTACTCATGACCAAAGTTGCAAGCGAGGGTCTGTCGTTCAAGAATGTGCGGGAAATCCATATTCTTGACCCATGGTATCATCTGAACCGCATCGAACAGGTCATTGGCCGCGGCATTCGTACATGCTCGCACTCTGATCTGCCCATTTCAAAACGCAACGTTAGTGTTTACCTGCATGCCGCGGTATATCCCGACGACCCGACACGTGAGACAGATGACCTGCATGCCTATATGATCGCAGCACGCAAGCAAGGTCAGATTGCGTCGGTCGAAGCCCTCCTTCGCGATCATGCATTGGATTGTCCCATTCAAAAGAACGCCAACTACGTTCCGCAACGATTGTTCAAGTTCACGATCAACATGACCACGTCGCATGGGGCGTCGATCCCATATAGATTCGGCGATGCACCGGACGCCGAACCTCGATGTGAAATGCCCACCGAAGTCGTGACCACCGCATGGCGAAAGGAGGCATATCAGCACGTCCTTCCAACCGTCCAACAGCGTTTGACAAAATTCTTCCGATCGGCGCTGGTCAACGGTGTCACAACCTTTGAACTGTCTGACATTGAGGCCAAAATCAAAATTCAATCCGATGTCTTGAAAGAGGCGCTCGCATCCATGCTGCAGACGGTCATCCACGATGACCATATTCTCAAGATCCACCGCAACAAATTTGTGCTTGTCAAGCGGCCGTACGCACAAAAGGGCATGCGCGTCGAGGTGGCGCCCATGCCGCGTCCGCCACGCCAAGCCGCCCAGCCCTCGTTGCGTGCTGCGTCGGCTGCATCGGCTACATCGCCAGCTAGGTCGCCCGGCGCACCATGCGACCTTGAGCGCATGAATTTGCACGCCGATTTGTTCAGGATTCTGGCGTTGGATGCTGCGTGCTATCTGTACTTGGTACAGTCGATCATTTTGAAGAAGCATTGGACGACCGAGCCGAAATTTGTTGCTATCGCGGATCTGCTTATTGCAAATCACCTGCTCACAAAAGAAAAGAATGCCTATCTAGACATGTTTGATCCGAATGGATTGAAATTAAAGACATGGTACGGTGGCGAACGACAAGAATTTGCAGACAGCCCTGCCAATGAGGCGTTCCTTATGCCGTTCCGAAACGCGCACCCTCGCGACGAAACGTACGGCATCTATGCACCTTACGTGCACAAGGGCACGGATGCCGCCGCGAATCCAGGAGATGTCATATTGACATTCAAGATTGTGAACCCAGGGCAAGTCGCGCAAGGCCGAGCTCAAGGTATTGTGTGCAACACGGTACTTATTCGAACCATAAAAGAACACCTCAAGGCCATGCGCTATCGCTACGACGAGCCCGCGAAGCCTTCCAGACCCTTTTATTGTGACAGTCTCCGTCAAGCGCTGTTAGAAAACCGAAAGTTGTGGCTCGTTTCCTCAGCTTATAGTCACAGCAAACCGTATGCGGATGATGGAACCCCACTTTTTGTTCCGTTGGAACAACCCTAGCCCGAACTCAGTCGCCCGCAGTAAAAAATTTGATGCTTTGAGTTTAGGAAGACACAGACAGATAAAGGTATCATCATGGCGCTCTTCGTGCCGTTGAAATTCAAATCGTCGGTGCAATTGAACCCTGCCGAGCTTGGGAAAGATCTTGGGGAGGTCATTCAAGCGAAACTAAAGAAGACGTATGAGGGAGTCTGTTCGCGTTATGGCTACATCAAGCCTGGGAGTCTTCAGGTGCTTCAGCGGTCATTTGGTCAATTTGTAAAGCAGCATTTTAATGGGCACATTCGATTTGAGGTCGTCATGATGGGGGACGTCTGCAATCCACTGACAGGAATGGTCGTCACGGCGCAAGTTCGGAACCGTAACCAAATGGGCATCAAGGCGGAAAGTTTTATCGAGGTGGGTGATAAGATTGTCCCTGTTCTCGACATCATCATTCCAAAACGTTCAGCGGGCATTCAGTCGGACTTGGATTTGGACACTCTGGAAATCGGCGACAATATCCACGTGGAAGTTGTTGGCAAGCGCTACCAGCTCAATGATACGCGCATTTCTATTATTGGTCGCGCTGTGAACATTAAGAAAGCGAGGACGGGTAGTCGTGCAACACCGCACCTTAATGCTCTGGACAACGACCCTGACTCCATGGAAACGCCGGAAGATGATGACGATCCTGGGGCGGAAGATTCGGAATTCTCGGAGCTCTCGGACTCGCCTTCGGATGGCGAGGACAACGACGACGCTTCAGACGCTGCTGACGGCGACGATATGGTGGACAGCCAAAAACAGAGCCATATCCGAAGCATTTCTATTCCAGACGATGACCTGCCTGGTATTCTAGGAAACCGCGACGATGGTTCCGAGAACTCTGACGACGATTATGCAGGGGACGAGCAAGACGAAGAAGACCCTGAAGAAGACCCAGATGCGGGTATGGGCGACGATGGAATGGACTATGACTAGTCGCGCAAACTCCGCTTACAGAATATCTTCATCTTCGCTCTCTGACGTGCGTGACGCTTTGCGTTTTGAAACGGATAGGGATCCGGTCGCGGATCCTCGGTCAGCCTTGACACGGCACCCGGGCTCCCCCCAATCAAATTGACGGCATGTTTTGTTCATCCGACAAGATCCCTTGCACACGTCGATAAATTGCTCGTAGCGAATGCAGGTGCCTGTCACTGGCGTCGCAGCGTAGCGCAAGTGTTCCAAGTATTTTTTAAACGAACCCGCAAATTCGGCATAGTGTTGTTTCTCACGGGGAACGTCGCTTCTATTGACGTCGTATTCACGCTGCTCGCCGGTGTACTTCATGATGGTTGGATTGATGTTGTCTTTTGCTAACGCTGCAACGTAACCATAGTCTTTTGCCTTCAGATGATCCATAACTTGGTTGAGCGTAACCAGACTATTGAAGCTGCACGCGAATTTGATCTTGAAGTTCCAACCATGCTCAGGTGCGCGTCTGACAGCGATTCCGTACATGATGTTGCGAACCTTACCAAGGCTGTACGCATACCAATAGATGTATTTGTTAGCAAGCCACGTGGGTGACGACATTTTGGCGAACATGATGTAGGGTGATGTAAGCTCAACGACTTGCTCTACTTGCATTGCGTAAGCTTGTTTTTGTTTCTGGGTATGGAAGAGCTCGGGTTGACCGCCACTGTGCTCAGCAGCAGCCGGTGCTCCGAGTCGTCTCCATTTTCGAATTTCTCGCTCGCACACTCGTGTGATTTCTGGTTGGCTGGCATACTGGCGCTTCAGGTGCGTGAGCGTTTCGCATGCCTGTCTAACCGCGTCTGTAACGTGTTGGGTGTCCATCTATCTAACGCTTACAAGATTTGTTCAAAATCTATCGCAGTTTAAGCGTACTTCGCGTAATACATAGAACTAAGTAGAACAGGTGCTGTGAAATGGTCGGTGGCGATGCATTTAACCTGCAAGACCTCGTGAAGTCCATCGAAAGCCTCAGCGAGACGGAAATGGAAGAATTGTTTAAGATCCTGCATCTGAACAAATGCGAATACACAAAGAACAATAATGGTATCTTTATTAATCTCTCCTGGCAAAGCCGCGACATCATTCAAACCATCGAGAAGTACATCCATTTTTGCCAACAATCCCGTAAAGAGGTTTCGAAATACCAGACCATGTGTGACGAATTGAAGCCGACGCTCGTGGCAGGTGGGCATCCTTCGGGTGATACCACTGCAGTGATTCCAACAGAAAATCTTCTTGCGTCCTATACCGTGACATCCGCTAAGGAGCTCGAGCCGGAAGAGACGCCGCTGTCAGAACCAACCAACATGGATACGACGTCTCGTGTTTCTTCTTCTATGAAATTCTACCTTTTGAAGAAGAAATACGCCAAGATGGCCCCAAATGATGCCACGTCCTCCATTGCGGACACACTTCGGCAGGAAAGCTATTTAATGAATTGAGCACCAAAATTTGACAGCAGTCGCCTCCGCTCATTTTTGTATGCACCATGACGGAATTGAAGTGCCTACTGCAATCGGTGCCGTTTCGCACGTTTGCCATGTCGCCATTGGCAAACGAGGCCATGTGCTTTCAACAATGCCCCTCCTATGAGCCCAAGTACAACCCTCTGAAGCAGCAAGTGCCGCCGCCAAACCCTGCCGCCCCCATACCGAAAACACCGACTCCCACTCCGACTCCGACACGTGAGCCTAAGGCTGCGCCACCGACACCAAAAACTATCGTCGCCGCCCGCAATGCTCCCAAGACCTACGAATACGATCACCTCACGGAGCTCCTTATTCGTCATTTGGATGACCTTAGCCCGATGTATTCTCGTGAATGGATGCGCGACGCCACGCAGCAAATTAAGCAGAAACTTGTGGCTTTCCTGGTCGAACCCAATGTCGTCAAAGCCCTCGGGCGCAAAAAGACCTGCGACGCGATTTACTTCCTGGAACTCCGCCCAAAACCCGACGACGCCCGTATGAAAAACCTCGGGTGGATTCTTAGCTTTCTGCTGGATCGCATTGTGTACATTAATGAAAAGAAGCACACATGGAATTCCAAAGCGGGCCCATCCGTCAAATTTGAAATTACACACCACGCCAACGGGCGCTGGAGCGTCAAAAATTGAGCGGCAATATTAAAGATATCTTGTTTTGTAAATAGAGACGAAGGCGGCCGAGCGCGCAATGCAGATTGCCAACAAGACGCTTATTGAAATGCTCAATGGGATGGCCGAAGCATACGTAAACGACACAGCAGCCACGTGGTCCATTGAGCTTTTCCCCAAAGATGAGGATGCAGCTTGGCTGGAATCAGATATGGTGCAGGCGCTGTCTGCACTGCGAAGCTGCGCGGATGTGAACGAGCTGCCATCGGAAGAATTCATCGAGGTCGTCGATGTCGAAGGTGACATGCATGGTTATGTTCTGCGAATTGATGACCGCAAAAACATCGCAAATTACTGCTTTACGGAAGACTTTCACCATGCCCCTCACAAATGGCTCACGCGTCTGCAGCTCGATTCGGTCATGCTGCCGAGCGAGTTTGCCTCGCGGATGCGCGCCGTCCTCGCAAAGCACATCGTGCATCCTGACACGTTCGAGGTGGAGTTGGAGTCTTGGCGTGGCCGCCTGAAGGCGTATGCCATCAAGCAGGCCTACATCTTCGAATTTAAATCGCGCGATGCCTCCTACCGCCTTCAATACGTCCTTGAAGTCACTCGGTCGGTCATGCGCGAGAACCACGTTTTCAAGGACGCCCATACGAGTTCCAAGGTCAAAGAATTCGCATTCAGCGTCCGCATGGATGCCCCTCCGGCAGCGGTGCCCTCCACTCGTGTCGCGCAACCGATCCAGCTATCACAAGACATCTTGGCGCATGCCATCCGACTCGGCCAGATCATCCACAATGAACCTGTCTTCCTATCCGCCGAAGAACGCCTGCAAATTCTGGATGGTTACAACAGTCTTCTCAAGCACGTGCGACTGCCGACGCACAAGCGAGATAAGGATATGAGCGCGGAAGAGCGGAAAGACTTTCTGGAGCCGTTCTTCCTAGCACCCAAACCCATCAATCTCGAGCGCATTCATCTGTTGGAGCCACGCAAGTATCAATCAGTCACGTCCATTCTGTCTGGATATGCCGTCACCGACAAGGCAGACGGTGAACGCATGCTGCTCTATGTAGATGCGAACCTGGATGCCTATCTTCTCAACAATACGCTGGACATCAAGGCGACAGGACTGAAGGCGAGATCTGCCGCCCTCAAACATACGCTGCTCGACGGCGAGTTCATCTCTCGCCATGCCAGCACACACCCCAAGGACATCTTTGCCGTCTTTGATCTGTACTTCCTCACTGGCGAATCGAAAATGGGGCTACCGCTCATGACCAGCGCGCTGAGCGCGTCGGGCGCCGCGAGCCGCTATGGTTTTATGCAGACCGCACTCAAGCCCAGCAACTGGGACGCGAGCCGTAGCGTCGTCGACCTACGCCTGAAGACGCATTATGCAGGTGATGGAGCAGATCTGTTCCAGCACTGCAAGCATCTTCTGAGCTCGCGTGAGCTGCCGTATCAAGTGGATGGCCTGATTTTCACCCCCACAGACCTACCTGTGTTTGGTTACTATCCTTCGAATAAAGATATCAAGATTTCGGCAAGGGCGACGCGGTGGGATCGTGTTCTGAAGTGGAAGCCCGAAAAATACAATACGATAGACTTCCTTGTGCGCGACGCACAAACGACGACGGATATAGACACACGCCAAGATTGTCGGGTTTTCAAACTTTGCACGGGCTATAATGTGATCCAAAACACTCCCCTCGATGTGGAGACCGGCATGCAGATTCTCACGGATCCCAGCCGTCGCAAGGCTTACCAGGAGGATGCGGTCTATCGGGCAGAACCGTTCCGCCCAGTCCAAAATTACGTCGAAGGTGTCGAGAATGCGATCCTGCCCATCACAGCTAAAGGCGACATTCTGGATGCGGAAGGTCATCCAATTGACATTGCCGACGACACGATTGTCGAGTTTGCTTTTGATCGCTCGCGCTCCGACCATGTCAGCAAGTGCTGGGTGCCTCTGCGCGTGCGCGAGGACAAAACGCGCATTTACCGAACGACGCATGCGATTAGCAAGACCGCTAATGATATCAGCGTGGCGAATTCTATCTGGCGCAACATCCATGATCCGGTGACCGAGAAGATGATCACCGGTGACGAGCAAGTGGATGTCCCGGTAGGCTTTGAGCAGCTGGGATCCGAGCAGATTGTCTCGGCGGACAAAATGTATTATGCGCGTGATGTGCCGAGAAATCGAATGCTGTCGTTCCACATGCTCAATTTCCATAACTTGGGCATTAAAGACGAACTCTATCGTATGGCCACGGCAAGCGCATCCGACAGCATTATGGAGCTTGCATGCGGCAAAGCCGGTGATCTGCCGCGCTGGATGCGTTTGAACTACCGAACCGTTATCGGCATTGATATCGTGAAAGAAAACATCCAAGATCCTCGCGACGGATCGTATGCGCGTGTCATCGGCACGATTACAAATGAAGAGCAGCGCAACCGCAAGTTCAATATTCGGTCTGCGCGGCGCCTTCCTACCTTTGCGTTCGCCGTGGCCGATTGCTCGAAGCCACTGGCGACAGGTGAGGCCGCACGCGGAATTGATGACAAATCCGAGGCACTTCTAAAATTCCTTTATTCAGATCCGCATGTGCATCCGAGACCTCTCAAGGGCATCGCGCGCGGTGGCTTTGATATCGTATCGTGTCAATTTGCCATCCACTACTTCTTTGAGACGCCGGAGAAACTTGATGGATTCTTGACGAATGTGAGTGAGAATCTGAAATCGGGTGGTAGATTCATCTTTACTTTCATGGATGGCAACGCTGTCGATCGTATGCTACAGGCTGCACCCAACGGAGTCACAGAGGGCAAGAAAGATGGCAAGACGGTGTGGGCGATCATCAAGAGTTACGACCAATTTGATGGACGCCTGAACATGTTCGGCAAGACCGTAAACGTGTATCTGGAGAACACGAATCAGCTCATTACAGAGTACCTTGTGAACTTTGACTTTTTGATTTCGCAAGCAGAATCAAAGGGGCTCCAGCTTCACAGCAGCGAGATGTTTGGCGATACCTTCCGCCGTCTGGGTGAAACTCTTGAAACGCGTGCAAAGGCCGGTGGTAAGCGCCCGATGCCGTTTAATGAGCAATCGCTTCTGGAGTCCATTAAGCAGCTCCGATCCGACCCCGTGCAGACGCAATTCAGTTTCGTGAATCGGTGGGCGATCTTTACGAAAGTGTAATCCATAACGATCTATTTTCCGAAAAATTGACAGTGTCCTAATTTAAAGATTTGTGCCATAAAACGTACACGCTGCTCCAGTGTCTTCAACGTCCCCAACTCTCTTTCACGTCATGTCTACGCCCGTCTCCCCGATCCCCGATTCCCTGAACACGATGTTCCCCGAGCTGTCCAAGCTGCTGGCGGAGGTGCACGAGTCCTCCAAGGACGGCATGCCGCGCGATGTGGCGCTGCAGCTGATCCTCAAGAGCCGCCACTACTGGCCGGCGCTGCAGTGGAAGAAATTCTTCGATCACAGCGGTCTGGTGCTGCTGCACAACACGTACAAGCGCACGGATGTTGAGGCTTTCCAGGAGCTGTATGACGAGTGCCGCAGCGTGGTGCTCGACCTGAATGCGCCGCTGGGTGAGAGCATTGTGGTCAGTCTCGCCTCCGGCATTCCGGAGCGTGCGAGCGACATCCTATACGCGAACGTCGCCAAGCCCGACGATGTTTGCGAGGAGAGCTTCGAGGGTACGGTCGTGAGCGTCTACCAGCACAATGACGTGTGGCATTTCGGCACGTCCGCCTGCCCGACGGTGGACAGCTCTCGTTATCACCACCCCACGAAGACGCACGGCGACATGTTTGACGAGTCGCTGGCTGCCCTGTTTCCGAGCATCACGGCGGATCAGTACGCTTCCAAGAAGGAGTTCCGCGCCGCGCTGCGCAACGAGTTCGTCAAGCACCTGAACGCCGACAAGACCTACGCGTTCCTCATGGTGCATCACGAGAACGGTCACATCGTGAAGTACCCTCAGCTGGGCGACAAGTACGCCAAGCTGTTCCACATTTCGTCGCGCCAGCGTTCGAACCTGACGGTGGACGGCGACGACATTCACACGACGTGCCCGCTTGAGTCGCTGGGCGTGCTGTATCCGCAGCGCTTTGAGACCCCCGAGCGCGCACTGGAGTGGCTGCGGACGACGCCGAATGTGTTCGGCTTCATCGCGCGCCGCGCGAACGGTATGCTGTACAAGGTCTCGCTCGCCTCGGTGATCATGTGCGAGGAGCAGAACCTTGGCAACCCCAACCCCTGGATCAACATGCTGTGGGTTTATATGCAGAACAAGCCGCATTTCAAGGTCAGCGATTACATCGCGCAGTACTGTGCGGATCTGCCGACCCCCAAGGACTCGATGGGCAACACGATGGCGCCCGTCTACATCATCCACACGGTGATCTGCACGATGCGCGACATCATCTACGAGTGCTATACGCGGACGACGAAGTATTTCACCACGTACGAGCGCTATCGCATGGACAAGGAGATGGACGCGCAGCTGTCGCCGATCATGCGCTTCCACCTCGCTCAGCTGCGTCACATTCAGACCACGACGCACAAGCACGCGTACCTTACGCCGTACGCGATCTACCACTACCTCTGCCACCACCAGACCATGAAGAACATGCGCATGCTTATCCACTACTTCGCTTCGCAGAACATGTTCCAGATGAACTACCGCACAGCCGAGGCCTTCCACTTCCTCGACGCGGCACTTTCCGAGTAACCGAGAAATTCGGGTAACCACAAAAACAAAAACAACAACAGACAAACCAAAACGCCCAAAAAACACTAAAAAGACGAAGGAGCCGGTGCTCTTTTGTCACCTCCTTTACTTTTTATCGCTTGGCGGTGCTGCATCCACAATGGGTTTTACGTAATGATTGAACATGGCTTGGCCGACCTGTGCAGATGCTTGCTCGACTGTGAGGGATTGCGATTGAATTCTGCTGCGCATTGCGAGCATGTAGCGAAGTCGCGGCATATCGAAATTTGGACGACACGCCATTTCGAAAAGCGCATTGTAGCGCTCGGCAAATTCCGGAAACTTGCGCTGGTAATATTTCTTCTTTTCTTTGGGGGATCGCGATGTGTCTTGCGCCATCTCTTCAACGACATGCAGGATCTCGTCATTCTCTAGTTCATTTGCATCCACGTCATCATGAGCACGCTTCTTGGGAACTTCGCTCATACTGGTACTCTCCCTTAGGAGAATATATTCTTTAAGCAATATAGTACGTAATGACGCTCCATTATAGTTACATTGATCCTGAAGAGCCGAGTACCATCCCGCCGCGCCAGGTGAATGGTGGCCTGTACACGGGTGCGCCTTTTGTAGCGGGAGCCACTTGGGGAAATGTTCCAGTTATACCAAATGCCGACGTGCTGGTCACGCAGAACCTCAACAGCGCGAACCCACCTCCGAACGCGCAGTATTTTGTGCCGGGATATACACGCCCTGGCAACAACTCCCAGGCCGCGGCCACCATGAATTGCCGTCCTTGAAGCTCGTGTCCCGAGCTTAGAGACGTGAAACGGTGCCTATGTATGCCAGACCCAACGATTTTTGAAGACTTTCGCAAAATTGTACTCGAAGGCGACCAGGAGCTCGTGAAAGCAATTTGGACAAGATTTCCAAATCATGTTTGGACATGTGCCTCGGGTCATCTGTTTGAGGAGCTAAGTTACAAACGCATGTATGATATGCTCGAACTTTTCATCGAGAACCGAAAGCTGTGCGGTGGGGGCGTTGCGTTTGCCGAACAATACCGCGAAGATCCGGAAAAATGGAAGTCGATATACTCTCATTGACAAAAATAAACTCCAATTTTTGTTTTTACGCTTGCACTGTTGCCGCTGCCGTTGCCGCAGCCGATGGAATGGGCATGACTTTCTTGAGCTGTTCCTCGTTTTCCATGATGACCTTGCAGATGAAGGCGTACGCCCGCTCAATCTGCTCGAACGACGTCGCACCAGTAATGAGTACTTTGCCACTTTCAAAGATACTGATGGTGACCTTCTTGCAAAATCCAATCCGGGTGCCGTCGCCCTTCCCATCACAGTGCTCGTCGCACGTGCACTTGCCGTCATGTTGGTGGTAGTGCTCATTCCAGAAATATTGCAGCTTGACGCCGGGATACGTGCCGGGTTGGAAGCTACAGATGGTGTTGTAGACATGAGATATCAGAAGGCGGTGCAGATCTTTGCGGCGGATTCGGAAGGGAACAGAGAAATCGCTGTTGATCATCCGAATCTTGAAATTGCAGGGTCGGATGACGCTGACATCCTTAATCAGCGCCGTATTGAGAATTGGCTTCCCTGCATTTGTAATTCGCAGCACTTCCTCGCTCATGCGCTTCACAATGAATTCGCCGTCGGCTGGCTTCCGAATGCCCGTGATGTGAATGTTGCCATTGCGAAACAGCTTGACATTTGGCATGTAGGTGCTTGAGAACCTGTAAATGACCGTCACCTGATTGTCAAAGATCTTTCGGTTTTCTGTCGCGCGTTTGGTACGCTTCAAATTGTCGCCGCGGCTCCGATTGGGACCATTTTCTACAAAGATGAAACCTGTCTCATCCGAAGCCGGATCCACGAGCTCGACATGTTCAAAGAAAACATCTAGGTAAATGAACTCATCCTTCTTTTTGGCATCGCCGGATTTCGCCACACAAGGCGTGTCCGTCGATGTTGTCACGGTGATCACGGGCGCCGATACCTGAGCAGTAGCCGACATCGACGCTGCCGCAGCTGCCCGCCTGCCGCGCGGACGCGCACAAGCGACAGGCGTGTCCCGTTTGATGCTACTTATGATGTCACCATTGCATGTGATCGTACTCACGCGATACGCCGTAGGCGCATGCACGCTCGTAGACGAGACCTCCATTGTGGCGGCACTGAATGGATTGGACGCAGGATCAGAAGACAGTGGTGCAGTTGACATGTACAGATGACTTAAATCAAATTTTCTTTAAGCCCTTTCTTCCAGTTGTTGATACGACAGGTTCATTTTAACATCGAGCGTTCTGTTCTGATCCATGATGGATTTCTTGCGCATCAATTTAGATTTCTCCACGTGCGTTGCTTGATTTGGGCTAGTGGACAGGAGGGTTCCTTCACTGCCCTCCACACCCTGTGGTTTCGCCTTGAACAGGAAAGATGTGTTGATAGACTCGACCTGTGATTGCACATTGATAAGAGGAGGAATGTTTAGAACGACTGTGCGATTTGTGCCTTTGTGCGCTTGCCGGAATTCATCCACAGTCATTGGACCACCAAACATTTTCAGTAGATACCGATTTGGTGCGGGTCGCACGGGTGTGCCGTACCCAGTTTGTCGCGCATACAATTGAATCCATGTGTGAATTTCCCACATGCGATCGCATCCCATATGCGTAGCGAAATTGTACGCAGCACAGCATTCCAGCGAGCAGAAATGCCCGTACATGGAAAACGAATTGTGGACAGCATCATACGCTACCGGCATACCAAAACGACTCGCGCCAATGTCATGGCAGCACCAGAAGCAGTGGATGCGAGAATCCTGAAATTCCTCTTGGGCGTCTGTATGCTGTATTGGACTGAAGGAATCGTTCGACGCTTTCACAGTGCGACGCGTTGCGCCATTACTTTTAGACGGGACGTGGCAGTCCATGGCATGTCCTTGTTCCGCACCAAGTTGCACATGCTGGCTTTCAAAGTAATCGCATGTCTGATAGGGTGCTGGGTCGCGAGACGCCATGTCGTTCATCATGTTTTTGCATCCATCTTGACGAATGATGTCGTCGATGGCACTTGATGAGATACCGAGCTGAACCACGACGTGATCGTGTGTGCGTTCCATGCCCGCCGTAGGGGGCTCTGATGGTGGCAGATCATTGACTTCCGCGTTAACGTCAGATTCTGTCGCTGGAGCTGGCGCTGGAGCTGGCACAGATTTCTTGCGACTTGTTCGAGGTGGCATTGTAAAAAGAACGGCGTATTTCCTTAACCCGGGAACCCGCTTTACGCCGTGGAAGATGTCAGCGTTTTCTGCAGGGAGCGCAGCATATCCGTGAGGTTATTTGCGATAGCGGTCGTGGGTTCCTTCGCCGGCGGCGTTAGCAGTTGGATGCCCGACGACATGCATTTTATTCGGATCTCTTTGAGCTCTTCGGTCATGCGGTTATATGACTGGATGTACATATAAACGACGTATGCAACGATCGCCACCAAAATAAGAACGGCTAGGTTCATATGCAGCGCTTCTAGCATAATAAGGCGATTAATTTCCCGACATCCGGCCCGAAGTCCGGACGGCCACGGCGGCCGTCATTGCCGGGATGATACCGGGATATTTGTCACATTCTTGTGGCAAAAACAGAGAATAAATATAATATTCGTAAGTCTTAGTAAACGAAATGGACAGTAGGAAGAAGAAAACGCAGGTTGCACCAGTCCTACCCGTTTCTTCCGACGAACACAACACAAACACTTCATCTCGGCCATCTCGTATATTTCGCCGTGTGCCTCGGGCTTCACCGCCTGTACCGGCACCGCCTGTACCGGGACCGCCTGTACCGGGTTCACGTATGTCTGTCGCGTCGAGCACTGCTTCTAGAATCCCTACAGTTCGCCGTGTGCCTCGGGCTTCACCGCCTGTACCGGGACCGCCTGTACCGGGACCGCCTGTACCGGCACCGCCTGTACCGGGACCGCCTGTACCGGCACCGCCTGTACCGGGTTCACGTATGTCTGTCGCGTCGAGCACTGCTTCTAGAATCCCTACAGTTAGCCGTGTGCCTCAAGCTTTACACCCCACACAGGAAACTGTATGTGACAGCAATGCAACATTTCAAGATCTACCACCAGATGCCATCCTAGAAATTGCGAAACGCATGCCACGCAGCGATCAAGCGAATCTAGGAAAGACATGTAGGACAGCTCGTGCCGTGATTAATACCAAACTTGATGCTGAGAAACCATATGTATTGAATATCAAATCACATCCTCGTTATGGAGTAGATACCTTTTCCATGCAATTTTTGAGGAATGGGAGACTCTCCATTCTTCAACCCTATGTCATCAAAGACCCAACTAACATAGCTAGGGCAACCCATTTCAATATTGCCAAAAATAAGACAGAAGGTACCTTGTCATTGGAAGGGGGCGTAGTGGCTGTTAGCCAAAACAAGTTGTTCTTAGTAACAACCGTGTGGAAAAGCAAAGACCCGCCTGAAAATACTAAGACCTTCAAGGTCTACGACATTGAAAATTTAAAACTCGTTAAGGAATTCACACTTCCCTACTTTGTGAATGGATGGAGGCAACTCTATGTTTCTGACAATGGAACGATTGCCTTCATAAGGTTTATTCCGAATGCTGGCGTAGAAGTGAATGGATACACTCAAATTTATGATCGGTACCACTTAGGTCAGTATAAGTGCATGATTGTGCACCCGTATCAGCAGAAAATGGTCGAAATAGAAATGGAAGCGTCGAAGAATTTTACTGAAGATTCTATTGCATTCACTCCGGATGGAAAATATATGGTTGCTACCATCGGAGACCTTTTTGACTATGGTTTTTACGATACAGTTAATCAAGTAACTTGCGTATGGGACACAACCAGTGGCGCCCGTGTTTCGACTCTGAACGATCCATGCCCCCATTGTATCTTGTCACCAGACGGTGTTTCATTATACTCTTATGGCAATATTTATAATATACTAACCGGCCAAGTCATTCACACGATTGGCCAACTCAGCCAAGGCATATTATTGTTGGCGAATGGCGACAAGTGTAAGTTGTTTTACCCAGAAATATCTGCCTATTTCTCGCCAGATGGCCGTCACCTTTACATAGTAATAGAAATTATCGGAAAGGGACCCCATATATGTATGTACGATCTCATGAAAAGTAGATATACGATGCATAAGGCATTCCAGGCGGATTTGCTAAATTATCCGTTTTCCTTGGATGGAAAATATTTTTTCGCGGCAACCACCTCAAGAACATCAAGCAAAATCAGAGGTGCGTGGATTTCACTAGATGGATCCCCTACCATTGAAGTAGTAGGTGAGCATGATCTCTTGGGAAGTGCGATGAATGACGAGTATATCGTTACTGTTGAAAGGACAAAACCCCAGGTATATAAAGCGTGGCCGTTGAAAAAAGAACGACCTGCCATACCACCGATCTCCGGATCACCAAGACCTCAAGCAGAAACACGAGGTGGTAAAACACGCCAAACTGCTTCGGCTGTTGGCAACAGGAAGAAGAAAGCTCTATGAAGTGCATGCCGATGGCTACGAGATAACTCTACAACACCTTCTTTGTTTAGAAGCCAACCACCCGACTCTAGTTGGCGAACACCATGGCACCGGATCCACTCATGACACGGAAGATGTTGTAGTACAGCGAATACACCACAATCTCGTGTTCGTAGTTCGAGTCCTGGCGAGGGTGCAGCGTAACAAATAGGTTGATGTCATTGATCATGGACGCATTAAAAACGCCACTGGGCTGGATTTTCTCAGGTGCGATCGAGAAGCTGTACACATAAACGCCGTCACGAGGAGAATTGGTGTGATGTTGGTAGGGCACGAGGAGGTTGAAGTAGTCGGCATCTTTCTCTTCAATGCGATCCATGCCATTCCAAATGATCTTGGCAGTCCTGAGAATGGGCTTGGCTTCCAATTCCTGGACCGTATCCATATAATTCGTGTATTCGTTGTACTTCGAGATGGCGTCGGATCGGCGCGTGATCCAAAGGAGTTCTTTCACCGGGTTTTGCAACGTGAGCTCGATGCTAGTCGTGCCCACCAAGCCCGTCCTTTCGATACGGAATACGCGCTCCACGAGATAATCGGTGCTATTGCGCGCCAGTGCCGTGCGCTCCTCGGTGTCGAGATAGATGTAGTTGCACTCCAGGTATGCGTTCAGATCAATGCTGCGGCTTTCAGATGTGGCTAATGTTGGGTCAGCGACACCATTGTGTGACAGAAAATTCGCAATATTGTAATTGGTGCCGTGTGTCTGATTGTAATAAGTCGGGCTCACATATTTCTTGATGCTTGCATCGTAGATTTGATAGAGCTCCTCGGCGCCACGGAATTCGATGGTAATGTCCACAGTCTGATATTGCAGTGCAATCAGCGGGAGCGCTAACCCGCTGTGCTTGGTGAAGAAGAAATTGAGCGGCACGTAGAACTTGCGTCCTTTGATGGATGGCCGCCCTGGCGCACTGGTCGGGTAAGCGTTGAACCCAATTCGGTTGTTCGAGAGCACGAGTTTCTTGTTCTGCGCCGTTGGTGACGAGAAAGCATCCACATGTCCTGTCATCCGATCATACAATCCGCGCTTGGCGGGCGGTAGGCTGAGTTCCGTCCAGATATCCATGAATTCACCCCATTGCTGGTCAATGAGTTGTGTGTCAACACGCACGGAGTATGAATAGATCATGTGGTGCGCCAGGTTCTCGATCCACTGGAATCGCAGGTTCGAATCCGAATAGATGTCTGGCAGCTCGAAACATAGGTACACTTCTTTCAATAAGTCCGCCACGCGCCCGATGCGGCACGTGAACGTGGCGTGGTTCCGCCCTTCAATTACGGGCTTCGTAAGGAACGTTTGCCGTACGGACTCCATGGAGAAATTCGTAAATCGCCGAAAGACCATTTTGAAATAACTGATCTCTGGGTTGGCCGTAATGTACTCCATCTGCGCTCCATTGGACTTCGTAGAGTCCGGTTTGACTAATTGCATCAGTCCTCCGGCCATGACGACAAAAACGAATGATGGATTCCTCTAATGATGGTAGAGGAAATGTTAACTTTAAGCTTTGGCACTTTTAGAACGCCGTCAATTGACGCGTACCGTCGCTGACCGACAGATCATTGCCCTCGTTCAGCGCATCGCGCGCGGCGGGCGTGTCAATGATGCTCGGCGCAATCTTCTTGGTGTACTTGGCATCAAACAGCGTCGATACCTCTTGGGGCGTCAGGCTGTAGTTGTAGTAGGCAAGATCTGCCATCATGAGACTGCGGTCGGCCATGCTCGTGTAGTTGGGGACGCTGGCGCCGCCCATCTGCACCACCGGCGCCACAAACAGGTTACCGCTGTTCTGGCGCAGCGCCGTCTCGCTGCCACCAACTTGGGCGAGGCGACCGTCGACCATGCGATCCAGCTCTTTCACGCCATTGATATAGATCTTGACGTTGACTTTGTTGCGCATGGGAATGGGCTCTGCGGGCGACATGTCCTTGACGATCACAGTCACCATGAACCATTTGTTGTCAAAATTGTAGCCGCGCAGACCGCGAACAGACAGCTTGTGCGAATTCATCGCATTCCAATCCACCTTTTTCTCACCGCAGGTATTGCGCGACATCTCGCGGACGCCGTCGGGGCCTTGGATCGTGTTGAGTTCGACCGTGAGGATGTCCGCACCGCGTTCGAGCTTGATCAGCGGGCACTTCACGAGAATGTCGCGTTTGGCGATCCCGCATTGGTTCTTGTAACTTGCAAGCTTATTCGAGCCGCGCGTGAAGAGGACAATGTCTCCTGAGCTGAGGCCAGCATCCGTGTTCACCAATTGCTGCGACAGACCCGGCTCCGATGCCACGGCATTGTTCTTCAATAGCCAAAAGTTATACGTGAATTCCGCACCGGCCAATTGGTTGATGGAAGGGCCGAGGTTGCGATATGCCAGGCTCTCGATGTCGCTCGTATTGTAGATTTCGTTGTTGGCACTCTTTAGGTCTTTGATGCCGACAAAAATGTCCGTCTTTTTCTTGAGCGAGCTGCCGGTGCGGAGTGCATCGACGTACTCCTTATTGTAGATGTAAAATGCGACGACCATCATGACAACGAGAACCAATACCGCGGCGACAACTTGCAAATAGTCTGTCAGCATGGTGAGTGCTGGAGTCTCTCTAATTATCTACATAAGAAAGAAAAAGTGATAACAAGTCAGAGACGAGCCCAGCGGCCAAAGGCCAATCTTATGATGCGGTTCAATATTCATGCACCCAAGCGCTCTGTGAGCGACCGAAAAGACGTGTATATCATTCGTGGGAAGCAAGATACGTATTTTGCAGTTCATCGCACGTTGATGCGCCCTGATAATGATATTGTTTGCACCAAGACGTGCATACTCTCTTTCACAACACCCTACCATGCCTCCGTCTTCACAAGTTATTTACAGAATGCTCAGGATCGTAAGATAAGCGTTGTTCACAGAGACATTTCGAACGATGAAATCGTACTAGAGATGCCTCTTGAAAAAAAAGTGAATTTTACAGTGTCGTCTTGTCCGCGAACGTACCTGGAATACTTGTGTCTTTTGCACCATTTCGACCTGTACCTTGTGCACAACGTGCGCAAGCAGCCCAGCAACGCACTGGATGTCGATTGCATCGGCTACCAGACCAAGGATTATCCGGACACCTGGATGCTCAAGAGCATGCTCGAGAGCCTGATGGTGAGCAATGAGCGCTAGGTGATTCTAACCCACGCGGTAAATGGGTGAGCGCATACCGTACGCGGGCAGGCCGAGCTTGCTGGCCATGTTGTCGATCGGTCCCTGCATGTACTTATCATAAATGTCCGAAGCATTCATGTCATAGTTGACAAACTCAATCTTGCTGACCAGGCCAGAGAAGCCGGGGCCAATGTCGGTTTCCATCATCGAGCCACCTACCCAGATGTTGCCGGTCTTGTCCAAGTTGAGGTTCTGGAACTTGCGCACGACGGACTCCATGACGGGCGCGTTCGTGCCTTCGATTTGGAATTCGATCTTCTTTGTTTGTTTTCCGCTCATCTCGTGCTTCACGAGCTCGCCGTCTAGGAACACCGAGATCGTTCCGGAGTTGACTTCCTCGTTGACCACAATCGCCACATGCACCCAGCGTTGGAGGGGAACATAGTCGATGGTCACACCATGCGTGGCAAGATCAAACAGGACGCGATCCTCGTCCTTGGACACGGTCTTCTTGGTGGAGCCTGCCGTGTAGCTGTCGACGTAGGGCGAAGCCATGGTAATCGTGGATGGAGAGGCAGCAGAGTCGAAGCGTACATGGATCTTGTTCTCGAATTTATCCAAGAAGATGAGGGGCGACGCCTTGTCGACGCCGCGATCGCCGCGGTGGAGGATGTGGCGATACACGCCCTTGTACTTCTCAACGTCGTGCAGGTATATCCAGAACATGATCGTCGTGCGCTTGCCGTTGCCGATGGCCGGAATCTCGCGGCCATCTAGACTGCGATATTCGGTACCCAGAATAGGCACCTTACTTTCCGGTAGAAGGTAAGACTTGCGATTGACTTTGTTGGTGTTGATGTATCTGTAAAGCAGATATGCGGCCACAAACGCCACCAGCGTCAGCAGAATGCTCCAAACAATAACCGATTTGGCTTTCGGGTTTTCCTGCAGCTGCTGTACAGCGGATTGCACGGATTTCACCGGCGACGAGTTGGCCAACGCGGTCGCAGCGGCTGCCGCTCCGGTCGCAGCTCCAGTAGTTGCGGCCACCGATGCCGGGGCAGCGGTGGCTTCGGGTGCATTTTGGGCGTCCATAAGAAGTCTCTAATTATGAGATCATACAAAAAAACTACGGCAGATGCATATGCTATAGCTTTGGAAAGAGGGCTTGCAACATATGGCAAGATAGGTTGGTCGGTACCCCGTTCTCCATGCTGGTCTGATACCACGCTCGGTCGTTCTTTTTCTGTAGGGACATTTGGCTAAGGATTTTTGTGAATGTTCCGAGGTGTTCTTCTTGATCTAGTTGCTTTCCTGCCGTGCGGGGCAGCCTGGAGAGTTCGCGGTGCAATGCGTATGCAAGATTCGCGAGTGGCCACTCGAGACTACCTGCGCCCGTGCTTGAGCCAGCGCCCGCGCTTGCGGCCATGCATACGTCCCATGTGATGAGATGTTCCAGGCACTTGACATAGACCGCCGTCTTTTCGCTTTTGGTGCCTTTGCGGAATTTTGCGAGCTCTGTTGGCAAGTTCTCGTGGAATCGCATCGGATGAATCCATGCGTCCTGTAAGAAGACCTCCAAGATCACCGAGGGTGACTCTGAGCGGAACATGTCGATGACATCGGCATCCTTGTGAAGAACATAACTATCCAATGCTGGCGCCGGTTCTGGTGCTGGCAGAGGTTCTGGTGTCGGCTCCGGCTGGGCAGCATTCTTCTTACGCGATGCCGACCCCCTTGTTTTTGGTTTGGACTTTGCGTTCGGCTCCGAGACCACCTCTGCCACTACATTTGCCGCCGCAGCCGCTTGTGAAAAGCGCTTTTGTTGCTCGAGCAGTTGTGCTGCATACACATAATTTCCCTGTGCTTGCGTGCAGGCATGATGGATATCCGCGTCTGAAAGAACTCCCTGATACGCTGGATGATCCGAGAAATGCACAAAGAGCGTCGGCGTATCAATGATACCGAGCGCGACACGATTCTTAGAGCGCCGTAAATCAGCGAGCTTCTTCTCGGCAGCACTGTCGCAAATGAGGATGATGGGAATATCCGCAAGACTATTGGACTTGCAGATCAAGTTCGCGAGAGTAGCAGCGATGTTTCGATCGTTGGCAATCAGTGTCTCAAACTCATCGATCACGAGGCATTTTTCTACCGGCGCACCCTCCGAACAAAACAACTGTTCGAGGTTTTGGTTGTTACAAGCCTTCCACACAATGTCTGCCAATTCTCGCGAGTGATGACAGTTCGTTGGATGTACGCTGATCATCCACCGGTTGCATGCCTTTACAATCTGGCGAATACGTGTGGTTTTCCCGATCCCATGTGGGCCTGTCACGATCATCAGCGACTGCAGAGATAGCCCTTTCGGAGAAGCTCTGAAATTCTCCAGCCACGTTTGTACGTTTCGAAACCGCACAGGATTGCCTATGATGCTCACATCTTCCGCCATAAGCCGCCATACACGTGTCCATTACATGCATGACTCGTTTAAGTTGACTTCGAAGATCTCAAAAAGTCATCAAGACTATAACGATGTAATAGCAAAGGATGCCCATGAACGGGAAGAGGAACTGGGGGCTGAAGATGCTGGTGTCCCATGTCGTTTGCGCGCTCCACCGTTTGATGCGCATGTTGTCTGCGAACAGTGCGGCAGGCTTTGTGATGAGCAAAATAGTAACTATAAGAAGGTACAGCAGAATTGCTAACAGCCAACGACGAACGCTCATTCGCGCGGTCTTCTGGGCGCTAACACTACATGCATCTGAGAAAATATTTGCTTTTTTCAGGGATGAAGCGTGACCGCGCTCGCGCTTTTACAGTTATTGCCGCGGTAGCTCTGACCAGCTATATCTTATGGAAGGGCGTACAGATGCGCGAAGCCTTCCAATCGGAATCTGCGGACGTCCTGACAACCAACAAACTCAACGTGAGCGCACTCTCCAAGGACGCTGACGGTGGACAGGTGAGGTGGATGCATGTCGATAAACGAATGGACGTGTTTATGTGGAACGAGTATTTGTACTCGGCCTCCATGCGCCAAGCGCTTCAAGCCAAACGTGTGCTTGTAAACGACGTCGACTTTCTAAAATTGAAGCCGGCAACGGCCGACCCCGCCTCCCCCTCCACCGCCACCTCCACTCCTTCGCCGGTTGTTAGCGGGTATTTCCTGGCTCTGGTACCGCCGTCAAAGGTGTCGGCAATCAGATGCCCGTTCGACCTTGCGAATAAGCGAGTGGCATACTTTGATCGCTGTGACTATCAGCTCATTCAATCCATTATCTATGGCTACCGCATCTCTCCAGACGCACTGACGCTTACGGAAATACCTTATCAGGGCGTTCCACAGCTGGATACGTATGCGAACGATACCGACATTTTCATTACCTACGTGGTGCCCAAGAGCGCGTATCACGCCGCCGTCGGAACTCTGGAAATGGTCGCGCTGTCCTGGGAAAACGTCGATCTTGATCGTCTTGGACTCTTCTATCCGAACCTGCGGAAGCAATCCGTCCGTTTCTCAGACATTTCCGAGACCGCGCACCGGTTGCGCTCGTCCAGCGCGAATATTACGCTCATTGAGGCAGACCACTATATTGTTCCCTTTGAACTTCCAAACCGCCCGACCGAAGGCTTCATTTCAAGACTCGAGATTTCCCCAGAAGCTATCGACAGTCGATTCGCATGCTATGGAAACCTACAAATTGAATCCCGTGCGCTTTGCAATTCCAAATACGATGCTTTTGGGGAGCTCAAGCCCACTCAAACGGTGTGGGATAAGCGCTGCATGCGCGACGACGAATGTCCGTTTTACACTGAAGTAGATACCGACGGCTCATCGACGCCCTCGTCTCGTCGAGGCGGATGTCGCCAAGGCTTCTGCGAGCTACCGATTGGTGTGCAGCGCACATCGTTTATGAAGTACAATACACAAGACCCTTACAAACCCTTTTGTTATGGTTGCAGTCTCCGGGACGTCCCCGGATGCTGTGAAAAACAAGACCGCCCAAACTATGCATTCTCGTCGGATAAAAAGGTCATTGCTCCCGTCTAGCAGATCCCACCCAACCTAAGCGTATAGATCCACATATTTTGACCGCGTGCCTTCGAATTCGTTGCGCTGACCCTCTTGATTCTTAAGCGATGCAATGACGAAATAGTTGTGCATCATCTCGGAGCCACGATTCACGAGGCCACCCTGCCGGATGGCTTCTTCAATCGCGTCCTGAAGCACACCTTCGGCTTCTTCCGTGCGCCCGGCTTTGTGTAGGAGCACACCATACAAATGCATCGCATCTGGACTGCGGAGTCGCTCGATGGGCTTGTACATTTTTCGGACGCGTGGTACGTCAATGGCTTCCCCTGAATTCATATAGTTCAGCATTTGAACATACTCATTGTTGAAGATCAGCAGGTTATTGTTTTTGAGCATGCTCGGGCACAGCCCCAGTTTGCTGCCGTCGATGCACACGCGCTTGTGAAATGCTAGGATCTTGGATGATTGATCCGGCGCCGCCGTGTAAATGGCGTGCGACAAGAATGTCTTAAAATCAAAACGGATTGGCGTTGCCCGTTTCACAAGCGCAGCTGCCATCGCTGGGGTGACCAAATATGCCTCCTTACTGGGCAGGAATTTGCCACACAATCCAGAGACTGGCATCCATTTTCCAGGCGTACCACTAGGGTTTGCCAAGGACAGGCCCAACATGATCAAATCATACGCCGGCGGGCTATTCTTGAGCTCAGTCAAGAAGGCTTCCATATGCATCATGAAATCTTGCAGAACTGACGCGTCATCTTCGACCACCATAAAATGCGTTTTGCCCGCATCGTGAGCAGTCTGACCTCCCGCAACCATTCGGAGCGCAGCGAGGTGTTTCTCGTAATTGCATAGTTGTGGTACATTTAGCATGGGCATGGCCTTGTCATAATCTGCATCGCCCGTTTTGACGTAATCGACTTTGTCGCTATACGCTTTCAAATCGTTCTCAACGTGCTGCGCAGTCGGGTCGGTGATAACCACCGGTGGGGCAACTTGAATCCCGCCTACCTTCTTGCAAATCGAGGTGAGAACGGCGTAGAAACTGTCCTGCATTTGCTTGCGAGCACTCGATGCCCCTTTCTCATGGATGCAAAGTATTTGAATCCGCATTTGATGTTCTCAATCATCATAGTCTTTAACCTCGAGGCTAAAAATTGAAAAATAAATAATGAAAAGTATTAAAGAACAAATCTTACAACCACAGGGTAATCATGGACTTCTGCGATGTGTGCCGCAACATGCTTTTCGTGCGCACCGAGGAGGACAAGCTCGTTCAATTTTGCCGACACTGCCAGTTCTCCAAGAGCACCGATACACACAGCGCTGTCAAAATCACTGAGACGCTCTATTCTGAAGACGACCTTCTTTACAGCCAGAGTGTGAATAAGTACATTCGATTCGATCCCACGCTTCCGCGAACATGCGACATCAAATGCCCTAGCTCCGGATGCACAGGCCCAAAAGACGATCCGCGTGTGATTGTCTACAAGTATCATCCCGTCCAAATGAAATACTTCTATTGCTGTGACCATTGCGGGTATTCGTGGCGCACAGAGTCCAAAAAATGATGCGTGCCCAATAAAAAACGCGTATATAAGACAGAGGGCTGACTCCGTTTTAGTGCAGTAATTCAAACATGTCCGCTCACGGTGCGCACACAATTGCAGACGATGCCGAAAAGATCCTTCGCGCGGATAAGAGCGCATACGTCAGCAAAAACATTATGACAAAATACGAATTCAATCAGCTGGTCGGCCTGAGAACCATGCACCTATCACGAGGCGCACCGCCTCTTGTTGATGTTTCGGATCACGAATTCAAGTCCAACATGGATCTTCGGCAAGTTGCAGTTCGGGAGCTCATGGAAGGAAAGCTGCCTTACATCGTGAAGCGCACTATGCCAAATAACAAAGTAGAATACTGGGAAGCGAGTGAGCTGGATCTCGTAGCTGTGCGACACATGCTACGCGACGTGCATACGGCGATTAATGCTTCCAGCGATGGCCACAGTGTAGACATGTAAAGAAATGCGTCGATGGCTCGTCCGCGGACCGTGTCTGCAGCTCGTAGTAGGAGATCTTCTTCTTTTTGCACTTTCCACAAGTATATTTGTCCGTCATGGATGCTGCTGTTTGTTCGTAGGCGGCGCGGTTCTTTAGAACCTTTTTGTCAATGATTTCCTTCCAGCGCTCAGGAAAAACCATGTCGTAGCTCATCGCGGCGAGCTCATGAGGTAGGAACTCGCGCTCCTTCAGGCGATCCATGATCCGATCGTTTTGCACATAGGAATCGCGTTTGAGATTGCCGTAGATGCTACGACACTTTGAGCGATAGACTTCTAGAAATGGCTCGCATAGCCATGAAGCCGGGAAGCCTTTCGCCGCTGCATAATCGATGCACGCATTAAAGATACCGATTTCTAGGTCTTTAGCCTCCATTTCCGTCAGGCCCAACTCCTCGAATTTCTCACATGCAATCGCGCGGCATTTATGGATTTGTGCAGACATGTTGCGTCACGTCACGTTGCACGTCTGCCTTATTCAGTTTGTGTCAATTTTTATTTAAGTCGCAGTGTAAAAATTGACCCAAGCAGTATCTCACAAGCTCGTGCGAACTCAACGTAAAATGAATTTGGAATCGCTTTTGGGCTCAGACCCCTCCATCAATGTGGTCGAGCTCTACGTTCTCCCACCCCCCACAACCCTCGCGACCGCTGACAATTCCAATGTCTTCCGCATCGGCTGGGGAGATGCAGCACCGACGATCCTGGACGCATTTTCCCGATTTCCAAAGCAAGTAACGGAATCCAAAGACTACCATTACCGTGATATGGTATACAGTTTTGATGTGACCAGTGATCAGCAAAGACTCGTGTCGTGGCATCTGAAAAATGAACGACTACCTGAGCGTCCGAGTCGTGTCCCGCTCTACGTGACCTGCTATTTTGAAGAGGTGCTCCCTTCACACTGCTTCCCATGCACGATCGAAAGCACAGAGATCATACACGTCATTAAAACTGCCTATAAAATCAATAATCGAATGCATTTGATTCACGAGACCCATCCGGACGGCGTTTCTTTGAATCTTTACATACGTTATCAGCATTCTCCGAATGTTGATATGACAAAAATGCAGAGCGATTTGGATCGCATCATTCAAATCATTGAGCGGCACTATCCTCGCGCCGCAATGTGACGGATCGGCTCCCATTTATCAAAGTCCTTTTTGTACACGCAAGCGAATGGCTGGCTGACAGCGACTGTAAGATCCTTGAATACTGAACGTAGCATTTTGCTTGTCTTCAGCGTTGCAACATGCGCGATACCAAGCTTCACACCGCCGTCGTAAATATCAAAGACGTCGGGATTCTCCGTTTTACGTAGGTTCAGTAGCTTTTCGTCCACTCCAAGACGGGTCGTGGCTGCCGAAGTAACCGTATCCACCGCCGCGGCAATCGCGCCCACACCCGCATTCGCACCCGCCTGCTGTGGCGCGGGGCGGTCTTGAATGACGATATCTGTATCCGCGTTCGCGTCCGCACTTGTCTTGAACTCCGGGTTATCTTTTACCTTGCGGAAAACGGTCTTGATAAGATCTTCGTTGAAATTATAGAGTTTGGGTTTGAACTTGAGTGACTGTGGCCAGAAGTAGATCCCACGATTGGTATAGGGCAGGTTCGCCGAAAACGCCAATATTTCGTCCACTGTGCTGGCTGAGCATGGGAAGTACTTCTTCACCTGGAACAGACACACGTCGAGGAGGTCGTCGGCACAGTAGCGGTTTTTCAAAATGTCATAGACAGCTCCAATTCGATCCGACAGAATCTTGTTGTAAAGAACGCGACCTGCCAGTGCGACAACGTCATTGATGAGGAATACCCAGCTACCATTGACGTCTTTCACCATTTCGCCGTCCATCACCGTGCCATCAAAAAGCTCGTCCGCAAACCGGCCTTTCCCGAGAATGATGCGGGGTTTCTCGTAACCCGGTTGAACTTTTTTATCCACAAAGTAAATGATGTTGGCATGCTCGTAGCGCGAAAAGAACATATAGTATGGGTTGCCATTGGAGCGCAAGCATGCGTAATGCGGTGAGCGGTCGAGATGGCCTACACTGGTCGCATCCAGACGGTACCAGTGCTTTTGCAGAATTCGAATTCCATACTTTGCCTCCAACTCGGCCAGAATAGCATCCTTCACATCGGAGGATTTGATGTTAAATCCGACACGGTCGCAAAAAGAAATAATTCCGGTATGCATCTCACTCGGGCGTATATCCAAATCCGTTCTTTTCTTTACATCATTTTTTGTCCACGGCTGCCAGACGCATATTGTTTTGGGACTTGGCAACAGACAATGGAATGTCAATCAACGGCAAGTCTGTGGAAAATGGCTTGCTGGGAGGGCACGAACCAATTGGGCCCATTGTATCGTCCTCGGGGACAGCTCCTAGGGTTTGCGCTGGGAAGAAATCGTTGAGTACAGGATTGTTGATCGCAGCAACTGCGGCGCCAGCACCCGTTCCCGTCGACCCGGTCGGCTGTGCCGACCCAGTCGGTTTGTCTTGGTGCACGGACTCGGTGCGCACGATGGAGTTCAATTGGAGTTTGGCGCGCACGGAGATGCCATAAAAGAGCACAGCGACCACGGTAAACAGCAACGTAAGATAAAGTTTGGCAAAGATCGACATATCTATATCATATTGAGATAAAGAGAACAAAATAAAAGCTATAAGTGATGCGAAGCGCTAGGCCATGTTGATGAGCGAAGTCTTATGTGCGTCCTTTTATGCCGCTGGCATGCTTGTTTTTGCCATTTATCACGTGTGTGGTTACCGTAGGCGTGTCCATATGAAAGCCTTACACATCGATATGGTTGCGCCTTTGTATTGTCCAACAAACCTGGCGACCAACAACGAATGCGAAATTTGCCCAATATGCCTCGAGTCGTTTGAGTCCCGCGGTGATCTCCGGCGTACCGTGTGTGGCCACGTTTATTGTGCCGAGTGCATCCAGAAATGGTTGATACGTATGCCGGTGTGCCCGCTTTGCAATCGGTCATTGTAACCTTCGCGATTGCGATTGCGATTGCGACTCCTCGAACGCAAGCCCTTGAAGATAAATGTGCATACGATCGTTCACTTCGGACGCAATTTGCATATACTTTTCAATTTCGTTCATGAGCGGTAGAGTGCCATCCGCACTGGCAGCAAAAGATGTGTAGTTTCGTAATATGTTTTCCCGTACGAACTCGAACCGAATGAAATGGCGCATGGTTTCATCAAACGGCGGGGCGAACCCGGATCCCATGATGTACGTCGAAGCGATATCTAGGGTTCGCAAGCACTCGTAGAAACGTTGGAGGTGGTTCGATCTGTACGACTCATAAATCGGACGCAATGTTTGGAAGCCTGCAAATGCCATCTCCTGTACATGCACGGCGTTTTTGGACGCGAGTGGGTTCTTCATATTTTTTCGCACAACATCCTCAAAGGCTCTTTGTGCATGTAATATCATTTGCCGAGCATTTTCGATCGAGCGTAGTAAGTTACTCAGTTCCGCTGCATGACCTTCTGCAAGCTGCATATTTTGTTGGAAAGTCTCGTTACTGCTGAGAGCATGGTTTGAGATGTAATATAAAGTCATGGTTTTCGCGCCATCTTTGAAGACACTCAGCAGACGGAATAAATTGGTTGCATGCTCTCCTGTCACATGATGCAGTTTGTCTTCAAGTTTCTCGAACTGGAATGGCAATTTTTGCTTCGATAATCGCTGGCGGGCGCTCACATTTCGCAAAGTTTGCGCTGCGCGGAAGCACGCTTCATACGCGTTGCCGACTTGTGAGAGTTTTGAACCTGGATTCTGGATGTCGTGCATGAGTGCAACGTCGTAGTCGTTCAGACTACTGGGCTCCGGGAAGCGCACAGATCCAGTCGTTGCAAGTTGTTTGAGACGTTTCCATCGGATCTGATCCTTCTCGCGCTTCTGCCCCCACAGTCGAGTTCTGCTGAGCGCATGATCCTGATATGTATTGCGCAAGTCTTTCAGTAAAAATTTTAAAGAGGCCACCGGCAACCCGAGGTCAACGATATAATCGTCATGGAACTTGGAGAAACTTTGTAAGGCTATGTCGAGAATCGCAAAATGTAGATCATGGGTTACAGTGAACTTGGTGACTCTGTCGTACACGTACTCGATCTGGAGCTGTGCCATGTAATCGATACTAAAGAGATCTACGGGGAACACCTGCGACCGCCCAATCTTTCGCAAGCGGAATTGTAGGGACGTGTCCACGGATGGTTTGATCACAACGGAGGTCACACGTAGACCGTCCGGTAGTTGGAGGCCTCCAAGTTGATCAGGCGTAAAACGGATATTCGCACTTGTAAGTGGCTGAAGTACGCTCGCTTTGTTCGAAATGAGATAAGCGATCAGAGTAGACATACGGTTTTGCACAATCGTCTGCAACTTTTCAATAAATGCCTCTGAGGAACCGTCCGCATAAAACACCTTCGCATCGATATCTGAAGTCGCAGTGTCGCCAAGGTATCTTCGGATCGCATCGCCGCCAACAATCGCGATTCGCGATTTCCCTTGAAGCTGTGGATGCTGCTTAAGAGTCGTATCGATTGATTTAATGCATGCATTGATGGGGGCGCGCATAGTTTCCATCAAATACGCATTGAACGCACTCACAAACGCGTCGATATAAGGTATGGCATTCTGAAGGAGGCGGTACAGTATTTTCTCATTGTATACGTCCGGGCTTCTGATCGGATGCCATATTCTCTGATAGTGTAGAGAGTTTTGAAAGTATACAGCTTCTTTGGATTTATGTTGCGAGGTAAAGTATTGGAACAGTAGGTCACGACGTATTGTGTCCACATCGAGTCCTTTGTCACTGATGCGGTTATCCGATATGAAATGATTAAACAGGAAGAGACCATCGTCGCTCAAATAGTGTAATTGTGGCGTCTCCGATAGGCTCACGAGATAGGTACGTTCAAAGTCCGCGAGATCTAGACCCTCAAATACAAACACCTCAACAAATGCAATCAGAAACGCTTTTTGCGAAGTATCGGGAGCTTCCGCGGGACGCTCCACCGATTTTCGCCGCGACCTACGCGTTTCGCGCTGATAACTCTGATCACGTAACTGAAGAAGCACGGCATAGCCTGGGAAACTTTCGCCCGATACCGGCTCCGATGCCATGCATCTTTTATTGAATCCAGCAGTAATGATTTCAAGAGACGATTCAAAGTGCGGTAATTCTTGACGCAGTTGTGATAAGAGCGTGTTCATTTCTTTGCACAACTTTGTCGCCAGAGTCTTTCCGACCTCTGCAGTGTTTGTGACGAAGAACACGTCCCAATTACCTGCAGATATGGCTGCACGTTTTCGAATCGAGAGCGGGGCATGACCTTCCAGCACTGGAGCCCCACGATGTCTCCACCAATGGTCCCATGATCTGCTCCCACCCATCCATGCCAGGTAACCCTGCTGTTTTGTGTCAGCAGGTGCATGTATAAAAATGCGTGTCAACATTTCTTGTACTGCGTCTGAGATGCTCGGTTGTTTGACCCACGCTTGATCCAATGCACGCTTCTTTAAAGGGGTGCGGACGAAAGGGGTGTCTTGGCATCGCATGCGCCCCGGGGTTGTAAGGACATCGTCGTCTGCAATAGGAAATTCTACACAACCCTGCTCGAAAACGGGGTTCGTCGGATCCATGGGGTCCATTCCGGCTTTCTTACAGTACTCCAATAAAATTATGAATTTAGGAAATTGCGCATTGAGATGATGCAGCGTAAAGCAATCATGGTGGCGACCTACCTCACTTCACGAGGCTACGCCATTGATCTCAAAGATAATGAGCAGCTCATAACCGACCTCCGCAAACAACTAACCGTCAAGCCACGCGTGAACCCCGACATGCCCAGTGCGGAAAGCGCCCGCGAGTTTCCGGTGTTCCGTGAGAGTTCAAAAAAGTTCTACATGCCGCGCGCCTTTGGCCTTGCGCGCTTTGGTGTGCCGCACGTCAATAAAATGCACGCAGGTGAAGATGCATCGGCGCACCTGAAATTCAAGGGGAGACTTCGCAATGAACAAGAGGAACCCGTCCGGCTCTTTCTCGAGGCATGCCACGACCCATTGCGTGGAGGTGGCATCATTTCCGTAGGCTGCGGTTTCGGTAAAACGCTCATGGGGCTTTACATCGCATGCCAGCTCAAGCGTAAGACACTTGTCGTGTGTCATAAAGAGTTTCTCATGAATCAATGGCGTGAGCGCATCCAGGAGTTCATCCCCACGGCGCGCATCGGACGCATTAAACAGAGCAAGGTCGACGTCGAGAACAAGGACATTGTCCTGGCAAGTCTGCAAAGTCTGGCAATGAAAGAGTATGACGACGCCATCTTTGCATCCTTTGGCTTTGTCGTAATCGACGAGTGCCATCACACGAGCGCAGAAGTCTTCTCGCGCGCGCTTCACAAGATCACGGCGCCTTTTGTGCTCGGTCTTTCCGCGACGCTCGACCGCAAAGACGGGTTGCGCAAGGTATTCGAATGGTTCCTAGGCAAACCCGTATTTCAGCTTAAGAAGCGACTCGAAGCCGATCTCAACGTGCAGGTGGTGCCTTTTTATGATCCACACCCCGATTACGGTCGGGAACGCTATATGTACAACGGGAAGCTCAACGTTGCACAGATGATCAATGCTATCTGCGATTTCCCACCGCGCAATGCTCTCATTGTTGAGACGCTTAAGGATATTTTTGAGAGCGAGCCGGATCGCAAGGTACTGATTCTCAGCGACCGACGGAGGCACTTGCAGATCCTGGAACAGATGATTCGAGATGCCAATCTGGGAACGGTTGGTTATTATGTAGGAGGCATGAAAGAAGCGGATCTGAAAGCCAGCGAAGGCCAGAAGATTCTGCTCGGAACCTTTGCTCTGGCGAGTGAAGGCATGGACGTGCCGACACTGAATACGCTCGTCTTGGCGTCTCCTGTCACATCGATTGAGCAACCGATCGGGCGCATTCAGCGACAGAAAGCGCATGAACGTCTCTATACGCCTCTCGTGGTTGATGTTTGGGATCAGTTCAGCATTTTCAGAAACCAAGGCTGGCGTCGCTTGGCGTTTTACAAAAAGAACCAATATAAGATCCTTGGTGCCGGAGCCGATGCAAGCGCCGCCGATGACGCAGGTGCCGACGAAGATACGGTCGCGGATGCCGTACCGAAAAAGAAGAAGTATACGTTTGACGATGACGATGAATGAAGAAAATATTGATACATGTTAGAGCATCTCAAATGCATTACTTCCTACGCGTCTTGGCGCTTACAGTTCTTGTTCTGATGACGATCGTGGATCTACCGCGCATTCAATGGTTGCGCAACGAAGAGATCCAGATGGTGCTTGGCACCATCATCATCTTTGTGCTGGTCATGTATGACGTGCTGACGGGCGCTCTCCTCGCGGCGTCGCTGTTTATTGCCTACTTCCGCCTCAACAAGGCTAACTTCAACGTGTTCGACTGGGCATCCTCCAAGAACTTCGGCGACATTCTGGAACTGAGCAGTGCCTATGTCAGCGAGGAGCACCTGAAGGCGGCGCAATCCAACTTGGTAAGCGAGGAGGATTACGAAAAAGAAATGATTGGCATTGAAGGCTCAGTGTATGGCGCCCAAGGCATTGACAAGACCATGCCGGGCTATGCGAACGGCTCCACCCTGGGCGTCATGCGGGCGGCGGCAGATTACTGATGCTTTTTATTGCTGGTTTCCAATGTAGTCGTTTACGCTGCTCGGGATGTAGGCATTTGCACCAATGCCGTTGGTGCTGCTGCTCGCGCTGCTCGAGCGGTTGCTTGGGCTCGCTTTAATACCAAACATGATGGTCAGGATGAGCGTCAATAGGCACATGAAGACCGTGCCACCCATGAGGATCATGAATGTGTTTTTTGACTTGAACTGGTCGCGTGCCAGTACAACGACAATGATGACCTTGATGGTGTACAGGAACACCAGTGCGCTGAGAATGCAGATGAAAAGTGCGACATTCTTGTGGTACGACCAGTAGAAGATGGCAGCAATGATCATCGCCCCAATCATCAGACCGACGCTCATGAAGACGTTGCTCACGATGCTCTTGCTGTCTTCTTCCGTCACGAATCCCTCTTGTACAAAAATGGGCAAGAGTTTGCTTGCCGTCTCGGCGTCGCCAGGACTGCCAGCAACCATGTCTGTGAGCGGTTTGGGCATACTGAAAAGCGTGTCCATGATATTTACTATTCTCTTAGGAAGACTTTATTTTTGCTCATAGAATGTCAAAAGGACATAGAAAGCCGCAGCCAGCAGCAACGCACGTACGAACATATCGTAGGTTTCTAGCACACTAAGACGCGGGATCTTTTCATACAGCATTTGGGTGAGATTGGGGTGGAACGCGATCGCGCCTAGGACGGCGACGACGCCGGCGAGCTTTAGGTGTTCCATGTTGAGCTCCAACAGCGAGCGGCTGCCGGTGTTTGAGTGCGAATGTGAGAGTTGCGGAGCAACGGCGGCTATGGCACTTGCCGGTCGGCGTTGAACGGGTGCCGCCGCCTGTTGCTGCGCGGCATCCTCAAAGTCTTTTTCCATGTCCTGAAGGACGGCTGTAACGACTTCATCTGCATCATGAGGCGAATCGCGCACGGCAGACGCCGCCGCACCCGCAGCACTTTCAGGAAGCGTATGGACAGGCGTAGCCATGTTCATTGTCTACAAGTTATGAAAGGCAATAAAAACAATCATTTTGGCGCACTTGGCGTGCCAAACGCACTTACGGCGCCGGCCCGATCGCCTCGGGCATGCAAGCCGCGTCTTTGGCGGCATACTTGAAACACTCGCCATCGATTTTGTAAACCGCCTCCCTCACTTCAGCGAGTGGCGGTGCGTAAATAAGGACGCATGACTTCTTATCCTTGCATACGCGCTGGAACATAAGGCTCAAACCCAAACCAATGATGACGGCGGTGAGGATCTGACCCTTGTCCGTGTACAGCAAGCCATTTGCCAATCGTCGAAGCTGCAGCATCGCTGCCTTACGCGGAGACAATATTTTGTTCGGTGACGTCCGGTGTGCATGTAACGGATTTCACTGCATAAACATAGCACTTGCCGGTCGAGTCCTTATACACGATTTTGCCAGCATTGATCGGAGTGGGATATTTAAGGATCACTGGTATGGATGGGCGTGCGAGGTAGACATACAGGATGCCTGCGCTAAAGGATACCAAGAACCATACCCAGCGGAACTGAAATGCCTGCTGCATTACTCTTGACTTACGTCAACATTTTTCCGCGCGCGAGGCAATCGGACATATTTCGTGAAGATGGCCGAGGGTTCACCGGCATCCATGTAGGCTTCGGTCATTTTTACTGCTTCCTCCGCATACGTTCGCAGCGCCGCCCGACCGGTTCGCGCAGCCCTTTCTTTGAGATTCAAGAACGCTTCCAAGTGCACCATCTTGCTTTGCTCCAACTTCATCTGCACTTTGTTGCGAGTTTGTTCGTGTGCGCGCTGGTAGTGCATCAGCAGGTCGCTGTCGTGCTGTGTATAGACAGCATCCTTCAGTTGGATTTTTTCAAAGGCATTCTGAAGCGAGCGCGCATCGGCTGGGTCGTCCAGCACATGATCCATGAAGCACTGCGCAAATGCGTTGAGCGCCTCTTGTTTTTCTATGCCGGCGTCCATGTTGCCCCTACTATATCGGTTCAGGTTAATTTCGCATCGTCGGCCACGTAGTGACATCCTCGAATAGGCTCTTGAACTGTTTGCTGACCTTGTTGGCTTCGATTTCGGACAGCTGTTCTTCGTATTGTGACATCGGCAGATACTTGATTTCAACCGTCTTTGGTGGACACGTTGCAGCCGCTTTCTTGCTGTAGTACCCCTGCACAACAAGAATGCTACCGACGAAAAGGAAGAACACCGCGATCGCTTTCATACCGCTTCTCTATTCATATCATAACATATTTGGGGAAATGGTTTGAACAAAAAAATAAATCACGCTCGCGGGCTTTTGTTTATTGTGATTCGCCAGTTGCGCTAGTTGCGCTAGTTTCGGCGTCAGCGCTGGTGCCCGCGCCCGCGCTCTCTTGCGCGCGCTTTGCCATCCACGGATCTTCGTCCTCCGTCATGGCCTTACGCATCTTTTCTTGTTTTCGCTGCTCATACACCTCATCGCGAATGGTCATGTTGTCCTTGTACTTCTTCATGAGCGTATTGAGCGCTGTGTCCGCGTATTCCTGGTTGTCAAGCATTTCCGGACTCGGCGACCACGGGCACCAGCAACCCACCTGACCAATAAAGATGTCAAACTTGTCGCCTTGGCGCTTGAGCACTTCGGCGCGCACCTGCGCCTCCTTGAGTGTATCAAATACACCGCGCACCTTGATGCCGCGGACGCACGTCTGGAAGTCATTCTCAGCGGAGAATTCGCGGTCAATATCGGCGGCATGCAGGCCGCGATAGAACTTGTACTGTTCTTGGAGTTCGGCCTCGTCAAAGACGTACTTGTGGACTTCCATGACCTGCTCAATATTTCCGGCGGCTTCTGGGAAGCGTTGCTTCATTCCTTCGAATAGCGCCTTGACGTCCTTAGAAAATTGGCCTAGGAAGCGGTTCATCGCATACACATCCTTGTCCTTCAGAAGCTGCTCAGGCGAGATGAAAGAGAGACAGACGTAGTTTTGGCCACGAATCGGTTTGTCTTCGTCGAGATAATCTACCTCCTTCGTCGGAACGAGCGGGGTCGACATGTTATGAGTAGTTTATGTATCCAGCGTCTTAAATCACTTATCTTTTTTCTCGTCATAAATTAACAAAAGCAAATGAACTACACCTTTGACTTTCAAGAGATTGCCATGCGCCTGGCCAAGTACGTGATGGAAGGTGCCGCCGTCGGCATCGTGGCCGCGATCCTGCCGTCCAACCCCCTGAAGTGGCAGGAGGCGGTTGTCATTGCCCTGGTGGCGGCCTGCATGTTTGCCATTCTGGACGTCCTCGCGCCCAGCATCGGTGGATCGGTGCGCCAAGGTGCCGGTCTAGGCCTCGGCTTCAACCTGGTCGGCTTCCCCGTCGCCTAGGCCACAACCTAAATGGACTGAATAAACTGCCAATGAAGTTCTTCGCAGATATTCTTCCAGATCTGGTCTTGCAAATGTAATTTTTCTCGGCTTTTCAGCAAAGGGAAATGCTTTAAATACTCGTCACGCTCCAGCAGCTGAAAGAACTTGTACAACACGTAACTATACGACAGGAAGTTCTTGCGGTCTTTCGGACAGTGTTTCAGGAACGGCGCTTGGATTTCTTTGAACATCGAGCGCAGTTTGTCCTCCAGGTCGGGTGTAAAATTTGGCGGCGGCATCCCATTGATGCGGCTGATGATGTAGGGGCCATGCTCATAAAACTTGTTGAGTTTGAGCTTTTTCAGAATCTCGCGCATTTTGCTGTACGTGATTTTGGATGTATCGTAAATCTTTTCCTTCTGGATCTCGCTCACGATTCTCTCGAATATTTCTTGCGGAATATCGGTACTTTCTTTCCCTTGGATTTGCGACAACCACTCCTGGAAATGATTGATTCGCTTGTATGAAAAGTGTGAGGCCTCTTTCATCGGCTGGCGCTGGGTCGGTTTGTTCTGCTCCACCAACATGAGCTCTTGATACCCACATGCAGCACATACCATGATGCCGTCTTGAAGCATGCACAAGAGTGGCGTATCGCATTTCGGACAGTTACTTGCCGCTGCGTCGTCCCCAGCAAATTGAATGAACGTAGGATCCGTTAGCGCCATGTATTTCTCGACCAGTGCGCGCTTATCGCCCGCACACGTGCTCGCGCCTCCTGATAAACCGCCGCATTCGGCTGTGGCGCCGCCTGTCGCACAGGAGGGTTGGGACTCGGGCGCAGCTCCCGGCGCTTCATTCGCTGGCGTGGCGATCAGGTTGAATGCTTCCAAAATACTCTTGTTCTGGGGCGGCAGGTGCTTCTTCCGCCCGCGCACCATCGGCTTCTCAATGTTGATGGGTGCCACCGATGCGTGTTCGCTCGTGCCTTGCAGTTGGAGAAGGTCATAATACGAGAACAGAATGGCGGCAGTATTTTCAAAATAAGTGATTTCGTCCTCACCCGATTCGAGGCGGTTGATTTCGCGCTCTAAATAACGGATGCGATCCTTGCATAACAGATTACTCGACCACACCGTCTCGTATTCCACATCATCCCACGCAACCTGTCGATCGACCAAATCCTGAATCCTTACCTGAAGGTTTTCAAGTGTGTTGGCAAACACGGCATATTCCGCACGCAGAGTAGATATTCGTGCGCGCTTCTCAGCAATTTCATCAAGCGTACGCTGATGCCGTGCGTCCAATGTGAGTTCCTTGTGGCTTTCGGTCAACGGCAATCTTTTCTTGGAGCTTTTCTCTTTAAACATAACGTCTAAATGTCGGTGAAATGCATCTGCTTAAGTGGGTGCGTCCAAAATCTTGCGCGCAAAAATATTTTCTCTGTATAAGTTATCAAACAATCAGATGGGCGGAGGACTACTACAACTCGTTGCTTACGGAGCTTAAGGGTTCGGTCAAGGGGGTACTACGCCCCCTTACACGTCATGGGCTTCAACAGTGGGCAGCCATCATGGTTCCTGAAATTACCATGATGGGGAAACCTGTGTAAATTTCAGGGGATAGATTTCCCGCCATCTATCCGATATAACCTGCTAGTGGTTTTGGTTGCTTGGCAGCCGGACCGCAAGATCATCAAATTGCCGGAACCCCCTAAAGTCATCCGTACTAACCCAAGGTAGCAATACACTTGGCGGCTCAGAGTAATGAACTGAGAGAGAGTAAAAACCGGATGAATGATTGGATGAAAATCCATGAAATGGGCAATCGGCAGCCAAGAACCTATGTTTGCATTTCATCTGACAGCGCATAGGTTTGCAGTTCATCGACTAGACGGTGATCGGGCTTCAAGGATGAATGGATCAGCATTCGGAGAAGTCTTAAGATATAGTCAAGCAATATGGGAAACCATATTGATTTTTCCTGCAGGACGTGTACCTGACCGGAAACCCTCAAATCACCTTCTTCAAGGTGGTTTACAGACGCCATTAACTGGTAGTGGAGAAAAGTTACACGCCACAAGAATCTGGGCACTTCTTGTGGAAAACCCGTTTTGACTCCCAGCGCTGCAAAAGCAATGTCAGTAGCTAGTAGTTTCGCCTCGCGCATCATTGCGGCGCGCCGCGGACTGCAAGACACCTGGATGCGGGAAACCCCTTAGAGCTTTCTTCCCCAAGGGTCATGCCGAAAGGATGACCTGGCCAAGAGTAAACACTTGGGTACGGGAACAGTAAGAAAGATTGGGCAATCCGCAGGTCAGTACCTACGAACGCAACGTCGATGTTTATGGTACGGCTTCAGAGATCGCAAAGGTGTCGGGATACGATGAAGAGCAAGACACTCGGAGTATTCTTAAGGTACGATCCATCCCTTTTGGGAAACCAAGAGGTAGAAGAGACCAACTTCTCTCAAGAAGCCATTGAGCAAACGTTCAACGGCACTGCCGATTTCGGCAAGCGTGTGACGTGCCAGATCTCCCGCAACGGTGATCTGATCCACCGCATGTACCTACAAACCACCCTGCCGGCGGTTTCCGGTGGCAAGCAATGGGTGCCTTATGTCGGTCTAGCGCTGATCAAGGAGGTGGAGATTGAGATCGGAGGCCAGAGAATCGATAAAGCGTACTCGGAGTGGCTTTACATCTGGAACGATCTGTCGCTGCCCCAAGGCAAGCGCGCCGGCTACGACACCATGGTTGGTGCCAGCCTGGCTGCCAACTCGGCAGCCACGACTCTATACGTTCCTCTAGAGTTCTGGTTCTGCCGCAACCCGGGTCTAGCGCTACCCCTGATTGCCCTCCAATACCACGAGGTCAAGATCAACATGGTCTTCCGCGACAAGGCCGAGCTGGTCACGGACAGCAGCGCCACCGGCGTTAACTCGCTGGATCGCACTTCGCTGTGGGTTGATTACATTTATTTAGACACCGACGAAAGACGCAGATTCGCTCAGCTGAGCCACGAATACCTCATTGAACAAGTTCAATTCACTGGCGACGAGAGCGTTACGGGCACCAACAACAAGGTGAAGCTAAACTTCAACCACCCAGTGAAGGAGCTGATCTGGGTTGCCCACCTGGACGCCATGGTTGGCGCAGGCAGCCTTGGCTCGAACCAATACTTCAACTTCACCAACAACCCGACGGAGGCCAGCGGTGCCAACATCGTCACCAGCGCCAAGCTGCAACTGAACGGCCACGACAGATTCGCGGAGCGCCACGGCTCGTACTTCAACCTGGTGCAACCTTTCCAACACCACGAGAACGTGCCGAGCAGCAAGGGGGTTTGCGCGTATTCCTTCGCGCTGTCCCCGGAGTCGCACCAACCCAGTGGGTCGTTGAACATGAGCCGCATCGATTCCGCCGTTCTAAACGTCACGACGTCGGTTGCCAGCGCGGCCAAGCTCAAGGTGTTCGCTCTGTCGTACAATGTCCTTCGCGTAATGTCAGGAATGGGCGGCCTTAGCTACGCAAATTAGTCACAACGCGTAATCAGGGCCTAAAAGCAGTTGTCCACAGAGATGCGAGCTCTTTCTGTGGAAAAAACATTGTGCTCTCGCCCCAGAAGCCAACTGCTAGTATTTGGGGAATTTTGGAAAAATATTTTTTCCATAACATACAACTCCTCAAATGCAACACACCTTGTTGTTCGGGAAACCCCTTAGAGCCTTTCCTACCAAAGCTGGCGTCGAAAGAACCAGCTGGCCAAGATGAAACTTGGGTATGGTAAAAATGGGAAGGATTGGGCAATCCGCATGCTCACTACCTAAAAGCGCTATTGTCGAGCTCATGGTAGGGCGTCAGAGACTGAACGGGTGTGGGTCGATAATGATGGTCTAGACAACCGGAGTCGGCCTAAGATACAGTCCACTCCTCTAGGGAAACTTAGAGGTACCAAGGTGCTTACTCGAACTAAGCGCTTGGCTACACATAGACCATTTTCAGACATCTTATCCTTTTGTTCTTTCCTTCGTAGCGTTCACAGACCGTCAATGAAGCGAAAAGAGAAGTGTGGTGCACAAGACTTTTTGCTGTGGCACAAGACTTTTTTGCTGTGGCACAAGACTTTTTGGCCGAGGTCTGCGCTTCAACGGCAAAAAGCTTTAACCACGCGCCAAAAAAGCGAAACGTGTGCTATCTCGTTTTCCTAGCTTTCACAGACGGTAAATGAAGCGCAAGAAAAAGTGTGTGGCACAACCCACCCATTCCGCACAGGATTTAAGGAATACTTGACATACTCTTCCAGGGAAAATGCATACATCATTTGATACCTGGTATGACGTTTATGTACATCGCATTCCCAAGTCGGACGAACACCGCCAGGTTGAATTCAGAAAGGCTGACAATTATGAAATCTGTTTTCTTGATACATCTCAGGGGTGCATCATCCGTAATCGCGCAACGCAGCGCATCGTGACGCCATACTGTGCAAAATCAGGCACGAGAGATCCGTCGTACACTCTCTGTTTGGATAAGAAACCCATCAAGTACCTGATGACGCACATAATGCTAGCGTCTTCAAATCCGGAGCATCCACCTGACATCTCTACATCTACCGTTGACCATATTGATGATGACTATACAAACAACAATATCCGTAATTTGAGGTGGCTTTCTGCTTCAGAGAATTCACGAAAGCTTTCACATTGTCGCCCACGGAAAGAACCAATATGTATTGATGTGCCGAATGATGAAGAGTGGGCACCATTTACTTTGGATGGCGGGAAGACCATTTATAATGTCTCGAAATATGGCCGTTTGAAATCGCCGAGTGGCTCCATTACCATTGGGAACCTTCTGCGTGGTCACAAAGTTCGACAATATAACATACGATATATCGAAAAAGGCGTGCCACTTAACAAAAAGTTCTACGTGCATATGCTCGTATGGCTGGCATTCGGTAATGCCCGTCCGGAGAAGGGACAGGATATCATGCACGACGACACTGCGCCCCTTATCGCTGATGGAAGCTATCGCAATTGGCTATGTGATCTCTCGCTAGGGAGCCGCTCGGAGAACATGAAATCCTTTCATCAACACAAAGGAAATGCGGCACCAAAAATGCAAACGTCAAGCCCATCGGCTGTGCAGACGACCACATTCGTGGCACAGCAACGTCCTCGATATTCTGAACGAAGCAGCGATTTGGAAATGCCAACAGGATTCTGGGTGCAGGCGCCTTACAAAAACAAGGGCGCAGTTGTCGTTGTTGAGATCAAACGTGCTAAGAAAAATAATGCGAGCATTTATTGGAAGTCTCCATCCAGCACGTCCCTAAGCATTCGTTTTAAAATCGAGGTCGCAAAGAAGTTCGTGCGATGGGTATTGCAAAACCACCCCGACCTTGCGCCGTATTGTGATCGAGATGCGTACAATGAAGATCTCTATCATCTGACCGATAATGAACGCGAGGAACTGGAGCAATTCACATTCAAACCGCATCATGATCCGTTTGTGCCACGCCAAGATAGCCAACGTAAATCATCTATGAAGTGCTCGCTTCCACGTGATTGTGGTGTTACAGAAGATATCATACCGAAGTACGTGTATTACAGACCAGCTACGGACACGCGTGGAGACGGCTTTGTAATTGACGGGCACCCAAGTCTTCTTGCTCGAACGGGAAAGCGAACATGGAATACGACGCAATCTCGAGGCGTGACTACGAAGACGAAATTCGATCTGGTTGTTAAACAGTTGCAATCCTTCGACAACCCTATCCCAACTTCCGCATCCAACGTGACAAACATTCCTGACTCATCCCCAAGCGAAAATATCGCAGAATGAGTCTGCAGACGAGCAAGTCTTCCATGTTGCTGACACCACTTCTTTTCTTAAACTTCAACACGATTCCCATCTGTGCTGATCAAAGAAATAACCAATGTAACGCCGCCGGCGAGGCTCGAACTCGCGACTTCAGGCTTAGAAGGCCTGCACTCTATCCAACTGAGTTACGGCGGCAGATGCTCGATGCGGGACTCGAACCCGCGGCCTAAGGCTCATAAGACCTTCGCTCTAACCAACTGAGCTAACCGAGCACATGCGAGGGATTCGTGTGTCCCTATTATCCAATACAAAACGAAGCTTTATATGATTTTCTTTACTTTAGGATCGCGGCGCCATTCGCATCTGCGCGTATCCAACAACCATGCATGCTTGCCGGATGTGACCAATATGGAGCACCCGTCACTTTGGAGTGTGCAAGAATTTCCGTTGCTCTTATGAAAATCCATCCAGGGTGGGGCTTCACCTACCATATCACACATGAGCTCCATCTGCATCGTTGTTATATTCAGACGACATACCTGTATGGACGTCTTGCGGCGCTTCTGATACCCAAGACTTCCTAGGATCCATATATGATCTGCTATGAGAATTACACGATGGAAATCCGTAGGCGGGAAAACGCTTTGCGGATATCCATACACGCGGATTGTGTTGTTTTCGAGCACAATCACATCGTTGTAGATGCAAAAATTGGGGTCGTAGTAATCTTCGTGCTCACCACCGATGAAAATTTTCTTATTTCCTACGACCGTACAAGACATTCCCATTCGGTAAACGTTCCAATACGGCATTTTCCACTCATTCCACGATTCCCATACATGATCATCTTTGAAAACCGCATCAGTAATGTCTGTTGGGTTTTCCGTGTATTTCGCTTTCGCAGGCACGCGTCGGTCTCCCATCAGTCTCACAACGCGATCTAAACTGCCATCCATTTTGTATTCGTTTCTATACGCTATAGATTCGTACTTGTCTTTAGCTGCAGAAACCAAATATACTTCTGCAGAGTTGCAATAAAACAAAAAGCATATAAAGAAATGGCCTCCGTTATCTACGGAGCAGCACCCCCGGCTCCTTTCCCTTAGTCCCCCTTCCCAATCCCACCCCACACCGCGGTAATCGTCCAGTGGTAGGATATAAGCCTTCCAAGCTTAGGCCCCGGGTTCGATTCCCGGTTACCGCAGTTCTTTTTCAGATAGTCTTCAACCCGAAGACTTCCCTGCTCCCGATCCTGTGCAGACGATATAATACACCCATGTCGCCTGTGCAAATACATGCAAGCCCAAATGCCAATATCGGCTGTTTACATGTTTATTAAATTTGCTCTTTACCAGATAAATCAATCCCGCGCCCGTTAAATTTCCCAAGGCAATCGCATCACAGAGACGGCCATGCGCTCTGAACCGCACAAAGCTCTCCTTCCAGTAAGCTGCACCATATCCGTGTGCAACACATGCATCAATGGCGTGCGCGACAGGGTGAGTGGTGCTATGATACGCGATGCTTGAAACTGCTAGCGCGCCGGCGCGAAGTGCGTGTATTCGCTGCTTGCGCACAAAGGCGACCATCGCTGGAATAAAAAACCCGCAGCTGGAAACAACCAATCCCATAAAGACCATTTTTCGTCATGCCCTACCCTTACCGAACTACAAAAATCCGCCTTTTACAACGACCTCTTCGTATGGGGGATCGCGGCGATCGAGATTCACAACGCGCGCACTGTTCGGAGGTGGCGTCATTTCGATAAATACGGCATCTTTGGGTGATTCAATGGTATTTTCGAAAGACTCTGTGCGGCGCATGGATACGGGCGCCGGTGGTGCAATCAGCTGCCCAGTGGGCGTGACCTGCATGGCACCTTCCATGTTTCCATAGGGTTTAATAAAGCGCACGCGCGCCAGAATGTGTGGTGACAGATCCCAGTATTTCTCGTACATGGCGTAACATTCACGCACGAAAACAATGCCCTGCGAGTTCCGGTCTTCGATTGGCAGCGCGAGCTCAATATCAATCTGTTCCTTGAGCTTTTGGAAATTGATGGACGCCTGGAGGGTTCCACTGATGATCTCTCCAATCTTCATATAGCTCTCAATGCTGTTCAGGATCGCGATGAAGATGGAACTGGCACCAACGGCAATACTCACGAAGTTTTGGTAATTATCAGGAAAGTTTGTGGTGCCAAACGAAGCGAGGCCGGTGATGGACGATATCACAATCGACGGTATGCGGAACTTGAACTGTCGCTTTAAATACACGTCGTGGTAAACCTTGAACTTTTGCGACAGTTCTTGGCACACCTGCGACAGTGAACGCAGGTAGTCCTCTTCCTGTGCGTTCCACATGTGCGCCATGATGTGACTTCTTTCTACTTGTCGTCAAGATTACTTTTCCATCATGACATGTTTAATATACCTCTTTTTGCGAAGGGTGTAGATGCCGTCAAATGGTCCATAGCAGGTAAGCGTAAAGTCTTTCTTGACATGTGTGCCTGCATTTATCGAGTCCATAATTCGTTTTGAAATCACGTTTGCAACACACATCATGGAACGCGTATCAAAATGGTTGTCGAGACCGTCCAGCAGAATGCTCAAGTACATGCGCATAACCGTATGGATCGACGCAATGCGGAAACCGTTGACGTCGTTATAGCCCAGACATGTCTGAGCCTCCACAAAACATGCCCATGGCTTGAGGCTCTGGGGTTCAAGTAATAATACGTACGATCCTACGTGAGGACTCGTCATAAGGCTACTGACCATCGTTAAATCGCCCGCTGCTTCTTTAAAGACGGCCGCCACATCCATCGGATTTTGCTCAACAACAACGTGAATCATGCCGTGCAGATGTTTGGATTGCAGTTCCTTCGGCGATGATGTGCGATCAATGTCCATGCCAAAAAGCACAAATCCATTAATGCGAACGAATTCCATCAGATAACGCACAAGCGTCGGATCGAGTTTTCCATTGGCACCCACCGCATGGTTTTTGCTTCTGCATGACCGCGAAGGCTTGGGAGGAAACGCCGTGTAAAAGGCGACTAAACGCCTGACGTTCTTTTCCCACAAGCGCGCGTCGTTCGGTTGAGACAACACGGTGTGCAATGCGAGCCGCAAGAACTCCCTGCTAACGGTTCGTATAGATTTGTGCACCTTGATGCTGCCCTTGGCTAGGCGCGCGAAGGCTTCGTGGCTGACCTGTGTAAAGTCGGCGATTTGTACCCCATCGGCGATGACTTTCCATGTGTCGTCGTGCAAGCCGGGAGTGACGCTGCTGACGAATTTGGCGTCCGTGAAAACCGCGGACAATTTGTGTGCGATGGTTCGGGCATCGTACGAGAAAATGTCTAGGTCGGGGAGCTCTGTTCTTGCGTAAAAGCGCAGCTTGTTTGGTAAGATGGCGTTGAGCGCAAAACCGCCATAGAGCAGGACTTTTCGGCAATGCGCTTCTAAGAACTTGAAAGCGATGCTATAAAGCGGTTTGTAACGTTTGTGGTTACGATCTGCAAGTTCTTGGTTTTTTGCATCCGCGATGCTTTCGATTTTGCGGATTTGCTGTTCGATAAGCTCACTCATCGTCTCTCTATTTGCTACCGCGTAAAAAAATATGAGGGAAGTATAGAAATGTTTGACGGCACCGACTTATCGAGTGCTTACGGTTCGTCGCTGCTGGAATCGCCCGGATCTTTTCTTGCTCCACCTGCGGTGCAAATGAGCACAGATGCTCCTGTGCCTCCTCTACCCCCCTCGCAAGCCCCTCAAACGCCGCCGATGTCGACGTCGACGGCTGCACTGGGAGCAGCGCCCGGTGCGCCCGGCGCAACCTCGCATGCCATGCCGCCGTCGGTCGCCTATCAGCCGCCGAACGCCATGTACGCAACCGAAATCGACGTGGCCAAGTCGCGCAGCTTCCAAGATTCCTTCTGGGACAAGCTTGCCAGCAAGAAATGGGATGTGATCAAGCTCGTTCTTCTGTCACTGGTCGTCCTTCTGGCCATGTCCGTGGATCGCATGAGCAACTTTTACCTCGCCAAGTACATCAATGGAACCATGCTCACGCCGATGCAGGAGTTCCTCGTGCGCCTGAGCTACCCTGTCATCGTGCTGCTGATTCTATGGATCATAAAGGCCTTGAGTTGAACGCCGAAAGTATAATCTTACCTCATTCATAGAGGGTGCGTGCTCAACTCCACCATGACAGCAAAGCCCATTCCACTTGCGGCAATTGCACACGCAATCAACGCGAACAAACGCTTTGCAGAAAGCAAAGCGGCCGCGGCCGCAGCCGCTTCAGGTCCCGGTTGGTTCTCCAACCTTTTTTCCAGCACGAAAGAAGAACGCTGTAAGCCGGATGCGTCTGGTACGGGTGCGCGTGGGTTCTTCTCCAAAATCGCGGATTTGCTGGCGAAGCTCAAAGCGATCTTCCAGGAGGCCTTTGAGAAAATAAAGAAAACGCAGTCGACCGACGGCGAAGAGAAGAAGAAGGCACTCGAAGTCGTGCTCAAGGGTGTCTTTGCGCTCTTCAGTGCGCTCTTATTGGTGTGTACCGTCGCTGTCACCATATGGATCTACGCAAAGTACGCGAAACAATCGCTCGCGGCGATCGCGGATGATGGGGAAGGTGGCTCTTCCACTCTCCCGTACTACAAAGACGTCGAGTACCAAGCCGTGGTCTCCACTTCAACCTTCATGAGCGACTATCCAGTTATGCTTGTGGTTGTGCTGAGCTTGCTTGCACTCATCTTCGCCACCGGCTGGTTGGTGATGATCCTGCGCTCGAGAGCTGCTGCTCCTTCAGGCGCAGCGCCAGATCCTATGTTGCCACTGGCCATTCGTGCCGTTGTCTACTCTGCGTACGCATTTATTGCGTCCGCGGCCGTTGTGGCCTATTATCACTTCAAGCTCATGCCATTCATGGATAGTATTGACGCTTTCAACAAGTATGTGAAGGAGAACATGTGCTTCACCGGCAACAGCAATCTCCTACCCTTATTCGCTTCGCCTGCGGACGATGTCACAGCTGCCATGCGCGCCGAGATCAAGAACCTCGGCGATCTTGACAGTTTTACCAAGGCAATCTTCCTCGCAAACTTGTACAAATATTACGTGGACGCCTACAAGAACACGGATCGCACCGATGCACTCAGCAATTTCAGCAAGCTTAGTGCCATAAGCACTGTGGCTTCCACGCGTTTCTCGGATTACATCAACCGCAAGTCGTCGTACATCCAAAACAACGCGGATAAGATTTTGCAAAACATGAAGTCAGACTTTGCCAACGACAGACAATTCGCTACGTTCTTGAACACCAACAAACAAAAGATCATCCGCACGATGGAGCAGAAGATCAACGATCTAAATAGCAAAGGTTCGTGCTTGGGTTCCATTGAAGGCTTGTCCTATTTCAAGTCCATGATATCGCTGTTGCTCTTTTTGATCCTTCTCTTGCCGGTGATGATGGTTATCGATTGGCGCATTGCGACGGCTTGCTAATTTGCCGCCGCATTTGGTGTGTTGTTTTTCTTCTCAGAATAGATGTAGTGAGATGAATGCTATAGCGGCGGCCGCGAAAAACGCCGCGAACGCCGCAGCTGGAGCCGCCGCGAACGCCGCAACTGGAGCCGAGAAAATAGTGCAAGTCGCATCACCAAGTAAAGTGCTTGCCGCGCCGGCCGCGCCCCCCGCGCCAGCCGCGCGATCCGCAACGTCCCAAGATAACATCAGTGCGATCTTTACAGTCATCATTACGATTTTTGCACTGGCGATGGTGACGATGACGCTGATTATAGGCCCCATTGCAATCCACGACTTGCTATCTTACAGCAGTTCGCGTGTGAGCCAGTACAACAGCATGCAAAACGGGGAGGTGGTGCTCATCAAAGACGCCTTGGAGAGCATTGTGCTCAAGTACGCCTCTGCCAAAAACAGCGATCAGGAGAAGTACAATGTGTACCGTGACGTAGAGTTTGGTAAAGTCGTCCTGCAGATGGCCGGATACTCGATCCTGGCGTTTGTGATTCTGACGATGCTTCTCATGTTCCTTACGGTCAATAATTCGATCGCTGGTACGAGCCCATCTCTGACCGTGCTACCTGTTGGTCTTGACGCAATCTATAAGCCGATCGCCTTGGCGGTTGTGATCGGTGTGCTGTACTGGGCGTTCATAAAATTCGTGTACATCAACGCCTTTGAAGAAAATGTCCTGGTTCGCATCCTAAAAGCACAGGAGGCCGTCAATGCCTTTAACAACACGGTCGCCCAAAAAATCACCAATCATACCACGGTCTTGAGCAAGATTGCTCTCGACAATGAGGGCGAGTTCAAGACATACATCGCATCTTTATCGGATCGCGCACTCGTTGTGAAGGCGATCGTGCATTACAACTTGTATGCGTACTTCAAGGCCACCACCAACAGCTTCTCGAGCTCCGACATTCGCAAGAAGCTGGTGGGAACACTCCGCGGGACACAAGTGCAGTTCTCCGACTGGATCAACATCGGTTGCTCGAAGATGATCAAGAACCAATTATACGACATGCAGTTTGCCTTCCACCCGAACGTTGGAGCGGACGCGGTCGAGCAGCAGGTGTCGGTAGCCATGTCCGAGATCAACCTGGCCAAATCGGCGATGAAGAGCGAGCTGGATATTTTGATACCGAAGTTTGGGTCTTACCTGATGCAGCGCATGATTGCCACCGTCGTCATCTTCCTGATCTCGGTGGTAACGGTGTTTGCGATTTACAAGGACGAGCTCGCGGTCGTCATCCAATTCCTGCGAGGATGGCTTGCGCGCCTCCTGTCCAAGAAGGAGGCGACAACGATGGCATAAAATCCGTTGTTCATAGTAGAAGATGCCGGACGCGCAACCACCTGCAGCCGCGCAACTAGATCCTACAGGCAACTTGGGTGCCCTCTTTACGCGTGTCGTGTTGATCATCTTCCTCTTGTTTCACTTGCTGGTTATGGCGTTCTTCTTTCAAAACTTGTCGGTTGTGGAGACGGCAGATGCCGTCATGAAAGAGTGTGGTCTAGCGCCCATGGAACGCGAGACGCGACGCTACCAATTGTTCGCCTATTACAACAACGCGGACACATCGCTCTGGGAATACGTCATCAATTTCGCGTGGCTGATACTAGTGCTTGTGTTGTTGGTGACGCTGGTATTCGCAACGCAAGGCAAAATCGTGGTCGGCTTTAAACTTGGGTTCCTTATGGTCTTGGCGATCATCTTCCTGGTGGTGGATCTCTACCTCGTGAAAACGCGATTTAAATTCAACATTACCAACCTGTTCCGGTCGTTCTCGATGCCAGTTGTCAAGTCCGAATGCGATAGCTCGGACATGCTTTTGCTGCAAGGACTTGGCGGCACGGCCGGGGCGAACGAGGACCTGTCGCTCAGCGCGGCGACGTCTGGATTGAGCGTGTATTACCGGGATCTCACCAACAAAATCCGCGATGTGATCGAGTGCTCGCCTTCACCTTCGTCCACCCGCGGTGCTGGCTCCGGTTGCCCGTACGACATGCCGTTGCGCTTGAAGAAGGCTCTGATCAAGCGTATCATGGTGTCAGATGCAGGATACGTGAGTCCAGACGAGGCCGCGCTGCGGCTCGCAAAAATGATCAAAGACCGCGAGTTTTACAAGCTCGTATCCTATTTAAAGCTACAAGAGCAACAGACGGATTTGAAGGATCTGCGCATAAGCGCCCACGAATTGCAGGATCTTACCTTTGCGGATCCCTATGACGCCCTCAAATCACGCATCCAGACGCTCTTGGCGATTTCGTACGTACCCATCGTGGTTCTCATCTACGTCTGGGTTGTTCACCCAAGATTTGCGCGGTATCGAAATTAATTTTGGCCATCTTTTTTAGGGTTATGGTTTCTTTCTTGACCATATTGGCAAATGCAGCCATTGTAGGCATGGCGATCGCGCTTGGTGGCGCTTGGTTTGGGCAAATGCACCTGGCGCGCGAGCTGCACATCGCTTATCGCTTTGGCGAAGTGGTGCAGCGCGAGTGCGGAAAGGAGTACCTTGAGAATGAGACAGCCATGAATCAATTGTATCATGCGCTCCGCGAGAAGTATGGCCAATTGGAGAAGAGTGCGGCGTACGTAAACCTGTTCTTCAGCATTACATTCCTTACGTTGGTGGTGTTCATTGGAAAGATCCTCCTCGACAGCAAACGAACAGTCGGTTTGTTTGTGTTCATTGCGGCGGCAGCTATTTACTTCTTTGTGTCGCGAGAGGCTTACGGCTCTTTGCTAGGCAAACCGTTCCCCGGACAGTTTTATGTGAGCACGCCCCTGTCAGAGGACTATGTGGATAAAACACACATCGATCAGCTCAAGGTTTTCGGTGTGCAGTTGCTCATGGTACTGTTTTTAGTGTACGTGGTGTGGCCGCTCCAGAAAGTAGACGCGGCTACCCAAAAGCTGCCATATGACGGTTCGGCACTGGACGAGCTTCATACCCATCTTGGCTACGGACTTGGATTGCTGCTTTGCATGATGGCGTTTGCCATCTTTGTTGTCAGGCCCACGTTCAACATGAACAATGGCGTATTGGTGGAATACGACCAGTATTTAAAGAACCTGGCCACGCCAGTCGAGCGCCTACCGAAAGGCCAAATTGTTCCTGAGATAAAGAGCAACTACTTCCGCAAGAACGAGCGTGCCCCCGTGGTAACCGAGCAGCAACTCAAGGCATATGTCGAGTATTTGATGCATCGGAAAGGCAAGGAGCTCGACTTTATCAAGTCTAATAAAGCGAACGTGGATGCTGTGCGCGAACTCATGTATGACCTACGGTCGCGGGCACCGGAGATGGGCGATCGCGCCATGGACTATCCAAGATGGATTGCGGGAATCACCACGTTGATTTTGGTGTTCTTGCTGTACATTGCATACCACGTTGGCTATAAACAAAACCAGCCGCGCACAGTCGTGTTCATGTCTGCTTCGACGCTGCTGACGGCATTCGTGCTGACATGGGTTGGATGGTTCTATGTGGCCATGATGTAGGCGGAGCACGCGGAAGTGCGAAAATATATTTATGTTCGTATTGAGTAATGGGCAACTCAAAGAGTACGCTTTTGTGGCGTCTCAGCGCCATCCGAAAGCTCACGCCATCGGAATCGGCCTCTGGTGAAGGTTTGGCCAGTGTCGCCAACCAAGTGACGGAGCTTCCGGTTTATGCTGCGCGAATGAACTTTTACAAGCATTTCCTGAATGCGCTCTATGCCGGCAATGAACAGACCGTTCAAGAGGCACTCAACACCACGGCGAACTTTACGACTCAGGTGGATGACATCAATAAATCCAAGAATCAGGTGCTGGAGAACGTGCGTATGCTCAAGCAGGAGGGTGGTGGCTTCTATCAAGACATGATGGGGAAGATCAATGGTCAACAGGATCACAAGAAAGCTGAGGCTGCTCAACGCACCATTTTCCAAAAGTTCGAAACGGATCCGGTGTTTTCGCCGAAGACCATGGAGGTGAATAATACGGATCGCGTGATCTTCATCGCGATGACGTTCGCCTTCCGTAGTATTTCCCTCTTTCTGATTGAGTGGGCGATTCACAACCGTATGATCACGACTTTTGAGAATGCGTTCTTGATGTATTTTGTCTTGTACCTGTCTTTGTTCTTCATGTGGGTGGTTTTGGTGAACATCAATCAAGAAGACGTTTTCCTGCCGTCCATGTTTTATTACGTGAATCTGGGGGCAGAGAAGGGTTA